>Ga0318572_10001019_pt1 | contig 10982 bp, 13 predicted proteins | sample GRESIP089b5f20_FD_202528 | JGI IMG/M metagenome (GOLD analysis project Ga0318572, IMG submission 202528) | Tropical soil microbial communities from Luquillo Experimental Forest, Puerto Rico - GRE.SIPMG.089b5f20 | ecosystem: Environmental > Terrestrial > Soil > Tropical forest > Bulk soil...
CTCGCTGGTCGCTCGGCACTGCGTGCGGCATGCGGCTCGCTGTTCGCTCGCGGGGCGGTTGTGTTTGAGCGTGGAGTGGATCGTGGCTGGGTTGAGGGCTTGCTTTCCCGGGTCCGAACACACGGACCCGGGGCACCCATGCTTAGTGGAAAGTGATTGAGAGATTCTGAAAGGAGAAAGCCCCGTGTTTGGCACGGGGCTTTCGTGTGTCGGGGATGGATGTGCGGTTAGTTCTTTAGGATATGGCTGAAGATGGAGAGCTTCGCTATGTCGTTGAAGCTGACGTAGACGAAGAACATGACCAGCACGACGAAGGCGGCCTGGTAGATGCGCTCTTTGATGACCAGGGAGATGTCGTGGCGCAGGACGCTCTCAATGAGCAGCAGCAGGATCAACCCGCCGTCGAGGATGGGGAACGGGAGCAGGTTGAGGATGCCGAGGTTGAGGCTGATGCCTGCGGCGAGGTTGAACTTGGTGAACCAGTACTTGTTCTTGGCGGCCTGCCCGGCTGCGCGGGCGATGCCGATGGGGCCGGAGAGCTGCTTGACGGAGGCCTGATGGGTGACGAGCTTGCGGAGCACGTCGACGACGACCAGAGAACCGTCGAGGCTGTACTCGCGGGCTTCAGACATTGACTCGGAGAGCGAGAGCGGGCGGTGCTTGACGGGCGGATCGTACGCCGAGCCGCCGATAAAACCGATGCGCCACGACTTGTCTTGCAGGGTAGGCGTGACGGTGACGGGCGGGAGAAGGGCGCCGGCGCGCCGGACTGAGAGTGTGATGGCTCGGCCGTGACTCTGCTGAAGGTAGTCGATGAACGGCCCGAGGGAGTGGAAGGCGATGCCGTCGATGGAGAGGATCTCGTCCTCGTTGCGCAGGCCGGCGTGCTCGGCGGGGGTGTCAGGGTAGACCTGATCGATGACGATGGGGCCGTCGACGGTGTGGAGGTACATGCCAGTCTGGCTGACCTTGGTGGCGTCGATTACCGCGGGGATGGGCAACGAGGTGGAGATGAGCTGGCCCTTGCGGAGAACAGTGAGCGGCACTGTCTTGCCGAGGCTCTTCTCTGTGATGTCAGAGACAGCGTTGAGATCGGGGCTTGAGGCCGAGCCGAACTGCTGGATGACGTCGCCTGCCTGAAGTCCGGCGCGGGAGGCCGCGGTGTCTGCGCCAACCCAGTCGAGAGAGGCGGTCTTTACGTCGGGCACCTCGTTGAGGACGCCGAAGTAGAAGACCATGAGCACGAAAGCGAGGACGAAGTTGGCCATGGGGCCGGCAACGCCGATGAGCATGCGCTGCCAGCGGGGATGGTTGGTGAAGGCGCCGGGATCGTCGGACGGGGTTTCGTCACCGGGGTTTTCGCCGGTCATTTTGACGAAGCCGCCGAAGGGCAGCAGGCAGACCTTGTAGTCCGTCTCACCGTACTTGACGCCGAAGAGGCGCGGGCCGAAGCCGACGGAGAAGGCCTCGACGCGGACGCGGCAGAGCTTGGCGACGGCGAAGTGACCGAACTCATGCACGACCACCATGATGGCGATCAGAACGATGAAGGCGACGACGGAAACCAAAAAATCATGCATAGATCTGGGGTGCAATCCTCAGGCGTGCACGCGAGTTGCCTCGGCGGCGACCTCGGGGAGGAAGGAGCGCGCCGCTTCACGGGCCTGACTGTCTGAGGCGAGCACCTGGTCGATGGTCTCCGGGTGAGCCTCGGGCAGGGCCGCGAGCACTTTTTCAATTGTACGCGGGATGCCGGTAAATGGGATACGGCGGTCAAGGAAGGCCTCGACGGCGACCTCGTCGGCGGCGTTGAGGGCGATGCAGTGAGCTCCGCCCCTGGCGGCTGCCTCGTAGGCGAGGCGGAGGCAGGGGAAACGGTCGAGGTCGGGCTGCTCGAAGTCGAGGTGGCTCAGGGCGGCGAGGTCGAAGGTGAGCTGCGAGGCTGGGCGCTCGGGGTAGGCGAGGGCGTAGAGGATGGGCAAGCGCATGTCTGTCACGGAGATCTGCGCGAGGATGGAGCCGTCGACGTACTCGACGAGGGAGTGAACGGTGGACTGCGGATGGATGGTGACGCGGACCTGCGATGGGGGCACGTTGAAGAGGCGGCAGGCTTCGATGACCTCTAAGCCCTTGTTGAGCATGGAGGCGGAGTCGATGGTGATGCGGCGGCCCATGACCCAGGTGGGGTGCTTGAGGGCCTGCTCTGGTGTGATTGATGCGAACTGGTCGAGCGGAAGCTTGCGGAAGGGGCCACCGGATGCGGTGAGCCAGATGAATTTGACTTCGTTGTGCTGGCCGACGCGGAGGCACTGGTGGACGGCGTTGTGTTCGCTGTCGATGGGGAGGATGGGCACGTTGTGCTGGCGGGCGGCGGCGGTGAGGATCTCGCCTGCTGCGACCATGCACTCCTTGTTGGCGAGGCCGATGGGCTTGCCGGCGAGGATGGCTTCATGCGTGGCTTTGAGGCCGGAGACGCCGACGATAGCGGAGACGACGAAGTCTACCTCAGGATGCGTGGAGCAGGCGACGGTGCCCTCGGTGCCGTGGACAACTTCTACGCCCGATATACCAGCGGACTTGAGGCGGGCGGCGAGTTGGGAGGCCAGCTGTTCGGTGGCCAGCGAGATGAGGCGTGGGCGCCAGCGAACGGCTTGCTCGTAAGCAGCGTCGACGTTCCGGCCTGCGGCGAGGGTGGCTACGGAGTAGCGGTCGGGGAACTGCTCGACGATGGAGAGGGTGCTGGTGCCGATGGAGCCGGTGGAGCCGAGGATCGCTAGTCGCTTCAAGGAGATTTGTGCCTGCCTTCCGCTTTCTATTATCGCGCAGCACCTGCGGTGCGGCGTACTGCTCGGCACTGCGTGCGGCGGATGCTCGCTAATCGCTCGCGGGGCGGTATGTGATTGAGCATGAGTTTGGTCGTGGCTAGGTTGGGGGGCTTGCTTTCCCGCCCTAACAAGTTAGGACGGGGCACCCATTTTTGTGATTGGGAAGCAGTGTTAACAGCAGATTCTTCGCTTACCACCCCCGAGCTGAAGAACGCTCGGGGGCCCGTGCGCTCAGAATGACACGCTCTTTGGTGCCGGTGTGGGTTAGCGGATGACCTGGGCGTACCAGAGGACGGGAGCGGCGAGGAGGAGGGCGTCGATGCGGTCGAGGACGCCGCCGTGGCCGGGGAGGAGGGTGCCGGAGTCTTTGACGCCAGCGGAGCGCTTGAGGGCGGACTCTGCCAGATCGCCTACCTGAGCGGCGACGTTGACGACGACGGCGACGGCGAGCCACCACCACCAGGCTTCATCGGCGAAGGAGAGGCGGACGAACTCCCAGTGAGCAAGGGCGGCGGCGAGGCCGAAGAGGATGCCGGTGATGGCGAGGGAACCGGCTACGGAGCCGATGGCGCCCTCCCAGGTCTTGTTGGGGCTGAGCGAGGGGGCGAGCTTGTGGCGTCCGAGGGAGCGGCCGGTGTAGAGGGCGGCGATGTCTCCTGACCAGACGACGAAGAGGAGGAAGACGACGAGGGTGGGGCCGTTGGCCTGTTCGCGCAGGAAGGGGATGGTGAGGAGGGTGAGCCCGACGTAGGCAAGGCCGAAGACGGCGGAGGTGGCATCCATGAGGACGCGCTCGACGGGACTGGAGAAGGTGCAGTAGACGAGCAGGCTGAGAGCGAGGCCGCTGAAGGTGGGCAGGGCGTACTCCGGCCACTGGAAGCCGGCGATGAAGAGGATGGCGAGGGCGATGAGGAAGGCGATGCGGGGCGGGCGGGCTCCGCAGCGCTCGGTGATGCCGAGGAATTCCCACCCGGCGAGAAGAGCGACCGCGAGCGTGGCGAGGAGGACGAGCCAGCGAGGACCGACAAAGACAAGAGCGAGTACGACGGGAGCGAGGATGAGAGCGGTGACTACGCGTTTCATTCTGGATGAGGATACACTGCCGGGGTTGCGGGGCTTGCTTTCGGTAGTGGGTCAGTTTCCTTTTCCACAAGCGGCAAAACGGTAGGTGCATATGCTGCGTAATTTACTTATTCCATATTTTCTCGTTTTCTTTCTTTTTCAGTACTGTACGGACTGTCTCGTCAAAAGCAGTACAACTAGTGAAGCCTCCACCCTGAACCGCTCCATTCGCGGTTTTGATGGTGTAATGCGGGAGCCATTTTATACACTCTGTTGCGATTTCTTTATCTCCAAACCCGTTGTCATAGGTAGTTTTCCCTTCGATTCTCACGGTCTCATTTCCGGGCCACTTGTCAGGCCACTCGCCGTCAGACCGAGAAATGTCAGGGAAGTGCCACGGCAGAATTTCGTGGTCACTCCAAATCAATGGGCCGACAAATGGGACGCTCTTGGAATACGTGACAGTTTCTCCAAATGGGCGTTCTGGAGAGATGTGTTCTCGCGTGGCAGAAAAAACTACATGAACATCTTTTGCTTTAACGACACCAGAGGGAGCGAGGGCTACCTCTATTTCCCCTGCGGGAATGACCTGAAAACTCATTTGCAGCACAGCAGCTTGGGTGCCTATCAATTGCTGTCTCATCAATGTCGCTTGTTCTTGAGCGGCTATTGCAGCATTTTGCGCAGCATTAGCCGCACAAATAGCAGCTGCGGTTTGCCTCTGAATCTCGCCATAAGTTTCCTTGGCAATTGCGGCATAGTAAATAGCTCCGCTTGCAGCGGTGACAGCAGCGACAGTTCCAGCGAGCGTCACCCAAAAAAGCGCCTTTTGCAAGGCATGCTCTTTGTGGCGCTGGGTTTTTTCGTAATCGGGTACGGAGTCCGCCGCTGTCTTGATGGCGGCAGCGATGGTGGCTCCTATTTCGGCTTGTTTTTGTTCCCGGGTTTGACTGGCATCTTTTACGGCACTTTCTTGCTGCTGAATTACTTCTACGGCCCCGTGAAACTCTGCTCGTAAGGTTTCACCCAAGGAGCGTAGCGAATCATAAAGCCGTTTGAATTGACTTGGGAGCATAATGAGAAAGATGAGACACGAATATCATGAAGTTCTAAAGTCAGGCGAGAACTTTTATAAATTAAATATGGTGAGCTATTTGTTTTGAAGGCTATCACCGCTCCCCGCCCTAGCCTTCCTCTATACATTTATCCCAGCGCTCTCCGCAGAATCTCCCCGTCATATTTCGATGACTTGACCACCGGCTTAGGCAGTAGGGCAATCAGGTCGTCCACCTTCCACGGTGTCGAGGCAAGTCCCGCCTCCATCGCTGGCGTCACGCGCAGGGACTGATGAACCCGGCAGAAGTTGTAGTGCATATAGTGAAGCGCTACGGCGTGCGCGTGGTTCTCAGCTTTTTTGGAAAACCCATTCGTCAACCGTGTGAATCGGCGCGAGGACATTCTTAGCGTAAGGTTCTGGCGTTCCACATAGGACGTGCTCACGTGGTCAGGATCGGGATACCCGAGCACCGTTTTCATATCTGAACCGATGCACTTTCCGGGGGAATAGCGACGCTGTTCTTCGGTAGATGGGGAGCCGTAGATTTTCTGAAGCATGGCGTAGTCCACTTCCAGACCGAAGGCCCCTTCCACGGCTTTCAGATACGCCGCATGCGCGTCTGTGGTCACCTGGACACGTCCATAGATGCGACTGGCGCAGTCTTCCATAAACTCCAGCGCCCAGCCCGCATCCCTACCACCGACGAGGTAGCTCACGACCAGTTTGGTATCGGCATCGATTCCTATCCACGTCCACACATCACCCCAGCCGCAGTACTTCTTCTCTACCGTCGCATTTTTCCGCTTTGCTCCGACGAAGGACCAAATCTCATCGCACTGCAACCGGCAAACTCTGAGATTACGAACATGCTTGTTGTGATACTCCGCGCATGCCGCGCCCAGGTCCGTAAGCAGCTTAATCACGGTGCCTTTAGCCGCTCCCGTCATCCGACACGTTGCACGGATCGAGCAGCCTTCGATGAGGCAGTGCGCAATGCGTGCTCTGGTTTCGGAATCCAAGCAGTTCATGCTTGCCATTATGCTAAAGCGGCTTGAGAAAGTAAAGATATTTATTGCAGTATTTTATGGATCATTTTCCATCGATTAAGTCTGTAATCCGAACGCCGAATGTGCTTGCTATACGCTCCAGCATCCTTAGCCCAGCCTCGCGTTTCCCATTCTCCAGTTCCGATACATGCACTCGTCCAATTCCCGCCATATCAGCGAGTTGCTGTTGCGTCCATCCTCTCTCCGAGCGCAGAGTCCGTATCTTCCTGCCCGCTCGAACACAAATATCGATTGCCATCCCCTCAGGATGGCTTTACGATTGGTCTTTCCTGTCGTGCATGCACAACAACGTTCGGAAGGATTAATTCGCATGGTCCGTATGACCGCTGCTTTCATCCTGCTTGCATGTTCCGCAAGTATGCTTGCTCAATCCGATTCAATCAAAGAACCAGATAACACAAAGGGATGGTATCTTTACCGCCAATGCAGCAACTGGCACGTCAAGGGAGCGACGATTGCCCAGATCGCAGAAGCGAATGAATGCCTTGCCTACGTTGAAGGATTTGTCGATGGAAAAGGTCCAACCTACAAATTTGGGTGTTTCATCGGATTCTCATATCAGCAAATGATTGACGCATACGTGGAATATATGGAAAAGCGTCCCGAGTACCTGAAAATGAGCAAGCGGTTAGGCCTCGACGCAGCTCTCACTCTCAAATTCTGTCCTTATTGGAAAGAGCCACCAAAATACAAATGACTCTAATGGCTTCATAAGTTCAATTGCGAATGGGAGAGGCGCATGATCAACGAATCAGAACTGCAAGAAACGCTGATTATTCTCGTGGCATTTTGCAAGAAGACTTTTGATTTTTCATTGCAGACACTAAACGAATTGGCTGCTGTCCGAGAATCTGTGCGCGGACTCGATCCAACTTTTTCTGATGTGCTTTCGGGGCATCGGAAATACTACACGGAATCCGAGAGAGCAACAGCAGATCAAATCTTAGAAGACTACGACGACCTTTCTCGGCGATTGAGAGATCACTTGATTTTGTAATCTTTGCTGAATTTGACGTAGAAGCACGTTGCATACACTCTCCAATGGCGCTAATATGCGCGTAGAGACTGTGTGCAACGCATCTCAAAGAACTAGAGGCCCCGCCCTGGCAGGCGGGGTTTTCTATTTGCCCGCAGTATAGCGCTGCTCAGAAAAACTTCCAAGCTCAAAGACCTCTGAACATCTTCTCCAGCGATGTGTCGAGGCTTTCGGCAAGCAGTCGCAGATTGCGCAAACCAATTTCCTTCTTCCCGAGTTCCACATCCGAAATGTAGTTGCGACCAACTCCGGCATGTACGGAGAGATAGGTCTGTGTCCAGCCTTTGGCCTGACGCAACTGGCGTATGCGCTGACCCACGAGGACGCAAATGTCCTTTGCCATCTCTCAAGTCTGGATGTACTCTATCGAAGACATACCCTCTATAGAGGACAAGCCTGTGCAAATAGGCTTCGAGGGAAATGCATGCCCTACTTGGCCTATTCCGCGCTTGGCTATCTTGCTCTCATTGCGATGGCGGTTGTGGCTTCCGCCCTCATCGTTGGGGCCGTGCTCGTGGTATGGGCACTCATGAAGGAGATTAGATGATGAAATCAGAGAGGGAACGGATGAGACTGGAAGGAGTGAGGCTGTTTTCTCTACTCAGCAACCTTTTTCTTTGCCCAGCGCGCCGCAGCGGCCTTCGCTGCGATCTTCTTCCTCTGCGCCGCTGTCATCGTCACCAAACGACGTTTCCCGCCAACCATACCGCCTTTACGTCCCATCGCGGCCATATAGGCCGAGAGATCCGCAGGAACAGGAAAAACCTTCTCTACCTTAGGCGCAGACTCTATCGCCGTGGACCGCTCTACAATCCACTTTGCAAGCTGGTTCGGGTCGCTCGGTCGTTTTCCTTTGCCTACCGTCATACCCCATCATCATCGCATAGTCTCAAATGCTAAAGCTGCTTGTGGAAAAGGAAACTGACCCACTACCTTGCTTTCCACTCATCGCGCATACAGCGCGCGATGAGTGGGCACCCATTTTCGTGCTTGAGACGGTGCAGAAAAGCAACCGCGGGTCCTTCGACTTCGTTGATCGCTTTGCGACCAACTGCGCTCAGGATGACAGCGCTGAGGAAGAGGCGGTTCGTTTCTGCGGCTGGATCAGCCGGCGGCGAGTTTGATGCGGGCGGGGTCTTCTTCTACTTCGCCGCAGCCTTCGCCGATGCCGCCGAAGCGGCGCTCGCGGCGCTGGAAGTCGGCGATGGCTTCGAGCAGGTGGATGCCGCGGAAGTCGGGCCAGAGGCGGTCGGTGACGAAGATCTCGGTGTAGGCGATCTGCCAGAGAAGGTAGTTGGAGACGCGCATCTCGCCCGAGGTGCGGATGAGCAGATCGGGGTCGGGCATGTGGGCCGTGTAGAGATGGCGGTGGATGTCTTGCTCGGTGATGTGGTCGGCGGGCTTGTTTTTGCGGGCGAGCTCGGCGGAGAGGGCGCGGAAGGCATCGACGATCTCAGATCGTGCGCCGTAGTTGAGTGCGAGAGTGAGAGTGGTGCCAGTGTTGCGCGCGGTGGTCTCGGAAGCCCACTGCATCTTGTCCTGCACTTCGGTGGGCAGCTCGTGGGTGCGGCCGATGTAGCGGATGCGGACGTTGTTGTCCATCATGCGCTGCACGTTGTTCTCGAGGTAGCTGCGGAGCAGGCGCATGAGGAAGCTGACCTCGGCCTTGGGGCGGCGGAGGTTGTTCTCAAGCGAGAAGGCGTAGAGGGTAAGCCAGGGCAGGCCAATGCGAGAGGCTGTCTCCGTGACGAGCTGAACGGACTTGGCGCCCTGCTGATGACCGAGGAAGCGCTTGAGGGAGCGGCGACCGGCCCAGCGGCCGTTGCCGTCCATGATGATGGCCACGTGCTCAGGGAGACGCTCAGGCTTGAGGGAGTTGTATACAGCTCGCTCCTCAGCCGAAAGCTCATGAATCCGCAGCGTGTCCGTGAGTTGCAAGAGTCGCCTCAGTATCGATCGTTTGCCGCCGATGTGCCGGGCAAGGCGCTGGGCGGAAGAAGCCGGCAGGTACGGAAATCCTGCGCCGGTCTGACGAGCTAATTATCGCGCCGTACACGCTGAAACACGAAACCCAGAGTAAAGTGTCGGCACCATCGAACCTAGCACATGGGTGAAGCCGTCGCAAACAATTGGCTGCCGCGCGGGGAGTACGGGCGGAGCCGCGCTGCACGAGGGCGCACGGCTCCGAGGAAAGGCGGCCTGGCCGGTGAGGCTAGGCGGTACGGCGGCGGCCGGTGGCGGCGTCGCGCACGGCACCGTAGAGCAGGGTGCGGTGGAGCGAGTCGAGCTGCGGCAGCAGCGTGGCAATCTCAGCCAGAAACGGATCGGCCAGGATTGCGGTGACCTCTTCTTCGCGGCGGCTGCGCTCATCGCGCACGAGCTGCGAGACCTCGACCTCGAGGGCGGTGGCTAGGCGCTCAAGCGAGCCGAGCGTGGGGATGGCTTTGCCGTTCTCGATCTTCGAGATATAGGTACGGGGCACCTGCATGCGGCTGGCGAGCTGGCGCTGGCTCAGGTGGCGCGACTTGCGGATGTCGCGGACCTGGGCGGCAACCTGCAGGCCGGCATCGACGCTGGCAGCCTCGGGCCTGGTTGTGACGAGCTGGGGCAACAGGGGTGTCGGCTCCTCAATGTCAAGGGGCCGGTGGCATTTACGGCAGAGAGAGTTGCTGGTGCGGTACTGAACCAGGCTGCAGAAATCGCAGCGAACAACTTCTCTCGACTCCACGCTCACGAGTGTGGTGGCCATAGTTTGGTTGCGGAGAGCCAGAGCAGACTCTCTACGGCTGACTTTCTCGCCGTGCTTGGTGTTACTGTCGGGGGAGTGAACCATAATTGTCAAGTAGAAAGATAGGGTCAAACCTAAGTAATCCCCATAATACCCGGAAAAACCCGGAGATGCACGAACCAAATGAAGCAACAGTGAGAAGTGAACAGTGGTCAGTGGACAGTGGTCGGCCGCTGGCAATTTGAGAAGCTGGGACTTTGGTTGGAGAGGAAAAGCGATGGCGGAAGAGCGGACTGATGCCGAGTTTGGGCGGGAGGCGGCCTGGAAGTTGCTGACGGAATGGACTGAAGGCGAGAGTTTACGGAAGCATGCGCTGGCGGTGGAGGCCTGCGTGGCGGCGATGGGCGAGGCTGAGGCGGACCGGCTGGGGCTGGCCGGGGAGGAGCGGGAACGGCTGATAACGCTGTACTCGACCACTGCCCTGTTGCACGACTTTGACTACGAGAAGCACCCGTCTCGGGAGGAACACCCGTTTGTGGGCGTGCGGGAGCTGGAGCGGCTGGGCTGGCCGGAGGCGATGCGGACGGCGATTTTGGGGCACGCCGAGTACTCGGGGGTGGCGCGGGATACGCATCTGGCGAAGGCGCTATTTGCCTGCGATGAGCTGGCGGGCTTTTTGACCGCCTGTGCGCTGGTGAAGCCGACGAAGGCGATTGCCGACGTGGAGGTGAAGGGCGTGCGGAAGAAGATGAAGGACAAGGCGTTTGCGCGTGGGGTGAACCGCGAAGATGTGATTTTGGGGGCGGCGGAGTTGGGCGTGGAGCTGGATGCGCAGATTGGGTTTTGTCTTGAGGCGATGAAGAAAAGGGCTGCGGTGTTGGGGATGTAAAAGACAGTGGGCAGTGAACAGTGAACAGTTTTGTCGTGGCTGGGTTGAGGGCTTGCTTTCCCAGGTCCCAACAACAGGGACCTAGGGCACCCCGTGTGTAGTGGCTGGGATGAGGCGGAACAGCGGATTCTTCGCTTACCACCCCCGAGCTGAAAGACGCTCGGGGGCCCGTGCGCTCAGAATGACACCACTGCGTGGGCAGATGCTCGCTGATCGCTCGCGGGGCTGTGTGTGATTGAGCGTGGGTTTGGTCGTGGCAGGGTTGGGGGCTTGCTTTCCTAGGTCTCAGAAGCGAGGCCTGGGGCACCCATTTTCTTG
>Ga0318572_10001021_pt1 | contig 10979 bp, 7 predicted proteins | sample GRESIP089b5f20_FD_202528 | JGI IMG/M metagenome (GOLD analysis project Ga0318572, IMG submission 202528) | Tropical soil microbial communities from Luquillo Experimental Forest, Puerto Rico - GRE.SIPMG.089b5f20 | ecosystem: Environmental > Terrestrial > Soil > Tropical forest > Bulk soil...
TCCTTCAACTCTGCATCGTCGCTTCGCGTTGGCGTGGCCCCTGGTTTCCCTGGTTCCGGCCCTGTCCGCTGTCGGTGCCGAAAATGTCGATACCGGGGCGGCGGTATTGCCCGAAGTGCGGGTCAACGCCGAACAGGAAAGGGAAGGTTCGGCGGAGGGTGGTTATCGCAGCCGCACGGCGAACCTGGGGCCCCTGGGGAACAAGCCCCTGGATGAGGTGCCCTATTCGGTCAGTGTCACTTCCTCTGCCCTGATCGAAAATTTGCAAGCGGGCAGCCTGACCGAAGCCCTGCGCTACGACCCGACGGTGAATCCCGAAATGGGTTCCAACCGGAGCGGCGACTACCTGTCCATTCGCGGCTTCATCAACAGTAGCAACCAATCCATCGACGGCCTTCGGGCCAGCGTGGCGGCGGGGGGCTATCTTGAGGACAAGGAAAAGGTGGAAGTCATGAGTGGCGCCACCAGTTTTCTCAGCGGTATTGCCAGCCCCGCCGGGATGGTCAATTACGTGCTCAAGCGCCCCACGGCGACGCCCATGCATTCACTCACTGTGGGCGACTACGGCGGCGCCCAGGGTTTTGTCCATCTGGATGCCGGCGGCCCGCTAGATGAGGAGGGGCGCTTCGCTTACCGCCTCAATGTGTTGGGCGTGGACGACGGCAACACCGGAATCGACCATGAACGTCGCCCCCGTTCTCTGGTGAGTGGCGCCATTGACTGGCATCTGAGCCAGGACACCCAGTTGTCCTTCGATGCCGCCCATTACCACTACAAGCTGGAGTACGCCCAGGCCTATTTCTTCGTCAACAACATCACCCGCATTCCCACCGCGCCCGATGCCTCGAAGAACTATTCGGCACCCTACAGCATCATGGAAGGGGACTACGACACCCAGGGATTGATGCTGACAAGCAAGCTCAACGAGTGGGTCACCCTGCGTTCGGCATTGCGCCATGGCCGCATCGACCTGCGCTACTCGGGGGTGCGCGACAGAATGGTGAACAACGCCGGCGACTACACCCAGGAGATGATGTATTACCGCTCGCCCAATGTGACGACGGAAGAGCGGGCCAACGTATTCCTCGACGTGGCCTTCGATACCGGCTCCCTGGCCCATAAGGTGACGGTCGGTTACATCGGCAATCAGGTGGAGGTCAGTTCCGCGGGGACGAGCACCTATAACTTTCCGGCCACCACCATTCTGTCGTTGGGCAATCCCTATTACCAGCCGAACCCCAACGTGAATACCGGCAGCCCGGCGTATACGACGCAGCGGATGCGGCAGAACAATCTTCTCCTGGCCGACGATATTCGCCTCGATGATCACTGGTCGGTGCTCGCGGGGGCCACGCGGGCCGATCTCAACGACCGGAACTACTCCAGCAGCAATGGCAGCCTGACGAGTGCCTACGACAGGCAGGCCGTGACGCCCAGCCTGGCGCTGACCTACAAAGTGCGGCCCGGGGCGATGGTGTACTCCTCCTATATCGAGGCCCTGGAGGAGGGCGCCACGGCCCCCGTCACTGCCGCCAATGCCGGCGACGTGCTGAAGCCCTATCTGAGCACCCAGTACGAATTGGGCAGCAAGCTGACCCTGGGAGAGGTGGACCTGAAAGCGGCCTTGTTCCGTATCGAGAAAGACAGTGCCTACACCGACCCCGTGACCAAAATATTCTCTGCCGATGGTCGCCAGGTACACCGTGGGGCCGAGTTCTCCTTCACGGGCAAAGTGAGCGAACGGCTGACATTGTTGGGCGGGTTCTCCGTACTCGACGCCAAGCTGACGAAAACCACCAATGCCGCCCTGCAGGGAAAAACGCCCCAGGCGGTGCCGGAAAAACTGCTCCGCCTGTACGGCGAATATGCGCTGCCTTCGCTACCCGGTCTGGTGCTCACCGGCGGCCTTTCCCACACCGGCGCCATGTGGGCCGACGACCTCAATACCTTGTCCTATCCGGGCGTGACCACGGGGGACATCGGCATGCGCTACGTGTCCTCCCTGGCGGGGCATAGGGCAACCTGGCGAGTTACCGTCAGCAATGTGACCGGCCAGGACTACTGGACCAGCAAGGGCGGCAGCATGCTCTACCTGGGCAGCCCCCGTACTTTGGCGGCTTCGGCCAGCTTCGAGTTCTGAGCGTGGTCATGGGCATTGCTGCGCAGGGGCGCCGGCTGGTCGTGCTGCTGTTGGCCACACTTGCGATGGGAGCCGTTCATGCCGGCGCCGAGGCGACGAGCGTTCGCACCATCACAGATGCGACAGGGCGAACGGTGGTCATACCGGCCCGTGTCGAGCGCATTGGCTGCCTGACGGGGGCGTCCTTCGAAAAGGCTGCCCTGGTCGGTGCGGCGGACAAGGTGGTGGTGCGCCAAGCCACTTTCCCGCCCTGGATGGCGCAAGTTTTCCCGCGGGTGGCGACGGTTCCGACCATTCAGGACAGCCGTAATCCCAATATTGAAGAACTGCTGCGCCTCAAACTGGACGCGCTGTTCTTCTGGGACGACCCGGAAAAGGCCGCTCGGCTGGCGGGTTATGGGATTGCCGTTGTTTTTCCTCAACCGGAACATCAGCCGGTCGCCTCGGCGGAAGCCTTCCTTACCCGCTTCAAGGCCGAAGTCGATGTTTACGGACGCGTCCTCGGCGGAACGGCGGCGGACCAGGCTCGATCCTGGTCGGACTATGTCGACCGCCGGGTGCGCTATGTGCGAGAACGGCTCGCCCGTCTTCGACCCGAGCAGCGGCCGCGCACCTACTACTTGCGTGGGCCGGACGCCCTGACCACCCAAGGCGCCGACCAGAGCATCAGTTGGTTGGGAGAGCTTGCCGGTGCCGATATGGTGGTGCGGCACGGCGAAGTCAAAGGCATTGCCAGGATTTCCATGGAACAGGTGCTGGTCTGGAACCCGGAAGTGATCTTTGTCGGCCGCCAGTATTCCCCCGAATTGGTGTTGAAAGACCCGCGCTGGCAACGCGTTGCCGCCGTCAGGAATGGCCGGGTCTATGTGGTGCCGGACGGCGTGTTCTTCTGGGACAGCAGCAGCGAAGGCATCCTTCTGCTCCAGTACCTCGCCGGAAAACTCCATCCGGAACTTTTCCCCGATCTGGACTTGGGGAAGGAAGTCCGCGACTACTACGCCCGCTTTTATCGTTACCGCCTGAACGGGCGGGAACTGGACTTGTTGTTGGCCGGCCAGGGACCGGACGGCCAACGTCGCAACGGTATGAACAACTGACTGGAGACACCTGCAATGAAACTCGACCATTCCCTAGTTTTTTTCGACATTGACTCTCTGGAGTGCCGCCCGGATGCCGTGGACCGGGCTTCGATTCTGCCCCGGCTTTCATTCCGGGAACGGGTGATGCCCATTGCCGAGAAGCTCGACTGGCTCTATGAGTACAGCCTGGCGGGACGGCATCCCCTGCTGTTTTCCGTCTGCTGTTCGGGCCGCCTGCCGACTGAGGGAGAAATACCCGACATGCTTTCTATTCCGGCAGAGGCGGGCGATGCCTGGCTCCCCCGTGTTGCCGACCATCAATTGTTTCTGGTTGAAAAAGCGCGACGGGGAGTAAGCAGCGGCACAAGCGAAACGGGAACCACCGCCAGCTCCACCAGAGGCGCCGCCTTTGTGGACGACATGCATGACAAGTTCCGCCTCAATACCAATCTTGAGAAGTTCATTGATCTGCTTGCTCCCGAGGAGTGGGTGGTGTTCGGCAACGGCGCAGCCTTTTGCGTCCATCCCGTGCTGTCCATCCTGATGGACGCTGGGCAGAGGGTCACCATCCTGTCGGACGTGATGGTGGATAGCGCCGGTGGCTATGCCTCGGAAACACCGGAAAGCCTGCGTCTTGCCATGCTTGACGACATGGCGGCCCGGGGCGCCCGGGTGTGTCGTTTTGAGGAATTCCAGGCCACGTTGGACTGGCCCGGTGCCATTCGTGCCCAAGCCCGGGCTTAGACGAGGAGGCCTCCATCAAGTCGACGAGACCTTGCTCCTCTCCCCGATGACGAGTTGACCCTAGTGTAAATAAGGGATTTTTAGCCCTCAACGGCGCGGCATTGCGGTGCGTATTGCGGAAAACCACAATATTGCTTTAGGCGGAAATTTTCCACAATGAAAACAGGGAAGTGTCAGAGACATATATCAGAGACATCCCTATTCGCCAAATTAAAAGGAGACATCATGAAAGTTCGTACCGCGCTGCTGGGCGTTGCCCTGGCATCCCTGAGCCTGGGCGCTTTTGCCGACCAGCCCATCATCATCAAGTTCAGCCACGTGGTGGCCGCCGATACCCCCAAGGGCAAGGCTGCCGAACAGTTCAAGAAGCTGGCGGAAGAAAAGACCAAGGGCCGGGTGAAGGTCGAGGTCTATCCCAACAGCCAGCTGTACAAGGACAAGGAAGAAATGGAAGCCCTGCAACTGGGCTCCGTGCAGATGCTGGCCCCTTCCCTGGCCAAGTTCGGTCCCCTGGGCGTGAAGGAATTCGAAGTCTTCGATCTGCCCTACATCTTCAACGGCTACTCCTCCCTGCACCGCGTGACCGAAGGTCCCATCGGCCAGAACCTGTTGAAGAAGCTGGAACCCAAGGGCATCGTCGGTCTGGCCTACTGGGATAACGGCTTCAAGCAAATGAGCGCCAACAAGATCCTCAAGACCCCCGCCGATTTCCGCGGCTTGAAGATGCGCATCCAATCCTCCAAGGTGCTGGACTCCGAAATGCGCGCTCTGGGCGCCACGCCCCAGGTGATGGCCTTCTCCGAGGTTTACCAAGCCCTGCAAACGGGCGTGGTGGACGGTACCGAGAACCCCGTGTCCAACTTCTACACCCAGAAGATGCACGAAGTGCAGAAGTACCTGATGATGTCCGACCACGGCTACCTGGGCTACGCGGTGATCGTGAACAAGAAGTTCTGGGACGGCCTGCCCGCCGACATTCGCACCCAGCTTGAAGCGGCCATGAAGGAATCCACCCGCTACGCCAACGCCATCGCCTCCACCGAAAACCTGGATGCTCTGGACAAGGTGAAGAAGTCCGGCAAGACCCAGATCGTGCCCCTGACCGATGCCGAGAAGGCTGTCTGGGCCAAGGCCTTGGTCAAGGTGCACAAGGAACAGGAAAGCCGTATCGGCAAGGACCTGATCCAGGCCATCTACAAAGAAACTGGCTTTGATCCGACCAAGTAAGCCGGTCAAATAAAACAAACAATCGGCTGTTCCTGCGGACGGTCTCGATACCGGGGCTGTCCGCATTGGTTCGACCTACCTGAAGGGGAGGTAACTACTCATGCTCAAGATTCTTGATCGACTCGAGGAGACGATCATCGCTTCATTGATGGCGATGGCGACCTCGTTGATTTTCGTGGCGGTGGTACACCGTTATCTATCCGGTGTTCCCTGGCCTGCCATGCAGGACTTTCTGCTGGAAATCAACCTGTCCTGGGCCCAGGAGCTGTGCATCATCATGTTCGTCTGGATGGCCAAGTTTGGCGCCGCCTATGGGGTGCGTACCGGCATCCACGTGGGGGTGGACGTGTTGATCAATCGACTCAACACACCCTGGCGCAACAAGTTCGTGATCTTTGGCCTGTTGGCCGGTGCCCTGTTTACCGGCACGGTGGCGACGCTGGGCGCCACCTTCGTCTGGGAAAACGGTGCTCACTATCAAATCTTCAATTGGCTGGGAATAGAAACACCGGATCTGTTCGAGGGCCCCATCACACCAGATTTGGAATGGCCCACCTGGATGGTCTATAGCGCGATTCCCCTGGGTTCTTCCCTGATGTGTTTCCGCTTTTTGCAAGTGGCCTGGAACTTCTTTCATACCGGCGAGTTGCCCCATCACGACCATGGTCATGTGGATGGCCTGGAAGAAGAGGAGGCCAAGCCCCTCTCCGTAGGTGAGGCTATTGAACGTGCCGAAGAAATGGAACACGCCGATGCCGGTCGCGGCGAAGTGAAAATGCAGGACGATGTGAAGGGAGGCGATCAATGAATACGCTCATCATCTTTGGGCTGTTGTTCGCCCTCATGCTCACCGGCATGCCCATTTCCATTTCCCTGGGGCTGACGGTACTGACCTTCCTGTTCACCATGACCCAGGTGCCCATCGAGTCCGTGGCCCTGAAGTTGTTCACCGGGATCGAGAAGTTCGAAATCATGGCGATTCCGTTCTTCATCCTGGCGGGCAACTTCTTGACCCATGGTGGTGTTGCGCGGCGAATGATCAATTTCGCTACGGCCATGGTGGGCCACTGGTACGGTGGCCTGGGCTTGGCTGGTGTGCTGGCCTGTGCCTTGTTCGCAGCGATCTCCGGCTCCAGCCCGGCAACGGTGGTGGCCATCGGCTCCATCCTGCTGCCAGCTATGGTCAAGGCCGGTTTCCCCAACCGTTTTGGTGCCGGCATTATCACTACCTCTGGTGCTCTGGGTATTTTGGTGCCTCCTTCCATCGTTATGGTGATGTACGCCGTGGCGACCAACTCCTCCGTCGGTGCCCTGTTCATGGCCGGCGTGGTGCCGGGCCTGGTGCTGGCCTGTATCCTCGGTGGCGTCACCTGGTACCGGGCGAAGAAGTTCGACTACCCGCGCCAACCCAAGGCTTCCTGGGCGGACCGCCTCAAGGCCCTGCGGGAGTCCTTCTGGGGTCTGTTCCTGATCGTGGTGGTAATGGGCGGTATCTACACCGGCGTGTTCACTCCCACTGAAGCGGCGGCCATGGCGGCGGTGTACGCCTTCATCGTGGCCATCTTTGTGTACAAGGACATGCCTTTGTCCAAGGTGCCCAAGGTGCTGCTGGACTCGGCCAATATGTCGGCGATGCTGCTCTACATCATCACCAACGCCGTGTTGTTCTCCTTCATCATGGCTAACGAGAACATTCCCCAGTTGCTGGCGGAATGGCTGCTGGACATGGGCCTGGGGCCCATCAGCTTCCTCCTCGCAGTGAACGTGTTGCTGCTGCTGGCCGGTAACGTGATGGAGCCTTCCTCCATCGTGTTGATCATGGCCCCCATCCTTTTCCCCGTGGCCATGAAGCTGGGTATCGATCCCATCCACTTCGGCATCCTGATCACGGTGAACATGGAAGTGGGCATGTGCCACCCGCCTGTAGGCCTCAACCTCTATGTGGCTTCCGGCATCACCAAGATGGGCATCACCGACCTCACCGTGGCCGTCTGGCCGTGGCTGTTGTCCATGATCGTCTTCCTGCTGTTGGTGACCTACTGGCCGCCCTTGACCCTGGCGTTGCCCCGGGCGTTGGGCATGATGTAGCCCTCGCCGCTTCGGGCTGATCCAATGGCCGCCGGTGTTTGCGCACCGGCGGCCATTGTCTTTTAACGATGAGGAAAAGAACAAAAATCGAGAGAGGAGCGGCTGATAAAATTCCGCCATTCCATCCCCGGTCTGTTCCATGAGCGCCTACTTCGTTACGGGTACCGATACCGAAATCGGCAAGACCTTCATCACCAGCGCCTTGCTCCACCGCTTCGCCCTCGATGGACGTAGCGCCGTGGGCATGAAGCCCGTGGCGGCGGGTCTGGATGGCCAAGGCTTGAACGAGGACGTGGAGCAGTTGATCGCCGCTTCATCGGTCAAGGCTGACCGGACCCTGGTCAATCCCTATGCTTTCAAGAGCGCCATTGCTCCCCATCTTGCGGCCGCGGAGGAGGGGCGGGACATCCGCTTCGCTCCCATCCATGCTGCCCTGGCGGACTTGCGCCGGCAGGCGGACGTGGTGCTGGTGGAAGGGGTGGGCGGTTTCCGCGTGCCCCTGGGCCCCGAGGGCGATAGCGCCGACCTGGCCGAAACCTTGGGCCTGCCAGTGATCCTGGTGGTGGGCCTGCGCCTGGGCTGTATCAACCACGCCCTGCTGACGATGGAAGCCATTGCTGCCCGGGGCCTGTCCCTGGCGGGCTGGGTGGCCAATTGTGTCGATCCCCTGATGCTGCGCCCGGAAGAGAACATCGCCACCCTGCGTTCCCTGATCGTCGCCCCCTGTCTTGGGCGGGTGCCCTATCAGGCGCCACCCCAGGCCCGACGGGCCGCCGAGTCGCTGAAATTACCCTGATGGCCTGAGTGGCTTTGCCCGCTGGTCAAGGGCCGGCGGCGGAGCTAGGATGGAAGCAGTCAGCCGCGAGGAGACGCCATGACTGCGACCAGAACCGAACGGGACGCCATGGGCCCGGTGGAAGTGCCCGAAACTGCCCTATGGGGCGCCCAGACCCAGCGTTCCCTGGAACATTTCCACATTTCCAATGAGCGCATGCCCACGGCCCTGATCCTGGCTCTGGCCGAGATCAAGCGGGCGGCGGCCCGGGTCAATTGCGCTTTGGGGTTGCTGGACAGCAGCAAGGCCGTTGCCATTGAGACGGCGGCGGAAGAGGTGTTGAGCGGCCGCCATGCCGATGCCTTTCCCCTCTCGGTGTGGCAGACCGGCTCGGGCACCCAGACCAATATGAACATGAACGAGGTGCTGGCCAACCGGGCTTCGGAGCTCCTCGGTGGGCAGCGGGGCATGGGGCGTCTGGTTCATCCGAATGATCACGTGAATCAGGGCCAATCCTCCAACGACATCTTCCCCACGGCCATGCACGTGGCGGCAGCCACGACGATTCATGGTCACCTGCTGCCGGCTTTGGGTAGTCTGCGCCTGAGCCTGGAGGGCAAGGCCAAGGCCTTCGCTGGCATCGTCAAGATCGGTCGTACCCACTTGCAGGACGCCACGCCCCTGACCCTGGGGCAGGAGTTCTCCGGCTATGCCGCCCAGTTGGCCCAGGCAGAACGGGCCATCCAACTGGCCTTGCCGGTGTTGTTCGAACTGGCGGCGGGGGGCACGGCGGTGGGTACCGGCCTCAACACCCACCCCGAATTCGGCGATCGACTGGCGGCGGAGTTGAAGGACCGCACGGGAATCCCTTTCGTCAGCGCCGGCAACAAGTTCGCCGCCCTGGCCAGCCACGACGGCTTGGTGTTCGTGCACGGTGCCCTGAAGAGCCTGGCGACGGCCTTGATGAAAATTGCCAACGACGTGCGCTGGCTGGCGTCGGGCCCCCGGTCCGGCATCGGCGAGTTGCGCATTCCCGAGAACGAGCCGGGCAGTTCCATCATGCCGGGCAAGGTGAACCCCACCCAGTGCGAAGCCCTGACCATGGTCTGCTGCCAGGTGCAGGGCAACGACGTGGCCGTGGCCGCCGGGGCCGCTGCCGGCAACTTCGAACTCAATGTGTTCAAGCCCCTGATCGTGCACAACGTGTTGCAAAGCGTGCGCCTGCTGGCGGACGCCATGGTCAGTTTCGAAACCCATTGCGTGCGGGGCATTACGGCGGAGGAGGGGCGCATCGGCGAGTTGATGGAACGTTCCCTGATGCTGGTCACCGCCCTGAGTCCCCACATCGGCTACGACAAGGCGGCGGAAATCGCCAAGCACGCCCACCACGAAGGGCTCACCCTGCGGGAAGCAGCCTTGGGTCTGGGTTATGTGAGTGAAGCGGAGTTCGACGCTTGGGTGCGGCCCGAGGCCATGGTGCAACCGGGCCTGTAGCTCGGTTTCTGCGTAATGCGGTTTCCCCAGATGGGCCGGCCTTCGCCGGCCCGTCTGGTATCGTCGTTCAGAGCTGGAAACGGCCGAGGGCGGCCTGCATCTGGTCGGCGGATTTGCGCAGTTCCACGGTCTGGGTCAGGTTGGCGTCGGCGATGGTGTGGTTCTCTTCCGACAGATGGGCCACCCGTTCCACACTGCTGGCGATGGCTTGTACCGCCATGCTTTGCTCGTGGGCGGCGTCGGCAATCTCGTTCACATCGTGGAGAGTGGACTCGGCCTGGCGGTTGATGGCTTCCAGGGTTTCGTTGGTCTGCTTGGCCAGATCGACGCCGCTGCCCATTTGCTCGTGCACCTTTTCCATCTGGTTCACCGCATTGTTGGTGTCGTCCACGATGGCCTGGATGGTGCTGGAAATTTCGTGGGTGGATACGGCAGTGCGTTCCGCCAACTTGCGTACTTCGTCGGCCACCACGGCAAAGCCCCGGCCCGACTCGCCGGCCCGGGCAGCCTCGATGGCGGCGTTGAGGGCCAGCAAATTGGTCTGGTCGGCGATCTCGCGAATCACATTCACGATGCTGGAAATCTGCTGGGAGCGCTCGCCCAGACGGCTGACCAAGGTCGTGGATTCCTGAATCTCCTGAGCGATGCGTTCCATCTCCGCCACGGTGCTGGCCATCTGTTGGCCGCCGGTACGGGCCGTGTCCCGGGAACCCTGGGTGACGGTCACGACGGATCGGGCGTTCTCGGCCACCAGGGTAATGCTGGTGGAAATCTCTTCCATGGTCGCGGCCATGGACAGGGTTTCGCGGGATTCGCTTTCCGAACTGCTCAGCATGCGTTCCATGGCCTTTTCCACCGTCGTCGCCGAGTCGCCCACCTGGGTGGAGGCCAAGCGGGTGCTGTCGAGCAACTGGCGTATGCCCTGGGCCGTCTTGGCCAGGGCGGCTTCCAGGCGCAGCACTTCGTTCTCGCTGCCGTGACCGTTGCTGGAATTGATGTTGCGGAAGTCGCCGGCACCCATGCGGTCGATGGTCTGCACCACCCCTTGCAAGGGACGCAGGCGATCATTCACCAACAGGTAGATCATGCCGCCGGAAAGGGCCGCTGCCAGCAGGCCCACTAGGATCAGGATGTTGCGCAGGGTGTAACTGTCGGCCAGGTATTCATCCTGCCAGCTACCCACGCCAAGTACCCAGCCCCAACCGTTGAGGGGTGTCAAGGCCACCAGCTTTTCCCGATCGCGACCTTCCTTGTCGGCGAACAGGTAGTGGAGGATGCCTTCCTTCTTGACCACGATGCTGGCAATGGCGGTGTAGAGGGTGGGGCTGTTCACATCGCCCACGGTCTTGCCTTGCAAGGTGGGGTGGAGAACGAATTCGGCCAGGGACTTTTCATCGCCGGTGGGGCGCAGGATGTACACATAGCCGGTCTT
>Ga0318572_10001022_pt1 | contig 10972 bp, 10 predicted proteins | sample GRESIP089b5f20_FD_202528 | JGI IMG/M metagenome (GOLD analysis project Ga0318572, IMG submission 202528) | Tropical soil microbial communities from Luquillo Experimental Forest, Puerto Rico - GRE.SIPMG.089b5f20 | ecosystem: Environmental > Terrestrial > Soil > Tropical forest > Bulk soil...
GCGTCCAGCTCACCGAGGGATCGCGGGCCGAAAGATGCGCGAGCTCGTGCGCGATGGCGGCCTCGGGCTCCTCGCCGGCGAGGGGCTCGAGCGTGCCGCGCGACACGACGATGGTGGGGCGGCGCACCCCCGTGCAGAAGAGCACCGGCCCCGCGATATCGAGGAACCGCACCGGAGGCGCGGCCACCCGGAGCGGAGCGGCCAGGGCCTCCACGGTACGCTCGAGCGCGGGCGGCACCGGCGCCGCGGGGAGCTCCCGGCGGCGGCGAAGGAGCGGCTTGAGGTCCATGACGAGCAGCGCCACGGCAGACGCGGTGAGCGCGCCGAGCCACACCGAGAAGAGCGGCACCCCGAGCACCCGCACGTCCTCCCAGTGTCGCGCGGTGAACACCGCGAAGTGGTCGCGGAACTCGTCGGAGGCGCGCGCCGGGAAGGCGAGGACGAGCGCCGGGGACACGACGAGCGGCCCGATCACGGCGAGGAGCCGGAGACCGAGCCGCTCGGTGGGCGCGGCGACGCGCCAGAGGCGAATGAGCGCCTCCACCACCACGGCGCAGACGAAGCCGTGGACGATGGATTGCGCTGCGACGTCAGCCCACGTTCCTGCGTGCATGCGGTGAGTCGGCTTTCCCCTCCCCCGTACCATGAGGCGCCCCGTGGCCGCCATGCCCATGGCCCTCGGCGAGCAGCTGCTCCATCGACTTGTTCTCGAGCCGCGCGAGCTCCAGCGGGTGCTCGTGGAGCATGCGCGTGCGGCTGATCTTGCCGGTGAAGATCGCCGTGTCCATCGGGAACACCTCGGGCGCGAGCACCGAGTTGAACATGTGCCAGATGGCGATGACGAGGAACGCCATGAGGCCTTCGTTCGAGTGCGCCATCTTCGCGGCCGGGATCACCTCGCCGGGCAGGAACCGCGCGAACACGGTGGGGAAGAACAGCATGAAGCCCGACCCGATCATGATGAGCGAGCCCATCACGACGCCCCAGTACTCGAACTTCTGCTTGTACTCGAAGCGATCGTACAGGGGGTGCTTGTCGTTGAGCCCCATGTAGTACTTCAGCGTGTCGATCGCGTCGGTGAAGTCCTTCCGCGACGGGATCATCGCCAGCCGGACCTTGCGGCTCGCGATGGCGGCGAGCGCGAAGCCGAAGTGGGCCACGGTGGCCACCGCCATCGTGACGCCGCACGCACGGTGGATCCAGCGCGCGCGGTCGACGCCACCGAACACGTCGAGCATCGTCTGCGCCCAGCCCGACTGGTAGAACTTCTGCGGGAGCCCGGTGGCGCAGAGGGTGACGAACACCACGAGGTTCAGCGCGTGCTCGAAGCGCTGCCGGTCGTTGAAGCGCTTGATGTAGATTTCCGAGCTCATCGATTCACCACGACGCGCCAGAGGTGGAGCGCGATCTGCAGGATGAGGCCACCGATCATGAACGGGATGAGGAACTTGTAGAAGACCTGCACCGCGTACACGAGGCTCGCCTTCTGCCAGCTCGGCTCGTAGTGCGACAGCCAGCTCTTCGGGAAGTTCTGCGTCGCATCCGGGTGGCACTTCTGGCAGGTCTTCGTGAGGTTCGCCTGCATCGTCCGCGAGGACGGGTCCTTCGCCCCCTGGATGTCGTGCACGCCGTGGCAATCGGTGCACACCGCGGCGAGCCGCGCGCCGGAGGTGGACTTGCGCCGCTGCATGGTGGCGCTCATGCCGTGGAAGTCGGAGAGGTAGGTGTCGACGACCTTCGTCGAGAGCCCGTACTTCTCCATCATCTTCGCGTTCGTGTGGCAGCGCCCGCAGATCTCGGGAGTCTTCAGCGAGAGCACGCCGCCGCGCGGGTCGGCGATGTCGTGGGCGCGGTGGCAATCCGTGCACACCGGCACGTCCTCGGAGCCCATCTCCAGCGACTTCCCGTGCACGCTCGTCATGAAGACCTTGTTCACGTCGCCGTGGCAGCCGGCGCAGGTGGCCGAGATCTTCGTGCGGGGCTCGGTGGGGCGCGTGATGTCGTGCGAGCCGTGGCAGTCGACGCAGAGGGCCGCCTTGCGGTTCCCCTTCGCCATGACCGCGAAGTGCACGCCGTCGAGCGTCTTCGTGTAGTTCGCGAAGTGGCACGACTTGCACTGCTCGTAATACGCGACGGTCACGTCCCGCTTCGTCTGGAAGGGCCGCTTGTCGTGCGGGTAGTCCTTCTTGTCGGAGTGACAGTCGGTGCAGCGAAGGTTCTCGCCGTGGACCGACTTCGCGAAGACCTTCTGGTCGACATAGACCCCGAGCTTCTCGCCGCTCGGGAGGTCCATCGACATGGAGGCGTCTGCGCCGTGGCAGCCAAGACAGTCTTCCTGCTCGGCCGGAATGCCCGCGCGAGCCGGCGTGGTCGCCAGCAGCGCGAGCAGGATGAGCGAACCTCTCAGGAACATGCCTCTCCCCTGTTTTGAGGAATGATCCCTGTTGGGATTGGCAACACCTGTACGCGCATCGTGCGTCGTAGTCCATGCGCCCAAACGCGCGATCCAATGGGTTGCGAGGGGTTAGCGCTTGACCTCGCGCAATCCTTACCCGACACGCACCGTCCTCCACCCCTCGCCTTCGCGCTGTTCCAGCACATTCGCAGCAACAGGTAAGGATTCCACGCAAAGACAGCGCAGATCGCGGCATGTTGACGCACAAGCCCCGGGCGCGGGGGCCCGGGGCTCGTGCGAGACGGATTGTCGCAGGCGCGCGGACGCGCCTGAACTCAAGGATGGAGCGGCGCAGGTCCGGGCGACAGGACCGAGCGGGCCATGATCTGCCACTCCTCGCGCGACAGGAAGGTGTGCGGCGGGGCGATCCACTCGCCGCCATCGGCAGCGGCCGCCCCTAGCTGCAGCTCGAGTCGGTGCTCGAGGCGCTGCTCCTCCCCGCACAGCCACGCCCGCGCCTCGTTCCCGGTGGGGAAGCGGCGCCACCCGGTGTCGGCCGGCTCGACCGCGAAGAGCCAGCCGCGCTGGTAGGCCTCCTTCTTCACGAGCGCCGGGTTGCGCGCGACCGCGGCGTTCACCGCGGTGACGGTGCCGTCCACCGGCGAGGCGATGCGCGCCTCGCGATCGCCGCACGAGATGACCGCGGCGGTGGCGCCGGCGCGCACGTGCGTACCGGGCTGCGGCAGACGGACCGACACGGCCCACGGAAGGATCCGCTGCGCGAGGTCGTCGATGCCCACCTTCACGCGGCTCCCGTCCTCGCGGAGCCAGGTGTGGCCGGGCGCGTAGTGCAGCGCGGGATCGAAGACCAGCTTGCCCGCCGGCTTCAGCCCGGCGATGCGGCGCCGGGCCCAGCGCACGCCGCGGACGGCGATCGCCCAGAGGGCGAACGGGAGCGCCAGGGCGGCCAGGACGACCAGGACGAGGCCGAGGCGCGCGACGAGTCCGGCGGCGAAGATTCCGACGTACTCCAGGATGCCGAGGATCGCGTCCATGACTCCCTCCCGAATCACCACGGGTGCGCTACGTCTTGTGGCACATGCTGCAGTCGTCGAAGCCGAACGCCGCCTTGTCCTTGCCGTGGCAGCTCCCGCAGGCCTCGCCGCGCTTCTCCATCCCCTCGTGCGTGATCGGCTTCCCGCTCGCCGTCTTCCGCTCGAGGATCCGGAAGAACAGCGGGTGGCAGGTCACGCAGCGCGGGGCGTCCGCGTCCACGTGGGACTGGTGGCTGAACCTCACCGGACCGGGGCTCCCCTCCCCCTGCGGCAGCGTCGAGTCGGCGGGGAGGCGGCGGAGCTCGCCGGCGGTGGAGAAGCCGGTGATGCCTGCCGCCGCGATCACGAGGACCCACCTCGTCAGCGTCTTGCGGGTCATGGCTACGCCTCCTCGGTGAGGAAGAAGCTGCGGGCGAGCGCGTCCCACTTCTCGGGCTCGAGCTCCTGCGCGATGCCGGAGACCGGCGAGCCGCCGTCCTGCAGCACGTGGCCGAGCTCGGGCGAGACCTTGGCCGCGAGCGCGGCCGCCGCCTCGTCGAGGAACACCCGGGCGCGCTCGCCGCCGAGCAGCTGCCGCTCGTTGGCGCGGAGCCGTGCCGGCCGCACCTTGAAGAGCCAGCCCTGCACGTACGGGTTCGAGAGGAGCGTCGGGTCGGAGACGAGCTCTTCGTTCACCTCGGAGACCACGCCGTCCACCGGCGACAGCATGGGGACGCTCTTGCCGCTCGACGCGAGGACGACGGCAGGGACGCCCTGCCCGACCGGCGCGCCCGGCTTCGGCAGCGCGACCTTCTCCACCGGGCCGACGAGCTTGTGGGCGAAGTCGTCGAGGCCGACGGCGACGGTGCCGTCCTCCGCGGCGCGGGCCCAGGTGTGGCCGGGGTGCAGCCACACGTTCGCCGGGATGGAGAACCAGGGCTGCTCGGCGGCGGCCGCGGCGGCGGTGGCCTTGGCGGGCTCGGCGTGCTCGAGGCGGAGCTCGGCCTCGGCGCGCTTGCCGCCGTTCACGAACCTCCACCAGCCGATGAAGGCCAGCATGTAGGAGATGGCCAGGGCGTACTCAGCCTGCTTCGCCGGATACATCGAAAGGAAATCGTGGGTCAGCATGGCGTCCTCCTAGTACTCGCTGCCCGCGTAGTCGGGATGCTCGCTCATGATGGGCATCCGGTTCACGCAGAACCGGAAGAGCGTCACTCCGAGCACGACGAGCGTGAGAGACACGGCGACCTCCATCCACGACGGCACGTACCGCTGCGCCGAGGGGAGGTTCCAGTTGAAGGCGATGACCGAGACGTTGAGCCGGTTCAGCGCGATGCCGATGACGCCGAGCGCCCCGCCGAGCCGGACGAGCTTCACGTTCATGTTCCGAGCGCCCACCGCGTAGAGGATCGCGGGGAGGAGCACGAACCCGAGCATCTCGACCGCGAACCAGGCGCCCCACCCGCTCCACAGGTAGCCCCAGGCGTGCATGTCGATGACGCCCTGCAGCTTCAGGAAGAAGTAGGCGAAGAAGACGATCGCGCCACCGCGGGCGAGCCCGTACTGGAGCTTCGCCAGGTCGAAGTGATGGTGGATGCGGCTCATGAACGCCTTGTGGGAGAGGCTCGCCTCGACGATGACCATGGAGATGCCGGCCATCACCGCGCTGATGAAGAAGAAGATGAAGATCCAGGGCGTGTACCAGAGCGGGTGGAGCTTGCCGGGCGCCATGATGAAGAGCGACCCGAGCGCCGACTGGTGCATCGAGGAGAACACGACCGAGAGGATCGTGAGCGGGAGCATGATCTTGAGGAGCACCGAGCGGAACCGCTTCAGCCCGAGCCACTCGAAGGTCGGCAGCAGGAACTCGAGGAAGAGGACCGACGAGTAGAGGACGACGCACCAGGCGATCTCGAAGAGCGCCGAGGGCGTGCCGTGCCGCACGAAGACGTAGACCATGTTCCACGGGCGGCCGAGGTCGGCGATGAGGCCGACGATCGCCATCACGTAGCCGAGGAACGCGGTGAGCAGCGCCGGGCGGACGATGGGGTGGAAGTCGTGGAGGCCGAACAGGTGCACCGTCGTGGCGAGCGTGAAGCCGCCGGCGGCGAGCACGATGCCGGTCATCATGTCGAAGCCGATCCAGATGCCCCACGGAGCGGTCTGCGACAGGTTCGTGGTGGCGCCGAGGCCGGCCGCGAACCGGTAGACCATGAGCGGCAGGCCCACGCAGAGGATCACCGCGACGAGGGCGTTGCCCGGCGTGACGAGCGAGCGCAGGTACTCGCGCGGCGTCATGCCGAGGAGGATCTTCTCCTGGAAGAAGCTGCGGGGGACGTCGGCGAAGGCCGGGCTAGCCATGGCGCTCCTCCTTCTTTCCGTGCGCGCCGTGGGCTCCGTGCTCGCCGTCCTTCGCGACCTTCTCGCGGCGGTGGGCGAACGTGTAGAGCCCCATCAGCAAGGGCGGCCACAGGGTCATCACGAAGGGCGGCGCGCCGAGGGCCCCCTTCACGAGGTCGGGGTAGGACTGCTTCTCGACGTTCTGCGGAAGGCCGAGCTTCGCGAAGCTCACGTCGGCCAGGTACAGCCAGTTCGTGCCGCCAGCCTCGAGCTCGCCGTACACGTGCCGCTCGTAGCGGTCGGGCTGGCCGTACACGCGCTTCTTCGCCTCCTCGAGGAGATCCTCGCGGCGGCCGAAGGTGAGCGCGCCGGTGGGACACACCGACGAGCACGCCGGCGCCTTGCCCGCCTTCTGCCGGTCGAAGCAGAAGGTGCACTTGCGCACGCGCGGCGCGAGCGCCTCGTACTCGTACTTGGGCACGCCGAAGGGGCACGCCACCATGCAGTAGCGGCAGCCCATGCACTTCGACGGGTCATAGGTGACCGGACCCTCGGGCTGCTTCTGCAGCGCCTTGACCGGGCACGCGGAGGCGCAGCCGGGGGCGACGCAGTGCATGCACTGGGTCTTCGCGTACCGGCGGGCGCCACCGGGGCCGTTCGGCCCGCGGTTCACCACCGTGAACGCGGTCTGCGAGGTCTTGCGGTTCGTGTCGAGGACGTCCTCCCCGCGATCGGGCGGGGGGTTGCCGTTGGCCTCGCTGCACGCCGCCTCGCAAGCGCGACAGCCCTTGCAGCGCGTGGTGTCGACGAGCATCGCGCGCTCGTCGGCGCCTGGCACGGCCTCCGAGGCGAAGGCCGCGCCGGGCCGCGCGAGCAGCCCGGCGCCGGCTGACGCCCCGGCGATATGGAGGAAACCTCTCCGGCTGAGCTTCATGGTGCGCTCTCCCCTGGTGCGCGCTTCGGTGCGCGCTTCAGCGCAGGCCTTCGTGAACGAGGAAACCAACGAGCGGCGCGGACAGGACGGCAATCGCGAATGCGAGGATCATGACTCCGCTCCTTTCTTCGACTCGGACTTCGCTGGGCTTCTGCTGCACTCCTCCTCGAGCTCCCGGACGCTCTCTCCCGCGCGCGCCAGGGCCTCGACGAACAGCGGGCACCCGCCGAACGAATCGCCATCGCAGTGGCTGGCCGTGGTGAGCCGGTCGCTCGGGATCAGCTTCCGGACCGGACTCGCGCGGCAGTACACCATCGTGATCTCGGCGAGGTATGGGCAGGACATCGTGGGCCTCCACGCGGAGACCATCGCAATGACCGCGCCAATTCCGGCTCGCGCCGCGCGCGCGAGCAATTGCGCGAGAAAGCGCCCTGATTGCGGCGTGTTCAGGCGGGCGTTGCGTTTGGCAACGCATTGCGCGACGAGCGCCGGCGAGTTGCGCTTCTCAACGGCGAAGGGGCGGCCTCACGGCCACCCCTTCGTCATTCCGCGCGGTTACAGCTCTCGGGACGGTGATGCGTTCCTCAACGGCCGTTGCGAGGCTCTACGGTGGCGAGCTGCGGCGCTTCGTCCGCCTCCTCGCCCTGCGTGCGCCGCAAGCCGTACTTCCGGATCTTCTTGTAGAGGGTGACGCGGTCGATGCCGAGGACGCGCGCCGCTCGGGTGACGTTCCCGTTCTCCTGCAGCAGGACCTCTCCGATGTGCCGGCGCTCGACGTCCTCGAGGGTGCCCGGCATGGCGGCGGGCGCGGCGCCCGGCTCGGCCGCGGTGGGCTGCGCGCCGGCCATCCCGAGGTCCTCGACCTGGATGGTCGCACCGTGCGCGACCACCGCGCCCCGCTCGAGCACGTTGCGAAGCTCCCGCACGTTCCCGGGCCAGTCGTGGGCGAGCAGCGCGGTCATCGCCTGCGGCGAAACGCCGTCGAGCTTCTTGTTCAGCTCGGCCGAGAGCGCCTCGATGAACCGGTCCACGAGGAGCGGCACGTCCTGCCGCCGGTCGCGCAGCGGCGGGACCACGATGGGGATGACGTTGAGCCGGTAGTACAGATCGTCGCGGAAGCGCCCCTCGGCGACGGCCTTCTTCAGATCACGGTTCGTCGCCGCCACGATGCGCACGTCCACGGAGATGGGCTCGTTGCCGCCCACCCGGTGGAACGACCGGTCCTCCAGGACGCGCAGGAGCTCGAGCTGGAGCTTGGAGGAGATGTCGCCCACCTCGTCGAGGAACAGGGTGCCGCCGTCTGCCGCCTCGAACTTGCCCTTGCGACGGGCCACCGCACCCGTGAACGCGCCCTTCTCGTGGCCGAACAGCTCGGACTCGAGGAGGGTCTCGGTCAGCGCCGCGCAGTTCACGGCGACGAACGGCCCGGCCGCGCGCGGGCTCTCGGCGTGGATCGCGCGGGCGAGGACCTCCTTGCCCGAGCCCGACTCGCCGAGCACCAGGATGGTGGACGCGGAGCGCGCCGCCACCCGGGCGAGCTCGAACACCTGCTGCATCGAGGGGGACTTCGAGAGGAGGTCGTGGAATCCCCACTCCCGCTTCAGCGCCTTCCGGAGCACCTCGTTCTCGTGCCGCAGCGCCCGCTGGGAGACGATCTTCTCCAGCATGATCGACAGCTCCTCGGGATCGAACGGCTTCACGAGGTAGTCGTACGCGCCGAGCTTCATCGCCGTGACGGCGGTCTCCACGGTGGCGTAGGCGGTCATGATGACGACCACCGCCTCCGGTTGGATCCGCTTCGCCTCCTCCAGCACCTGGAGCCCGTCGATGCCGGGCATCTTCAGGTCGGCGAGGACGATCGCGAAGGGCTCCGTCTTCATCAGCTCGCGCGCGCTGGCCCCCTCCGGTGCGAGCTTCACCTCGTACCCGTCCTTCGCGAGCCAGCCTCCCAGCGACTCGCGCACGATCTCTTCGTCGTCCACCACGAGGACCCGGATCCGCTCCGCGGTCATGTCGCCACCCCCCGCGCCATGGCGCGCAGCCGCGCGCGGCAGTCGTCACAAAGCCCGCCCGATTTCCGATCGACGTCCCGCACGCTCGCCGAGCGCCCCATGGCGCACAGCGGCGTGCCGCAGTGCACGAGCCCCATCGCGTGGCCGAGCTCGTGCACGCACTCCTTCGCGATCCGCTCCGCGAAGAGCCGCGGATCGGGCCGCGGCGCCGGCTCGGTGAGCCGGGCGGTGGAGACCACCGCCGCGGCGCCGCCGAGCTGCGCCTCCCCGAAGACGAAGGTGAGGATCGGGATGAAGAGGTCCCGGTCGGTGATCCCGACGACCTTCGCGCCCACCGGGCCGCGGTCGACCAGGAACTTCAGCACGCGCCCGGAGGCGTGCTGCTTTCGCCGGGCGTCGTACGTGTCGACGGGGCGCTCCGAGCTGTCCCAGATCTCGACCGTCGCGTCGAACGCGCGCGCCACGTGGCTGCGGACGTGCTCGATCATCGCAGGCTCCGGGTCGCGCTCGCCGATCCACCACAGGTAGGCCGCCGCCACCCGCTCACGCCCTCTCCCCGTCTTCGCGCTTCATCGGGAGGTGGACGAGGAAGGTGGTCCCGCGCCCCGGCTCGCTCTGCACGTCGATGCGGCCGCCGTGCCGTTGCACGATCCCGTACACCACCGAGAGCCCGAGCCCCGTCCCCTTCTCCTTCGTGGTGAAGAAGGGGTCGAAGATGCGCGAGAGGTGCTCCTTGGTGATGCCCGGGCCGGTGTCGCTCATCGCGAGCTCGACCTCGTCGCCGTCGCGGCGCGTCGTGATCGTGAGCTTGCCGCCCTTCCCCATCGCCTCGCACGCGTTCAGGGCGAGGTTCACGAAGGCCTGGCGGAGCTGGCCGAAGTCGGCCTTCACGAGCGGCACCTCCCCGAGGCTGCGCTCGATGGAGACGCCCAGGATCTGGATCTGGTGCGACACGAGCGAGAGCCCCTCGTCCACCACCGCGTTCACGCTCACGTCGCGCAGCGCGAGCGGCCGCTCGCGCGCGAAGTCGAGCAGGTTGCGGACGATGGAGCTGCAGCGCTCGGTCTCGCGCTGCACGAGGAGCAGGTTCTTCACGAGCCCGCGCCGCGCGTCGTCGTCCACCGGCCCGGACTCCAGCGTGCGGACGACGAGCTTCGAGAAGGTGAGGATGCCCGCGAGCGGGTTGTTGATCTCGTGGGCGATCGACGCGCTGAGCCGGCCGAGCGAGGAGAGCTTCTCGGATTGAACGAGCTGCGCCTGGGCCTTCTTCAGATCCGAGGTGCGCTCGTCGACCTGCCGCTCGAGGTCGTGCGTGAGCGCGATGAGGTCGCCCTCCATGCGGCGGAGGGAGCGCGTCATGTCGTTGAACGACGCGGCGAGGAGCCCCAGCTCGCCGTTGGTCTGGACGGGGAGCTCGAACTCGAGCCGGTCTACCGCCACCGCACGGGTGCCGTGGAGGAGCTGCGCCACCGGGCGCACGATCTCCCGGCGGGCGAAGTAGAGGAAGAACCCGGCGAGCAGGACCACGCCGATGGCGGTGAGCACGAGGCTGTTGCGCCGGAACGCCACGATCTGCTCGTCCACGTGCGCGAGGGAGAGCCCGACGTCCACCACGCCGAGCACCTGCTGGCTGGCGGTGTGGTTGTGGCACTCCGAGGTGGAGCAGGTGCGGTCGTTGTAGATCGGCGTCACCACCGACATGACGCGGTGGCCGTTGGGCTGCTGGATCCGCGCGCGCGCCTGCGCGGGAAGGCGCGACAGGGGCTCCGCTCCGCCGTGGCACGCGGCGCAGGACTCCGTGCGCTTGTCGACCCGCCTCCCGATCTCGAACGGATCGGTGGAGAAGGTGACGATCCCCTCCTTGTTGAGCATCCGGACCCGCTCGACCCCGTCCTGGCGGCCGATGTCGCGCATGATGTCGTAGGCGTCCCTGCGCCGGTTCTCGAGCATCGCGCGCCGGGTGGCGCCCGCCGCTGCCTCGCTGAAGAGCACCGCATCGCTCTCCATCTGCCCGACCACGGCGCTTTGCATCCGGGTCTCGGCGATGAAGAAGGCCGCGACGGCCGCGATGGTGAGCACCGTCACGACGCCGAGGAGCTTCGTGGACAGCCGCTGGTGCCACGGGATCGCAGCGTCGAGCGGCGCCGCCGGCAGCGCACGCAGGAGCGCGGTCTCGTCCTTCTGGGCGTCCTCCGCGGAGGGCTCCGGTCTGGAGCCGCCAGGAGGCGCATCGCTCGTCACCGGGTGCGTCAAGGTC
>Ga0318572_10001030_pt1 | contig 10935 bp, 11 predicted proteins | sample GRESIP089b5f20_FD_202528 | JGI IMG/M metagenome (GOLD analysis project Ga0318572, IMG submission 202528) | Tropical soil microbial communities from Luquillo Experimental Forest, Puerto Rico - GRE.SIPMG.089b5f20 | ecosystem: Environmental > Terrestrial > Soil > Tropical forest > Bulk soil...
CATCAGGGAACAGGCCGAAGATGAGCTTTGCCATCCAGAAGGCGAGGAGGATACCGAACAGCGAGCCCGCGACGGCGAGGACCAAAGATTCAACGAGCAGTTGACGAACGATACGGGAACGGCCGGCTCCGAGCGCGGCGCGCAGGGCAAGCTCGCTGTCGCGGCTGATGCAGCGCGCCAGCAGCAGGATGGAGCAGTTTGCACAACCGATGAGCAGCAGAATGAGCACGGCAATCACCAACTGTACAAGCGTGCGTCCGGCGGAAGAGACGATGCGATCCGTGATGTGCTCGAGGCGCATTCGGAAATGCAAAGGAAACTGCTGCGGCACGTCTTTGGCGAACTCGTGCAGAAGTGCGCCGATTTCCGCATCTGCAGCGGCCAGGCTTACGACCGGCCTGAGCTTCATGACGGGCAACACAGAAGTGCGCTCCCGCGCGGGCAGGAGCGACATGGGAACGTACAGGTCTCTCTCCCAGGCGTAGTCGCGCGGCATGACGCCAACGATCGTATAGGCCTTGCGGTCGATTTCAAGCGTGCGATTCAGGACATTGCGATCGCCGTTATAGTGGCGCATCCAGAAGTCGAAACTGAGCACAACAGGTTGGCTGCCTGTCATTTCTGCGTCTGAGCGTTGTATGTTACGGCCGAGCAGAGCAGGAACGCGAAGAAACGCGTCGACGTTTTCCGTGATGTAGGTGAGGGTGACGTCTTCGGGGCTGTCCTGGCCGGTAATCACGGACTGGATGTTAGTGCAGCCGACAACATCTTCGATCGAACTTGTGCGCAGCAGGTGCTGGTACTGCGGCCAGTCCAGGCTAAACCACCACTCGGGCGATCCAGGCTGGTCGTCGTTCAGATAGCTGGGGTAGGTGAGGCGTTGCCAATCGGCATAGGGGACCGGATGAAGCAGCACAGCATAAATAAGCGAGAACATAGACGTGGTTGCGCCGATGCCCAAAGCGAGAGACAGGATTACAACGATGGAGAAGCCGGGGGATTTGCGCAGATGCCGGAGGGCGTATCTCAAATCGGCAGCCGTCGATTCGAGCGCTGACCACTGCCACACTTCGCGGCTGCGCTCCTCAATGAACGCCTGGTTGCCAAATTCCAGACGGGCGACTCGCTCTGCCTCTTCCCTCGGCAGACCGTCACTCATCAAAGCCGCGACCTTTTCTTCCAAGTGTTCGCGGATTGATTCGGAAAGCTCTTGATAGCGACGACGGCGCGAGAGTATCTGCCGGAGCCAATTCATAAGGCCTCCTACTTCTCTGCGAGTGCCAGAACGCGGCTGATTCCGGCAAACATCTGCTCAACGCTCGGAACTTCCTTCGCTAGATGTTTCCTGCCTGCCTGCGTCAGCTTGAAGATGCGCACTGGACGGTTATTTGCTGAGAGACCTTTCTCCGAATCTAACCAACCAGCCTTCAGCATGCGCTGTAACGCGGGATAGAGAGAACCCTCCTCGATCTGGAGCAGATCGCATGAACTCTCCTTGATCTGTTGCGCGAGAGCATATCCGTGCATGGGTTTCCGGTTGAGGGTCTTAAGGATCATCAATTCCAGTGCGCCGGGGAAGAGATCGCGATACTCGGCTGTTTTGACCATGCGTTATAGTATCTCTAAAATACTATTTTGAATATAGTCACCAGAGAAAAACGTCCCCGAGAGTCGTAGTTTGCTAAGGCTTGTCGGAGCGAGATCGCGGGGGCTACCCGCAAACGGGTTCTGCTTCAAGAACCACGGGCCCAACATCAGAATCTGCTTTTACAACAAATCGCCAATGCGCTCATTGAACAGATGCGATTACTTCCGAGAAGCCGACTTTCCGATACTAATGCCCATCGGAGATTGATCTTGCCGGAATCTCGAATTCCGGGTGCTCGGAGATGCTGAGAATGTTTCCGTCGAGATCACGGAACCATCCAACCTTGGCGCCGGTAGGTGACACCCAGATCCCCTTCTCATCCTGCGTAAGGCCGTCGAATCGCTCAAAACGAACTCCCGCAGCTTCAAGCTTTTCAACTGCAACTTCGATCTTGGAGACCTGCCAGCCGAGTACAGTCCCATGTGCCTCGGGCAGCTTCTTTGCCATTCCCAAACGAACCATCACTCCATTTGCATTGAACACCAATGCGAAAGGCGGTTCTTCGTTGAGAAGGGTCAAGCCCAGCGTATCGCGATAGAAGCTTTTTGCACGCTCGACATCGACGATGGTGACAAAAGCGATGATTGGATATGCAGCGAGCGGAGCGGAGTTTTCCATGGCTTGATTTTCTAGCTGCTAGCAATCATGGCGCAAGTAAGTGACTGCGCCATAAAATATCGTGTATGCGCCAATCGCCAATCCTTCGAGATTTTGATCCCAAACGGGGAATCTCCGTTGCGACCTTGGCGTACGACTACCCCTCCGGGTTCCTCGTTTCCGATCATAGGCACGACTCTGATCAACTCGTCTACGCAACGAGCGGTCTCATGGAGGTTCACTCCGGCCAATCTGTCTGGCTCATTCCGCCTGGTTTTGCGATTTGGACTCCAGCACGCCTGCTTCACGGTATCCGGATGCCAGTAGCCGTTTCGATGCGTACACTCTACCTTCGATCTGGTTTGGTAAGAAGGCCGGCGGCCACATGCGAAGTAATTTCCGTGAGCCCATTTCTGCGGGAGCTGATCGTAGAAGCTGTGCGTATCGGGCAGTTGCGTGTCAAGAATAAAGAGCATTGCGCAATACGCGACCTCGTTGCCCTGCATGTGGCACGCGCGGGCTCGATTCCGGTGGAGATACGAATGCCAAAGGATTCGCGAGCTTTAAGGGTCGCAACTGCGCTCCTTGAGCGTCTCGCCGATGCGCCCGCACTCCAGACTATTTGTGAGCAAGTAGGCGTAAGCACTCGGACGCTACAGAGACTGTTCAAAAGCGAGGTAGGTATAGATGCTGATTCGTGGAGACAGCAGGTGCGCCTCATACGTGCTATGGAACTGCTCATCAGCAGCTATTCGGTCAAGCAGGTCGCAGCAGAAGTTGGCTATGGTCAACCAAGCGCCTTCGTCGCAGCTTTTCGGCGCACGTTTGGAGTCACACCAAAGATGTGGAAAGACCACGCCTGCAAGACTTAAGGATAAGTCCCGAGAAACGCGGTCTGCTCCAACAAACGCAGCCAGGACAGCAGGATTTCGGTTTGTGCGAATCGCCTTATCGCGTTTCCAGGCTGCGATGGTCTGGAAACGCGGTAAGGGCTGTTAGCATCAACGGACCATTTCTCCCTTACAAATGCAAGCGAGACCAATTTCGGAAACAATTAAACCGCTACACCCAAGTGCTCGCTTCTTCATCTTGAACTCCACGTTCTGAACTCAGGATTAGTAAATCACCGCCGTAAACAAGTGCTCTTCTGCATGGGTTCACGGCGGCAGTGCGTCAGATTGACCTTTTTGCAATCGACATCGTCGCGACTTGGGAAACTCTTCTAAATGGATACCCCGGTAAGTGCCTCACTGAGACTCCAAAGGCGATCTGCAAAGTTCGGATCAATTGCCCACGGCCTGACGCCGAGCAGCGTCTTTGCATCTGCTGCAACCGCAACTGCGATGTCGCAATTCTCGCAGTAAACACCTCCCATGCCGTCGAGCTGGTGACTTGTCGCGCACCAGACGCTTGTCGCAGCACCTTGCTCGGGAGTCTTCATATTGTTCTCCGGATCAATAACCGGCTTGCCCTTCTCGTTCACGGCTCCAGCCTTTTGCAGCTCTTCGGTCGTCATGTGACGAACAAGATCCGTGATGATTCCGCCGGGATGAAGAGCGAAGGCGCGTACGTTATGTTGCTTGCCAAGCTCATCCAACTTCACCGCAAAAAGAGCATCCGCGGATTTTGACTGTCCATACGCAGTCCATCGCTCGTATTCACGCTTCTCGAAGTTCCAGTCGTCAAAGTCAACGGCGCTACGCATGTGCCCACGGGACGACAAAGAAACTACCCGTGCACCGTTCGCCTTGCAAAGCGCTGGCCAGAGTCTTGCCGTAAGCTGAAAGTGTCCCAGATGATTGGTACTGAACTGCGACTCATAGCCTCGCGAGTCTCGCACCAGTGGCGGCGCCATAACGCCGGCGTTGTTGATCAGGATGTGCAGAGACTGACCTGATGACAGAAACCTATCGGCAAAAGCGTTCACCGACGAGGGATCCATCAGGTCCAGCGATTCGAGTTTCAGCTCTGGGTACGGCTTGAGCGCTTCGCTCGCTTTCTCCTGATCGCGCGCGGGAACGATGACCTTGGCACCCGCAGATGCAAGGGTCTTCGCGGTCACAAGACCGATACCGGAGTATCCGCCGGTGACAATGGCAACCTTGCCAGTCAGGTCAATGTTCCCGATGACATCATTAACGGTTGTTGCAGCACTGAAACCCGAATTCAAGGGCTTTTGGGGAGTAATCATATCTAGCCTCCTTATGGCTTCGGAGCTAGTCTACGTACCGGAGATCGAATCATGAATGCTTGAAAACGCGAAAGACATGCTCGTTAGTACAAACCCGGACCCGCCTTCTTGGCTGAATCGGGTCACAACAAAGCGGCCTGAGATTCCGACCACTGATGACCTATCGGTTGCGCGTCCGGCTCTTCCCGATCTTTCCGACACCGCCCAGGCGCGATTCCCAACTCGCGCTTGAAGGCGTGGCTGAAGGCGCTCTCGGAGGTGTAACCGATTGCCGCTGCTGCTGCCGCAACCGTAGCGCCTGATCGCAGTTCCCGTTCAGCGAGGTGCATTCGCCAACTCGTCAGATAGGCCAGAGGTGGCACTCCCATCACGTCGCGGAATCGAACGGCGAACGACGTACGCGACATGGCCGCCGCTTGTGCAAGCTCTTCAAGGCTCCAGGAGCGGCTGGGATCCGCGTGCATACGACTCAAAGCAGGAGCGAGATGCTTATCTCCTAATCCCTTTAGCCAGCCATTGTCTCCTGGGGAAGCAAGCGTGAGGTATGCGCGGAGGATTTTAACAAAGAGGAGCTGGGCAAGCTCGGCCAAAATCATCGTGCGGCCGGGTTGATCGTCAAATTCCATTTCCCGAGTAATCTGCTCCAGCAGCCAGCCCAAGGTCTCCGCCGCAGGCGCACTCCCAGACACGAAGAGGACGGATGGCAATCCGCTGAGAAGTAATGGCAATTGCCGCTCATCGATGGAGACGCTGCCGCCCAGCATTACAAACTCATCCCCCATTCCAATCTTGTAGATTCCGTTCCGGTCCCGAGGAATAGGGACGGTAGTTGCGCCGTCAATCAGGGATGGTTCGCTGGCAAGGATGAGGGATCGGGTGCCATTTGTGACGACAATATCCCCGACCAAAAATCGGGCTGGCTCCAACATTCCTTCCATGAAGTACCAGCATTGCCCTTCAACAGCAGCGCAGAACTTGACTGCGTTCAGATTGAGAAAACGTCGAGCCCATTTTCCACCAGCGGCCAAACGACCAGAAATGCCGCACCGCGCGCGCACCAGTCCAAGCAGATCAGAGAGTGGATCACAGGTCATATTTGAACTATCGCGCATATAAAGTGCACTTTCAAGCATTTCTAATTCTGGAGATGCAATTCAGACTTGAATTGTGGACAAATTGCTTCCCCGCAAACCCCACACATGTGAGCGCTGAGTTGCAGAGGTGGTTGAGATAAGGCGATTGATCGAATGTTGATTGGCCTCGATATTTCTGAACCACTTCGAATGTTAGTCTTCGACCAAATCGGAGGAGGATTTGGATGCGGAAGAAGCGGTTTTCTGTGGAGCAGATGATCGGGGTGTTGAAGCAGGCCGAGGTGGGAGTACCGGTGGCGGAATTGATCCGCAAGACCGGAATCACCGAACAGACCTACTACCGCTGGAAAGCCAAGTACGCTGGACTGGAAGTCGATCAGGTGCGGCAGATCAAGCAGCTTCGCGACGAGAACACGAAGCTGAAACAGCTTCGATAGATCAGATTAACTACCCCCAAAAAATCCTCGGTGCGGTTTGTTGGCGCAGGTTATTTCTTAAGTGCAGGTTTTGTTGCTGCAATCCAGTTCTCTACGAGATTTAGAAAAGCCTTGGCATGCAGCAACAGTTCCTCAGCTTCGGTCGTCGTGGCAATGGCAGCGCCGGTATAGTCGATCTCGTTCCGCTTGCGCCGACAGGCATCGAAATAGTCTGTCAGTTGAGCAGCGGATGCTCCTAATGCAATCTTTGCGCCTTCGAAGGTAAGACGGTGATGGCCTGGCACACTGGCAATCCGGTATCCTGCGCAAGCAATGGCCATTTTGCCCGTCTGCAGAGCTGCATTGTATGCGGTGGCAAAACGGCGATCTTCGGAGAGCACAGGGATCGCAGCATCGGAAAGATCTCGCGCAATGAGGCGGCGAATCTCGGTCAGCTCCTGAATACTGGTCGTGTGCGTGTGCACCTTATTGTCTTGGAGCAGTTTCTTCCAGCTCATGCAATGTGCCCTTCAGCAGGATGGTCTTGCCCTGTAAAACTGAATAAACAAAATGGTCTTTGGCTGCCAGCTTGCGATGAAATTCGGCAGAAGTGAAGAGCGTTGCATTAACCTCTCGACGGAACGTGGTCTCAAGCTTTCGTAATGCAGGTAACAGGTCAATCTGCTTGAGAGTGCCGACAATCATTAGATCAACGTCGCTGGCAGAATGTTCTTCTCCACGCGCTACCGAGCCATGGAGAAGAGCAATTTCGATTTGCTCTTCAAACGGTTGGAGTGCCGACTGGATGGCGGGCACAATCCCAGCAGTCTTTTCGAGCATCCCTTTGAGGTCAGGAAAGAGCGGGGAATCGGTGTTGGCTTTGAAATAGGTGCGGCGTCCGTCCTGGCGTCGCAGAAGAATTCCTGCGCTGACCAAGGACTCAAGTTCGCGTTGCAGACTCGAAGGCGTTATTTCCAGATGACGGGCCAACTCCGTCATAAACCACCAGCGCTCTGGTTGTAGCATGGTGGCAGACAGCACACCGGTGCGAACTGCAGGGAAGAGTGCATCGGCCATGCCAAATGTACGCATAATGCGTAATTATATACGCTTTTGGCGTAAGTATTGCAAAGAGAAAATAGGCCAGGAATCTAACTGGTCGTAAAAGACGCGTTGACCAAACGCGCTCAGCAATGTTTCCGCGCTCTAAGCGCGCTCCGTTTGTCTGTTTTGGATGGTTTTTGGTGGCTTTTTATTGTCATCCGCTGCTCTGCATGTTGTTGAAAATACGTTTCGTTGTGCTTTCGAGTCCTACCTGAGGAGCCAAATTTTTCTTAGACTTACGAATCTTATAGACATGCCGATGCCCCTCAAAATTGTCCGACTGTAGGGACTTTTGCAGGGATCCCCAAAAATCAAAATCGTCCGCGATAGCAAGTAGCTCTGAGCGCTTTTGCGCGTCTTCCTTGCCGATGCTGGATGGGCTCGTTTTCGTCGAACGTATTGTTTTTGAAGATGCAGAGCAGTTCCGGGTCAATCACAGCTAGAGTAGCCATGTGACCCGGACTCGGCTCGTCGTGAATCTATTGCTCGCGGGCGTTACGAGTTATATGCATCCTTTGCCCGTTAGCGGCCAACGCGCGCCTGCAATGCTGCTGGGTAACGCGCACCCTGCACCTCAATGCCTGCTAGTGCGTTCTCGATTTTGCGCAGGTCGTCTGCTGACAACTCCACCGTGGCCGCGCCGAGATTTTCTTCGAGCCGATGCAGCTTTGTGGTGCCGGGAATCGGCACGATCCACGGCTTCTGCGCGAGAAGCCATGCCAGCGCAATCTGAGCGTTGGTCGCTCCTTTCGTCTGCGCAATGCCTGCGAGGACATCGACGAGCTTCTGGTTGGCCTTGCGGTTTTCTTCGTTGAAGCGCGGAACTACATTGCGGAAGTCCGTGCTGTCGAACTTCGTGTCCTGGGTGATTGCTCCTGTCAGAAAGCCCTTGCCCAGTGGGCTGAAGGGAACGAAGCCGATGCCGAGTTCCTCAAGTACAGGCAGAACTTCCTTCTCCGGCTCGCGCCACCAGAGCGAGTACTCACTCTGCAACGCAGCAACAGGCTGCACGGTGTGCGCGCGACGAATGCTCTGTACGCCTGCTTCAGACATGCCGAAGTGCTTTACCTTGCCTTCCGCGATCAGCTGCTTCACCGTACCCGCAACCTCCTCGATCGGCACGTCGGGGTCGACGCGGTGCTGATAGAGGAGGTCGATGACGTCGGTCCTCAGTCGCTTCAGCGCGGCTTCAGTATGTTCGCGAATGCGCTCGGGCCGGCTGTCCACGCCATTCGTGGGGATCCCGCCTTTGAAGCCGAACTTGGTCGCGATGACTACATCCTTGCGGATGGGCTCAAGGGCTTCGCCGAGGAGTTCCTCGTTCAGGTAAGGGCCATATGCCTCGGCTGTGTCGAAGAACGTAACGCCGCGCTCGAAGGCTGTGCGAATCAGGGTGATCGCCTGGTTCTTTTCCGTTGCCGGGCCGTAGCCGAAGCTCAGGCCCATGCAGCCCAGGCCGAGAGCTGATACTTCAAGTCCGCTGTTTCCAAGTTTGCGCTTTTGCATTGCTTCTCCTTGGTGCATTCGCACCGGTACTTTCAAATTTAGTTCGAGCTATCGGAAGAACAGAGTGTGCGTCGCCGTAAAACTCGCACTGGTGCGCATCGAAGTTCACTTGCTCAAAAGCATCTGACGGAGATGAGAATCGACATGGATGATGCAGCGATAGACAGCGCGCGTTGTATTGACGCCTATGAAATTCAGATGCTCAACCGTGCGGCTGTCTACGACCAGAGTGCTGGGTTCTGCTTGCCCTGCGCTATAGAGCTCGAATGAGAGAGAAGCAGGAAACATGCGGGATGGCGATATCTGGCAGAAGCCTTATTCATACCGCTCTCCTGCGGCTTCCAGACAGATGCCTCGCAGAACCTTCCTTACAGGGCCGCAATTCGATGCTACGTTCGGTTCGATATACAGCGGTATCCCGATCCTGCAAAACTATTGCCTATTTCTCTAATGCGCAGTAGATTTTTGTCCATCAGATTTCGTTCGAGCGTACTCTCGAGATGGAGGTAGAAGCCGACCATGGCAACTGCGACCGCGCTCGAATCCTCTTCGCGTGAAGCAACCGTGAGCCAGCAAAGCGAACGCGAGTTGCTGCGTGTATTTGCCAGCAAGATCGCCGCTCATGCAGACGTTGAGGGTGACACGAACACCGCGATCCCCGGGCTGTGGCTCTTCCGAAGGACAGTTCTGACCGGCTGCACCTCGGCTGCGTACGAGCCGTCGCTTATTCTCTACGCGCAGGGCCGGAAGACTGTTCAGGTAGGCGGATCCACCTACACATGCCACGAGGGCACGTGCCAGCTAACCAGCGTGGACATGCCGGTCTTCAGCCAGGTGACAAGAGCTAGTGTCGCGGAGCCGATTCTTGCAATCATCTTGAAGCTCGACATGGCGCTAGTGCGCGAGGTTCTCAGCCAGCAGGAGTTCCTGGCTGCTGACGCTTGCGCGGGTACGCGCGGTATGGCTATCGGTAAGGCTACGCCGGAGCTCGTCACGGCATGTATGCGGCTGCTCGACCTGCTGGATGCGCTGCACGACATTTCCTTCATGGCAGGGCTGGTCGAACGCGAGGTGGTTTACCGCGCGCTGCGCAGCCCGCTTGGAAAACATCTACGTGCGATTGCAACTCTTGGCGACCAAAGCAATCGCACAGCGAAGGCCGTCGCATGGCTCAAAGCCAATTACTCGAAGCCGCTGCACGTGGAGGAGCTTGCGCAGCTGGCGCAGATGGGCGTCTCCACCTTTCACTTGCGCTTCAAATCACTTACGCAGATGAGCCCGCTTCAATATCAAAAACGGCTTCGCCTTCACCGTGCTCGGCTGCGCATGGTGAACGACGGGCTCGACGCGGCCAGCGCGGCTTTCGAAGTCGGCTACGAAAGCGCAAGCCAGTTCAGCCGTGAATACCGACGGTTTTTTGGCAGGCCACCGATGCAGGATGTGAAGGCGCAACGTATAGCTTGAGCGCGATGTCTCGCAGACAACGTTACGATGTGCGGAAGCTTGGCCGCCGCAGTTTCATCGGCCCATGCACCATTTGCTGAGTTTTCGGTTCCAGTACATGAGCAGGCCTGTGATGCTGAGCAGGGCAACGCTAAGGCCGAGCAGCGACCACAGCACCTTGATGCCGACTCCCCACAGAGTGCCAAAGTGCAGCGGATGCATCAGCCACAGGAACCAGTCGCCCAGGCTGTGGTTGTCGCCGTAGTGCCACACGGTGAGCACCTTGCCGGTGTGTCCGTCGAAGGTGACGATGTCGCGGTGCGAGAAGTCGCCCGGACTGCGCAGGTCGGAGTAAGCGGTCACGATTCCGCCGGGTGACTCTGGCAGGCCGACACCGCTCAAGTGGCCCGAGCTGATTGCGGACAGCTCGGCGAGGATGCGATCGAGCGGAACAACGTTAGAGCTTGCGGCGATTGCGGGCGCTGCGGGAGACTTCATGCCGACGAGCGGTGAGATTGCGTTGACTGCAGCGGCTAACTGGAGCGGCAACAGGAAGTAGATCGCCGTGATGCCCCACCAGCTGACGATTGCGAGTGTCCAGATTCCGACGGCGCTGTGCAGGTCGTAGTTGATACGCTGCCATCCGTGACGCAGAGAAACCATAAGTCCGCGCGTCCACAAGCGAATGCCCGGCCACCAGAGAACTGCGCCGGTGACGGCAAGCAGCAGCAGGCCCATGCCGGCGATGCAGTTCACAACGAAGCCGTTCCGGCCCGCCAGCAGATACACGTGCAGGTCGAGCACGAAATCGATGAAGAGGCGCGGCCCGCGCGGTAGCGGAAGTCCGGAGGATGCGTTGGCGTACGCGATGGTTGACTTGCCGTGCTCGTCAGTCAGGTAGAGAACCCACCAGGGGCTGTTGCTCTGCGGAAATTG
>Ga0318572_10001032_pt1 | contig 10920 bp, 10 predicted proteins | sample GRESIP089b5f20_FD_202528 | JGI IMG/M metagenome (GOLD analysis project Ga0318572, IMG submission 202528) | Tropical soil microbial communities from Luquillo Experimental Forest, Puerto Rico - GRE.SIPMG.089b5f20 | ecosystem: Environmental > Terrestrial > Soil > Tropical forest > Bulk soil...
TGGCCCCAACGAATACGGTCTTGTCGGGTGAAAGGCCAACCCTTGTCGAAAGTAACTTGCGAAAGTTGCCGATTTCCACAAACTCAATACGCACGTGTCGCCCCTCTTGGGTGTAGCGCAGGCTACCACGGCAACGCGGATGAGTCTGCCAGCGGCCCGCGCGAACGCATTGATCGCGATACGAGGGGCTGTTGTTCGCGGCCCCTGATGCAGCCCTTGTGTCCGGCGCCAGTATCGTCTGGCCAGGCCGATTCACAATGCGCGGATGTGTCATGCGCTCTCCAAACCGCCGGTGACCTGGCCCTTCAACTCGGGGGGTGAGCTGGGTGAGTCCGATGAGACGTGACCTCACCTCGCGGATTCGGCCCGTTCCTTGGTTGTGGAGCGCCGGTCAGCTCGAGACACTGCCTCACGACGCGCCCTGTCGCGGCTGCATCAGTTGCAGTTCATCGACCAGCCGCGCTTCTCGGCCTCCCGCGAGAGCCAGCTCGCGAGGTCGCGGGGGAACCGGAACGAGTTCCACGATCTCCGGCACACCTACGCGAGCGTGCTGCCGATGTCGGGCGCGGCGCTCGTGTCCGTGCAGCGGCTGCTCGGGCACTCCGACCCGAAGATCACGGAGCGCCGCTACGGGCACCTGCTGCCGGACTTCATGGCGAGCGAGGTGAACCGCCTCCGGTTCGGGCTCGATCGCCTCGCGCCCGGGCGCCTTGGTACATCCTTGGTACAGCATCCCGACGCGCCAAAGAGAGAGGCCGGAACCCTTCCCGATTCGGGAACGATTCCGGCCTCTTTAGTGGCGGGGTGTAGGGGACTCGAACCCCTGGCCTCCGGCGTGATCAGCCGGGGTTGCCTGTCGGCGTGAGCTCGGCTCCGTCTGTGGCAAGGTGCACGGTGAATCGGCGAGCGGGCAGCTCGAGCAGGCCGAAGGTCCCGCTCGCAGGTATGCGTTCTGCGCTCGGAGGCTGGCGCAGGATCGAGCCCGGGTTCACGATGGAGCCCTTCGGCGCCGTGAGGCGCATCGGGACGTGCGTGTGCCCGACCACGAGCACGTCCGCTGCGGCGGTCGCGAGAATCGCGCCGACGTCGGCGCTGCGGTCGGCGTGGATGCCGCGCATGACGTCGCCGGGGCTCGCGTGCCACACCGCCATGCGCACCCCGGCAATCGTGCGCTCCCAGCTCGGCGCCATCGCGTCGAGGAACGCGAGAGCCTTGCCGCTCAGGTAAACGAGGGGTCGAAGGTGCCCCCACCGGCATCGACGAAGTCGTGATTTCCGCGGACGCAAGGAATCCCACGCTCCTGGAGGAGTTCGAGGCAGCGCCCCGGCGAGGGCCCCCAGTCGAGTAGGTCGCCGGCACAGACCATCTCCCCCACGCCGAGGCGATCGAGCTGCGCGAGGGCATCGCGCAGTGAGGCGAAGTCGCCGTGCACGTCCGAGAGCACGCCGAGGCGCGTTTGGGCCGTTTGCGGCATTGCCATCTCCTAGGCGCGGTGCGCGATCCGGAGAAGTACCTCGAGTACACCTTCGTTTCCGCGCTCTTCCGAGACCGGCGACTGGATACGGCTCGGATCTCCAACCAGTGGACCGCCTCCGCACGGTCACCGATCAGTCCAGAGTCGTTGCGCTCGGCCGCCGCGAGTCATAACGTGGCGCCACTACAGAAGAACCTAGTGCGGTGCGAAAATGGTGTCAGATCGGTTCTGCTGTGGTATTCATATCGGAGATGGAAATGAAGCGTCCCAAGCCGCCCGACACCACGACCGACGCCCCGTCCGGCGAGAAGGCTGTCATCTCGTTCCGCCTGCCGATGCAGCTCGCCAACTGGCTCCGCAAGCAGGCGGCGGACGAGGGCGGGTCGCTCAACGACAGCGTGGTCACCGCACTCGAAGACCTCAGGACCTGGTTCTCCGCGACGAAGCCGGTCGCCGAGCTGCTGGAGACCGACCGCAAGGCGTTCGGCGACAGCAAGCGCGAGTACCTGCGGCGCCTGCTCCAGTACCGATACGACGAGCTCGTCAGGGATCCTCACACCGTCGGCCAGAAGGCCGGAGGACCGCCGGCCAAGAAGTGACCCGAAGGGGCTCATCGCCATGCGGACGAACGACACCACTCTCGCTCGCGCCATCGCATCCGAGGTCGTCGGCCACGACATGCGCTCCGCGCACAGTGCGACCCCGCAGGCGCACCTGAGACTCGCCTCGGCCAGTGCTCACCTGCCCGTCATCGAGCGTCGCGCGGTCCTTGTCGGGGACCGGCGCGGCGCCATCGCGATGACGGTCGAGCAGATCGCGGCCGCGCTCCAGCTCCCCAAGAAGACCGCGGAGCAGCTGTGTCGTGAGGGGCGCATGCCCGGAGCGATGAAGCTCGGGCGGAGCTGGCGAATCGCGCGGGCAGCGTTCGAGGCGTACCTGCGCCAGGTGATGGAGGGCGTTCATGCCGGTGTACCGGAAGGGCAAGGATCGGTGGCGGGTCGTGATCTTCCAGCGCGGCAAGCGCACCGACTTCGTCGTGAAGGGCAGCAAGGAAGCCGCGGAGGCCGAGGAGGCGCGGGAGCGCGTGAAGATGTCGCTCTCGGACCCACAGAACGAGCAACGCGACGCGCTCACCTTCGCGGACTTCTGCGCGCACCACTACCGTCCGCACGCTGAGCTCCACCTGAAGGGCAGCTCGTGGGGGCGCCGCGCTTCGCTCCTCGGATTCCTCATGGAGGCGTTCGGGGACGTGAAGCTCACGGATATCCACCCGGCGGCCATCGACGCGTACGCGAAGAAGCGGGCGGAGGACGGGCTCCGGAAGGTGTCGATCAACAACGAGCTGCGGGTGCTGCGGATCGTCGTGAACTTCGCGCGTGAACGGAAGTTCCTCGTCTCCGACGCGAAGGTGAAGCTCCTGCGCGTCCCCTACGACGGCCGGGCGAAGGCGTGGACGGCGGAGGAGATCGACCGGCTCCTCGTCGCGCTGCAGGAGGAGGCGGAGGAGCTCGTCCCCATCGTCCTCTTCATCCTCAACACCGGGGTGCGGAACGGCGAGGCGAGGGCGCTGCCTTGGGATCGCGTGAACTACGCGGCGGGGCACCTCGAGATCTGGCCGTCCCGAGAGTGGCAGCCGAAGAACGGTCTGCCGCGGGAGATCCCGATCAGCGAAGCGTTGATGGACGTCCTGAAGCGCCTTCCGCGGAAGGGGAAGTGGGTGTTCCCGAGCCGGACCGGGGAGCAGTGGGCTTACTGGCCGAAGCGGCAGTTTGACCGTGCGACGAAGAGGGCAGGGCTCACCGGCGGCCCGCACCGGCTCCGCCACACGTTCGCCTCCCACTTCCTCGTGAAGGTGCCGGACCTCGGCGTGCTCGCCGCAGTCCTCGGACACAGCGAGGAGAGCGTGACGCGGCTCTATGCGCACATGCTGCCGGAGCGGCTCGCGAAGGCGAAGAACGTGGTCTCGATTTCTATGCCGATCCCGATGCGGTCTGGAAAGGAATGAGGACTGGAGTCTGCGAGTCGCAGGTTCAAAATCCCTTTTCCCGCTCCATCTAGGCCCCGGTGATCCCGGGGCCTTTTCTTTTTCTCCCCCTCCATGTGCCCCAAATGTACCCCCGCGCCGCTCCACGGCCGGCGCACGGCTTCGCTCTTCTCTCCCTCTCCCTCGCATCAGCGGGGGAGAGGGTTGGGGTGAGGGGCGCTCGCCCATCACCGCGCTCCCTCGCTCGGTACCGCCTGCGCGAACGGCGCGTCCAGCAGCCGCACCCCGTCCCGCTTCACGTCCGGAGAGAGGTGCGCGTACCGCATCGTCGTGTCGATGGTGACGTGCCCCAGGAGCTCCTGGACCGCCTTCAGCGCCACGCCGCGCATGACGAGGTGGGATGCGAACGTGTGCCGGAGGTCGCGCGTCGTGAGCCGCTTCGCGAGGCCGGCCTTCGAGCACGTCCACGGGACGACGTCCTTCACGCGACCGTGCGTGAGCCGCGCCCCATCCGCCTCGCAAACACGTAGGCACCCTTGAGATGCCGGTGCGCCTTGAGCATCGCGAGTGAAGTCGTTCATCGAGCCGAGGAGTTGCCGACTCACGGCCTGCCCGAGCCTGACGTCCTCCATCTCGGCCAGCTCGCGGTCGGTGGCGCCATCGGCGACTCCGAGCCCGGCCGCAGCGGGTCAGCGAGGAATGGGCGGCGTAAACGGGGCTTCCGTCGCCAGCGGTTCCATGACCTCCCCCCGGATCACGTCGGGACGAAGTACGCCAGGAGCGCAAACAAGGCGTACATCGCCACGAGTTGCACTCCCTTGAACCAGTTCGAGTGCCCATCGCCGGCGACAACGGCGCCCACGATCGCGCCGATGAAGACCGCCACGACGACCCGCCGTGGAAACTGCAACTGAAGCGGTTCAGGACCCACGAAATAGCTCACGAGGACGAGGATCGGCGCCACGAAGAGGGCGATCTGGATGCAGCTCCCGATGGCGATGCTGACTGCCAGGTCCATCCTGTTGGCGCGGCCCATTGCTATGGCGGATCCGCTCTCAGCCGCCCCGCCGACGATGGCGAGGAAGATGAGTCCCACGAACACCTGGGACATGCCGAGCGCCTTACCGGTACCCTCGGCAGCTCCCACGAGGACCTCGCTCATCAACGCTGCCAGCACCGAGGCAGCGAGCAAGGTCACGATGGCCCGCGCCGCGCTCCAGCGTTTCTCGCGGCGCCCGTGCCCTGCCTCTCCCTCGACGGCGAACACGTGAGTGTGGGTCTTCAGCATGAAGACGAGATAGAGGACGTAGAGAGCGAGCAGGACCGCCGCGACCGCCACGTTCAGGCGCCGCGCGGCCGTCACCGCGTCGCGCGCGAACTCTCTGTACGTGGACGGCACCGCCATGCTGGTCACCGCCAGGAGCATCATCGAGATGTAGATGCGCGTGGCGTCCGCCCTGTAAGTCTGATCTCGATACCGCAACCCTCCCATGAAGAACGCGAGCCCGAGTGCGAGGAGAAGGTTCGCCAGGATCGCGCCGGCCAATGCGGCCAGCACCATCTCGTGCAGTCCGGCCCGGAGCGCGACGATCGCGATGATCAACTCCGGCGCGTTCCCAAAAGTTGCATTCAGTAGCCCGCCAACTGCATCGCCGGTGTACTCGGATAACTGTTCGGTCGACCGGACGATCCAGGCTGCTACCGGCACGATGGCGAGTGCCGCCGCAAAGAAGACAAGCGGTGGGCGCGCGCCGGTGTGCTCGAGGCCAAGAGTGATGGGGATGAAGGCGATCAACCATGACACTGACGGTCTCACCCAGGACCTGCGTGCGTGCGGCTGCTCGGGAGCTATTATTTCCTTCATGTCAACGCCCTCGGATGGCAACGTTCGACATAATGAGCGTCACTCGCTAGGGAGAGGAAACGCCGTGCGGCCGGCGGGATCTGGAGGGCAACCTCCCCGACTGTCGACTTCGTCGTACCAGGCTCGCTGACGAGTGCGAATGGAAGCGTGGCAGCAACTCGGGAGCGAAAGCAGGGCCTACCCTTGACGCCGGGCGGCCTTCGCCTTCTCATGGAACGCTACTTAGCGATCCTCCTCGAACTGCGCCTGCACCTTGCCGCTGCCGACCGCCTTGCGGAGCGCCGCGTGATCCTTTTCGTTCTGGTCGGCGTACGCCTTGGCGAAGCGGGCTACAGCCCGGTCCAGGGCGTCGCTCTTCCCCATGTACCCGCTCAGCATGGCCGCCGAGCCCGAGCGGGCATGCGCCAGGGCGAGGGCCTTGCCGCACCACTGGGCGAAGAGGTCCATCAAGTACCTCCCGAACGTCTCCACCAGCGGGGCGATCTTGGCGTCTCGCAGCTGGCGGAAGTAGAAGTGCCGCCGTGGGGCCTGCGTCCACCCGAGGAACATGTCGCTCGAGGGCTGCATGAGCCGGTACCCGTCCACGACGCGCTGCCCGTGGTTCGGAAACAGGCTCTTCCCCGCGTATGGCTCCAGCACCGAGGCGCGCGCCTCCTTCATCTGCAGGAAGAGTGGGTCGCCCTCGCCGGCCATCATGAGGAGCACCCAGCACGACGTACCGACGCTTCCGATCCCGACCACCTTGATGGCGGCATCGCACAGGCGGTACCGGTCGAGCAGCGCCTGGTGGGCGCTGGGGAGCGTCGCGCGATATTTCGCGAGCACATCCTGCACGACCTTCTGCACCTCGCCCGGCGGGTAGCCCTCGGCGTGGAAGATGGTGGGGAGCCGGTCCTTGATGACGGGGATCTCCCCCTTGTGCTCGACGAGCTTGGGGAAGAGTGCCTCGGCTTGGCTCTTGGCTCGCTCCTTCTTGATCCGTTTGTGGAACCGCTTCAGGACGAACGGGTCGTCCATGCCCGGGAGGTCGTCCCACTCCAGCGACTGGTGCCAGAGCTCGAGCGTCTTGAGCTCGCTGTATTCCGCCATGGATTCGCGGTAGCTGCGGGCGCACGCCGCGGCGATGTCCCTCGCCGCCCCCTCGCCGAGGCGGTTGTCGCGGCACGCGATGACGAAGCTCGTCGCCAGCCGCTTGAGATCCCACTCCCAGGGCGCTGGGAGCGACTCGTCCAGATCGTTGATAGCGAAGATGATGCGCCGCTCCGGGGTGGCGAAGCCACCGAAGTTGCACAGGTGGGCGTCGCCGCAGCACTGGACCCGGATCCCGGACGACGGCGTGGAGGCCAGATCGGCTGCCATCGCCAGGGCCGACCCGCGATAGAACGTGAACGCGGAGCGGACCATCCGGCCGTGACGCATCGGTAACAGCTCGGGAATCCGCCCCCTCTCCGCGGCCAGCACCAGATCCACCGCATCGCGCCGATCACGCGGCGGCTTCCAGGCGGCATGCGATTTCCGAGGGCAGGCCTTCCGCAGCCTTTTGCCGGCTGCGTACCACTCCGCCCTCGTGAGTTCCTGGTCGTCTCGCTGGGCCCCGGAGCGCGGCTCACTGCGTTTCCCGTTCCCTGGGCCCTTCACTTGCTCGACATGCGCCAAGGACATGTCAGGCCTCCTCGTTGAGGGAGATGCGCTGCAGGACCTGACCTGGCGAGGAGCATAAACCCCGCGAGGACAGAGAGTACGTTCGTCCGCACGAATCGACGTTCCACACCTTCACGGCGCCCAGCCACGTGCCGACGGGATTCACGCCTCGCTTTCCGGCTCGGCCGGAGGCGAGTCCAGAAGCGCTAGGTACCCTGCCTTGCCTACTGACCAGCGCGCACGTGCCGAGCCAGGAGTCCACCGTTTCTGCCGCAACCCGGCGACGGGCGCGCGGGCATCCCGTCGATGTTGGTGCTCACCAGGAACCGCGTGATCTGGACTTCCAGCCGACAGCTTGAGGACCAGCCGGAAACTGGGGGGGCGGTCGTTCGCGGGTAACCAGCCTGCGGCGGCAAATCGGGCGAGCTTGCTGGCCGCTCTGCGTCGGTACCAGGCGAGTCGCGAGCATCACCTGAAGCCCTGTCGTCCGTCAGGGCCGTGCCAATCATGGGCAGTGAGCTCTTGAGAACCGGAGGACCCCATGGTGGAGACCCAAAGTGCTGAAGTGTCGCGAGCGGCGGCGGGCCCCTCGGCTGCAATTCAGGCGCAGCCCCTCATCGAGGACCACGCGCTCATCGGGGACCTTGGGTCCGCGGCGCTCGTCAGCCGCTACGGAGAGATAGACTGGCTCTGCCTGCCTGCGTTCGACTCGGACGCCTGCTTCGCCTCGCTGCTCGGAGGCGAGGCCAACGGGAGATGGAGAATCTCGCCCAGCGGGCCGGTTCGTGAGGTGCGGCGACGCTACCGGGGGGACACGCTCATCCTGGAGACGGAGTTTTCGACCGAGTCCGGCAAGCTGCGGCTGACCGACTTCATGGTGCCGCACCAGAAGGCGCCCCACCTCGTCCGGATTCTCGAGTGCCTGGAGGGCCGCGTGCCGGTCCACGTGGACTTCTCTCCCCGGTTGGCATTTGGCCGCGCGATACCGAGGGTCACCACCAGCGACGACCTCACCTGTGCCATGGCGGGAGCAGATGCGCTCTACCTGCGCGGCGGGCCCGCCAAAGGCGCGCCCAAGCCGGTGGACGACTTCATCGTCACTCCCGGAAACAGGATCTCGTATGTGATGACCTGGGGGCCCTCGTTCCAACCGGCGCCGGCCGGAATCGACGCCGTCCAGGGCGAACGTGAGACCGAGCAATTCTGGAGGAAATGGGCTTCGCAAATTCAGGCTCCGCCCCGGTATCGGGACACCATCGTCCGCTCTCTCATCACGCTGAAGGCGTGTACGTACGAGCTCACGGGCGGAGTCGTCGCGGCGCCGACGACGTCGTTGCCCGAGACGCCGGGTGGGGTCCGGAACTGGGACTACCGGTTCACATGGCTGCGCGACTCCGTCCTCGCCCTGCGGGCGCTGATGAACGCCGGACTCCCGGACGAGGCCATCGCGTTCCGCGAATGGATGCTCCGGGCCGTCGCCGGAGATCCGTCGCAAATCCAGATCATGTATGGGCTGCGTGGCGAGCGGCGACTCACCGAGGGCGAGCTTCCTTGGCTCCCGGGGTATGGGGGGGCCACACCGGTCCGGGTGGGCAACGGCGCCTATGACCAGTTCCAGCTCGACGTGTTCGGCGAGGTCGCGACCGCGCTCCGCTTCGCTCACCGGAAATTCGGAATGAAGACGGAGGTCGGGGCGCGGCTGCTGTTCGACATCGCAAGCTTCGTGGCCGACCACTGGCGGGAACCGGACCGCGGCATCTGGGAGATGCGGGGGCCCGAGCGCTCCTTCACCGCGTCCAAGGTGTCGGCCTGGGCGGCGATCGACGCCGCGATCGACGTCATCGAGAGTGCCGGCTGGGAGTATCCACTCGACAAGCTGCGCAGCACCCGTCAGACCATCTTCGAGGAGGTGTGCGAGAAGGGCTTCAACTCCGAGAAGAATACGTTTACCCAGTATTACGGAGGCACGGACCTGGACGCGAGCCTCCTGTTCATCCCGATGCTCGGGTTCTTACCCGCCACCGACCCACGCGTCGTAGGGACGGTCGCTGCGCTGGAGCGCGAGCTCATGCCCGGAGGACTCCTCCTGCGCTTCAAGCCCGTCGCCGATGTGGACGGCCTCAGCGGTGACGAGGGGGCATTCCTCGCCTGCTCGTTCTGGCTCGTGGATACCTATTACCTGATGGGTCGGCACGAGGACGCGGAGAAGCTGTTCGAGCGGCTCTTGAGCCTCAGCAACGACGTGGGCCTCTTGGCCGAGGAGTACGACCCCGTCCTCAAGAGGCACCTCGGAAACTTTCCTCAGGCATTCACCCACTTCGCTCTGGTGAACGCCTCGTACCTCATCCAGGGCGCCGATCCAGACTTTGCACGCGTGCCGACCGTGCACTGAGGAAGCTTGGCTTCCGGCCTCCGGGCGGGCACTGGTCCAGTCATGTGCCCCACATGTGCCCCGCCGCCGCTCCGAGCGCCGGAACGGGGCGGGACCACGTGGAACGCGAGGGAACGGGAAACGCGAACGGTTCCGCGGCGATGAAGGACAACGGCGCGTCCTGCCAAGAGTAGTTCACCCACCGTCGAAACCGTTCAAATCCCTTTTCCCGCTCCATCTAGGCCCGGCAACCACCTCCATCAGGGCGAACATCGATCTCACTCCGAAGCCGGACTTCAAGATCGAGCAACAGATCCTGCCGGAGGGGCGCGGGCCATGGCTCGACTTGGGGCCGGCGCTCCTTGTGTGCGGCCCCAGGTTCTTGGCAGTGCCCCGCGCGCACGAGCCGAGGTGTCACTCGACTGCTCAGCCGGCGACCCTGAGCGTTACCTGCGCCTTGAACCTTGAACCGCGTGGACGAGGCAAAGGACTTCGACAAGCTCGCGAAGCCGCTCTTGGCTCGCCGTGAGTGAGACTGGGAGTGCTACGAGGTCCAGTACATCCGCGGCGACGGTCGGCCGGACACCATCCTCGTTAGCGTGAAGGGAGTTCGGGATGGCAGGCCCCCGTCGTGCGGAACACGCCTCGACCAGGGTGGCCGCGGCGCGATGCCCGAGTCAGAGCTCCGAGAGATCGCGAAGGAGCTGAAGGCGTCGCTCACCTCGGCCCCTGGTCCCCTACGCTCCGCGCTGCTTCGCAAAGTGAAGACGCTCGAACGCTCGGCTTACGGCGCCTTCGGCAACGCCGGCCGCCGTAGCTCCAGGTTCACGAAGAACAACGGTTCCTCCTCGACACGCGTGAACCCGCGGTCCCGGAGTGCCCGCTCCAGCTCGAGCCTGGGCATCTCGTCGCGGTAGTACGCCGCGCCGAAGCAGCCGCCCCCGTACTGCTCGATGACGTACTCGAGGAGCTCCACCGCGACCCGGAAGAAGTCGTACCCGTCGTCGACCGAGAGCGACGTGAAGTAGAGGAGATCCGACCCCGCGGCGCCAGCGAAGTCTCGGAGCTCCCGCTCGTCGTCGAAGAGGATGCGGGTGGTGTCGAGCAGGTCGCCGCTGATGGCGTCAGCGAACGGGAACACGTCCTCGCCGGCATCCTGAACGGCCGAGTAGCGAACCAGGCGCCAGGACACGGACGCGATCGCCAACCGCTGGGCTTCGATCAGTCCCCCTTCCTCAACCGCCTTCCAGGGCACGAGGTAGGCCTGCTCGAAGCGCGCGGCGGAGTCCTCCCATTCAGCACGCAGGCCGACCACGGACGGGCCAATGACGACCGCGTAGTCCGCTGGGTCGAACGGCACGGGATCCGGCATGGCGCCCCCAAGGACAGGGCCGGGACTCGAAAACCTTGCCCAGGACCTTGCCCAGAAATGCCAAGGGGTCCCGCCGACGAAGCGGAACCCCTTGAGTTTCTTGGAGCGGGAAACCGGGTTCGAACCGGCGACCCTCAGCTTGGGAAGCTGATGCTCTACCAACTGAGCTATTCCCGCGTCGCGCCTTCTTAGTGCCGTGAAGCCTCCCTGGAGT
>Ga0318572_10001035_pt1 | contig 10916 bp, 9 predicted proteins | sample GRESIP089b5f20_FD_202528 | JGI IMG/M metagenome (GOLD analysis project Ga0318572, IMG submission 202528) | Tropical soil microbial communities from Luquillo Experimental Forest, Puerto Rico - GRE.SIPMG.089b5f20 | ecosystem: Environmental > Terrestrial > Soil > Tropical forest > Bulk soil...
CTCGACGCTCGCGGCCACGGCGCTCCTGGGCCAGACCGCCGACGCGCTCGCGCAGCTCGTCCTCGCGCAGCGCGTCGGCGGTCTGGCCCAGGAGCGCCGTGGCCGCGAGCGTCGAGCGGCCCGCGGTGACCAGGTCGTTGATCGCGCGACAGAGCTCGACGCCGAGCTCGCCCGAGGTCCCGCGCAGGTCGGGGATGCGGCCTGGACCCAGGCGCTTGGGGAACTCGCCTCCCAGCCGCTTGGCCAGCGAGATCGGCGCGCCGAAGCGCACCGTCACGCTGCCGTAGCGCAGGCGCAGCACGCGGCTCGCCCCGAACAGCGCGAACAGGGTCTCGCGCTGCTTCTTCGCGCCGCCGCGCTCCGCCGCGACCGAGCTCTCCTCGACCAGCCGCTCGTAGGTGAAGCCGACCGGCACCAGGTAGAGGTCGCGGCGCGCTCCGCGCGCATACGCCTCGAGCACCATGCGCAGCATGCCCAGCCGCGGGCGCAGCGTCTTGCCCGTGCGCGAGCGGGTGCCCTCGATGAAGAACTCCTGGGTCACCCCGTCCTTGATCAGGTGCTGCACGTAGCTGCGGAACACCGCGGTGTAGAGCGGATCGCCGTCGAAGCTGCGCCGCAGGAAGAACGCGCCGGCGCGGCGGAAGATCGCTCCCAGCGGGAAGAACGCGAGGTTGATGCCCGCCGCGACCTGCGGCGGCACCAGGTGGTTCCGGTAGAACAGCCACGACAGGATCAGGTAGTCGAAGTGCGAGCGGTGGCTCGGCACCAGCACCAGCGGGTGGAGCTTCGCAGCTTCGACCACCGGCTCCAGGTCGTGCAGCTCGATCCGCGCGAAGATGCGCTTGAAGATCCACTCGACCAGCGACGCCAGCACCGCGAGCATGGTCGGGCTCGGGCTGGCGGCGATCTCCGCCAGGTTCTTCTGCGCGCGCGCCTCGACGCGCGCGGACGGCCGGCGCTTCTCGCGCGCGACCTCGTCGACCACACGCTGCACCTCGCCGTCGTCGAGCACCGCCTCCTGCACCCGCGCGAACGACGGCAGCGCCGCGCCGACCACGGGCTTCTCCTCGCGGCGCAGGAAGATCAAGAGTGACCGGCGCACCTGCTTCACCACGCGCTCCCGGCCCGAGGCGCGGTTCTGGTCGATGAACGCGCGCAGGTCGATGGGCGTGCCCACGCGCACCGCGAGGTTGTGGTAGTTCCACAGGAACGCGGCCATCTTGCCCAGGTCGGTCGGCCGCTCGTTCGCGCCGTAGAACAGGTTCAGGAACGGGCGCTGCGGCCGAGCGCCCTTGCGCCAGAACAGCGCCAGCGGGACCAGCGAGATCGGCACGTCGTTCGCGAAGCCGGTGTCGACCACCTCGCGCAGGTAGTCGAGCTCGGTGCGGCCTTCGCGCACGGCGCGCCGCCGGCGGTGCACGCGCGTGCGGATCTTGTCGGTGCGCAGGAACAGGAACGCCGAGCCGCCCTCGCGCACCACCTGGCGGATCTGCTGGATGCTCTGCTCCCGCATCCCGCGCGCGCCGCGCCGCAGCCGCTCGCCGATGCCCTGGAACAACAGGCGCAGCGCCTCTCCGAACGGCCGGTAGTAGAAGAACTTGATCCCGTTCGCGAACGCCGAGAGCCGGACCCCGGACAGCAGGAACAGCCAGTTGAACAAGAAGTAGTCGAGCCGCGAGCTGTAGCGCATGACGTAGACCACGGCGCCCTTCTGCTCGAGCGCGCGCAGCCGGTCGTCGTCCCCCGGCTCGAAGCGGAACCGGTCGAAGAACCGCCGCCCGAACAAGGTCGCCAGCCGCCCGAAGCGCGGCGCCATCGACGTATACGGGTTGCCCACCAAGGCAATCGCGCGAGCACCGGGCTGTGCTTCCGGCGGCTTAGGCACGAGGCGGAGCGGCACATCGGCCACGAGCGAAAACTAGCCGACCCGGGTCCAGTACGCCGCGTGCGCTGGCGGCTCCGCCGCAGGCCCTCTCCTCGCGGGTCCCTTCTCGCTCGCGGACTCGCTGCGAAGCCCACTCGTCGACGGCCCGCGGCAGAGCCGCCAGCTCTTGCCGACTCAGACCGGTCGAGCTTGCGACCGGCGTGTCCGCGTGCCGCGCTCCGCTGATGGAGTGGGGAGATGCGCACTCATGCCGTCGAGTCGGTTTGACCGCGGCGCAGTGCTGCGATGGAGGTGCGCGTGGGCGCGCTGGCGTAGCGCGGCTTGTGACGAGCGCAGAGGCGCCCGCCACGAGGTCGCTGTCTCCCGCGAGGAATCGCCGCGCGGCCGGCGCGCCACACGCGCGCCGGCGCGCCGGCAACTCTCAGCCCATCAGGTTGAACTGCGACTCGGGCAGGAAGACTTTGTTCTCGTTGGCGGCGATCTCCTGCGCGGAGACGCCGTTCGGGTTCTTGAAGCCCTCGGCGCCGACGATCTTGAGCTCGGTGACCTTGTTGCCCGAGACGAACAGGAACTTGCCCGTCTTGTCCTTGGACAGGTCGCTCACCATGTACAGCACGGCGGGCGAGACCTTCTCCGGCGCGAGCATCTGCTTCACGTTCTCGTTGCCCATGCCCGGCAGGTCCTCGGTCAGCCGCGTCACCGCGACCGGCGCCAGGCCCCACACGCGGATGTTGTACTTCTTGCCCTCGAGCGCGAGGCAGCGCGTGAAGCCCGCGATGCCCGCCTTCGCGGCGCCGTAGTTCGACTGGCCGAAGTTCCCGATCAGGCCCGAGGTGGAGCTCGTGTTGACGATCACGCCGCCCTGCCCGCGCTCCTTCATGTGCGTGAACACCGGACGGGTGACGCAGTAGGTCCCCTTCAGGTGGACCTGGATCACGACGTCCCACGACGCCTCGTCGGTGTTGACCAGCGTCTTGTCGCGCAGGATGCCGGCGTTGTTCACCAGGATGTCGACCTTGCCGAAGGCGTCGACCGCGGTCTTGCAGTTGTTGCCGCCGTCGACCGTCGCGACGCTGTCGTAGTTCGCCACGGCCTGCCCGCCCGCGGCCTTGATCTCCTTCACCACCTGGTCGGCCATCGAGTGGCCGCCGCCCGCGCCGTCGCGCGCGCCGCCGAGGTCGTTCACGACCACGGCCGCGCCCTCTTTCGCGAACAACAGTGCGTGACAGCGCCCGAGCCCTCCGCCCGCGCCGGTGACGATTGCGACCTTGCCATCCAGAAGTCCCATGAATCTCTCCTCAGTCGAGGACGACGAGCACGTCGCCCTCTTCTACGCTCTGTCCCTCTTCGACGAGGATCTTCGCGACGCGCCCGGGCGCCGGTGCCTCGACGGGAAGCTCCATCTTCATCGACTCCAGCACCACGAGCACGTCCGCCTCGCGCACCGTCGCGCCGACCGATGTCTCGATCTTGAAGACGGTGCCCGTGATGTGGGCTTCGACGTTCTGACCCAATCCGGCGCGTAGTCTATGAGAGGCTGGCGGCGCAGTTCAACCGGCGTCTGCTAGCCTGCCGCGCGATGCTGGAGACCCTCACCCGCGGCTTCCGCAGCGCCCGCGACCGGTTCCGCGGCGTCGCAACGCTGGACGACGCGAACATCGCCGACGCGCTGTCGGACGTGCGCACCTCGCTGCTCGAGGCCGACGTCGACCTCGGCATCGTGCGCGAGTTCCTGGACAAGGTGAAGGAGCGGGTGCGCGGCGAGGTGGTGAGGCTCGAGGCCGGCAGGAAGAGCGGCCAGAAGCTGCGCGTGTCGCCCGGCGACCACTTCACGAAGGCCTGCTTCGAGGAGCTGGTGGCGCTGATGGGCGCAGGCGAGCCCTTCGAGCCGGCGCGCGGGCGCACCCGCGGGATCATGCTGCTCGGGCTGCAGGGCACCGGCAAGACCTCGACCGCCGCGAAACTCGCGCGCTGGCTCAAGTCGAAGGGCGACCGGCCGCTCCTGGTCGCGGCCGACGTGCGGCGGCCGGCCGCGCGCGAGCAGCTGCGGGTGCTGGGCGACGCGATCGGCGTGCCGGTGTTCTCGCGCGACGGCGACGACGCGCCCGCGATCTGCGCCGAGGCGCTGGAGCACGCGCGCGCCGAGAAGCGCGGCTCCGTCATCTTCGACACCGCGGGCCGGCTGCAGATCGACGACGAGCTGATGCGCGAGCTCGAGGAGATCCACGCGCGCACCCACCCGGAGCACGTGACGCTGGTGTGCGACGCCATGATGGGCCGCGAGGCGGTGAACGTGGCGCGCGGCTTCGCCGCGCGCATCGCGCTCGACGGGCTGATCCTGACCAAGCTCGACGGCGACTCCCGCGGCGGCGCGGCGCTGGCGATCCGCGCCGCCACCGGCGTGCCGGTGCGCTTCACCGCCATCGGCGAGGCCACCGACAAGCTCGAGGCGTTCCGGCCCGACGGCCTGGCGCAGCGCATCCTCGGCCAGGGCGACGTGGTCGGGCTGATGGAGGACTTCGAGAAGGTCGTCGACGTCGAGGAGGCCGAGAAGGACGCCGAGCGCATGCTGCGCGGGAAGTTCTCCTTCGACGACTTCCTCACCCAGCTGCGCACGATCCAGAAGATGGGGTCGCTCTCGGATCTGCTGGCCAAGATCCCGGGGATCTCCGACATGATGCCCGAGGGCGCGAAGGTCGATCCGAGCGAGCTCCGGCGCATCGAGGCGATGATCACCTCGATGACTCAGGCGGAGCGCCGGCAGCCGGAGCTGATCGATCCCTCGCGCCAGAACCGCATCGCGCGGGGCTCGGGCACCAAGGTGCCCGACGTCGCAGGTCTGCTGCAGCGCTTCAAGGCGATGCGCGAGATGATGGCGTCGCTCGGCGGTGCAGGCGGGCTGCTCGGGCGCCTGCCCGGCGTCGGCCGGATGTTCGGCGGAGGCGGCGCACCGGCGCTGCCCGAGGGCTTCGACCCGTCCCAGCTCGGGGCCTTTGGCGGCCTCGCGCCCAACCGGCGCATGGCGCGCGCGCAGAAGGCCATGGCCAAGCGCGAGCAGCGCAAGGCGCAGAAGAAGCACAAGAAGCGGAACAAGCGGAGGTAGCGCGTGCGCTGCACCGGCTGTCGCCTCTGCGCTGCACCGCCGAACGCCGCGCGCGTGCTGCATTCGCGCGGGCGCTGGCATCGCAGTTGCTCTTTGGCGCGGCCATGAGCCAGCCCGCCGAGGTCGAGGTCGCGGAGGTCGCCGAGGTCCAGCCCGGGCGCCGGCCGCTGTGGTCGCGGCACCTGCCCTTCCTGGCGCGCGCCCCGGAGCTCTCGCGGCGGCAGTGGGCGGTGCTGGGGCTGGTCTCGCTCGCGTCGCTCTTCGATCAGTACGACCGGTCGCTGATCGCGATGGCCCTGCCACAGATCCAAGCTGGGTTGGGCATCTCCGAAGGTCAGGTGGGGCTGCTGGCCTCGATCGTGCAGCTGGGGTCGCTGCCGGCGCTGTTCATCACGCTCTGGGCCGATCGCATCGGCCGCCGGCGCGCGCTGCTCGGTACCGTGCTGGCCTACACCGCGCTCACCGGCGCGAGCGCGTTGGCGCCCGACCCGCGCAGCTTCATCGCGCTGCAGTTCTTCGCGCGCGTGTTCGGCACCGCGGAGATGCTGCTCGCCGTGGTGGTGATCAGCGAGGAGTTCGATCCGGAGTCGCGCGGCTGGGGCATCGGCGCCTTCTTCGCGATCCAGTCCTGCGGCGTCGGGCTCGCGGCGATCCTGCTGCCGATCACCTCCTCGTTCGTGCAGGGCTGGCGCGCGCTGTATCTCGTCGGGCTCGGGCCGCTCCTGCTCCTGGCCTGGCTGCGGCGGAGCCTGCCGGAGACGGCGCGCTTCGAGGCGCGGCAGCGCACGCTCGCGGAGAGCGGCATGCGCCGCGGCTTCTTCGTGCCGCTCGCACAGCTCGTGCGCGCCTACCCTGGGCGCTTCGCAGCGGTCTCCGCGTATCTCGTCTTCATGAGCACCGGCTACGCATCGGCGGACTTCCTCGGTCCGAAGTACCTGGAGCAGGGCCACGGCTGGACGCCGGGACAGATGAGCTCGCTGTACCTGTTCGGCGGCGTCTTCGCGATCTTCGGCGCGCCCGTGCTCGGCCGGCTGGGCGATCGGCTCGGGCGGCGGCCGATGGCGGTCGTGGGATCGCTCGGGCTCGTGGTGTGCGCGCTCGCCTTCTACAACGCCAGCGGGCTGTGGCTCACGCCGCTGTGGATGGCCGCGATCTTCGCGGTCACCGGCCAGAGCGCCGTGATGTCGGCCTACGGCGCCGAGCTCTTCCCCACCTCGCACCGCTCGACCGCGGCCGGGGCGCGGCTGATCGTCGGCACGCTCGCAAACAGCGCGGGCCTGGCGCTCGAGTCGGTGCTCTACCCGTTCACGGGCTCGCACTGGAGCGCGGTCTCGCTGCTGCTGCTGGTGGCGCTCGGCGCTTCACTCGTGGTCGCCTTCTTCTTCCCCGAGACTGCGGGGCGGAGCCTCGAAGAGATCTCGCCCGAGCACGAATCCCTCGTCACAGGAGAGCAGCGATGAGCTTGCGCACGCGCATCGACGACGTCCGAGCGATGGTCCGGGGGCTCGTCTTCTTCGCGGTCGAGAAGCTCGAGACGGGGATCACCTTCAACCCGATGAACCCCGAGCTGCGCTCCGATCCCTACCCGTTCTACGCGGAGCTGCGGCGCCGCGATCCCTTCCACCGCAGCCGCAACGCTGACGGCTGGGTGCTGTCGCGCTACGAGGACGTGCTGTCGGTGCTGCGCGATCCGAGCTTCTCCGCCGACGAGCGCAACCACCGCCGCTTCGCGTCGTTCGTGCGGCGCTTCGCGAACGCCGGGCTGCGCAATCCCTACGACGACGACCGCGGCTCGATGTTGCGGCTCGACCCGCCGAACCACACGCGGCTCCGCGGGCTCGTCGCCAAGGCGTTCACCGGCCGCGCAGTCGAGCGCATGCGCCCGCGCGTCGAAGCGATCCTGAAGGACCTCGTCGACGCGCGCCCCGCGCGCGGGCCGATGGAACTGGTGGGCGAGCTCGCGGCGCCGCTGCCGGTGCGCGTGATCGCCGAGATGCTCGGCATTCCGCCCGAGGACCACGAGCGCTTCCGCGAGTGGTCCAACGAGCTGGTGCGCGGGCTCGGCGACGGGACGCTCGAGGACCAGAAGGCTTCCATGCGCGCGGGCGAGATCCTCGACGCCTACTTCGAGGCGATCATCGCGGCGCGGCGGCAGGTCCCGAAGGACGACCTGGTGAGCGCGCTGGTCGCGGCCGAGGACCAGGGCGACCGCCTGAAGCGCAACGAGCTCCTGTCGCAGCTGTCGCTGCTGCTGGTCGCCGGCAACGAGACCACCACGAACCTGATCTCGAACGCGGTGCTCGCGCTCTCGCGCAACCCCGACCAGCTCGAGATCCTGCGCCGCGAGCCCCAGCGCGTGCCCGACGCCGTCGAGGAGCTGCTGCGCTACGACAGCCCGGTGCAGATGACCTCGCGCATCGCGACCAGCGACCGCGAGCTCGCGGGCCATCGCGTCCGCCGCGGCGAACAGCTGGTGCTGCTCCTGGCGTCGGCGAACCGCGACCCCGCGGTGTGGAGCGACCCCGATCGCCTGGACGTGACCCGCCGCGACGTCCGCCACCTGTCCTTCAGCCACGGCATCCACTTCTGCCTGGGCGCGCAGCTCGCGCGGCTCGAGGCGAGCCTCGCGCTCGAGGCGCTGATCACGCGCTTCCCGCGCTGGAAGGTCCTGCCCCAGGACATCGGCTGGCGGAACAACACCATCCTGCGCGGGCCGAAGGCGCTCTGGCTGGAGCTCTGAGCGGGCTGCTACCGTCACCCCCGATGCGACTGGGGGGCGCATGGCTCGCGCTCGCGGTGTCTCTCGCCGCGTGCACGACGAACGTGGCCGGCCCCGACGTCCTGCTGCGCGAGAAGAACGACCACCTGGTGAGGGCGCACGCCGTCGGCCGGAGCCAGGGCGTGTTCCTGTTCTGCCTGATCCCGCTCACCAGCCCCACGCTGTCGGAGGCGAAGCGGAAGCTCGACGACTCGGTGGGCGAGACGCTCGAGGGCCGCGCGATCGCGCTCACCAACCGCAGCATCGACCGCTCGTCGATGAACGCGCTGCTCTACTCGATCGAGACGATCACGCTCACCGCCGACGTGATCGAGTTCGAGAGCCCCTCTCCGGCAAAGGCCGCGCGCTAGCGCGGCTTGCGCCCGAGCAGGCGCTCGAGCGCGGCGGCGTTCGCGTCCTCGCGCTCCGCGGCGGCGAGCAGCTCGTCCTTCGCCTTGGCGTCGGTCGCGATCGTCGCGAGGTTGCGGTAGAGCGCGCCGCCCGCGCGCTCCAGCGTCGCCAGCAGCTCCTCTTGCTCGCGCTCCGACTTCCCCGCGAACAGACCCGCCATCAGCTCCGCGGGCGGGCGCGCCCGCTCGAGCACGGCCTGGGTCTGGGTCACCAGCGCCAGCAGCTTGCCGTCGGCGCCGGTGACTCGCGTCTGCCAGACCATGGTGCGGCGGCCGCGGTGCAGCGGCGTGCAGTCGCCCTCGATGGTCGTGCCGGCGCGCCCGGCCGCCAGGAAGTTCGTCTTCGACTCGATCGTGGTGGTGCCGTCCCCGTTGCTCAGGTTCTGCGCGGTCGCCACCGCCCCGAGGGTGTCGGCGAAGGCCATGATCGCGCCGCCGTGCAGCACGCCGGGAACCGTGCACAGCCGCTCGTCGACGCGCAGCTTCGCGCGCACGCGCTCGGGCCCCACCTCGACCAGCTCGATCCCGAGCGTCCCGGGAAAGAGCCCGCGCAGCACCTCGTTCAGCTTCACCGCATCGGCCATGGCTCTGCTCGCTAGACCACTCCGCTCGCGCGGAGCTCGGCGATCTCGGCCGCACCGTAGCCGAGCTCGCGCAGGATCTCGTCGCTGTGCTCGCCGAGCCGCGGCGCGCGTGCGCGGACGCCGGCGGGCGTCGCAGAGAAGCGCACGGGCGTCTCGGAGATCGGCGCGGGGATCGGCAGGCCGGGAAAGTCGACCTCGCGCAGCAGGCCTGCGGCGCGCACGTGCGGGTCCTGCAGCGCCTGCTCGGGCGAGTACACCGGCCCCGCGGGGATCTGCGCGCGCTCGAGCGCCGCCAGCGCGTCGGCCGTGGTCCGCCCCGCGCACCAGCGCGCCATCCGCTCCGACAGGAGCGCGCCGTTCCTGCCGCGCGCGTCGTCGTCGGCGAAGCGCGGGTCGTGCACGAGCTCGGGCTCGCCCACCAGCTCGGCGAAGCGCGCGAACAGCGGCTGGCCGATCACCTGCGCGAGCAGCCAGCCGTCGCGCGTGCGGAAGGCGTCGCTGGGTCCCGCGATCTGGCTGCGGTTGCCGCTCGCGACCCGGTCGAGCTTGCGCACGCGCTGCTCCACGAGCGGCCCGTTCGAGACGCTGAGCGCGGTCGCGAGCAGCGACGCCTCCACGTGCTGGCCGCGCCCGGTCGTCCGCCGCGCGTAGAGCGCGCCCAGCGTGGCGAAGGCGGCCAGGCCCGCGGTGCCGAAGTCGACCCACGGCACGTAGGCCTTCATCGGCTCGCCGGGGTGGCCCGAGAGGTACATCGAGCCCGACATCGCCTGTCCGATGCCGTCGAAGCCCAGCCGCTCGGCATAGGGGCCGCCGCGGCCGAACGCGGAGATCGTGGTGAGGATCAGGGTGGGACGGAGGGCAGACAGCGTCTCCCAGTCCAGGCCCATCGCGCGCAGGGTCTGTGGCGGGAGGTTCGCGACCACCACGTCGGCGGTCGCGACGAGCCGCCGCACCACCTCGCGGCCCGCCGGCTTCATCGGGTCGAGCGTCAGCCCGCGCTTGTTGCGGTTGGTCTGCAGGAAGAGCGCGCCCTCGCCGTCCTCTGCGACCGGACCGACGAAGCGGTCCTCGCTGCCCGCGCGCTTCTCCACGCGGATCACGTCCGCGCCGAGATCGCCGAGCAGCGCGGCGCACCACGGCCCGGCGACGTAGCGGCCGAAGTCGAGCACGCGGATGCCGTCGAGCACGCCCGCCATCGGCCCGCGCTCAGATCCGCGCGAACGGCGCGGGCAGGCCCGCGACCTCGCTGCGCGCGAAGAACACCGTGCCGCCGCGCGCGGGGTCGGTGTCGTTGTCGGCAGTGACCACGTACAGGTCGCGCCCGTCGGCGCCGCCGAAGCAGAGACTGGTGACTGCGTGCGCGGGCACCGCGACCCGGGCCGACTTGCGGCCGTCGGGCTCGAAGCGCGCGATGGCGCCGCCCTCGTACTGTGCGACCCAGATCCCGCCCTCGGCGTCGACCGCGAGCCCGTCCGGGAACTCGACGGGGATGTGCTTGCCGGGCACCGCCTTGCCGGCGCCGTCGAAGGTGTGGACGAGGACCAGGCTGCGCGCCGAGTCACTGTGGTACATCGTCCTGCCGTCGGGCGAGAAGCCGATGCCGTTGGTGAGCGACACACCGGCGTAGAGCTCGGTGGCGCGGCCCTTGCCGTCGATCCGATAGCACTCGCCCGCGGCGCGCGGGCCGGTGGTGGAGAACGGGTCCGAGCGCATCGAGCCGGTGTAGACGCGCCCATCCGCATCGGTGAAGAGATCGTTGAAGCCCGGCACGCCCTCGGGCGCGAACAGGATGCGCGTCCTGCCCTCGTGCACGTGGCAGATGTTCCGGCCCGAGATGACCAGGCCCCCGTCCGCGTGCAGCGCGATCCCCCCGACGCCGCGGCGCTTGGGCACCACCGTGTCGATCGACCCGTCGCGCCCGCGCCTGAACACCCCGCCGTTGCGTACGTCGCTGAAGTAGAGATTCCCCGCGCCGTCGGCGCGCGGTCCCTCGATCAAGCCGTAGCCGAAGGCGAGCGTCTCGAACTTCATGCCCATCCGGCTATTCTACGCTCGGCTTCGCCTCGCTGCGCGCGCCTGCGGCGCTTGCGTCCTCGCTCAGGACGGCCTTCGCTCGGATTGATCATCTCCGCTCGGCTTCGCCTCGCTGCGCGCGCCTGCGGCGCTTGCGTCCTCG
>Ga0318572_10001037_pt1 | contig 10910 bp, 8 predicted proteins | sample GRESIP089b5f20_FD_202528 | JGI IMG/M metagenome (GOLD analysis project Ga0318572, IMG submission 202528) | Tropical soil microbial communities from Luquillo Experimental Forest, Puerto Rico - GRE.SIPMG.089b5f20 | ecosystem: Environmental > Terrestrial > Soil > Tropical forest > Bulk soil...
CTTCGGTGAGGCGCCGGATCCGTGCATTGGCGGCTTGGAGCCGGCGTAGCAGGGAGGCGTCCGAGCTGCGCTGCCGCGCCGGAACGGGCGAGGCCGGCGCTCGCCGGCGGGCGTCGCGGAGCCGTTCGATCTCGGCCCGGACATCTGGCTGCGCGTAGAGCCAGGACCGGGACACCCCAGCTTCTCTGAACTTGGGCGTTGTGCGCGGAATTGCCTTGTCCGTGCTTATTTGTGGCCGCCGGCGTCTCTGATGGCGTTGGTGACGAGGTAGAGGTTGGCCTGGTCGAGTCCGGTGATGGCGTGACGCAGGACGACAGGCGTGGCGGTGGCGAAGCTAGCGGCTAGGCCGAGGATGGCGGCTTCGCTGCTTGAGCACGGCAGGTCACCGGCGTGCAGGGCGGTGATGGCCTGTTCCCAGTCGATCGCCGCCGTGATGTCCCCGGCCTGGCTGGTGCCGATGAGGATATACCGCGCGGTGAAGTCGTCCCTGCGCAGCCAGGATCTGTGGCGGATGAGCAGTTCGGTGGCGGCCTGGTCGCAGTACATTCCCTTGCTGCCTGCGCGGAGCGCGGCGGTCAGCTGCCATCGGCCGGGCAGCGCGCCGGCGGGCTCGGCTGCCTGCACGGCAAGGTCGGTCAGCCGGGCGAGTTCCTGGCTGGTCTGTTCCGGGAGGCTCGCGGGGTCGGCCCAGCAGTGGGCGATGCGGGCGTGCCGGCAGATCTGGAGAGGGTCGGCGCAGCTGGCGGTGAAGACGAAGACGCGGATCACCTCTTCGCCGTGCACGCGCTCGTAGCTGCCGAGGTAGGCGCGGACCTGGGTGGTGTCCAGCCCGTAGTCGCAGGCCAGGATGCGGTCGAGGGCTCTGGTGAGGGTTTCGCCGGGCAGCGCCATCCCGCCTGGGAGGTCCCATTCGCGGTCGAAGTCACTGGTGTCGCGCCCGCAGAGCAGGATGCGGTCATCCAGGATGACGGCGGCCGCGACGGCGAACTGGTCTCTGCCTTCGGCGAGGGAGGACATGACGAGGTCGTGGAGCAGGGAATCGGTGACCGCGGCGGGTCTCATGAGGGCTCCTTGCGGGGGGCGGCAGCATCGGGGAGACCGGGCATGCCGAGGCTGACAGTGGCCTGGACCTGGGAGCGCCGGTCAATCTGGGCGAGCTTGCCGTCGGCGCCGGCGAGGCTGATCTTGAGTCCCTCGATCTCGCCGGGCCAGCCTTCGCGCTCGGCTTCGGCGATGCGGGCGTTGATGTTGTCGCGGATCTCGGCGATCCGGTGCCGCTGGGCGGGATCGGGCCAGTGCATGCTGCACCTCAAACACGCATGTTCGTGGATGCAGGGAGTGCTGAATGCGCGGCCGCATATCCCGGTGGCGACCTTCCGACGCTCGAAGTGGCCGAGGAACTCCTGCCATTCTTCTTCGCTGGGGACCCGGTATTCATCGGTAGGCCGCAACCCCCGCCTCCGGGCAAGGAATGCCAGGTGGGACTGGATTGCCTCTTCAGGGTAGACGGCCTTGTAGCCGATTGTCACATTAATGTCCCGGTGGCCGACGATGACCTGCGCTATATGCGGCGGGAGCCCGTTCATGACGGCATCCGTGATAAAGAGCCTCCGGAAATCATGGGGGGTATAGCGCAGGGGGCCGCCGTCGGCCGGGTCGGTGAGGCCGGTGTCGTGGAGCGCGTCGGCGAGCATGTCCCGGGCAACGTCAGGGCTGATCCGTCGGTTCTCGGCGGCGATCCGGCGCTGGAACAGCAGGGGCAGCGGCGGGTTCCAAATCTTCTCGTGATTATCGTATGCGGTAATAGACGGCACCTTCCCGGTCCTGTCAAGGACGCGCCTTATGATGACGGAAAGGACTTCCGACAGCTCCGGGGAAACGACGAGAAGTCTTTCCGCGTCAGTTTTCGATGGGGCTATCTGCAAGAGCGGGATTATTTCCCCGGTAGTCGGCAGCTTGTACTGCACAAGGCTGTGATGGCTGATTTCCAGGAGCTCCTCAATGCGCACGCCCGTGTTCCTGAGGACTTCCACGATCGCCCAGGTCCAGAATGCCTTCTCTTCTTCGAAGGTGAGGTCGCGGCGTTTCCCTGTCACGGGGTCGGCGCCCCATATCCTGCCCACGGCGGTGCCGCGCCGGGTGACGACGCGGGCCAGCGTCTGCCCGCCGGCGGTAAAGGGCTCCCCGTGCCCGGCCGGGCGGGCTGCCTCCAGCAGTTCCCGGGCTTCCTGCAGCCGCTGGGTGACGGTCTGGACCAGGACCGGCAGGACGGGCAGGCGCTCGCGGGTGCGCGCGTCCATGCGGGACTTGCGGTGCCGGCGTTCCTTGCGCCGGCTGGTCTCCTCGTCGCGGACGGGGCAGGGCGCGACCCACGGCCCCCACCGGGCAGGGTCACCGGCAGCCCACTGGGCGATGTCCAGGTAGAAGGCCCGCACCGGGATGAGGCATTCCCAGTAGTTCAGCCGGGGCACCTTGACCTGGGCCGTCGTGCCGTCCGGGCGGGTGACCGTCTCGGTCTTGGTGCGCAGGCGTTCCTTCCACGCGTCGGCGACCTCGCGGGACAGGTTCAGGCTGCTGATGCCGGGATTGTGGCGCTCCAGGTCCTGCCAGAAGCGCATGCCCAGGTTGCAGGCGAGGGAGGTCAGGCTCCCGTAGTCCAGCACCGGCTGGCGCTCGCGGAGGTAGTCCACGAGCAGGTCGCGGACGGGACGGCACTCCAGCCGGTAGCGGCCGATGAGTTCCTCGGGAGTGCGCTGGCCGGTGCTGCGGACCTCCCGCCATGTCGCCGGAGCGCCCGGCCCGAAGATGCCCATGGCGCGCAGCAGCCGGTAGAACACCGCGACATCGCCGGGAATCGCGGACAGTTCCCCGAGCTCGACATCCAGCAGTTCCAGCACGTCGCCGACGGTGATGTCCGCGATCCCGCCGCCCCTGGCCGCGGCGATCTCCGCGGCACGGTAGAGCGTGTGGCTGCCCGATACCGCGGACACATGCGGGTCCTCCGCGCAGAGCGCCCGGAGCGCGGCGAACCCCCCGGGATCGCGGGCGCGGGCCATGTGGCGCACCAGGCTGCCCGGGCCGGTCGGCTTCACCGCCAGCCAGCTCAGGGCGGGGCGCACGACATCACCGCTGATCAGGGTCAGGAGCGAGGAGCCGAGTGCGTGCAGCCGCCAGTCAGCCGTCATGCCCCTGTCCCGCAGCCACGCGGCCGGCGTGCCGCGCCATGCGGTCCCGGCCGCGTCGGACCCGCTGGCCAGCCAGCGTTCCTGCCACGTCGCGCCCGGCTGTTCCTCCAGCCAGTCCAGCAGGAACGCCAGCCCGCGCCGCCGGATCTTCTCGGTGTAATCGTTGCCGGCGGTGAACGGCGCCCGCACCAGCCGGTCCTCCAGCCGCCCGCGGGACACGGCGGTCGCCGGCCAGGAAGCGAGCGCCGGGCGTGCCGGGAACCGCGCCCGTCCCGTCTCCCGCGGTGTCGGCAGCGTCCTCATGTCCGGGCCGGGCCGGGCCTGCGTGGCGGTCACGACGCGCCGGTCCGGAACAGCACGTCCAGCGTCTCGGGCCGGTACCCTTGCGCCGGGGACGGACGGCTCCGCGCAGCCGCCTGCCGGGTCTGCTCGGCATGATGGGCCAGCACCCGCCGGATGACCTCCTCCTTGCGGGGAGTCAGGTAAATCTGCGTAGTGGTCAACTGGGCATGGCCAAGGACAAACTGGACATCGGTCAGCGGGAGCGAGGAATCCTCCGCCATCCTGTAAGCCGCAGTGTGCCTCAAGGAATGGAGCGTGGCAGAGGTCCCGGCCTGCTCGTTCACCCGCTCGAACATCCGGTGGACGGCGTGGTAGGACAGCGGCCGGACCGGCCGCCGCAGAGTCCACCACAAGGGCTGCCGCCGCCCCTTCGGGACCAGTCCGTCCATCTCAACCTGGTAGAGCCGCAGCCAGACGAACGCGTCGATGGAGGCGGGCAGCTCCTGCAGCTCGCGGGTGCCCTTGCGGACCACCGTGATCACCTGCCGGCCGGGATCGGTCCCGGCGACGGTCGCCGACAGCAGTTCCGAGGCCCGGGCGCCGGTAGACACGTAGAACGCGACGAGCGCCCGATCCCGGTGCGACGGCAGCCGGGCGAAGATCTCGTTGAACTCCCCGTCCGGGATGCTGCGGGGCACCCGGCTGGGCACTTTCGGCCGGTAGAGGCCGCTGCGCTCGTTCCGGTACGGCTCCATCGGATTGTGATGCGCATGCGCCCGCCCGTGCCGCCTCGACCTGTCCAGCGGGAACGGGTTGATGACCGGCCCGGTGCCCGCGTCGAGGTGGAAGCCGTAAAACGACCGCAGCACCGTCTCCGAATGCGCCCGGACAGACGGAGCGTACGCCTCGCCGCCGGCGGCGCCGGCCGACACTGCTGCCAGCGGCCCCGCCCGCCAGTGAGGACGGGACTGCTTCCCCGCGACCTGCAGCCACCGGCTGAAATCACGGGCCTCGGTCCGCGTCGCCCGGTCCCAGTCCACCCGGACCGCCCAGCAGAACCTGAACCACCGCAGCAAGTCGGTCCCGTACGAACGGACAGTGGACTCCGCCTTCCCCGCCGCCAGCAAGTCCCGGAAGAACTGGGCTGCACCGTCCATCACGACGCCGTCCGGGTCGACGACCTGATAGGGCTCGTACCGGTTCCCCGTGGCCACGAGACGGCCTGTTTGCGGCACCCTCAGCACCGCCAAGTCCCGGTCCGGATCTCCTTCTTCCATCACGACCGGAGAACGTATCGCCAGGAACAGCTATTTACCCGCTGAACTGCTGAAACTCCAGGCATAGTTCAGTCAACAGGGCCTGGGCCGCGACGGCCTCGAAGGTGACCGGCTGGCCGGAGTTGTCGAGGACGCGGAGGGCCTGGATTGCCTTGGCCCGGGTGTGCTCGCTGCGCCTGCGGGCGGCTTGGACGATGTGGTGCCTGTTGTCAGCTCGCATCGGCGGCCTCCTGCCCGCCGGTGCCGGGCTCGGATTCTAGCGCGGCGATCATGCGATCGAGGCTGGTCAGGACCTGCCGGTTCATCTCAGCCACGCGGGCCTGGCCGCGGGCCTCGGCGGCGGTGATGATCTGCAAGGTCTGCTGGCGCTGCTGGCGGTGCTGGGGCAGGAACTCGGCCGTGCTGATGAACATCGGGCAGGTCAAACACGCGTTGGCATGCGGGCAGGTCCGTTGCACCGGCAACCCGCAGTAGCCGTTGGGCAGGGCCTGGGTGGCGCGGGCGAGCCGCTGCTTGGCCCAGTTCGCCTCGGCCAATGGCCCGTCGGGGTCGATGGTGACGATCTCGCCCTGCACGTTGACCTTGCCGGCCCTCTCCCAGTGCCGCCGCACCGTGGTGTCATGCAGCCGGGCATAATGCGCGGTCATTTCCCCGCTGGTGTGATCGAGCAAGACCCGCACGACTTCCTGCGGCACGTCCCGGTTGATCAACCGGGTTCCGAAGGAATGGCGCCACTGGTGCGGGGTGAGATGGACCGGACGGCCGTGCTCGTCACGAACGTCGCAGCGTTCCAGCCAGATGCCGAGCTGGCCGCGGTAGGAATGCGTGGTCAGTGACCGGCGGCCATCGGGATTCATCCGCGGCGCGGGAAACAACCACGGGCTGGCCCCAGGCCAGCGCTGCAGGATTCGCTGCTGCTGCGCGGCGATGGCGTGCTCGACCTCCTCATCGAGGGGAACCAGGGCCTCCCGCTTCATCTTGCGGTTGGTATAGCGCAGGTAGGGGGCGCCGTCACCGTCGCGGACGATGCAGTCGAATGCGATCTTGCAGGCGTCACCGACCCGGAGCCCGCAGCGAATGAGGATCAACGTCACCAGCCGGCCCTCCGGGTGGTGCCACCGGTCGAGGTTGCCGGGCTGTTCGACCTGGGTCATGACGTGCTCGGCCAGCGCGCGGGGCAGTCGCTTCTGCGGCTTGGGGAAGTCATCGGGGTAGAAGGCCGCCCCAGCGGGCAAGCTGGTGTCCCACTCATGACGCCGGATCGCATCGAGGAACGCGCCCAGCGAGCTGATGTCGCGGCTGCGGGAGTGCTGGGCCCGGGTGTCGGTGGCCAGATCGGCCAGGTAGCGTTCCAGCGCCGCGCGGTCGATGCCGGCCAGGCCGGTGATGCCGGCCTGCGGGGAGGCCAGGAACTGGGCGAACCGGGTGATGGCGCGGGTGTCGATGGAGGCCTGGCTGGGGCTGCGGCCGATGCTCAAACGCCAGCGGGCGAACCGTTTCGCCAGCTGGCGCAGCCAGGGCTGGGGGATGCCGTCGAACCGCAGCCGCCGGCCGCCCTCGACCCCCAGGCGCCGCAGTTCCCACACATCGCGCGGGAACTCGGCTTCCCAGCCGTGACCGAGCCGAAGATCCTCGACGTGACGGTAGGCGTAGCGAAGGAACGCTACCTGCCCGTTCTGCCCGTGCCGGGCGGCATGGGTGGCGTCGAAGTATTCGACCCAGCCGGTGATCGGCTAGTCCAGCAGCGACCGCACCCCGCTGGCGGCGGCCAGCGCAATCACCGGGCGCGCGACCGCGCTGGGCGTGCCGGCGGTGCGCTCGTCGTGGCGGCACTGCAGGGCGTACTGCAGTTCCAGCTTGAGCTGCCGGCGATCACCCAGCGCCCGGAAGTCGAACCGGTCATCGCCGTAGGACTCGCACAGCACGATGAACTCATCGAGGCTGGGACGCCCCCCGGCCTGCCAGCGGGAGCGGTGGCTGCTGCAGAACTGCGAGCGTCCCTGCGCCCACAAGGTGCAGTAGGACAAGGTGCAGACCGGATGGCCGGGATCGTGAGCGGGCTCCAGGCCGGCCAGCCAAGCCGAGCGGTCCGGCCGGCCGGCACGCTCCCAGAACCGGTGATGGCGCACGCACAGCCCGTGCCGGGCGCCGCCATAGCGGCATCCCGGCACGATGCAGACCGTCAGCTCCTTGCGCCCCAGCCCGTCCGGATCCGCCGTCGCGGTGAACGCGTCGAGGTCCGGGCGGCCCGCCTTCTTCCAGGCCCAGTAGTGGCCGCGGCACAGCCTGCGCGTTCGCGGCTGGCGCACGCATCCCGGCACCCGGCACGAGGCGGTGCCGAAGACCAGCGTGCCCCGTGCGGGCACCAAGATGTCGGCGCGGAACTCGGGACGAACGCCAGACATCAGCTTGCCCAGCAGGCCCTCGCCGGTGACCGCGGCGTCTGGCAGCGCGTCGCTCACCAGCGCACCTCCCGCCCGGTCAGGAAGCCGGCGGCCTCCAGGGCGCGGCGGGCGTCCTCCACCGTGAGATGGCCGTATACGTCCATGGTGGTCGCGATCGACGAATGCCCGAGGAGCGTGCTGACCACCTCGATCGGAGTGCCGTGGCGCAGCAAGATCGTGGCCCGCGAGTGCCGGAACCAGTGCGGGTCGAAGTCGATCCCGGTATCGCGGCGGATCCGCCGCACCAGGTCGTGGACGGCGGCGTAGGTCAGCGGGCGCCCGTAGGGCTGGCCCCACAGGTTGACAAAGATGTAATCGCTGTCCAGGTCGCCGTACTCGGCATGCAGGTAATCGGCGTAAAGCCGCACGAGCTCGGGGCCGACCGGAATGGTGCGCGAGGCCGGCGACTTCGCCCGGGCGCGGTTGTCGTTGACCCGCCGGGTAACCGTCAGCTCGCCTTCGGCCGCCGCGAGGTCCTCGTGCCGCAGGCCCAGGGCTTCGCCTATCCGGATCCCGCTCTCCCACAACAACGCCCACAAGAAGCGATCCCGCAGGTGAGTGCACGTATCCAAGATCGCCTGCACCTGAGCAGCGGTCAGGATGGCGGGATGCTTCCCCGGCGCCTGCAGCTTGATCGTCCGGCGCCGCTCCGGCTCACCGCCAGACAGGTGATGCAGGAACGGCTTCCATCCCGAACGCCGCCGCGCAGGCTGCAGCTCAGTGACCAGGCTGCCGAGGTCGACCCCATGCCGCGCGTGAAACGCATACAAGCCGCTGACCGCCGATAGCTTCCTGTTGACGGTGACAGCCGAGCAGTGATGGTCAGCCGAGGGCAACATGGCCACCCCGCCAGCCCGGCCCGGCGGCGGCAGCCGCAGCCAGGCGATGAACTCGCCCAGATCCTCCAGCCGCACCTCGCGCCAGTCCAGGCCCCGCGCATCGAGGAAGCCGAACCAGTCCTTCAGATCGTGGGCATAGGCCTTGACCGTGTTCGGCGACCGCTCGATGTCGGTCAGGTAGGCCAAGTAGCGCTCGATCGGCTCCACCGGCCCGCCTCCGTCGCCAAGGACCGTCCAGGACTCAAGCGACGAGACGGGCATCAGCACCCGCTGCACAAGCATCGGACCTCCGTGGTATCTGCGTGATGGACGACCGCAGATAACCACCTCCAGCACGCAGATTCCCGCACCGGCCAGGCCCGTGGTGCACGTCGTGGACACCCTCCCGAGGGCTCGAGAGAAGCTGGATGAACCGGCGGTCTGCGCCATCCTCGGTCAGGTGAGTCACGTAGGAATGGCGCAGCGAGTGCGGCGACAGCTCGCGCGGCAATCCGAGCGCGTCCCGGTAGGCGACGAACCGGGCGTTGATCTCCGCGGGCTTGATCCGCCCGCCGCGCTCGGTCACCCACAACGCCGGATGATCCACCGCCCCGAACCGGGGCCGGATGTTCTCGACGTAGTCGGCCACTGCCTCCACCGCCCAGCCCATCACCGAAGCCACGTTGCGCCGCAGCGGCGGCTGCCCGCGCACCGCCTTGCCATAGCGGACGTGCAGCATCCCGAACCGGCCGAACTCCGCCGCGGCCGGGTTGCGTCCCCAGTCGGCCAGATCCAGCCGGGCGGTCTCGGTGCGCCGCAGGCCCCAGCCGTAGACCACCTTGAACAGCGTGGCGTCCCGGTAGGCAGCCAGCGCCCCCTTCCGCTTTGCCCGCGCGGCGCGGTCGACCTGGTCGTCGGCATAGTCCAGGAAGCGCTGCACCTCCTCCCGGGTAAACGGCCGGGCCTCCGGGCTGCCCTCGTACTCATTTAGATGCGCGATGGTGTTCCACTCGTGGCAGATCGGTACCGGGAAGGTTCCGAACGCCTCCTCACACGCGGCCACCCAGCCGTATCGGGCATCGGTGAGATACTCGCTGAACAGCCGCAGCTCGGTCTGGTAGCCGCGCACCGTCGCCGGCGCCAGGTGATGCTCAGCGGTCAGCGTCAGCGTCCACTCGTCCACATGCGCCGGGCTCCACTGCCAAGGGAACTCGTTGCTGAACGCGAGGAATCGCCGTACCAGCCGCTCCCGCGCGCCGACCGTCTTCTCGCGCAGCCCACGGGCGGCCTGCTGAGCCCGCCAGCCCCGCAGCATCGCCTCAACCATCGCCTCCTCCGGCCGCAAAGGGACAACCCCGTCCATCAGCTGCGCGCTCGCCGCACCCGCCAACCCGATCCGTCGCAACCCGACCCCCCATCTGCAAGTAACGGGCGAATCCTGCATCAGGCGGGATCACCTGATCAAGCTGCCACGCCGGAAACCCGCGCTGCCGCCGGACTGGAAGCTGAACTCAGGCCGCCAACTCCCGGAAAGACGAATTCGGCTCGCCCATCCGATGCAATTTCCGAGAGTTGTCGTACCGCATCGTGGTACTCGGGTCCGCATGGGAGGCTGCTTCTTGGACGTCGCGCAGTGGCACCCCGGCATCCAGCGCCGCGGTGATGAATGCATGTCTCAGTGTGTGGGGTGTGACGGCCTTGGCGATCCCGGCGCGGCGGACGGCCTTGCGGACGATCCTCCCGGCGCCGTGCCGGTCTAGCCGTCGCCCATCCGCAGCCAGGAACAGCGGGCCGTCGGTGCGCTCGCCGATGGCTAGGTCGATCGCCCGGGCGGTGCACGGTGCCAGCGGGATGGTGACCACCTTGCCGCCCTTACGGGTGATCGTCAGGGTCCTGTGTCCGCGCTCCAAGCCCAGGTGCTCGATGTCGGTGCCAGTAGCCTCGGACACTCGCAGCCCGTTCAGCGCGAACAGGGAGATTAGCGCATGCTCGGTCGGCGGCCCCAGCCCGGCGGCGACCAGCAGGGCGCCGAGCTCGTTGCGGTCCAGGGCGGTCGCATGGGACTCGTAGTCCACCCGCGGACGACGGACGTGCGCGGCGGGTGAGTGCTCCAGGAGTTCCTCTTCTACGGCGTACTTGTAGAACCCGGCAATGGTGCATAGCCGCCGGGTGACAGTGGACCGGGCGCGGCCTCTGGTTTCCAGCTCCCGGGCGAAGATCTCGATGTCGGCGCGGCGGACCGCGAACAGGTTCAGGGAGTGGACTTGGCACCAGCTGGTGAACTGGCGCAGGTCCAGGGCGTACGCCTCGCGGGTCAGGTTACGGTACCCAGCCAGGAACCCGGCGAGGGCGAGCCGTTCGGCGTCGGTGAAGGCGGGCAGGATCGTGGCGAGCGCAGCTGATGGGGTGGCAGTGGTCATCGGGCACCTCCCGGCCGGGCTGAGACCCGAAGGAGCCCGGGACTGCTGCGGATCCCAGCGATTGAGCGGACTCCCACGACAACCACGCCGACCGGTCACACTACGTCACCAACTAGCCGGAACTGGAACGATGATAGGTACCGAAGAAGGCGCCTGCCGAGTATGAATGGCTTCATAAATTCCCAGTTCGCCGGGCTCAGCACCGCAGAACAGCTAGTTCGGGGCGCTGCCGGATCCGAGAATGCGGCAATCTCCAGGGCGGTCCGGGTGTCGGCTCTCGCAGCGCGCGGGTGACGCGTTACCGTCCAGCTAGCCGCTCGCGACGGCATGATGCTCGCCCAGGCCGGAGGGCCGGGCTATTCTGGGCCGGGCCGGTGGTGCGGTGCTTACCGGATGCGCCAGGCTTCGACCTGGTCGGCGACGGTCTGGCACAGCGCGCTTGCGTCCGCGGGATCGATGCGGACGGAGAGCCAGATTCCCATCA
>Ga0318572_10001040_pt1 | contig 10895 bp, 9 predicted proteins | sample GRESIP089b5f20_FD_202528 | JGI IMG/M metagenome (GOLD analysis project Ga0318572, IMG submission 202528) | Tropical soil microbial communities from Luquillo Experimental Forest, Puerto Rico - GRE.SIPMG.089b5f20 | ecosystem: Environmental > Terrestrial > Soil > Tropical forest > Bulk soil...
CTCCTCGTCATCAGCCCAGCTGTTGGGCACTTCAGGGGTATTCAGCGCAGGCTTCGCGCGGACGGCACGCCGGCACCAGGGCCGGGCGAGCTCGGCGGGACATCACCGAGGCGCCACCTTTACGAGGTGGCAGCGCGCGACCTTCGAGTCGCGAGCCGTCGTGTAGGGGGGCAACTTCATCCGCGGCGAGGGGGCCGATCAGCCGGGCAGCGGGCTCGGCCTCGCAACCGTAAAGCGGCTCGTCACTGCGCACGGTGGGAGCGTCGGCTTCCGATCACGCGCCGGCGTCGGGACGCAGTTTTTCGTGGAACTGCCGCGCGCACGCAAGCCGCACCGGCCTTCTTGACCTCGAGGCGGGCGCTCGACTGGGCTCGGCGCGCGTCTCGCGACGCCACGTTGGCGTCACGTTCAGAGGAGCTGCTCGACGATCTCCGCCGCCTCCCGCACGAACACGGGGCATCGGGTCTCGCGCAACGCCTTACCGTCCGGCCCGCGGCGCGCCTCCTCCGCGATCTCGGCGAGCCGCTGGGGCGTGAGCGGGCGGCGGCGGGACATGGCTGCAGTGTACGCGCGGCGCTGACGCCGATGCGCAAAGCAGACGAGCTTCGGCATCGTCGAGCAACCTGTTTCGCGATCTGCGCCATCCCGCGAGCGGACGCGTGTGGCCCCGGTTATGAAGGCGGAGCCTCGTCCGACGTTGCTGGCGGGCTGGGGGTAGGCAGCGCAGGGCAGCGCGATGAGGCCGGGAGCGGTCGCAGGGGGGCCGCTCCCGATGTTCGCCTCGGGGGGCGACCATGGCTGACGAGGCTGCGGGTCGCTGGCGCCAGCGGTGTTCATCGCTGAACCGGCACGGCATCCAGTGCGAAGGGGAGCGCGATCACTCATCGCTCCATACCGGCCACGCCGACGATCTGGTCTACATCTGGGGCGAAGCTGAATCGATGGCCGTGGCGCTCAACCTCGCGGGGCCAGACGACTCGGACGACTAGACACGGGTTCCCCGTGAAGTCAGCCACCGCCCCGTTGGTCGTCACCACTCCCCACCTCCGGCCCCCGACGAAGGCAGAGTGGGTGCGCTGGGTGATCATCGCGGCGCTGATCCTGGTGGCGATGCTGGCGAGGCATACGCTGCGCTGAACCGCCCGGGGTGGCGCTCGCCGGCGCGTCAGGTAGTCGGCTCGTCGGCAGCGCGCGCCGTCCACCGGCGCCTCTACTCACCGACGCGTGAGCGCGCACGCCGAGCAGTCGTCGCTCTTCGCCCGGTTCGCCTCCGCCGTGAGCCACTTCCAGAGAAAGGGACGTCAAGGGCGCACCCCATTCACGCTGGTGACCGCGCAACGGAACGTGACGATCTCGTCCAGAAGTTCAGGGACAAGGTTTTCGACGAGGCCTACTCGTGCGAGAGCGAACGGCTCAGCCGCGCGATCGTGACACAAGGCTCGCAAAGAAGATGGCCGCCGCGATGACAATGATCACGGGCCCGGTCGGCCGCTGCAGGCTCGCCGCGAGGTACTCGCCGGCGACCGTCGCGGTCACCGCGACGCCGACCGCGATCGCGAACATGCCGTCGAGGCTGCGCGCGAGATGCTTCGCGGTGGCTGCGGGGATGATGACGAGCGATCCCATGAGGAGGACGCCCAGGTAGCGCAGCCCGAGCGCCACCGTGAAGGCGAAGGCGAGTAGGTACAGGAGCTCGAGCCGCGCCACCGCGATTCCGGAGGTCCGCGCCATGTCGGCCGAGACGAGCGCGATGACGAGCCGGTCTCGCTGCGTGAGCACGAACGCGACGACCGCAGCGGAGCCGAGGAGGCCCAGCGCCACCTCCCACCCCGCGACCGAGCTCGGTGCCCCCAGGAGCGCGTCGATGAGCTCGTCCCCCGTCGCCAGCATGCTGCCCAAGGCGAGCGCGACCGAGAAGACGACGCCGATCACCGTCTCGATCGAGATCCGCGTCTGACGCTCGAGCCCCCAGATGAGCACGGCCCCCAGGAGCAGCGCCACGAGGGCGCCGAGCACCGGGTGCAGATGGAACGCGAGCGCGAGTCCGATGCCCGGTAGCGCGACATGCGACATGGCATCCGACGCGAGCGCCATTCGTCGCATGACGGCGAAGCAGCCGACGAGCCCGGCGGCCACGGCCATCGCGGTCGACAGGGCGAGTCCCGTCCATGTCATGCGTGACGATGGTACTTGAGCGGCGCGCCGTAGACCTGCTCGATCCGCTCGGGCGTGAGGATCTCCTCGGGTACACCGAAGCACGGGCGCTCCCGCGAGAGGCAGAGGACGTTGGTCGCGTAACGGTACACGACGCTCAATTCGTGGGAGATGAGCAGGACCGTGAGCCTCTCCGCCTCCTGGACGCGCCGGATCATCTCGTACAGCCGCTCCTCGCCCGGCTCGTCCACGCCGGCGGTCGGTTCGTCGAAGAGGAGGGCCGTGGGCCTCCCCAGGAGCGCGAATGCGAGGAGGAGCCGCTGGAACTGCCCGCCCGAGAACGTACCGATCGGCTGCCTCGCGACGCCTTCGGACAAGTTGACGAGGTCGAGCGCACGGGCGGCTTCTGCGCGTGCAGCGCCGGAGATCGCCGCCTTGGCATGGAGCATGTCGCGCCCGGTGATGGGGAGGTCACGCTCGATGTCGAGCTTCTGTGGCACGTATCCGATGCGCGTCCCCTGCTTCCAGCGGACGGTCCCCTGGTGAGGGAGCGACCCGATGAGCGCCTTGAACAGGACCGTCTTGCCCGCTCCGTTCGGCCCGATGACCGCGAGCGCGCTGCCCTCCGGAACGGAGAAGGTGAGGTCGCGCAGCACCTCGAGATTTCCGAACCGGACCGAGAGCGCCTTTACCTCGAGCGCGTTGGCCATCCCTGCCACCTTACGTGGGGACTCTACAGCGCGACAAGCGCGTCGGTAGGCGCCCTCGTCGGGAATGTCTATGGGACCGCGAAAGAGTTGCCACCGCGGCGCCCTCCCATGATGAAGTGCCATAGCTCTCGTCCGAGCCGTGATGCCGGTCCGTGAACGACCCGCCGATGCCGCTCCGAGATCCAGGCCCTCCGGGGCGCTGGCCTCGTTGCTCATCGCCGCTCAGCTCGCGGCCGCGCTGCACCTCTTGGTCGTCCGGCACAGCCTGTGCCCGCTCGACGGCGAGCTCGTGGAAGGAAGTGCCCACCAGGGGCAAGCACACACGCGCGCCAGCGTCCGGCCCGACCGCCTCCCAGGCATCGTGGCCCGTGGCGCGGATGAAAGCACGGAAGGACACGAGCACTGCGCGCTTACCGCCTTCCGTCGAGAGCGCGCGCATCACGTAGCGCGAGCAGCCGGGGCGCTGGCACCCCGGCCTTCCGTCCTGGTGAGGGCGGCGACCGACTTCACGCCTCGCCCACCGCCCGTCGCGGTTCATCGACTCGCACCGAAGCACTCCCCTCCCGCGTAGCTCGGGAATCCTCGCGCACGGTCCGCGCCACGAAGGTCGTCGTCGCCTTCCGCTAGAAAGAGGGGCGCCGCCGTCGGGTGCCCCCGCGCCGCGTGATTTCCGCCCGGAGCCAGAAGCGAGCGACGTCATCGCTCGGCGCCGCGAACAGCGGGTCGAGCGTCCCTTGCTACGCGGAGAGAATCACGTGACACCCAGAGCTACGCATCTTGCGGTGATGTTGCTGTTCCTTCCTGAAGTCGCGCTTGCAGTGAACCTCGGATTCATCCAGGGGACCGTTCGTGAAACCAGCGGCGAGCCCGTCGCCGCGGTCCCAGTCAAGCTGCTGGGGCGAGGTGACCGACTCGTCGATCAACACACGACCGACGAGAAGGGGCGCTTCGAGTTCGAGCAGGTGCCCTTCGGTCAGTACCGCGTCGTCGCGGCGAAGCCCAACGGGCCCGAGACCTCGGTGTCCGTCAGGGTTGCGGCGGGCGAGCTGGTCTCGGTCAACGTCGTGTTCCCACCCGCCTTCGGAGAGGAGTTGGTCGTGACCGCTCCACGGCCAAAGGCACCAGCACCTTCCCGGAGTGCGTCGTCGGCGTCCGCCGTGGACCGGAAGGACATCGAGGATCGCCCCAAAGGCGACAGCGCGTCGGTGAACGAGGTGCTCGGATCGCAGCCCGGCTTCGTCTACGACGCCTTCGGGAACCTTTACGCCCGCGGTAACCACGCCAACATCCAGTACGAGATCGACGGCGTGCCTCTACCCGATTCGGTGAGCGGCCTCTTCGGCGGGTTCATGTCCTCGAACCTGATCGAGAACATGGAGGTCATCACCGGCGGCCTCGGCGCCGAATATGGAAACCGGCTGGCAGCAGTGGTTAACCTGAACTCGCGCCAGCCAAGTGAGGAGGGCGAAGGCGAATTGAAGCTGCTGTACGGCTCCTTCGACACCGTGAGTTCGAGCGCCGTGCTCGGTAGGCGCTTCGGTAACCTGTCCGTGCTAGCTGGGGGCAGCTACAAGTACTCGAACCGCGCTCTCGACCCGCCGGCCATCTCACCCATCATTCACGACAGCGGTGACGAGGAGCGTGGCTTCGCGCGGATCGACTACGACCTCGGGGAGTTCGATCACTTCTCGCTGCTCGCCAACTTCGCCCGCAACTTCTACCAGATCCCCATCGACCCCAACGTCCCGCAGTGCCCAGAACCCGGCCAGCCGAGCTGCGGACGCCCTCCGGACCAGTACGGCAACCCTTCTCCGCCATTCTTCCCGCACGACACCAACTCGACCGAGACGGAGCGCGACCTCTTCACGCTCCTCTCGTATCGGCATGATTACGGAGCTCGCTCGTCGCTGCGGGTAAGTGCCTACTACCGCAACTCGTACGGCTTCCTCTTCGGCGATGCGCAGCACGCCCTCGGACCGACCGCGGACCCCGGCTCATCGACCAGCGACGTGACCCGTCGCGCCAACCACGTCGGCGGAACGGCCGAGTACAGTCTGCGCATCGGAGATGTCCACGTCGTGCGGATCGGGGCGAATCTTGACCAGCTCTACGGCTCGGACGCGTTCACGTCCTATACGCGCAATGACGCCCTCGGTGCCCCCGACCCGAGCTTGACCGTGGGCGGGACCGATACCTCGCGCGCGACGACGGCTGGCGTCTACGCCACCGACCGGGCGACGCTCGGGAAGTTCACCCTCAATGCGGGCATGCGCGTCGACCTGCAAAAAGTATCATTCCCGGGCAGTTCCGAGGGTGCGACTCGGACCGGCGTCGGACCACGCATCGGCGCCTCCTACGCCTTCACGCCGGACACGGTCGCGCACGCCTTCTTCGGGCTGATGTGGATGCCACCGACCGTGCTCGACACGCCCGCCGCTGCCCGCATCCTCGGGGTCGTTCCGCCCAACCAACCGGTTCCGTACGACATCCGGCCCGAGAAGGACCGGTACGCCGAGGTCGGGATCGAGAGCCGCGTCGTACCGGCGTTGACGCTGAAGCTGACGGCTTGGGGCAAGCTCTCCGACGATCAACTCGATGACGTCGAAGTGGGTAATACCAACCTCGTAACCCCATACAACTTCACCGAAGGGCGCGCATGGGGTGTCGAGGCCGGAGCTGTCGCCGTGCTGTCGCGCTGGCTGAACGTGTTCGCGAACGCAGCGTACGAACTAGCCCAGGGGCGCGGCATCGCCACGGCGCAGTACCTATTCACTCCGGAGGCCCTCGCCAACAACAACTGGCAGACACTCGATCACTCGCAGACGTGGACGGCCAACGCCGGCGCCACCGTCAAGGACGGAGGTTCGACCCTCTCGACGCTGCTCAATTACGGGAGCGGCCTTCGCACCGGCCCCCTCAACAACGAGCACGTCCCGGACCACGTCCGGGTGGACCTGACGCTTGCGCACCAGTTCGCCGCTGCTCCTGCGAAGCCCACGATCGCGCTCGACGTCGTGAACTTGTTCGATGCGCACTATCCGTACCGCATCGCTAACGGTTTCAACGGGAGCCACTGGGCCCCCGAGCGCTCGGTGTATCTACGGCTCGGCGTCGCGTTCTGATGCGCCGGGACTGGAGACTGTGCCCTCATCTGCCGCGAGGACGGGGGCACAGTACCAAGCTCGCATACGACACAGCGGTCGCGATGCTTAGCCGTTCGCCGATCGAGCGCCCGTGCGTCGCCGCGTTGTACGCACCAACCGAGCACATCGTCATCCGTTCAAGTGCCCCCGTTTGACGCCTGCGAAGGAGGGCCGAAGATACCTAGCTTGTTCGCTCACGGAGGCGGTGTGTATGGCTGAGCGCGTTCTTCACCCACAGCATTCGCACGTGCACGGAGAGAAGTGCGGCCACGTGGCGATTCGGCACCAGAGCCACGTCGACTACCTGCATGACGGGCACCTTCACGCGATGCAGGGTTCACAGGCAGGCGAGTGCACGATCGCGGTCGATTCGAGCAATCCTGATCGATGCACGCCTCAGCACGCATGTGCCTCGCACGACGCGACGCACCAGCACGGCCCAGGATGCGGCCACGAGAGCGTGCCGCACGGCAGCCACTACGACTACCTCGTCGCAGGACACTTGCACCATCCTCACGGTGGGCACTGCGATCACCACGGTGACGTGATTCGTGCCTGATCGCCGCGGTTTTCTACGACCGCGCGCGGGCGATAGGGCGTACGACGTTGTGGGTCACTCAGCGGGCCTCGACGAGTTCGAGCGCTACCCTGATGTCCATCTTCGTCGATCCGGAGCGCACGTCCCCGACCGCGAACACGCGCCCTGGAGTGATGGGGCAGCGTGCCTCGAAGACTCCCACTACTGCTTCGCGATCCGGCCGTCCACCGAGGGGGCCATGGGCTGCGGAAAGGTCTTCAGGTAGGCGGAGGACGTCGAGGTCGATGGGCCCCGGGCTCAGGCTCGTCGCGGTGCAGGGTCTCGGCAGCAGTCACAGTCCCAAAACAGCTGCAACACCGATGGTATAAGAACCTGTAGCTCTTACTTCGCCCCTTCGTTTCTGAAGCCCGGCGCACCCCTGCAGCCCCCCTAGCCCCCTTCATTCCAAAGATGCCCAGCCCGGGCGCCGTCCTCGCCTGCAATCCCGGTGCGTGCTCAGATGCGATGTGCGGCACGCGCGGCGCCTGCGCGCGGGCCCGCCGCTGAACGAACCCCTGCCTTGCATGAAGAACGGAGGCCCAGGCAAGACTGCCCTGGGCCTCCGTGCTGCCTACTGCCGCCGGTGAGCTGACGCATCTCTCACGGCGGGAGTCGGCCGATCTTGTTCCCGTATGTTTCCGTGAACCAGAGGTTTCCGTCCGGACCGGCGGCAATACCCACCGGGTAGCTGCCACTGGTCGGGATCGCGTACTCGGTGATGGTCCCACTGGGCGTGATGCGGCCGATCTGGTTGCCCTCTTGCTCCGCGAACCAGAGATTCCCATCCGGGCCGGCAACGATGCCCTCCGGATCGCTGCTGCTCGTCGGGATCGCGAACTCGGTGATGGTTCCGCTTGGAGTGATACAGCCGATCTGGTTGACCATCCCGGCCGACGGTTCGGTGAACCAGAGGTTTCCGTCCGGGCCGGCAGCGATGCCATGCGGCTCGTTACCGCTCGTGATCGCAAACTCGGTGATGGCCCCGATCGGAGTGATCTTTCCTATCTGGTTCGCGACGTACTCGGTGAACCAGAGATTTCCGTCTGGGCCGGCGGCGATTGCATCAGCGTTGCCGCTGCTGGTCGGGATCGCGTATTCGGTGATGGTCCCGTTGGGCGTGATGCTCCCGATTCGATTCCCGAGGACCTCGGTGAACCAGAGGTTCCCGTCCGGGCCGGCCACGATGCCATGTGGCTCGCTGCCGCTGCTCGGGATCGCGAACTCGGTGATGGTCCCGCTTGGAGTGATACAGCCGATCTTGTCCGCATAGAACTCGGTGAACCAGAGGTTCCCGTCCGGGCCGGCGGCAATGCCAACCGGACCGCTGTGGCTGGTCGGGATCGCGAACTCGGTGATGGTCCCGCTGGGCGTGATGCGGCCGATCTGGTTGCCTTCAAGCTCCGTGAACCAGAGGTTCCCGTCCGGGCCGGCGGCGATGCCCGCCGGACCGCCGTGGCTGGTCGGGACCGGGAACTCCGCGATGGTGCTGGCAACGGCGGTGAAATTTTGCCCCGGCATGTCCGCGCCGTTCACCGTCACGCTCATGCTGGCAGGCGTAAAGTCATATCCGCTCACCGACGGGGTGACGGTGTATCTGCCATTCAGCAACCCTGTGAAGGTGTAATTCCCGTTGGCGTCTGTGGTCGTGCCCGCAGTGCTCGCGCCGGTCAAGGCCACGTAGACGCCTGAGGTTGGGGGGCCGGACACGGTCCCGGAGATGCTGTTGATGGCTGAGGTGGCTTGCGAGCTCGATGAGCCGCCGCCGCACGCACTGCTGGCGCACACCACCGAAAGGATCGCAACCGTCGTCATGGTCCGGCGCACGCTCGTTCCTCTCACACGCAATCGCCCCTCTCGTCCTTGGTCATGGCCTCGATGGATTCCACAGCTCGTCCCCTCAACACCGAGCACGCAGGAAGGTTGTGAGAAAAACACTCGATCGCCGCGCCGGCACGAATGAACCGATGAGGCGGGGACCCGGATGTAGGCGCGTGTCGGAGTGCCGCGGCTCACGAGCGGCGGACTCTTCCTCTGACGTGGGTGGCGGTGTCAGCGAGCGGTGCAACCCCGCTCACGGTGGCGGGGTTCATGGCGACGGACGCTCCAGAACGGATTCGGAGATCCCCCATGCGCCTTCGAGACGTACTCCTCGCCTCACCCCTCGCCCCTCGCGCTCGCCTGTGGCGGTTCCAATACTCCAGGCTCCGGCAGCGTGGCCCTCGACAACGCGACGCCGAGCTATGCCTCGCTCTCCATGGATCAGGTGTCCTCCGACTCGACGCCGACGGTGGCCGCCTTGCTGAGCAATCAGGCGCTGACCGCTGCACCTGTCATCGCAGGTGCTCCTTGCCACCCGCACCTCTTCATTCGTCAGCGCGAGGTCGTAGAGAGAATCAACCGTCACATCTACAAGGCGTTGGTCCACGTTGATGCGGTGCTCGCCAACAGCCCCCTGACCTCCACTGACTCCACGAAGACGTGGGAGAGCGTCGAGAACGGGATCGACCGTAAGTTCATAATCATGCTGGTCGCGCCCGATGTGTACACCTGGGAACTCGACATCGGACCAGCAGGCACGACGTTGCAGGTGGCCATGGTTGGCGAGATCAACCGCACCGGCGTGACCGCCCCGCATCAGGGCAAGGGCACGCTCCACATCGACTTCGCCAAGCTCCACGCCGGCTTCGCAGCGGAGAAGGTGACGCAGGGCACGCTTGATGCGCAGTTCGATGTCGAAACCGGTTCGCGCAACATCACCGTGACCGCCTCGGACATCGACTGGGATCTCGACCCGACCATGTTCGACTCCGCCGCGTTAGTCAGCGCCGCTCGGCGCCGCGCAGTGGCGCGTATGTGTACTACCGCGAGCCCGGAAAGGGGGGCAGCCTCAAGATCCAGGACCAGATGGTCTTCGCCTGCCCGGCGAACCCCTCGCTCCTCCCAGCCGACGCACAGCTGGTCTCGCGCTGGTACAAGTTTACCGACGGTTCGATCCACGGCCGGTCCGACGCGCTTTTGCAGAACGGGCAGCTGCCGGCGGCCGGCATCGACCACGTCGTGGGCGTGACCTGCCACGAGGGCACGGCCGAGGGTGAGACGCAGGCCGAGGGTTTCTGGCTCATGAAGGCCGAGAACTCCAGCGGCGGAACCATCACTGGTGCTTCGAGCACGACCGCTGGTGACGCCAACGCCACCCCCTGCGACCCGGTGTTCGGCAACGTCCCGACGCTGACCGACAACAGCAACGACTTCAACGGGTGGCCTGCGTCCTACTCGGACGGCACTCCTTTCCCGTTCCCGAACATCTAGCCCTTACCGGCGCGCCGGCTACCACATGCGAGGGGAGCCCCTGGGTCGATCCCGGGGGCTCTCTTCCTTCGGCCATGAGCAACTCAGCGACATTTTTACGGAATCGTCAGCGTACCTCGCTCCCTCGAAACACTCTGCAACATCTCCTACACGTTGCCTTGGCACGGCGAACCTAACGTCATCGCATCGAGTAGTGGACACGAAGGCTCGGCCACTCGAGCCGAAACGGAGATCGCGATGCGTCAAATGGCCCGCTGGGTGGTGCTGGTGGTCGCTTCCGCAATTCCACTGTTCGCGTTTGCCGCGCCGGACCCGCAGCTCATGGCGCTCAGGCAGCAGGTGGCGGCGTTGCAGGTAGACCACGCGCTCAACCTGACGCAGCAGCAAGCACAGGCTCTGCTCCCCCTCCTCCAGAACGCCAAGGCCCAGGTGCAGGCATTCCAGGCGCAACGCCGGGCGGCGCAGCCTGCCCTCGTCGCAGCGCTGACGCAGGCCGTGACGGACCTGAAATCAAGTGGCTCCATCTCGACGGCCACCACCGCGGCCGTGAATGCGGCGCGCCCGACGCCCTCCACGACCGGTGCGAGCCCTCGGTCGCCATGGGAGCAGGCCAAGCAGGTACTCACCACCGAGCAGCTTCAGGCGCTCTCGACCGTGCAACTTGGGGTTCCTCGGGACGGGTCCACTCCTAGCCCGAAGCGCCGTTTCCGGATGATGCACGTCCTTGTTTCGGACTCGTTCATCTCGCTCGTGCAGGCCCGCGCCGGGTAGAAAATCGCTCGGGGCGCCAACCGCGCCAGCGCAAGGAGCACCATGCTGCTCGCTATTGCATGCCTCCTCACCGTGGCCAGCGTGTTCCGGTTCGCGGCCGCAAACCTCGCATGCGATGACCCGCAGCGGCGACGTGCCTGGAGGTGGCTCGTTGCTGCAGCCCTCGCCGCAGCCGGTCACACTCTGGGAACATGACGGCAAGGGGGTTGCCACATCTCGTCGTAGCGGCCG
>Ga0318572_10001042_pt1 | contig 10887 bp, 5 predicted proteins | sample GRESIP089b5f20_FD_202528 | JGI IMG/M metagenome (GOLD analysis project Ga0318572, IMG submission 202528) | Tropical soil microbial communities from Luquillo Experimental Forest, Puerto Rico - GRE.SIPMG.089b5f20 | ecosystem: Environmental > Terrestrial > Soil > Tropical forest > Bulk soil...
CTCCATCGGCGTCGGCACCGGTCTCGGCTACGTCCTCTGCAACATCCCCAGCCTCTTCAACGCCTCGCCGCAAGCCCAGGCCACCGTCGCTGTCATCCTCTGCGTCATCGGAATCGCCGCCGCATCCTCGTCAACCGCACACCCCATCCTTCTCTCAACCACCGCAACACAAACACCCTTCCCTCTCGTGCTCGCCAGCTTCGCCGCGCTCGTCTGGCTAGACTCCGCCGCCTTCTACATCATTCAGCACACCGCTTCGCTCAAGAGCGCCAGCTGGTCCGGCCCCACGCATCTCTGGATCATCGGCAGCATCCACTTCGCCGCTGCCGTCGTCTCCGCACTTCTCCTGCGTACCCGGCAAACCACGCTCGTCCTCTGCTGCGCCGCCGCCGCGCTCGGCGTCGCGTGCCTCTTTCTTTCGCACCCTGCCAGCATCCCCGCTGCATCCTTGCTCTATCCCGCCGGAGTCTCCCTCTACTCCGTCGCCCTCGTCGCCTATCCCTCCTTCCTCAGCGGCGCGAACACAACGCGTCAGCGTGCCCAGCGCGCCGCATGGATCTACGCCACAGCTGGCTGGATCGGCTCTGCTATGGGCATTGGCATGGGCCAACATCTCGGCAGCGTGCCGCTCGCATTCGTATGCGCCGCCACCGCCGTCGTCGCCATTCCCGCTCTCCTCGCGCTCCTGCGCACATACCTTCGCGAGTTCGCACTGCTCGCATCCACGCTCGTGCTCGCATTCGCACTGCAACACCTTCTCCCCGCCGCATCGCCTCGCGCTGCATCCACGCCCATCGAGCGCGGTCGCCAGCTCTACATCTCCGAGGGCTGCATCAGCTGCCATTCGCAGTACGTCCGCCCCGGCACCGCCGACGAACTCATGTGGGGCCCCGTCACGCCGCTTGCCGTCATCCACGCCCAACAACCGCCTCTCATCGGCAACCGCCGTCAGGGCCCCGACCTCGCGCAAATCGGCGCACGCCGCTCACCGCTCTGGCTCCAGGCACACCTCGCCGACCCCGCCGCGCTCAGCTATCGCTCTCCCATGCCGTCCTATGCGTTCCTGTTCAGCGACGCGCGCGGCAGCGACCTCATCGCCTATCTCTCCAGCCTCCGCACTCCCTCATCCGCACACGATCAACAACAGTCCAGGTGGCATCTCGACCAAGCCGCATGGACCGCCGCCTCTGTCACCGACGGCGCGCGCCTCTACCAACAACACTGCGCCACATGCCACAGCAGCAACGGCGCAGCCCGTACCCGCTGGAGCGCAAACACCGCGAAGCTTCTTCCTGACCTACGCGCTCTCACAGCCTCCACGCAGTTACAGCCCGAAGATCGCCTTGCTCACATCACGAAATTCGGAATCGCCGGCACTTCGATGCCCGGCCACGAATATCTCAGCGATCACGACATTGCCTCGCTCGTCCTCTGGCTGATGCATCCCGTGAACCAGCCTTCTCTCGCAGACTCACAACCTACCGGAGACATCCAATGAAGATCCCCACTCCAATCCTCATCGCCGCCCTTGCGCTCGGCTCGGCCCTGTCCGCCGGCGCCCAGCAGCAGACCTTCACCATCAACCCCGCCACAAGCAGCGTCGCCTTCGCACTCACAGGCACCGGCCACGAAGTCCGCGGCTCCTTCCATGTCTCTTCCGGTGCCATCCAGTACGACCACACCGCCGCCAAGATCTCCGGCTCCGTCGTCGTATCCGCCGCCTCAGGCGACAGCGGTGACAAGGGCCGCGACAAGAAGATGCACTCCGATGTTCTCGAGGTCGAACACTACGCCGACGTCACCTTCCAGCCAAAGAGTTACACCGGTGCCCTCGCCGCTTCCGGCGACTCAACCATTCAGGTCTCCGGCGTCTTCACGCTCCACGGCTCCGCACACGACATCACCGTCCCCATGCAGATCCACATCGAAGGCAGCAGCGTCACCGCCAAAGGCAGCTTCGTCGTTCCCTACGTGCAGTGGGGCCTGAAAGACCCAAGCATCTTCATTCTGAAAGTCGCAAAGGAAGTCCACATCGACCTCAACCTCGCCGGATCGCTCAATTAATATTGCCGCAAAAGCAGTAGAGGGAGCGATCACGCTCCCTCCACTTTCACTGCTTTATTTCACTTCGCCCGTAGTTGCCAGCGCCGCTTCCGGCCAGCCATCCTTCCACACCAGCGTGGAAATCTGCAGCCCCGGCTTGCCAGTCACAGCATCATACGCGTGAAACACCAGCAGGTCGCCCTCCGGCCGCTGCAGCACAGACTCGCCTCCCGGCCCCAGCCATCGGCCGTTCGCTTTCAACAGCGGCGTAGCGCCGCCTTCCATCATCGGCTTGCCCTGCGCATCCACATACGGCCCGGCCACGTTCTTCGCGCGGCCCACCATCGTGCGATAACTGCTCTTCGTCCCCCGGCAACACAGGTCGAACGACACAAACAAGTAGTAGTAGCCCTCATGCCGCACGATGAACGGCGCCTCAATCGCCTCCCAGTCCGGCGGCAGATCTGCTCTCGGCGGCTCTGCATCCGCCGGCCGCGCCCGCGTCGCCAGCGAGTAGAGCTTCGCGTCACTCGTATCCAGCTTGCCTGTCGCCGCATCCAGCTTCCGCATCTTGATCCCGCTCCAGAAGCTGCCGAAGCTCAACCACGCCTGCCCCTTCTCATCCATCACCACATTAGGATCGATCGCATTAAAGTCGTCCGTCTTTTGCGACTTCAACACCAACCCCTCATCCTTCCACGCATACTTCACGCTCGCCGGGTCCAGCGTCTCATTCGTCGCCAGCGCAATACCCGACGTATTCACACCAAACGCCGAGTACGCATAGTAGAGGTGATACTTCCCGTTGAAGTAAGAGATATCCGGCGCCCACAAGTCCTTCGTCTTCGGGCTCGACTCACGAATCCACTCCGGCAGCGCCGCAAAGACTCGCCCGCACAGCTTCCACTCCGACAAATTCCGCGAGCATCGAATCGCAAGCTGTCCGCCACCGGGTGCCGCACCCGTAGCGAACACGTAGTAAGCATCTCCCTCGCGCGCAATCGACGGATCATGTGTAAACGCGTAGTCGCCGCTGAGCGTCAGCGCCTGCGGCTCCTGTCCGTAAAGCACAGAAGAGACACTAAGAACGAGCGCCGCCAGGAACAGGTCCTTGCCCTGCATACAAAAATCTCCAATCCTTGCGTGGAGCGTCCGGATCACCGGATTGCAATCGAATCGCTATGCGCCGCCCATCTCGATCGCAGGCGGCGCACCAGCGCTACTTAATGTACGGCCATCCGTCCGAAGTGAACCCTAGCTGATTGATGCCCAGCTTCGGCGTTCCATTCGCATTGCCGTCGTAGTAGTGATAAACAAACGTTGGAATCGAGCTGTTCCCATCGCTGCCCGTATCGGTAAACACGCTGCCGCCGCCCGGCCCGTAGATGTTGCTATGCGAGCTCACCAGGATCGTGCCGCCTCCAGAAGCCAGGTCGATACCTCCGCGATCCACAAACGGTCCCGTCGGCGAAGTCGAACGCCCGACAATCGTGCGATACGTGCTCGACGTTCCCGCGCAGCATGTGTTGATCGGCGCAAAGTAGTAGTAGTACTGAGTGCCGTTAAACACATACGGATAGATGAACGGGCCTTCCTCGCCCGAGCTTCGATATGCCACCTTCGTCCACGTGCTCGTGTCCGTTGAAACCGGCATGCCCACCGTCGACGCAGAGGTCGCATTCGTCGGCGACTGCAGTTGCAGCACGCGGATTCCGTCCGACCACGAGCCATACACCAGCCACCAGTTGCCGCTCGCATCCACAAACGGCGCTGGATCGATCGCATTCCACGTAGTCCCCGTCGTGAATCCCCACGGATTTGGCGAAGGCAGTGCACTCGTCGTATTCGTCCACGAGGTCACCACATAGCCTTCGTCCGTCCACGGTCCCGTCGGCGTCGTACTCGTCGCCAGCCCAATCACAGCCTCCGCACCCGTCGATGGCTCATACGGAATCGCGTAGTACTGGTAGTACGTCCCATTCGCATACAGCACGCTCGGCGCCCACACATCAATGTTCGTCGAGTTGTTATACGCAGGCGGTGTCTGCAACCCGCTCCACGAAGCAAAGTCCGGCCCGATAATCGGGCAGTGCAAATCCGACGTCAGCCACCCCGTACCCTCCGCCGATGAACATGCTCCGTACGCCGAAGTCTGTGTCGTATACGTAAAGGTCGCTCCGTCCGTCGAGTACGCCAGCGTCTGGTGCGTGCCATACAGCCAGTAGGTGTGCGTCGCCGGGTCCTGCAGCATGAACGGGTCATGCACATAGATACCCGTGCCCGTAACCGTCCTCGGCATCGGATACGCCGCATTGCCCGTCGAGGTCAGCGTCCACTCCTGGCACGTGCAACCCGCACTCGTCGTTGAGCGCGCACTCTGGTCGATCGTCGCCGCAGAAGTCGTGCCCGAGTTGGCGTCTTCCAGGTACAACCCGCTGTTCACGTTCTTGATCAGATAATTCCCATCCGTCAGTTTGTAGAAGGCCCACAGATGGTCATTCGTTCCGTTGTCCGCATACTGCAGCGTCTGCGCGCCGGAAGATGTCGAAGCATTCGAAATGCCCAGCACCTGATGCGTCAGCATATTCTCAACGTTGTATTGGCTTGAAGACATCGGCATGAAGTGCCAGTCGATATCTTCCGTCGTCGTACTTGAAGCTTCCTGCACCACGCTCACACCAGCCGTCTGGCTCTGCCCTGAGATGCCCAGCATCATGCCGCTCGACGCATTCGCGATAGTGAACTGGTTGCTGTCGTCCACCGTCGCCAGCGTCCCCATATCCGTACTCGTGGTGGTCGTTGTTGTCGTCGTACCGCCGCCACCTCCGCCGCATGCAGTCAGCATGCAGGCCAGGGTGAGTGCAGCCAGTGCAAGAGAGCGGGACATAGTAAGACTCCTCATGAACGCATAAGCCCAGTCACCGCCGTCGCAGCCATTGGCTGCTGCAGCGGATAAAGCAGCGCGGTGTTCGTCCATCGAACACCGCGCCGGTTGTCTTGCTTGTTAGTAAGTGATGCGCAGGTGGAATTGCACCTGTCGCGGTCCGAGCATCAACCCGCCGATCTGACCCACTGTCGTCGTCGCAGCGTTCAGGTTCGACACCGGACGCGTGAAGATGTGCCGGTTGAATGCATCGAACATCTCCCCGCGAAGATCGATCTTGATCCTGTCGTGGATCGGAATCACCTTCGCAATGCCGAAGTCCTCGTCAAGATAGCCAAAGCCGCGAATGTCCGAAGAGTTACGCGGCATCGTGCCAAACCGCCACGGATTGCCCTGTCCCGTCGAACCCACGCCCTCAGGATCGCGGTTCTGGAACAGATTCGGATCGTAGAACGCGTCACAGTTGAAGTAACCTGTTTCGCAGGCCGTTGCATTCGACGCCGAGTTGAACTCGAGCGGGTTCTTGTAGTTCTTGTTCTTCACGGACTGACCGGCCACGCGGTTGAAGCGAACGCTCGAGTTCTTGCCCGGAACGCCCGTCGCGCCGAAGATGCTGATCGGCTGTCCACCCTGGTAATGGTGAATACCGCTCACGCTCCACCCCGAGATCACCGCATCCACAGCCTTCGGAGCAGACGAGAGCAGCTTCTTCCCTCGCCCGATCGGCAGATCGTAGATATAGCTCAGCACGAAGTTGTTCGGAATGTCTTCGCTGCTCACCGCCTTCTCACCGCGCAGGTTTTCAGGGTCCTGCACCGCACCGCCGTTCTGCAGTGTGCTCCAGTAGGGCTGGATCACGTCCGCATCCGTCAGCGTCTTTGAGAAGGTGTAAGAGGCCAACACATTCAGGCCATTGTGGAACCGCTGCTCCAGTCGTGCTTCAAATGCTTCATACGTCGACTGGCCAAGGTTCTGCAGATAGCTGTCCATGTTGATGTAGCCCACCTGCGGGAACGGACGCAGTGCCTGGTACTCCGGCTCGTTGATCGGCCACGTGCAGCCCGACGCGCAGCTGAAGTTTGGATACGGCTCAAGCGGCGTGCTGCTCCATCCGTTCGGTCCCGGTGCAATCGCCCACCAGTTCAGCCAGTCGCCCAATTGCATGTACTTGTCAGGCATATCGTTCATGAAGTCCAGCATCGCGTGCAGATGCGTCGCATGATTGCCGATGTAGCCGAGGGTTGCGAACAGGTGCGGGTTGATCTGGTACTGCGTTTCCAGCGCCCAGTTCATCACCGTTGCCGGGCGTCCATTGCTCTTCGCAATGTAGTCCGCGCTGGTGCTCGTGCCGTCCAGCTGGTTGGGGTTCAGGTCCGGAGCCGTAGGCAGCGCAGCAAGACCTGAGTCCAGCGGCACACCATCCAGAGGATCGGCGGTGAACAGGTTGCCGCTCACCGTAAAGCCCTGCACCGATCCCTGCCCGTAGTCTGCGTACACCAGCGGGCCGTAGTAGATGCCGGCGCTGCCGCGCACCACTGCGCGGTTCTTGAAGGCCAAAGGCTCCCACGCAAAACCTACGCGCGGTTCAAAGTCCTTCTTGTAGACCGACGCCCACGTTTCGTTCACGCTGCCGTTGCGGCCCGTGCCCTTGCCGCCAAACACCAGAGCTCCCAGTGCCGAGCTGTTGGTCGTAGCCGCATCCGCCAGAGTCGGATCCCAGTTCGCCGTATCGCCGGCTGCTTCGCGACGTGGCGTGTCATAGCTCCAGCGCAGTCCCGCGTTCACCGTCAGGTTCGGCTTCACCTTCCAGCTATCGCTGCCAAACAGCGCCAGCGAGTGCGTGATCCAGCGCGGAGCGTGCAGATCATTCAGGTTGCTCGCCAGGCCGGTTTCGCCAATAAGGAAGGCCGCGAACGAGTTGCCGTCCTGTCCCCAGTAGTTCTCGTCCGAGGCAGTCTGGTTGTCCCAGAACCCGAAGCATCCAGCGTTGCCGGCACACGTGCCGCCAATGTGGCTTACCCACGAGTACTGGTGATACTGCGCTTCGCCGCCGAACGTAAAGCTGTGCGCACCGTGCTGCCAGTGCACAATATCGTTCAGCGCCACTACATTGTCCACGTCCGTCGAGTCTTCCTGCTGACCCATGCCGCCGAACGTGTTGCCGTAGAACTCAAACACCGGGAAGTCATGGCTGAAACCGTTCGCAATTCCGAACTTCTGGTCCCAGTCCACACCCATGTTCGCAGCCTTGGATTTGTTGATATTGTTCGAGCGGTTGCCGCCCAGCGTCAGAGAGTTGATCACCGTCGGCGTAACCACCCAGTCCCACCCGGCGCGGAACAACTTGCCCAGCTGGTCCACCGTGCCGCAGCACGTCTGGATCGGAGGAGGCATGTTCGAGTTGCCGCCGGAGTCCGTGTTCTCACGCGAGCTCCAGAAGCCCCAGATCTTGTGCCGATCGCCGATGTTCTGGTCGATGCGAATGCTGTAAGCCGTGTTGGTCACCGCGCCCAGGCTGCGGTACGCGTAGTTGTACGAACTATTGCCAGAGACTTCCTGCTTCGCCAGCGGCATCAGGTACGTGTTCACCAGGTTCAACGCCGTGGTGCTCGCGCGGGTCACAGGAATCTTGTTCGTCGGCGCGCCGGAAACTGCATAGCTGCCGTTCGAGCCCGTCACCGTCTGCCCAAATCCGGCATAGCGGCAAGGAATCGTAGTGTTGTCATACTGCGGATCGAGGATCTCACCTGCATACACCGTCTCGCCGCAAGGCGAAGTTCCCAGCGATGCGCCCAGTGTCGACGAGAAGTCGAAGTTCTGCCCGTCCGCGCCGAGTTCCGCAGGCGTAGGCAGCTGGCTCGTGATCGTGCCGCCGTAGTTCTGGTGCCACTGTTCCCAGTTGAAGAAGAAGAAGCTCTTGTTCTTGCCGTCGTACAAATGCGGAATACGGATCGGCCCGCCGAAGCTGCCACCGTAATCGTTCTTCGTATCTACCGGCCGCTTGTACTCTGCACGCGCCGCTGCCGTGTTGCCCTGCTGCGCAATGTAGCCGTTGTAGAACCAGTTGTTCGCATCCAGCGCGTTGTTCTTGTAGAACTCATACACCGTGCCGTGATACGAGTTCGTGCCGCCCTTCGTGTTGAAGTTCGACACACCGCCCGTCGTACGTCCTTCTTCAATCGGCAGGCTAGAGATGCTCACGTGGAATTCGTTCACCGCATCCACTGAAGGAGAGATGATGCCGAAGCTGCCCGAGCCATTCTGCTGCCGATTCGTCGTAATACCATCGACCAGGAAGTCGGTTCCCATCTCCTGGCCGCCGCTGATCTTCAGCGTGTCCGCGCTTCCGGCCACACCCACACCAACCGTGCCCGGCACCAGCGTTACCAGCGTCTCCAGCGAGCGGAAGCCGCCCGTGATCGTCAGCGGCAACCGGTCCACCTGCTCCGGCTGAATCGATGCATCAATCGACGACGTATCGGATTCCAGCGTCTGTGCGCCGGCATCTACACTCACCGTCTCTTCCGCCGAACCAACTGACAGTGTGATGTCCTGGCCCGTGCGCGTTCCCACTGTGACCACCACACCGTGGCTCACAGTCGACTTGAAGCCCGCCGCCGCCACCGTGATGTCATATGCGCCCGTGCGCACCGTCGGAAACACATAGTACCCCGTGGCCGAACTCACCGCGGAGTATGTCGTCCCTGTCTCCGCGCTCCTCGCGGTTACCTTCGCTCCCTGCACCACCTTGCCCGTCGGGTCAAAGACCGTTCCGGCAATCGAGCCCGAGTCGAGCTGTGCGAGAGCTGACAAGGAACAACCAAGAAACACAACCAACAGAGCCAAGCCAGCTCTCAAAACACTCCATCGCACCGTCGGTGCATGAGTGCCCAGGAACCGGAAACGCTCTGTTCTGGCATTCGCATTCATAGGTGTCTGCCTCCCAGCAATCGTTTACTAACTGCAACCTTCTGTTCTTTCCGCCCTCTGTATTCCATCCCGTTCCTGCGGATGCTGAACCTGCGTGGGCGGCTATTGCGCATGTTCAGAGACTGTTGTGTCGTTTCGTGATTCGGCAATCGCAGCACGTTCCTTGTCTTCCACCGGCAACTCACTTCTCAATCGTGCCAGCTGCGTTGCCTTCTGTTGTTGCCGTTGGCGCGAGGCCTGCTTGACGCGCTGAAAGCTCGCCAATGCCGCCTGCGCCTCTTCTCCCCGGTGCAATTTGCGATACACCTGGGCAAGCTTGTAGTAGCCGCTGATCGCGCGGTCCCCCTCTGGTTCCGCCGCAATCGCTGCCTTGTATTCGTCGATCGCCTCTTGGTCGCGGTCCTGCGCCGCCAACCCGCTCGCGAGGTAGTAGTGCGCATCGGCCAGCGAAGGATCCTCCTTCAGCGCAGACCGCAGCAGCTCCACGCCCTCCCCGGCACGGTCGTGCTCCACCAGCAAACTCCCCAGCTTGTAGAGCGACGTCGCCGCATGTGGATCCACCTCAAGCTCTCCGCGATACGCGGCAATCGCCTCATCGACCTTTCCCGCAATCCAGTACTGGTCCGCCAGTTCCTCGTGTACTCCCGGCTGGTGCGGAGCCACCTTCACCGCCAACGCAAACTCCGCAATCGCGCTGTCCGTGCTATACGACTTGGCAAACGACTCGCCCAGCACCTGGTGCACCCGCACCGAGTTGCCGTTCAGCCTGTACATCGCCTCGTACGACTCGTTCGCCATCAATAGATAGGCGCGCCCACGGTGATACAGAATGTCCACATCTTTCGGGTCGAGCGCGTACGCCTTATCCAGCGCCGGAATCGCGCCCTGCGGGTTGCTCTCCGCCAGCCTGCAGACCCCCAGCCACATCCACGCCTTGGCATTCCGCGGGTCCGCCTGCGTCTCCTGCTCCAGCGCCGCCTCAGCTTCCTTCAGGTGGTTCAGCCTGTACTCCGCAATCCCGAGGAACAGGTTTGCTCCCCGCAGACCCGGGTGTAGCCGCAGTGCCTTGCGCAGGGAGCCACGGGCATCGTCCAGCTGCCCCGCCTGCTCCTCCGCCAGTCCCAGGTTGAACTGCCCCTCGGCAAAGTCCGGCCTCTGCTTCACCACGGCGGAGTAAGCCACCGCTGCCGCCTTGAAGTCGCCCTTGGACATCGCCTGCATTCCCTGCTGCATCAACTCACCCAACCCGTCGGCCGAAGCCGCCTGCGCCCGGCCCAACTCCGCCGGCATCCAGAGAGACAGGCCCGCCAACGCCACCCAAATCACCGTGGGTCTCCAGGACAAACCCAAGTAATCGTTTGCTCGCGTCACGAAAACCTGCTCCCTCTGAAGCACCGCGAATCAAAACACCGCGCTTATTCGGCTGTAAAGAACTTAACGGCTCAGGGGGACGTTAAGCGCGTCAAGATACTTATTTTTCTTAACCTTATGCCGATCGTCACCACCCGAAAATCTGCCCGTTACGCCACTGCAATTTCCTCAGCAAGCGTTGTATAGTGGTTTTCTGAAGGGATTCCGGTCAACAGTGTCGAAGACACCCACAGGTTCGCCTCAAGCTGGGGAAGTTCTGCTTCCTGAGCAGGTTGAGGCCGTGCGCACTCACCTGCACCAGGTGCTCGAGAGCCATTCCTTCGCCGGGAGCAAGCGCACCCAGGATTTCCTCCGCCTCATCGTCACCCACGCCCTACAGGGCGACCTCGACAGCCTCCGCGAGCGCATGATCGGTGCCGAAATGTTCGGCCGCCCCGTCAGCTACGACACCGGAAGCGACTCCGTCGTCCGCGTCCGTGCCTCCGAGGCGCGCAAAAAGCTTGCCCAGTTCTATGGCACTGAGTGCTCCGGCCAGCCCCAGCCCATCCGCATCGAACTCCCCAGCGGCTCCTACGTTCCGCGCTTCCACTTCGGGCCCGACCCGCAACCCGTAGACGCCAGCGCCGACACCGCCGCACCCGCCGCCCCTCAAGTCACGG
>Ga0318572_10001043_pt1 | contig 10886 bp, 10 predicted proteins | sample GRESIP089b5f20_FD_202528 | JGI IMG/M metagenome (GOLD analysis project Ga0318572, IMG submission 202528) | Tropical soil microbial communities from Luquillo Experimental Forest, Puerto Rico - GRE.SIPMG.089b5f20 | ecosystem: Environmental > Terrestrial > Soil > Tropical forest > Bulk soil...
GAGGTCAGTCGAGCATGCCGTACTTGACGACCATCGCCTCAAGCTCGTCCATCGCCAGCGGGGTGGGGATGACGAAATCCTCGTTGGCGGCGATCTTGGCGCCCAGAGCCTTGTATTCCTTGGCCTGGTTCTGCTCGGGATCGAACTCGGTGACGGTCTTCTTGTTGAATTCCGCCTTCTGCACGATGTTATCGCGCGGCACGAAATGGATCATCTTGGTGCCGATCGCCGAGGTGAATTCTTCCAGGAACTCGCGCTCGCCATCGACGTTGCGGCTGTTGCAGATGATGCCGCCCAGGCGCACGCCCGACTGCTTGGCGTATTTCACCAGACCCTTGGCGATGTTGTTGGCGGCATAGATCGCCATCATCTCGCCCGAAGCGACGATATAGACTTCCTGCGCCTTGCCGTCGCGGATCGGCATGGCGAAGCCGCCGCAGACCACGTCGCCCAACACGTCGAAGAAGATGAAATCCAGATCGTCAGTATAGGCCTCGTTTTCCTCCATCAGATCGATGGCGGTGATGACGCCGCGGCCGGCGCAGCCGACACCCGGCTCGGGCCCGCCGGATTCGACGCAGCGGATGTTCTTGAAGCCGGTCTTGACCACCTTGTCCAAGGTCACCTTCTCGGCGCCATGGATGCGCAGGGTGTCCATCACGGTTTCCTGCGGCTTGCCGCCCAGGATCAGACGGGTGGAATCCGCCTTGGGGTCACAGCCGTGGATGAAGACGTTCTTGTCATGGAAGTAAGCCAGAGCGGCGGCGGTGTTCTGGGTGGTGGTGGACTTGCCGATACCGCCCTTGCCATAGATGGCGACTTTGCGAGTCATGGGACGAACTCCTTTGCATAAAAGCCAGTGGATAAATCCGAGGGGCGGAGGCTCCGCCGTTACGCAAAGCAATATCGCAACCGCCATGCCAGACTTTGGCTGACAAGCACTCTTCCAGAAATAATTTCAGAATAAATACCAAACCATTGGATTGCTTTATTTTTTAAAATGGCAAGCGAGCGGCTTTTTTACACCTAGCACCAGATTTCATCGCTTATTTTCATATATGTAAATTCCCCAGGACGCGGCCATTCTTCGGGCAAAATCGGGAAATTTTCCTTTCGGTAAATCTTCGGTCTTTCTTTTCCAAAAGTGACTCTTCGCCGTTCCAGCCCATAGATGAGGCAAGACAGCCGACAAGAGGGCCGGATGCGGGCGAGCGACAAGTCGATGATGGGAGAAAAAGATGGCGCGGCCCCAAACAGCGGTCAGCCGTTATGGTCCCACTTCTGACTTTCCATGGTGCGGAACGGTTTGTAGCTGATGTTGTAGCGCTCCATGCGCACACCCAGCATGCGCCGGGTCAGGCCCAGTTCCTTGGCGGCGTCGCCCATATGGCCGTTGCTGTTCTTCAAGGCCTCGATGATCATCTCGGTCTCGACCGCCTGAACCTTGGCCTCCAAGGTGACGCCATAGGCGGTGCCGCTGCCCGCCGAAGTCTGTAGCGACGGCGGCAAGTTATAGCTATGGATGACGTCATCATCAGACAGGATCACCGCCCGCTCGATGACGTTTTCCAACTCGCGCACATTGCCCGGCCAGTGATAGGACATCAGCATAGTCAGGGCCGGGGTCGAGATACGCTTGATGCTCTTGGCATTCTCCTCAGCATAAGCGGTGACGAAATGGTCTGCCAGGGTGATGACGTCGCTGCCCCGGCTGCGCAAGGGGGGGATGGTCATGGGAAAAACGTTCAGCCGGTAATAAAGGTCTTCGCGGAAGGTTCCTTGCTCGACCATTTCCGCCAGATTGCGGTTGGTGGCGGCAATGATGCGCACATCCACCTTGACCGGCTTGCTGCCGCCCACCCGCTGGAAGGTCTTTTCCTGCAATACCCTGAGCAGCTTGGTCTGGGCGCTTAAGCTTAGCTCGCCCACCTCGTCCAGAAAGATGGTGCCGCCGTCGGCCTGCTCAAAACAGCCCTTATGCTGGGACAGGGCTCCGGTGAAGGAGCCGCGCTCGTGCCCGAACAGCTCGCTTTCCACCAGATTCTCAGGCAGGGCCGCGCAGTTGGATTTGATGAAGGGGCCCTCGGCATTGGGGCTATTGTAATGGATGGCGGTGGCTACCAGTTCCTTACCCACCCCACTTTCTCCCAAGATCAGTACCGTGGCTTTGGTGGCCGCCACCTTATGGATCAGTTCATAGACATCCAGCATCGGCTTGGAATTACCGATCATGTTGGAGGGCTTGAACCGCTCCTTCAGCACGCTGCGCAGGCGGCGGTTCTCGTTCTCCAGCCGCACCTTGTCGAGATTTTCCGACAGATACAACTCGGCCGCCGGTGCAATCATCGAAGCGACCATGGCCATCAGTTCCACATCCTGCTTCAGCAGGGTCTGGCTCATATAGACACGTTCGCCGCCGATGGTTCCCACCACCTTCTGCGCATGGATGATCGGCACGCTGAAGAAGGCCGCATTTGGCCTCCCCTTGGTACGGGCAGCCTGAGTGCGGTTCAGGAAGTCGGGACTTTCACGCAGTTTGCGGGCGACGATGGCCTTGCCGCCCTGCACCACCTTGCCGGTGATACCTTCGCCGGGGGCATAAATGCCACGAGCCTTCTCCTCTTCGCTGAGACCGAAGCTTTCATGGATGAAGATGGTTTCCGATTGGCGGTCATAAAGTGTGACGATGCCTCGGCGCATCTTCATCTGCTTTTGCATCACCCCCAGGATCAGAGACAGCGAGGCGGTCAGATCGGCATTGTCGGTGATGATCTGGCTGATCTTATAAAGAATCGGCAACACGCTGACCCGGCATTCGCCGGTGAAGCAATGGCTGAATTCGGCGACGAAATCACCGACATCGATTTCCAGGGCGACAGTATCGTTCATCGGGGCATCGTTCATGGGCGCGTCCGTCGGCATGCCAAGTCCCTATCTTTCCAGCAAATCCAGGGCCAAAGACAGAAATGGCGGAATAGCGGCATTTCGTCTCTTTATCCCCATGGAGAAATTTACATTTTGGGGACATTTCCCTGTCAAAACGCACGTTTCCGCGCAGGCATGCCGTCCGATATAGAAATGATAAAACAGTCCTGCTCGTAAAAATCCCCAAGAAATTTACGCATAGCGACCATTTATCGTCATCGAAAAGAGATCGTTATGAACTCCCCCTAATTTATGACAAGCCTTTGGAAATCAATGAGTCATGGATTATTTCACGTTTATATTAGCAGCACATTTTCATAAATCCTGATCTGGCACATCCGTTGCGATAGCTGGACGTAATGCAGCAACCGGCACCGGAGGAACGGGTCATGAGCAGCGATCTTGTCACATCCCTGGCGACGTCATTGGCAGCCGCCGCGGGCTCCCCGGCGCGCATGAGCGAGGCCGAGCGTTATCGGGTGGTTTCCAACGTCATCCAAAGCATGCGTGCCGGTCTTCAAGCCGACGGCGGCGACATCACCCTGGTGGCTATCGACGGCGACAAGATCAAGGTCCGCCTGAGCGGCGCCTGTGTCGGCTGTGGCTCGGCCGGACTGACACTGGGCGGCATCCGTCGGCAGTTGGTCCAAGAGCTGGGCGAGCCGGTTCTGGTGGTGCCGGCCAGCTTCGAGTGACGCCTATTCTCTCTTTCGCCGTTAGGAGCCCATCATGAGCGATACCACCGAGAATCCTCACGCCCATGCACCGTCCGACCGCACCCGTGTGCGGCGCTATAACTGGCTGGCCCGTTACGACCGGCAAACCGTCGAAAGCATTCTCGACGCCGCGCCGCTGGCTCATATCGGCTGCATGATGGATGGCGTGCCGTTCGTCACCCCCACCTTCATCTGGCGCGAGGGAGATCGGGTCTATTGGCACGGATCGAATGCCGGGCGCATGTTTAAGGCCTTGGAGTATCAGGATATCTGCCTGACCGCCTCATTGCTGGATGGCTTGGTGGTGGCCCGCTCCGCCTTCAACTTCAACTGCAACTTCCGCTCGGTGATGCTGCTGGGCCGAGCCGAACTGATCCGCGACGAGGCGGTGAAGATCGAGAAGCTGAAGACCTTCGTCAATGGCCTGATCCCCGGCGAGTGGGAGCGATTGCGCCCTGTACAGCCGAAGGAAATCAGCGCTACGGCAGTGGCGTCGCTGTCCATCGCGGAAGCCTCATGCAAGGTCCGCGTCGGCCCGCCCGAGGATGACGCCGATAATTACGTTCATCCGTCCTGGGCCGGGGTGATACCCATCCGCTATCAAGTCCTGCCGCCCGAGCCCGACTCCCGGAACTTGCCGGGTGTCGAAATGCCCGAGGATATTTTGAAATTTCGCTTTGGCTAGGAAGGGTGATGCTCATTGGGCTCCCCCTTGATCAAAAAGAGAGACGCTATGGCATCTTTCCCGGTAGCGATGTCCGCTAACTCGGATCGATGGCCAAAACCCGCTGGTCTGCTTGCGACCCTTATGCGCCCAAACTCGCAATTCTATGTACCGGCGTATTTTCCCGATAACGGCCGTAATATCTGAGTTATTGACGGCTCAGACCGAGCCACCATCGACCCGTCACGCACAAATTCAGCGGACCTCATACCGAATACCCTGCATTCGACCAACATCTCAGATGGCATCAGCTGCAATCCAATTGGCGCGTTCTACAACTCCCAAGCAACGCGCAAATATTTAAGGTAGTCTCCACCACGGCAATCACAAGAGCCTTTGGTCCAGCAACCCGTTCCACCGCTGAAAAGGCTGAAGCCGGAGGCTCATTGCATCAACGCCATGCCATAGAGACGACCATGCCCATATTCGCCGCATACTCATCCCAGTTGATGATGAGATCCAAACTCCCGGGCTACATCAGGGCCGTAGATGGGGCTGGTCTGCCAAAAGCCGTTAAAATGCTTTTTCCCAATTTTTTGAAAGCCGCATGGCGCAATTGATCAATCCAACCATCGAGTAGGTCTGAGGGAAATTTCCCCAAAGTTCGCCGGAATGCGGATCGATATCCTCGGACAACAAGCCGAGGGGATTGCGATAGATTAGAGCTTTTTCGAAAAGCTGGCGTGCCTCGTCAAGTCGCCCCAGGGTCGCCAGAGCATCGATGTACCAGAAAATGCAGATGACGAAGGCCGTCTTCGGCCGTCCGAAGTCATCCTCGCTGGCGTAGCGAAAGAGAAAATTACCGGTTTGCAAGCCATTGGCCACGGCATCGACGGTGGCTGCAAATCGGGGGTCATCGGCATCGAGGAAATTCAGCTCATGCAGCAGGAGCAATGTGGCATCCAGTTCGCGCCCGCCGAAGGTAGAGACGAAGCTGTTCAACTCCGCGCTCCAAGCCCGTTCACAGATGATGGTATGCAGACGATCCGCTTCCCGACGCCAATGCCGTCCTCGTTCGGCCAATCCCAGATGGTCTGCAGCTTTGGCTAGGCGATCACACGCTGCCCAGCACATCACGGCTGAGAACGTATGGACCGAGGCGATGGTGCGGAACTCCCAGGGACCAGCATCCGGCTTGTCAAATAAAGCCGTTGCGCGCTTGCCCAAACGCTCCAATTGCTCGAACAGAGGCACGCTGCCCGAAGGGAGCAGGCGTTGATCGAAAAAGGCATGCATCGCCGCCAAAATCACGCTGCCGTAAACGTCGTTCTGCCTCTGGAGGTATGCCTGGTTGCCGACGCGCACCGGCCCGCAGCCTCGGTAGCCTGTGAGATGAGGAAGGACGCTTTCCTCAATGGCGCCGCCACGGGTGATGCCATAGACGGGGCGCAGGTCTCCCTCGGCGGCATCCTCGACGATATCGCCGATGAAGCGGAGATAGTCCTCCATCGTCCGTGTCACCCCCAGCCGATTGAGGGCGTGAATGACGAAATAGGCATCGCGCAGCCAGCAATAGCGGTAATCCCAGTTGCGTCCGCTTTCCGGCGCCTCCGGTATCGAAGTCGTCAAGGCGGCAACAATCGCGCCGGATTCCTCGAAATTGCATAGCTTCAGAGTGATGGCGGCACGAATCACCGCCTCTTGCCATTCGAATGGAACCGACAGCCCGCGAACCCAGTTGTTCCAATGGCTGAGGGTCCGCTCGAACAAATCACGTGCCGTCGTCTCAATGCCGGATTGCAGACTCTCGTCGCTTCCCAGCAGCAGATCAATCGGGCGGTCCAGCACGAAGGGGCGTTCGTCGATGATATAGGATACTGCGGCGTCGGTGGTCAGGCGCACCGTCTGGGTCGGAGAGACGTAACGGATGTGATTGCTGCCTCGGGTGATCTCTGGTGACAGGGCGCCACTTTCGAAGCGCGGCCGTAGCCGGATCAGCAGCCGGGGACGGCCATGCAATGGCCTGATCCGCCGCACGATCATCGGCGGGCGGTAGATGCGCTCGTAATGGGCGAAGCGCGGTGCGAAATCGATGATTTCGGCCTCGCCGCCATGATGGTCATATAGAACCGTGCGCAGAATCGCCGAATTGGGCAGATAGCTCTGGTTCGCATGCAACTGGTCGACCAGTTCCAAGGAAAACGCGCCGTCATATTTCGCTTCGCTTTCTGCACCCCCGTTCAATAGGGCGGAAAAAACCGCATCGCCGTCGAATCGCGGGAAACAACTCCAAGTGATGGAGCCCGAGGTATCGATCAGAGCCGCGATGTTGCAATTGCCGATGACACCCAATTCAAGCGTGTTCATTGCACCACTTTGCCTCCTATCGAATGGCTCAGGTTAGCGAGCCAACGCCGGACCGCGGATGAAGACGGCAAAGTGAGGCCAGATCCGAAGGGGGTCTCTCTGACCCGGATGGATAGTCCGCCCATCTTATCGACGACCCGGAAACCATCCTCGTCTGTCACATCGTCGCCGACGAAGACCGGCAACCTTTCGGCATAAGGGGAAAGCCGCATGAAGCGCTCTATGGCTCGGCCCTTGTCCCATCCCACGGGAAGCAGCTCGGCGACCGCCCGGCCTTGCAATACCCTCAGCGGCATCGCCGTGTCGCGGGCAATGCCCTCCAACAAGGCTAGGACGGTGGCGCCGTGATCGGGAACGCTCTGGAAATGCAGGGCGATGGAACAGGGTTTCATCTCCATCAGCACTCCCGGCAAACGCTGGATTTCCGATTGGATGTCGGGCGCGACTGCATGAATCCAGCCATTCCGGCCAACCACCAAGGTCGTCCCCGATAGACGCCATTCAGTGCCATGGCCTCCCGCCGCATCGCGGCCTTTGGGGAACAGGCGGTCGATCTCGGCCAGGCTTCTTCCACTGATCAATGCCAGGGCTCCAGAGAAACCGACAGTCAGGATATCCAGCAGTGCTGGCAGATCGTCTGGAACCGTCACTGTGTCGGGAGTCGGAGCGATGTCGAGCAATGTTCCGTCGATATCCAGAAACAACGCCCATCTGTCCCAATCAGCCCGCAGAAAATCGTTCCCTGTCATTCTCTTCACCGTCATTGGTCGCTGATATGCCGTCCGGAACGGCTGGCGGAACATCGGCGACATGCAGCTCGATCTGCCGACGTTTGCGTAGACGTGCCGCATCGAGAAGCATCCGTCCGGCCCAGTAATAGACATTGTGTTCGCCGACCATCTCCCGCATCAGCCGCATCCGCTCGCGGCGCTGCTCCAAAGGCATGGAAAGTGCCTGATGGATGCTTTCACCCATGGCGCGGACATCATAAGGATTGACGATCAAGGCCTCGCGCAGTTCACGCGAGGCGCCGGCAAATGTGGACAGCACCAGAACGCCGTCTTCGTCATCGCGAGCTGCCACAAACTCCTTAGCGACCAGATTCATGCCGTCATGCAGGCTGGACACCAGACAAAGATCGGCAGCGCGGAACAGCGTGAACACCTCTTCCGGTTCGTGGTGCCGCGCGACCAGGATGATCGGCTGCCATCCCGGACGGCTGAACCGGTCGTTTACGTCCTGCGCGACGTTCTGGGCTTCGACCTGGGTTATCCTGTATGCATCCAAATGGCCGCGAGTCGGTGCGGCGATCTGCAGCATCGTGACCATGCCGATCCATTCGGGATGCATTTCGAACAGACTTGCCATGGCACAGAAGCGGTCGGAGATGCCCTTTGTATAGTCAAAGCGCTCGACGCCGATGATCAGTGGGGTCGATGGGGCGAGACCATATTGTCGCCTTACAGCTTCACGGCACTTGGCTATCGGGGACTGTTCCAGCAGAGCGACCGGCGGCCATTCGATCGAGATGGGATAAGGCCGCACCAGGGTCGTACCGCAGCCGGCTCGAATACTGCTCTGCTCACGATCAATATGGCATTCCAGGAACCGGTCCATCGACTCGAGGAAATTGAGGCAGTGAAATTGAGTGTGAAAGCCGAGAATCGAACTGCCCAGCAGGCCGCTCAGGATATCTTCCTTCCAGGGGCAAATGCTGAAGACCTCGGGGTTAGGCCAAGGGATGTGCCAGAAAGTGATGATGGTGGCTTCGGGCAGGCGCTCCCGCAGCAGCTTGGGCAATAAGGCGAAGTGATAATCCTGAATCAGGATCACCGGGTTGGATGTTTGCACTTCTTCGATCACGGCATCCGCGAACTTGCGGTTGACCTGAACATAATGTTCCCAGTCGGAAGCCTGAAAGCTGGGGCGCACAAAGGCGATATGGCAGAGCGGCCATAGCCCGTCATTGGCAAATCCGTAGTAATAGCCCTCCAACTCTTCATCGGTCAGCCAAACCCGGCGCAGCCTGTAGGCCGGCTCGTCCGGGGGCACCTGCAGGCGGTCAGCCTCATCGACTACCCTACGGTCTGCCGTGCCGCTGCCATGGGCAATCCAGGTGCCGCCGCACGCGCGCATGACCGGCTCCAGAGCCGTGACCACACCGCTGGCGGGGCGCTGCAACCGGATTTGACCATCATCCTCGAAATTGTGGATGTAGGGCTCGCGGTTCGAGACGACCAGCACCTCGGTACCAGGAAGTTCATTCTGCAGGAGATTTCTCAGATTATCAGGCCCCCAGTCGATGCGGATCGCTTCGGACGGACCATCGACGTCCCGCAGCAATTCACGCATGCCATCCACAAGCGGAACGATCTCGGGTGCCAAGGCTGGCTGGCTCCCGTCGGCTCTTGCAGGCAATCCCTTATGAATGGCCCGCATCCACCGCCGTAATGACAGCCGTGCCACTGAAATGGTGATGGTGGTGGTCAGCACACCCAATACCGCCAGAAGCGGCGGCATAAAGCGAAGAAACATCCTCATGGGCCTGTCCTTCCGTGGATTCTCTCTGTCCGATACGGGATGCCCGCGGAGAGGTGAAAGCCGAAAGACTGAGAGCCGTCAGCATGCGGGGGTACTGAGCATCAGGAAGCGATATGCCGCGCAGGAGGCGACAAGATAACAACGGGCTCGAGCCCATCGATCAAATCCTGGACATTATCGACCTCGCCGGCCCAGCAATGAGCGGCCTCGGCGATCAGAGCCCGATGATCGATATCCCCCACATCGCCGCGAAAGCTCAAGGCCAGCAGAACCCTCCGCATCAGGCGTTCCACGACCATGATGTCTCCCAACCCGCCTGGGGGACGGGCTCCCAGCAGCAAGGCGCAGACGCTACCACCAGCCAGCAACCCCACCGGATCGGTCAAAGGCACCGACATCCGCACGGCTTCGGTCAAGGCGGTCAGTATCGAGGACTGCTGAAGCGCCGAGGATTGCGGCAAAAATTGCGGAACGGTGATGGCAACCAGCGTCAGGCGGATATGCGCATCGCGGAGCCGGCCGAGAATTTGATCGACCTCGCGCTCAAAAGTCCGCCATTTCATCGGCAACGACAATGTTGATGATTGCGCATGCGATAGATCGGTCAGGCTGGAGTAATTCGCTGTCATCGTCGTTCGTCTCCATCCATTAAGGGATAACGGAACGAGCTTAGACAGAAGCCGAGGTAATCGCCTGCGACCTGTTGGGAATAAAGCTGTGACCGAGAGAACGGGAACTTTTGGTCAGAGACGGGAATATCTGACGGAGACCAGGAAAGCCTGCCCTATGGATGGGCCTTTCGCCATTGCTGAACAATCTCCAGAGTGTTCTCGACATGTTGATCGGGGGCCAATGCAGTGAAGGTATAAAGGACTGTTCTATCAGGGGCGATGACATAGGATATGCGGTCTGCGATATCCGTTTTGCCGGGCAGGCTGGTCATGACAGCGTCATAGGCTCGGATCACCGTCATATCGGGATCGGCGGCGACCGGAAATTTATCGCGACATTCCATGGTGGAAAACTGCTTTTGGATGTCGATGCCATCGGCAGACACGCCGATCAGACTGGCTCTCAAAGCGGCAAATCTGTCTGCGGCATCGGCAAATTCGTGGGCTTCAATCGTGCAGCCCTTGGTGAAAGATTTCGGGTAGAAATAGACGACAACCGGACCGTTTTTCAGCGAGTCGGCAAGAGAAAAGGTAAACTCCTTTCCTCCGACCGCCGCTTGGACCGTGAAGTCTGGCGCCTTTTCCCCGACCCTGAGCGCAGCATGAGCGTCGAAGGGAATCAAAAAAAGACACGCAGCTAGGACTGAGATAGCCAGACGGAACATTGCCGTTTCCTCCAGCAGGGATGGCTGTGTTCCTGCCTCGCAACCAGACGGCAGGCAAGCAGGATCATCCCGAAACCGTTCATACCGTTTCCGTTAAATCGTCAGACGAACTGCTGGAGACAAGTCTCTTCCCGGAATTTTTATCGCGCTCGAAGAATGGCGGGCCGGCAATTTGCCGGATCTGCTTCTTCGAGTGCGTCCTGGCATTGCGGGGATATGACAGGGGGCGATAGGTCCCTGCCAGGGAGAGTGCTGGATTTCTGTCATCGCTGCTGGACCTGTGAAAATCGAGGGATGATGTGCTCACGGTCAGACTCCTAATCTGATGATCGCCTCA
>Ga0318572_10001044_pt1 | contig 10886 bp, 7 predicted proteins | sample GRESIP089b5f20_FD_202528 | JGI IMG/M metagenome (GOLD analysis project Ga0318572, IMG submission 202528) | Tropical soil microbial communities from Luquillo Experimental Forest, Puerto Rico - GRE.SIPMG.089b5f20 | ecosystem: Environmental > Terrestrial > Soil > Tropical forest > Bulk soil...
GACCTGGTCCGTGGTCAAGCCGGTGATTTCCGCCGTGGTCAAGGCCACCAATTGGGCGGTATTCACGCCGAAATGAATCTGGTCCGTGGTCAGGGCAGCAATCTGCGCGCTGTTCAGGGAGGCGATGTCCGCCGTCTCCATCAGGCCGACCTGGCTCGTCGTCAGGGCAACCAGCTGGTCGGATGTCAGGACACCGACTTGGGCCGTGGTGAAGGCAATCAACTGGGCCGTGGTCATGCCCTGTTGAATCTGATCGGTCGTCAGATGGGGAATCTGGGTCGTGGTCAATGCCGCCCATTGGTCAGTGGTCAGCAGGGCAATCTGGGCCGTGCTCAGGCTGGCAATGTCGGTCGTGTTGATGGCTGCCACCTGGGTGGTGGTCAGGGACAATTGCTGATCGGTCGTCAGACCGAGGCGAACCTGGGCCGTCGTCAGGGCGGCGATCTGCACCGTGGTCAGGGAAGCGATGTCCACTGTTTCCATGACGCCGATTTGGGCGGTGGTCAGCACCACTACCTGATCTGTGGTCAGCGCAGTGACTTGGCCCGTAGTCAGGGCGACCAGCTGGTTGGTGGTGAGGCCATGCACCAACTGGTTGCTGGTCAGGGCAGCCACTTCCGTGGTGGTCAGCGCCACCAGTTGGTCGGTGCTCAGGCCGGAGTGAATCTGGTCGGTGGTCAGCGCTGCTACTTGAGCAGTTTGCAAGGAAGCCACATCCACCGTTTCCATCACGGCGACTTGGGCGGTACCCAGAGCCACGATCTGGTCCGTGGTCAAAGCGCCCACCTGGCCGGTGGTCAGGGCGATCACCTGGGAAGAAGTCAGCCCCGTCTGGACCTGATCGGTGGTCAAGGCAGAAACCTGTACCGTAGTCAGGGCGGCCACCTGGGTTGTACTCAGAAGGCTGACCTGGGCGGTACTCAGGCCATTGGCAAGTTCGTTGGTTGTCAACGCAGCCACCTGCCCCGTGGTCAGGGCTTGCAGTTGGGCGCTGGTCAGGCCAGAACGAATCTGGTCGGTGGTCAGCACGGCGATCTGATTGGTGTGCAGAGCCGCAATATCCACGGTTTCCATGGCGGCCAACTGGTTGGTGGTCAGGGCCACCAGCTGATTGCTCGTCAAGGCGCCTACCTGCCCGGTAGTCAAAGCTACCAACTGGGCGGTGGAAAGACCGTTTTGTACCTGGGCCGTAGTCAAAGCCGCGATTTCTGCTGTCGTCAGGGCCGCAATCTGGTCCGTGGTCAGGCCGGCATGAATCTGGGCGGTGGTCAGCGCGGCGATCTGGCTGGTTTTCAGGGCCGCGATATCCACCGTTTCCATCACGCCGATCTGGGCAGTGGTCAGGGAAAGAATCTGGTCCGTGGTCAGGGCCGCCACCTGGGCGGTGGTCAAGGCAATCAATTGGGCACTGTTCATGCCCTGTTGGATTTGCGTGGTGGTCAGGCCATTGGACACCTGACTGGTGGTCATGGCGGACACTTGGTCCGTCGTGAAAACAAAATTGACGATACGGAAGACCGGCAACTGGATGTTGGTGAAGCCGTTAGCCACTTGATTAGTGGTAAAGGCTTGAATCTGGTCCGTGGTCAGGGCGTCGATCTGGTCCGACGATAAGGATGCGATATCCGCCGTCGATAAGGCCCGTATCTGGGCCAGGGACAGCGCAGCAATCTGAGCCGGCGTCATGGAGGACACGGACTGGCTGGCGGTGGCAGTAGCGGGAGACGGGCTGTTCGTGGTGGTATTGATACCCAGCGCATGGCCGAAGGAAACCAGAACGGCCCGGAAGGGCGCGAACAACGCTTTCAGTAGGTTTCCAAGAAAATTCACAGGCCAGCCTCGTTATCTATCGTTACCCAACACCCTCGTGGGGCATGCCATCGCTTATTTCAGGCATGGGCACTCCGACCCCGTCCGAGCATCCAATACCTCAGGCGTAACTATGGCCGACATTTCAGGATCAAAGCGCTTCAGGAGAATGGCAAAAATGGCCTATTTAGTCGCTTGAGTCCAGATAAAAGCATGAATTGCGGCACATAACTAAGGCAATACTGCTGATTACCGGCACTACGTCTGCCAGCCCCAATATTTCCAATCGCCCTTATTGTTATATATACGACACACAATCACAAAGGGCGAGAAACTGGAACAACAGATAACGGCAAGCGAAGTCAAAGACTTGATAGCCATTTATTTCCACAGCCATGGTTAGGCAGCAGTGATCGCTTTTCCGTAAGATGCGCCCTTTTCCGGATTCCCTCGTTTCCGTCACGCCTCATGACGACCTCCCCCCGTTACCAATACCAGCCGCCACCCCACGAAGGGCTGCGCATCCTGCACCTGTCCAAACAAATGATCGTATTGGACAAACCCGAAGGCTTGCTGACCGTACCGGGACGGGGGGACGACCGGGCCGACTGTCTGTTGAGCCGGGTCCAGCTGGAATTTCCCGATGCCATAATCGTGCACCGCCTCGACCTGGCCACCTCGGGCATTGTGGTCATGGGCCGGGGGCCCAAGTATCAGCGGGAACTCAGCATCCTGTTCCAGGATCGCAAGGTGGAAAAGCGTTATCAGGCCCTTGTCGAAGGCCTGATGGAACAGGATGAGGGCCTGGTGGACCTGCCCATGATCGTGGACTGGCCCAACCGGCCCAAACAGAAGGTGGATTTCGAACTGGGGCGCCCCAGCCAGACCCGCTATCGGGTACTGGCCCGGGACGAAGAAAAGAACATCACCCGGGTGGAACTGGAACCCATCACGGGCCGCTCCCACCAACTACGGGTGCACATGGACTCCCTGGACCACCCCATTCTGGGGGACGACCTTTACGGCACTCCGGTCTCCCAGAGCAAGGCATCGCGCCTGATGCTTCACGCCTGCCGCTTGATGCTTATTCACCCAGCCACGGGCAAGCCCTTGGACATCCAGTCGGACGTCCCCTTCTAAAGCGAAGGGAAAAGGGCTGCCTGTAGCTGGTTAAATCTGGTGGTCAATCCCCCCAGAACGCATCCTCCAGGGCCGTCACCGACGTACCGCCCTGGGTAACCTCCTCCGCATAGGCTGCCGCCAAAGGCAGTTGATGCTGGGCGAAGAACAAGGCCGTCGCCACTTTGCCCTTGAGAAAAGCCGGCGCGTAGCGATCATCGCCCTGCCCCAACAACTGTTCTGCCGCCAGGGCAGCTTTGACCATTTGCCAACCGCCGAGCACCGTTCCCGCCAGATACAGATAAGGCACGGCCCCGGTCAGTACCCCGGCCACGTCTTTACGCAACTGGCCGGCAACCCACAGGGTGGTACGGGACAAGGCCTCCGCCGCCACCGCCAGTTTGAGACCAATGGTGCGGATGGACTCATTACCGGACGCGCCGCACTCGGTCGCCACCGCCTGGACCTGGGCGAACAACTGGCGGGCTGTAGCGCCCTCGTCCCGCAGCAGTTTGCGGAAGACCAGATCGTTGGCCTGGATGCCCGTGGTGCCTTCGTAAATGGTAGTGATACGGGCATCCCGCAGATGCTGGGCAGCGCCGGTTTCCTCAATGAAGCCCATGCCGCCATGGACCTGAATGCCCAAAGAAGCCACATCCACGCCCATTTCCGTGGCCCAACCCTTGACGATGGGAATCAGGAACTCAGCCTGGAACAGATAGCGCTGGCGGGTTTCCGCCTCGGGATGAGCATGGGCCCAGTCCAGCCAGGAGGCCGTCAGATAAGCCAGACTGCGGGCTGCTTCAACCCGGCTGCGCATGGACAACAGGGTGCGTTTGATTTCGGGGTGATTGATGATGGCAACGCCATCCTTGCCGGTAACGGCATCGCGCCCCTGGATACGTTCCTTGGCATAGCCCAGCGCCTGCTGGTAAGCCCGTTCGCCGATGGCGACCCCTTGCAGGCCGACCCCCAGCCGGGCCTCGTTCATCATGATAAACATGTACTCGAGGCCGCGATGGGGCTTGCCCACCAGGTAGCCCAGCGCCCCGCCCTGCTCGCCATAAACCATGACGCAGGTGGGACTGGCGTGAATGCCCAGCTTGTGTTCGATGGACGCACACTGCACGTCGTTGCGGGCACCCAGACTGCCATCGGCATTGACCAGGAACTTGGGCACCACGAAGAGAGAGATACCCTTCACCCCGGGCGGCGCATCGGGCAAGCGGGCAAGCACCAGATGAATGATGTTCTCGGCCAGGTCGTGCTCGCCGTAGGTAATGAAAATCTTCTGGCCGCTAATACGGTAGCTACCGTCACCCACGGGCTCAGCCTTGGCCCGCAGCAGGGCAAGGTCGGAACCAGCCTGGGGCTCGGTAAGGTTCATGGTGCCGGTCCACTCGCCGCTCACCAACTTGGGCAGGTAGATCTGCTTGAGTTCGTCGTCGGCACAGCGGTTAATGGCCTCAATGGCCCCGGCTGTCAGTAAAGGTCCCAGAGAAAAAGACAGGTTGGCGGAAGTGACCAGCTCCTTCACCGCCATGGAGAGCACACTGGGCAGCCCCTGACCACCGTAATCCACGGGGGAGCCGATACCGTTCCAGCCCCCTTCGCAAAACTGCCGATAGGCTTCCTGCCAACCGGCGGGGGTGGTCACAGCACCGTCGAGGCTGCGCTGACAACCTGCCTTGTCCCCCACCACGTTGAGGGGAGCAATCACTTCGGCGGCAAAGCGGCCACCCTCTTCAAGGATGGCTTCCGCCACATCGGCGGTGGCCTCTTCGAAACCGGGCAAGGTGGAAATGGCATCGAAATCCGCCAGTTGATCCATGACGAAGCGGATGTCGGTCACGGGGGCTTGGTATTGGCTCATGAAAATATCCTGTCGCGGGTTGTCCTGATTAAGTGCGGGCGAAAGCCGCCGAAGCGGAGCCCAAAGCGGCCAGGGCCGCGCGGTATTCGGTCTTGAGGCGGTCGATGACGGTAGCGGTATCGGTCACCGCATCCACCACGCCGATGCCCTGCCCCACGCCCCAGATGTCGCGCCAGGCCTTGGCCTCCGCCGCCTTGCTGCCGAAGTCCATGGAGCTCTTATCCCGTACCGGCAGGTTGTCCGGGTCGAGGCCGGCGGCACGGATACTCGCCTTCAGGTAATTACCGGCCACACCGGTGAAGTAAGGGGTGTAGACCACGTCGTCGGCCACGCCGTCCACGATGGCCTGCTTATAGGCTTCGCTGGCGTTGGCTTCCGTAGTGGGAATGAAGCGGGTGCCCATATAGGCCAGGTCCGCGCCCAGGGCCTGGGCCGAGAGGATGGAACCGCCGTGGGCGATGGCGCCGGAAAGAATCAGGGGACCATCGTAGAAGCGGCGGATTTCATTGACCAGGGCGAAGGGGCTCAGAGTGCCGGCATGGCCCCCAGCCCCGGCACAGACCAGGATCAGACCATCAACGCCGGCCTCCAGGGCCTTTTCGGCATGGCGCACGCTGATCACGTCGTGGAACACCAGGCCGCCGTAGCTGTGCACGTGGGGCACCACCATGTTTGGCGCCCGCAGGCTGGTGATGATGATGGGCACTTTGTGCGCCACGCAGACGGCCATGTCCTGCTCCAGCCGGTTGTTGCTCTGGTGCACGATCTGATTCACCGCGTAGGGTGCAATGATGCGGTTCGGGTCGGCCTCGCGGGCTTCAGCCAAGGCCGTTTCGATCTCGGTCAGCCACTGGCTCAGGGTTTCCTGGGGCCGCGCATTGAGGGCCGGAAAGCTGCCGACGATGCCCCCCAGGCACTGAGCAATGACCAGGGCCGGGTTGGAAACGATGAACATGGGAGCAGCAACAACCGGCAGCGCCAGGCGTCCTTGCAGGGATGCGGGAATGGCCATGTCAGGCAACCTCTTTCAGGGCGCGGCGCAAAATCTTGCCCACGTTGGTTTTGGGCAAGTCGTGGCGGAATTCCACGTGCTTGGGTACCTTGTAGCCGGTGAGTTGCTGGCGGCAATGGGCAATCAGGTCCGCCGCCGTCAGGTCGGGGTTCTTGCGCACCACGAAGATCTTCACCGCCTCGCCGGAATGCTCGTCTGCCACGCCGATGGCCGCCACTTCCAGCACGTCGGGATGGAGGATCACCGCCTCTTCCACCTCGTTGGGATAGACGTTGAAACCGGACACCAGGATCATGTCCTTTTTGCGGTCCACCAGGAAAACGTAGCCCTTGTCGTCCACATAGCCCAGGTCGCCGGTACGCAGGAAACCGTCGTCTCCCAGCACATTGGCTGTTTCGCCGGGACGCTGCCAGTAGCCGCTGGTGACCTGGGGACCGCGAATGCAGATTTCCCCCACCTGGCCCTGCACCACCTCATGGCCATCGTCACCGCGAATGGACACTTCCGTGGACGAAATGGGCAGACCGATGGAACCGTTGAACCCGGGCAGATTGAGGGGATTGATGGTGGCCGCCGGTGATGTTTCGGTCAGACCATAGGCCTGGGCCAAGGGCTTGCCGGTCACCTTTTCCCAACGTTCGGCTACGGCCTGCTGTACGGCCATGCCGCCACCTAGAGTCACCCGAAGATTGGAAAAATCCAGGTTGTGGAAATTCGGATTGTTGAGCAAGGCGTTGAATAGGGTGTTCACCCCGGTAATGACCGTGAAGGGGTATTTGCCCATTTCCTTGATCATGCCGGGAATGTCCCGGGCATTCACGATCAACAGGTTGCGGGCGCCGATCATGCAGAAGGTGAGGCAGTTCGCCGTCAAGGCGAAGATGTGATACAGCGGCAGGGCCGTCACGATCAGTTCCTTGCTTTCCCGCACGGCGGGCGCGATCCAGGCTTCCGCCTGCAATACATTGGAAACGATATTGCGGTGGCTGAGCATGGCCCCTTTGGCCACACCGGTAGTGCCGCCGGTGTATTGCAGGAAGGCCAGATCGTCCGGCCCCACTTCCACCGGCTGGAAAGTCTGCCGACCACCGTCGGCCAGCACCTTGGGGAAATTCAGCACATCACTGATGGACCAAGCGGGAATGGCCTTCTTCACCCGGCGCAGCACGAAGTTGATGGCCCGGCCCTTCACATGACCCAGCATGTCGCCCACGGTGGTGACCACCACGTGTTTCAACTCGGTATGGGGCAAGGCTTCCTGCAAGGTGGCAGCGAAGTTTTCCACCACCACGATGGCGGTAGCGCCAGAATCCTTGAGCTGGTGGGCCAGTTCTCGGGCTGTATAGAGGGGGTTGCAATTGACCGCCACGCAACCGGCCCGCAGGGCGCCGAACAGGCACACCGGGTATTGCAGCAGGTTGGGCATCATCAGGGCCACCCGGTCCCCCTTCTTCACCCCACGGCTTTGCAGCCAAGCGGCGAAGTCACGGGATAGGTGGTCCAACTGGCCGTAGGTCAGTTCCCGTCCCATGCTGATGTAGGCCACCTGGTCGGCGTATTTGCTAAAGCTCTCCTCCAGCATCGCCACCAAAGAAGGATAGCGATTGGGATCGATCTCCGCAGGTACACCAGCCGGATAGGTCTTGAGCCAAGTCTTGTCCATGTTTCCTCCGAACTCTTTTTGTTGTGCCTACCGGGTTCAAAGACCCAGCAAGGATTTCTTCAAACTTTCTTCCACCGGGCGGCTACCGAGCCAGATCGACAGCAGGCGACGAGCCTGGCGACTACCGGCGACGGTGCCGCGAAGCTCACCGTTGAGACTGACGACCAGCCCTTCCGCCGTGAAGTCCAGGGTCACCGTGTCGCCACTACGAATGCTGACCAGCTTCTTCATCAGGATGGACAACTGATCGAGGAAGGGTTGCAAACCGGCCAACTCGCCCGCTTGCAGATTGGGTTGCAGGCCGTCATTGAGGGCGCCGTAGAGGGTGTCGGCATCCAGGTCGCGCATCAGCCGCAGGTTCATGCGGACGGGCTCGCTGCCTTCCAACACCGTGGCGGCGTTGCCGGTTTTTTGCGGCAGGTAGAGGGCCGCCACGTACACCTTGAAGAACACTTTGGTCCGCAGGCCGGCACCGTTGAGGAGCAACTCCTTGCCTTGCAGTACGGTCTTTTCCTCCACCTTGACGCCCGCCACTTCCGCTGCGTGCAAGGGATGGGAAAAGGCCAGGGTCAGCAGCATCAAAGCCGCCATGAGGGTATGTGTCAGGGTTTTCATTGGGTTCTCTCTCCTGCCTTTTTCTTTTTGTAGTGCTGTTTGGATGCGATGTAGACCGTTCTTTCAACGATGGCGTGCACATGGCCGCCGGCGTCCTTGATCTCCACCGCGTAGGTACGGTCGGTTTCGCCTTCTTCCGCCAGCAGTTGCCGAATGGTGCTGACTTCCTCGTCCTCGATGCGGAAGTCCGCCGTCAAGGTGCTTAAGCCGGGCTTGCGGTAGCGGATGGTGGCGGCCTTGTCCCAGACGATCACGTCGGTGCCCAGGGCCACCATCAGCATGGAGGGATGAGGACCGTCGGTGATGGCGAACAGGGAGCCGCCGTAGATGGACCCCACCACGTTCCGCGTCCGCCAGGTCAGGGGCAGGCGGATGCGGATATGGTTGAGCTGGGGCGACACGTATTCGACCTGGCCACCGGTACCGCGGAAGGCGGGATGAAAGTTGAAACCGGCTTTCATCATCCACGCCTGCCAACGGGGCGGCAGCTTGGCCAGCCAATGGGGTTTCATCAGAGGACCTCGAAGACACCTGCCGCGCCCATGCCGGTACCGATGCACATGGACACCATGCCGTAGCGACCACCGGTGCGCTTAAGGCCATGCACCAGCGTGGCAGTACGAATGGCGCCGGTGGCACCCAGGGGATGGCCCAGGGCGATGGCGCCGCCGAGGGGATTGATGCACTCCGGATTCAGCCCCAGTTCCCGGGTCACGGCCAGGGCCTGGGCAGCGAAGGCTTCGTTGAGCTCGATCCAGTCCAGGTCGTCCTGCTTCACACCGGTCTGGGCCAGCACCTTGGGAATGGCGGCAATCGGGCCGATGCCCATGATCTCCGGCGCCACGCCGGCCACGGCGAAGCCGACAAAGCGAGCCAGCGGCGTCAGGTTGTATTGCTTGAGAATTTTCTCGGACACCAGCACCACGGCGGCGGCACCGTCGGACATCTGTGAACTATTGCCCGCCGTGACGGAACCTCGGGCGGCGAACACGGGCTTGAGCTTGGCCAGTCCTTCCAGGGAAGAATCGGGACGGGGGCCTTCATCGTTCTCGGCCAGGCGTTCCACCACTCGCACCGCACCGGAAGCAAAGTCGGGCTGGTGGCTGCGCACGGTGTAGGGGGAAATTTCGGCCTTGAAATGACCGGCAGCGATGGCGGCGCAGGCCTTCTGGTGGGAGGCCACGGCGAAGGCGTCCTGGTCGTCGCGACTGATCTGCCACTGGTTGGCCACCTTTTCGGCGGTCAAGCCCATGCCGTAGGCAATGGCAACGTTCTCTTCCTTGGCGAACACAGCCGGGTTGAGGGAAACCTTGTTACCCATCATCTGGGGCATGGCGCTCATGGACTCGGTACCGGCGGCGATCATCACATCGGCCTCGCCGAGGCGAATCTTGGCGGCGGCATCGGCCACGGCCTGAAGGCCCGAAGAGCAGAAACGATTGATGGTGATGCCGGGCACGCTCTGGGGCAAGCCAGCCAGCAGCAGGCCGATACGGGCTACGTTCATGCCCTGCTCACCTTCGGGCATGGCACAACCAACGATGACATCGCCGATCAGGGCCGGATCAATGGCGGGCACCTGATCCACAGCGCTACGGATGACATGGGCCAGCATGTCGTCGGGCCGGGTGGTACGGAAAAGACCGTTGCGCTTGGCCGTGGGCAGGCGTGTCGCGGCAACGATGTAGGCGTCTTGAATCTGTCGGGACATTGCGTGTCTCCTAATTTTTAGGCTTCGCAGAGCGAAGCCCTGATTCCGTCACCCCCTTCATGGAAGGGGGCCGGGGGGATGGGGCTTAACTGCCAGCTCGCTGGAGGCGGGACAAGCTGTTGCGCATCAATTGCGCAACGGCTTGCCCGTCTCCAGCATCTGCTTGATCCGCGCCTGGGAAAGCGGGTGCTTAAGCAGTTCGACAAACAGGCGTCGTTCCACCTTGAGCAACCACTCCTCGTCCACCTTGGTACCGGTTTCCACCTCACCACCGCACAGGGCAATGGCGGCGTCCCGGGCAACCCGGTAGTCGTGGGCGGAAATCATGCCGCCCTCCTTCATGTTGATCAGCATCATCTCGAAGGTGGCAATACCGTTGCGACCAGCGACGGGAATGTCCTTGGCCGGCAGCGGCGGCGCATAGCCGGCATCAGCCATGGCGCGAGCTTCGCGGATGGCAACCCAGAGCAGCTCGTGGGCGTTGAACAACACGGTATCCGACGGCAGGGCAAAGCCCATGCTGACGGCGTCGTGAGCACTCTTGGCCACCTTGGCCATGGCGATGTTGTTGAACACTGGTTGCAGGAAGTTGAACACCTCGCCTGGGGTGGCAGTCTTGGCTGCCTGCTGGGCAGCCCGCAGGGCAAATTCCTTGCAGCCGCCACCGGCGGGAATCAGACCGACGCCCGCTTCCACCAGGCCGATGTAGCTTTCCAGAGCCAACACCCGCTTGCCGGCGTGCATGACGAACTCGCAGCCACCACCCAGCGCCAGGCCCTGTACGGCCGCCACGGTGGGCACCTGGGCGTACTTGAGGGTTTGGGAAGCATGCTGGAACTTGGCCACCACGGACTCAAGCAAGTCGAACTGACCGGCAGCGATGGCCTCCCCCACCTGGGCCAGGTTGGCGCCCACGGCAAAGGGAGCTTCATGCCAGATCACCAGGCCGTCGAACTCCTGCTCGGCCCGGGCCACGGAGGCGATCAGACCGTCCAGTACCTCGTTGCCCAGGGTGTGCATCTTGGAGGTGACGGACATGATGGCGATGCGGCCATCCACTTCGGGTAAACGCCACAGGCGCACC
>Ga0318572_10001046_pt1 | contig 10866 bp, 9 predicted proteins | sample GRESIP089b5f20_FD_202528 | JGI IMG/M metagenome (GOLD analysis project Ga0318572, IMG submission 202528) | Tropical soil microbial communities from Luquillo Experimental Forest, Puerto Rico - GRE.SIPMG.089b5f20 | ecosystem: Environmental > Terrestrial > Soil > Tropical forest > Bulk soil...
GCGCGGCTGCCGCAAGTCCGGCCACGGAAAGCAACGCCAGCCGCCCCAGGCCTCCCTTGCGAAGAAAACGTCCACCATGCAAGGTCAGGCCCGTTCTCGGGTACCCCGGTTCTGTTTCCGTGGACCCCGGTAGATTGTTGAACTTCATGCGCATCTTTCGTCCGCGATACCCGGTTTACCTGCAATACTCGCGGCGCATCACTACCGCCCGCGGGAGTCTCCAGGTTGTGTTTGAACCATGTTCCCGAAGCGCGGCGTGACACGAAGCCCGCGCCGGGAGTCTCTTCGTACCGATCCCTAGTTTGTACGTCCGCTCACCAGGCACCACGCAGGAGGGCCATCCAGTTTGAATGACTGCGCCGTCGTCTTGCCCTGCAAGCCCGTGAGCGCCCCGGAATTGTTGTCCAGCAAACGTCCGGTCACCGTCGAGTCGTTGAAATTGGCGGTGTAGATGAACTGGTTCGAGGGATCCTGCAGCAGGCATTGGGGACCGGACCCCATGCCGAACGGGCTCTGCGCCATCGGAAGCAACTGGTGGGTGGACGGGTCCGTGCGATAGCCCACCACGCCGGTCTGCGTCACGGTGCTGTTTGCGTTAGGCCCGTGGTTGGCGACATACACAAATTTTCCGCCGGTGCCTCCGGTGATGAGATAGATCGGATTGCTCTGGTTGGGATCGACAGGTACCGCTCCACCGGTCTGCGCCTCAAGGGAGCCGGATCCCGTTGCCGTAAACGGGAGAATCTGGCTGGTGTACACGCCGGGCGGGAAGTTCGCGCTGTTGCCGGACTGGATGGTGATGGGGTCGTTATCCAGCACATAAATGGTTCCGCTGGAGGCTGCCACTATGGCCGTGCCCTGGGTGGCGCCGATCGGCTGCGGGCTGTTCTGGGTGATGGTAAGTTGCCCGCTCGCCGGATTGTACGCGTATGGGAAAACGACATCGCCCGTGGCGGGCGTTCCCGACAAAGTGAAAACGTTTGATCCGGTGAGCGCGAAATCAATGGGGTTGGCGGGAACCGGGAAATACGGAAGCGGAGTGCCGGTAGCCGAACTCACTTGCGCGTTGACCAGGAGCGTCAGCCGGCCCGTGCCCGGATCGATCTTGAACGCAGTGATGTCGCCGCAGCTGGTTACCGTGGAGCCCAGCGCCAGGGCGCACGAAGCGGCCGAGGGCGCCACCGCATCCAGAGCGTAGAGATAATTCTGTTGCCCGTCCACGATGATCCGGAACGGATTCAACCCCTGCGAGAAGTACTCCTGCTGGAACGAGAGGATGCCGGTGCCGCCCACCGCAAACTGGCTGATTTTGGCGCCGTCGCAATTCACGGTCGCGGCCGTGCACGGCCCGCTGGTCGTGTGGTCCGTTCCCAGGTTCAGCACGTACAGGAACCGGCTGCCGTTGCCCAGAACCGCGCGGCCGGGGTTCGCTCCGCCGGAGGCCACCGGAAGACCATTGATGGCGACCAGGTTTCCGGTGTTGTGATCGATTTTGAATCCGCTGATAACACCCTGGCCGTTCCCGGCGGTATGAGTGCCTGTGACGAAGAGAAAACCTACCGTATAACTCTGGACGCAAGACGTAACGCCTAGGACGGCGCCTGCAGAGATGGCGGCCAATAGAAGGGCCTTGCCGAATTTCCTAAACTTCATGCGATTCCTTCATCCTGGTCAGGCGTGCGCCGCCAAGTGTGCTAGTTCCGCAGCCAAGCTGGGTTGGGATGGGTTCCCTGATGCATTGTAAAAGCCAAGGGCAGGTTGTGCCTAGTTTCGGTTGGACCTGCGGCGATTCGATCGTTGCGGATTCAGATTCCCCTTGCTTCGCGGCCCTGTTTTGCGCCGTTCAGCCTTGCAAATTAAGTGAGCGCGTTTGTAGCTTTTGACTTATGCGCGGCGCGAAACGTCACCCCTCGGGCAGGCATCCACAGGCGGCCAACTGCCTTTCGCGATTGACGTAATCGGGAAACCGGCGAAGCCGCGGGATTCATGCCATCCGCATGCCTATTGCGGCGTGATGATTCCGCCCAGTGCGTGCCGGCGCGGCAGCACGATGCCGCGGTGGTCCACTTCAGGCCTGGGCGCTCCCGCAGTGTTTTTCGTCAGCATGGGCTGTTCGGTCAGCGCTCCACCGCACGCCGGGCACCAGTCGCTTTGCGTGTTCTCCGCCAGCACAGCGTGGCAATGGGTACACATCTGCTCCATTCTCCCAGTCTACCCAAGCCGAAGCCGCCGCTTTGGGGCCAGGCAGGGAGCGCGCCGATCACGCCGCGGGCCTGATCTTCAGAGCGATCTCGTTAGCCCACTCGCGGATCGCCGCCCAGTCGCGGATATCTTCCGCCGGAATCCGATGGAGGGGATTGCCGGGTATCTTCCCGATCAGGCTGAACGGGAATGGCAAATTTGTGGCGCTCCACCGGCCGCCAAACACATGCAGCTCGGAAAGACGAAGCCACGGATATCGCCCAAGCTGCCGTTCCGCCTGCTTGCGTGCTCCCTCGAACTCCTCAGGCTTAATCCGGATAGGGCCGAGAACGAACATCCACGGGTGCATGCCATGCAGTGCTTCATGGTGCAGGTGAAGAAACTCGTGGAAGTCCTTGGGAAATCGCCCCATGTACACCGGCGCTCCCAGGATCACCGCCTCCCGCCCGGCCAGTGAGTTGACTTGCGCTACCGGCATGATCTCGGCCGCGACTCCGGCTTCTTCCATGGCCGCGCCGATTGCCTCTGCTACCTCCCTGGTGGATCCGGCGCGGGTGGCATACGCAATAAGGACGGATGATTGCATGGTCATTCCCTCAGGGGCCATTGTGCGCGCAATCCGCATCTGTGATTGTGCAGCGAGTCACATCAGGCTGTGCGCCGGCGCCGTTATGTTTGGCCGATACATGATGTTTCGTCGCTAATTTATTCGATATATAGCTATTTACGAACCGGCGTACCCGCAGTCCTCCGGTCCCCCGGTACACTAGGCTCATGCACCCTCCCGTTCGCCTGGTGGCGATTGATATGGATGGAACTCTCCTGGCGACCTTCGCCCAGGAAGTGAGCCGCAGAAATGCGCAGGCGCTCCGGATGGCCCAGGCTGCGGGGATCTGCGTCGTCATTGCGACCGGGCGCCGCACCGCCTATACGACGCCGCTCCTGGATGGAGTCGGCCTTCGAGCGGACTCCCCTCTCATCACGTCCAATGGAGCAGTGACCCGCACGCTGGGCGGAGAGGCGATGGATCATTGCCATCTTGAGGCTCGTGTATCGCGCGAACTGTGCGGGTTGTTGCGGCCCTTCGGAACGCTCGTCTTTACGTTCGACCGGGCCGGAAAAGGCGAGCTGGTTCTTGAAGACCTGGAGCAGGCCCATTCCCGCATCGAAATGTGGGTGGAGGCCAACCGCAGCGCCATCGAGGTAGTCCGGCCTCTGGAACAGGCGCTGGCCGACGGAGAGGACCCCATCCAGGGCATGGTCACCGGCAGCCTGGACAAGATGAAGCAGGCCGAACAGGCTCTGAAGCAGAGCAAGTGGCATGCGTATTGTGAGTGCGTCCGCACCGAGTACCCGGGGCGCGATTTATCAATCCTGGACCTTCTGCCGCCCGGCGTGTCGAAGGGATGGGCGCTGGAACGGCTTGCGCGGAGGCTCGGGATCGACCGCAAGGAAACCATGGCCATCGGCGACAACTGGAACGATCTGGAAATGCTCGACTGGGCAGGCCAGGCCGTCCTGATGGGCAACGCCGCGCACGAACTGAAGAATGTGGCCAAGATGCGGGGCTGGAAACAGGCTCCGGTCAACGATCAGGACGGCGTGGCGGTCGTGCTCGAGGCCGAAGTCGCCCGGCTTGCGGCCAGCCGGGCGTGAAGTCTGCTTGCGCTCGGGCAATGTTGGCGATGGCGGCAGGGGATAGATTTGGGGACTAGGGACTAGGGACTAGGGACTAGGGACTAGGGACTAGGGACTACGGACTACGGACTAGGCATTAGGAATTAGGCATTAGAGATTAGGCAGTAGGGACTGAGGGTTGAAGCTCGGCTAGACTGATAAGAATCGGCAATGCGCATATGGGCCAATCTCGCGGCTGTGTCCGGCGCGTTCGCGCTGCTGAGTGTACCCGTACACGCTGCCGAACAGATTACTCTGCGCAACGGTTTCGAGATCACCTGCCACCATCACGGGCGGGTCAACCACAAGATCCGCCTCTACACCAACCCGGGCAACGAAAACTACATCGAAGTCGCCCCCGGCGAGATTGCCGCTCTCGAAATCGTTCCCGATCCGCCCGCGCCGGAACCGGAGGCGGTCGAACCCGCCAACCCCGTTCAAGCCCGGAAAGAAACGCCCTCCGCGGTTTCGACGAAGGCTGCCCTGACCAGGGAAGACCTGGGCCAGATGCTTGCCAAAGCCGGCGATGCCCACAACGTGGATCGCGACTTGCTGGCCAGCATCGTGAAAGCCGAGAGCAACGGGAATGCCCGGGCCGTAAGCCGCGCCGGGGCGCAGGGCCTGATGCAGCTCATGCCTTCCACCGCGGCCGATCTCGGCGTCCAGGACAGCTTCCACCCCGAGCAGAATGTTCAGGGCGGCTCGACCTATCTCGATGAGCTGCTGACCCGCTACCACGACAACCTGGCGCTTGCGCTGGCCGCCTACAACGCCGGCCCCGGCGCGGTGGACAAATACCACGGCATCCCGCCTTATCGCGAAACCCGGGTATACGTGGCCCGTGTGATCCACGAGTTCAACCGCCGCGTAAAGGCTCGCCAGAGCGAGGCAGCTCGTCACGCCGAGGTAGCCGGCAAAACCGCCGCGAGCCAGAACGGCAAGACTCTGGCCACATCGGCATCTGCCAACAAGCCCACCGGCAATTGAACAGCGAGCCCGGATCCAACCCGACAGGATCCCGCATCGAATCCACTCGAGACGCTTCCCAGGATCGGCACTTCCGACCAAGTAAACTGGAAGGAGCGCTTCACCTCAGGTTGGAATCTTCTTTGAATAAACGTCAATGGATCGTTGGCTCGGTGGTGCTGGTCGCGCTGGTTGCGCTGGTGCTTTGGGGGCGCCACCGGATTCACTTCGATTTTGCCGCCTTCTGGTCGCAATTCCTGCAGGCCGACTGGCGCCGGATCGTGGTTGCGCTGGCGTGCATATACATCGCTTATGCTTTTCGCTCGGCGCGGTGGGCGCTCCTGCTGCGCCACAACCAGCGCGTGCCGGTGTTTTCGCTTACCGGAACGCAGGTCATTGGCTTTACGGGCGTGGCGCTGATCGGCCGCGTGGCCGACCTGGTCCGGCCATACCTCGTCTCCCGCCGCACTGGCCTGCCCCTCGCTTCCCAGATCGCCGTCTACATCGTCGAGCGGCTGTTCGATATGGGGTCCATCGCGGTCATTTTTTCCATTGCCCTGCTTCAGGTTCCGGAAGACGTAGTCAGGAACGTTACCGATCATATGATCAGCGGCTCGCACCTGCTGTCGAGTGTGCCGGGATGGCTGGCGCCTCTGCTGGCGCGGTACCTGGGCCTGGTTCTCACGCTGGCGGGCGCGCTGTTCCTGGTGGCCGTGCGTATGAGCGGCCATGGGGTGGCTACGTTCTTCGAGCGCACGCTCGGCCTGGTTTCGAAAAAGATCGGTGCGGCGGTCGGCTCCAAGATCCGCACCTTCCAGACCGGACTCGATACTATGCGCTCCTTCGGGGATTTCGCGTCCACCACGCTCCTCTCGCTGGTCATGTGGGCGCTCATCACCACCGCTTACGTCCAGATCATGCGGGCCTTTCCCGCGCCGGAGCTGAGGAACATCAGCTTCAGCACCGCCGTGCTCCTGATGGTGGTCAGCGGCAGCGCGAGCATTGTTCAGTTGCCGGTGCTGGGGTGGTTTACGCAGATCGGGATTGTGGCGTTCGCCATCGCGGGAATCGTCCACGTGGCGCCCGAGCCGGCCACAGCCTGCGCGGCGAGCATCCTGCTGGTTACGTTCCTGAGCATCGTGCCGGTCGGCCTGGCGTGGGCGCGGTTTGAGCACGTGAGCCTGCGCAAAATCGCCGAAGAAAGCGGCCACAGTGAAGAGCAGGTTGGCGGCGCTGTCGCGGACAGCCTTTAGCGCAATCATTCGCGAACGCTCCGTCAACCAGGGGTCCTTCCAACTGCTTCAATCCAAACGGATTTCGATTGCGCGGAATAGACTGGCTTTCGATCACAATCAAGACAAAGCATTCGACCCGCGTGCCTTACGTTGTCTCGCCGCCCTCGTTGTGCGCCGCTGCCTTCTGTGCTTGGACTTGGACAACGCATTCCACGGCGAATGCGCAAAAGAGAGTCGTTTAGAGCCATTCAGGAGCCATTTAGTGCCGTGTAAGAGCCATTCAGGAGTCAGGAAAATGTCTCTAAATATCGGCGATTCAACCATTTACCGCACATTTCCGCAATACCCCCCCGGGGATGGGGACTTTCTCCCCTCTCCCCCCTGTGTCGCTGTGCAAACGGGGTTAAGCCGAATCTCACCAGTTACTTACCCAGCATTATTCGTCGCGATAGTGTGTGGGCGGCCATGCCCGGGTAAAGCGGTTTAACCTTCCACCACGGGCGCGCGGCGGATATGCGGATCGGTGAAGATGTCGTTTTCGCCGGTGCTGCGGCTGGAGAACTCCCAAACCACCGCGCCTTCCGGTCCAGCCTGAAACCAGTGCAGGGTATTGGGCGGAATGGTGTACTGCGCGCCGGGCTTCAGCGCGATCTCGTGAAACACGGTGTAGTAGTCCTTCGCGGCTGCGGGGACTTCCGCGCGAATGGAGGGCGCCGGATCGCCTTCCACGTAGAGCCAGACCTCGCCCGCGCGGCAGCGGAATGTCTCCTGCTTGCCTGGATTTCCGTCCACCGGGGGATGCCGATGCTCGGGGCAGGTCTGCCCGGGGAAGAGCACCAGTTCCTTGGCGCAGTACCGGTCGTTGTTGATGTAGGTGACCAGTTCGAGGCCCTCGACGGCGAGGCGGTTCAGGCCCATGTCGGCCACTTCGATGTTCGCGGCTTCCTCCGGCGTGAGCACTATGCCAGTTGCGGCCAGAACGTCCTTTGCTCTTTTTTGCGCTTCTTGAAATTCGCTGGCGTTCATGCGATCCCCCCGTGGACCGCAGTCTACCGCAACTATTCGGGATGTTGGGACGGTCAGCCTTTGTGGTCTCCCACCCTCGCTTCACCACCCCAGCGACGAAGACCTGTCGCTGGGGACCCCGGGAAAAAGGCGCGAGGATGGGGCACGGAAGTATTGTTTGTTGGTTGCGGCGCCCTTCCAGGTCAGTTGACTTGGTGGTTGGCCGCGGCCAGCGTGGTCTTTGTCTTCACCTGCGGCACCCCGTGCTCGTGGCAATCGGCGCATTTGACCCAATGGATGTTGTGCTTGCTGGCTTTGCTCGCGTACGTCGTGTCCATTTTCTCTACGTTGATTCCGCAGTGCGACATGGCCGGGTGGCAGGTGGCGCAGGAGGCGCGCGCACTCTCGCCGTGGCCGGTGTGGCACGAAATGCAGCTCAGCCCCTCATGCACACCTTTCGGCGTGCGATCGTCGCCCGAGCCGGCCTGCGGTCCCCAGTGATTGACTGCCGCCACCGAGTTCGTTTCGGGAATGCGCGGCGCGTGGCACTGGTAGCAGAGCGTCTGACGCGGATCGGGACTGACCTTCAGCTTGTTCGGCCCATCGTGGAGCGCCGGGATGGCGAGAGACGCGGCTGCGAAATGCAACTGCTCGCGCCGGTCGTACATGGCGATGGAATCATTCACGGGCCGGCCCGCGACAGACAGGCGTTCCGGCGCCTTCTGGGAAGGGGAGCCGGCGCGATGCATCCAGTGGCAGGCCTGGCAGGGAATTGCCGCCTCGTTGGCCATCGCCGGATGCTTCAACTGCCATGGGCCCTTCGTATCTACGGGCTGCACGATGTCGCGAATAGACCCGTCGAAATACATCCCGTGGCAACGGAAGCAGTCGTTCATCAATTGCCGCTTCGTATTGTGCGCGGTGTTCAGGAAGATGTCGGCGTACGTCGAGCTGTGCGGCCCCGCATGCCACGCGGCGTATTCGTGCTGATGGCAGCCCTGGCACTTGGCCATCATCGGCTTCAGGTCCGCTTCGCGGAGATGGATTTCTTCGGGCGCGCCGTGCAGAATGTGGACGCGCACGTGGCGCAGCTTGGTGGCGATACTGGCTTCGTGGCAGTCGCTACAGTTTGCATTGCGGTGTGGCGACGAGTGCATCGCGCTCACGTGCGCCGACATCTCGTGACAGTCGGCGCACGCCGAGCCGTGACCGGCCGCATAGTACAACCCGGCTCCATAATTACCGGCTGCGCCCAGCAGCCCGAGGGCGCCAATAGCCACCAAACCCAACAGAAGAACACGTCTCATGAGCGGAACCGAGTGCCTTTCCAGTTGCGGACCAGGGCCTCCGACGCGTAATAGGCAACAGCCATGATGGTGAGCGCCGGGTTGAATCCGCCGTTGGTGACGTGCACGCTGCCGTCGATGACGAACACGTTATCGACGTCATGCACCTGGCAGAACTTGTTCACCACCGAGCCGCGCGGATCGTCGCCCATGCGGCACGTGCCCGCCTGGTGCTGACCCGCGCTCACCATCGCCGGGCGGCCGCCCGACTGCTGCGTGTGGATCGCGCCTGCTTCCTTCAGCCACGTTTCCGCACGCTTCGATTGCATGTCGCCGATCTCGAAGGTGTGCGGGTGGACGTTGCCCTGGATGCGCGCCACCGGCAGGCCCCACTGGTCGCGCACCGCGGGATCGAGCGTAATGCGCGCGTCAGGCGATGGGATTTGCTGGGTAGGCCCCATGATCACGATGCTGCGCTTGTGCCACGCGCGCATGGCCTGCTTGTGTCCCGGCCCCCAGCGCGGCGTATCATTCGGAACGCGGTCAACCATGTGAATGGGCAGGCGGATGAACTCGTTGGCGAGCATGCCGCCGCCGCACAGGCCCGGCGTGCCGTGGTTGTAGTCGGTCACGGCGATGCTCGCGCCGGGTCCCACGTCGTCATAGGTGTCGAAATCGAAGAACCCCACCGCGCCCGTGTAGTGGTGCCCCTGGAGATGCCGGCCCACCTGGCCGTAACGGTTGCCGAGGCCGTTGGGAAAGAGCTTGCTTGCTGAATTCAGCAGCAGCCGCGCCGATTCGATGGCGCACGCCGAAACCACGACAAGGTCCGCGGTCTGCTCCTGTTTGCGGCCGTCCGCGTCGATATACGCGACGCCGCGCGCGCGTCCGCGATCGTCGGTGAGGATCCCGGTGGTCATGCACTCGGTGCGGAGTTCGCAATTGCCGGTCGCGAGCGCCACTGGGATTACGGTGTTCTGCGAACCGTTCTTCGCGTCCACTTCGCAGGCGAAACCGCAGCACCAGCGGCAGCGCATGCACGGACCGCGCCCGTTGTAGGGAACGCTGTTGCGCGCCATGGGGAGATGGAAGGGATGCAGGCCCAGGCGCTTCGCCGCGGGTTCGAGAATTCCGAATTCGCGATTGGGCGGAAGGGGCGGCATGGGCAAGTCGCGCTTGCGAGGGCCCTTGAACGGAGTCGTCGAATAGTCGCCCGAGATGCCGATTTCGTATTCGGCCTTGTCGTAAAACGGCTCCAGATCGTCGTAGGAGATGGGCCAGTCTTCAAGAGAACTGCCGGCGGGCGCGCCGTAGGTCGAACGCATACGGAAATCCTGCGGCATGTAGCGCCACGCCTGGGCGCCGTAGCTCAATGTGCCGCCGCCCACGCAGGCGGCATTGTTGTTGTAGGCGCCTTCGCTGGGCAGAACCGTGCGTACATTGCCGCCGGCGTCGACAATGACGCGCGGCTGGCCTTCGTCGTCTGGCCCGAAGGCGTTGCCAAGCACGGTTGTCCGCTGGTTGCGCAGGTCGTCTTTGCGGCAGTCGTGGGCGGTGTACCATTTACCGCGCTCCACCAGAACCACGCTGAGGCCTGCGGTGGCCAACTCCTTCGCGACGATGCCTCCCGCCGCGCCCGCGCCTACTACGATCGCGTTCACGTGCTTCATTGCTTCGTCTCCGCGAGGTCGTATTGCGCGCGCCCGCGGAGGGGCGGCTCGTCCAGGCCCAGCATGCGCCAGCTCACGGCATCGCGATTGCCTCCATGGCGCGGCGTTCCGTAGTAGCCCTGCATGGTATGCGAGCGCACCAGCTCGAAGAACGGCCTGGCGTCTTTCTCGAGGGCGCTGACGATCTCGAATTGCTGTTGCGGCGAGACGCTTGCGAGATCGGCTCCGAAGCGGCTGCGGCTCAGTTCATTGGCCTGCTTCAGGCCGTCGCGGTATGTCTTTTTGTGGCGGCGATAGGGGCCCGTGAGCTGCAGATCGATATAGGTGAGCACGCCCGCCTGCGAAGCGCTGGGAAAATCGTCCGCGGGGATGATCTGGTCGCAGACGGCGGCCAGGGTTTTGGCATCGCTGTCTTTCAGGAAGCCGTAACTGGTGCGGCGGCAGCCTGCGCTCGACAAAGCCAGCGCGGCTCCCGCTGCCATAAACTCTCGGCGGTTGAACATAGAGGCCTTTGCCCGCGTTTTGGGACAGGATTGCCTCTATGGTCAGACCGAATTTGAAACGTTGTAAGTGACGGGAATCACGAGCTGGATTTGCGCCAGTTTGGGTGGAGCGACATGGACCACGCGCTCGGCCTACGAGCGCACTGTGAGCGGATAACGATCGGAATTTCCGGCGCAATCCGGCTTGCTATAGACTTAAGGTGTGCCGGCGGGCATGTGCGGAAGTGGTGAAATGGCAAACACACTAGCCTTAGGAGCTAGCGCCGCAAGGCTTGGGGGTTCAAGTCCCCCCTTCCGCACCACGAGAAGCGGTGGCAGCCTA
>Ga0318572_10001047_pt1 | contig 10859 bp, 12 predicted proteins | sample GRESIP089b5f20_FD_202528 | JGI IMG/M metagenome (GOLD analysis project Ga0318572, IMG submission 202528) | Tropical soil microbial communities from Luquillo Experimental Forest, Puerto Rico - GRE.SIPMG.089b5f20 | ecosystem: Environmental > Terrestrial > Soil > Tropical forest > Bulk soil...
TCTCGATCACGAGCGCGCCGGCCGGGCCGCGCTGGACCACGAGCGGCGCCGCCACGATCGTGCCGCTGTCGGCGCCCTCGGCCGCGCCCGACATCGTGATCGGGATGCCCTTGTCCATCGCCGCCGACGCCGCGGCCTCGAGCCGGGTCCAGACCGGCGGCGGCGAGCCCGCGCTCGCCATCGGGACCAGGCGCCCCTGCTCGAGCTGGAACACCACGCAGCGGTCCGCGTCGGTCGCTTCGACGGTGGCTTGCGCCACGGAGTCGAGCACGCGGGCCATCACGCCCGACGACGCGAGGGCCTGCCCGACCGTCAGGAGCCGCTCCCGGTCGCGCGCCCAACGGCGCGTCGCGAGGGTGCGCGCGATCTTCGAGCGCAGCTCGTCGCGCACGAAGGGCTTGGTGAGATAGTCGAACGCGCCGCGCCGGACCGCCTCGACGGCCGTCTGGATGGTGCCGTGCGCGGTCATGATGAGCACCGGCAGGCGCGGCTGCCGCTCGTGGAGCCCCTCCATGAGACGCATGCCGTCGGTCGGCTCCATGCGGAGGTCGAGGAGGGCGAGGTCGAAGCGGCCGGCCTCGGTGGCTTCGAGTGCCTTACGGGGGTCGCTCGTGGCGGTGACGTCGAACCCCATCGCGCTCAGGCGCATCTCGAGCACCTCGAGGATCGCCGCGTCGTCGTCGACCACGAGGACCTTCTGCTTCACGCCGCCATCACTTCCGCTTCTCGAGCTGCAGGTCGATCTGCTTGAGCCGCTCGAGGTCGGCGCGGAGCTTGTCGGCCTCCTGGCGGACCCGTGCCAGGTCGCCCTCACGCTTGGAAAGCTCGTCGCGCACGCGCGCGAGCTCCTGGTTGAGCCGCGCGATCTCGTCGCGGGTTGTCATGATCGAGGCCACCGCGTCGCGGCGCGCCCGGACCGCCTGGGAGTCGTCGGAGTACTGCGCCAGGTACGCGTCGTACACCGCGACCGCCGAGCGGTAGTCGCCGTCGGCGGTGAGCCGATCGGCCTTTGCGAGCAACGTCGACGGCCCCCTAAAGGGACTGCTCAGGCCCCACGAGCTGCAGCCGGTGAGGACCAGCGACAGCACGATCGCCATCCAAGCGCGCGTCATGAGCGCGGCAGGAGCACCGTGAATCGGCTCCCCTTTCCTTCGTGCGATTCGACGGTCACGCGGCCCCCGTGGGCTTGCGCAACGCCGCGGACGATCGCCAGGCCGAGGCCCGTGCCGCCGCGGTCGCCGTGCGCCTGCCGGTACGGCTCGAACACGTGCGGCAGCTCCGCCGGAGGGATGCCGATGCCCGTGTCCTCGACCTGGATCTCGAGCTCGGGGCCCGTCGACACCAGCCGCGCGACGACCCGTCCGCCGCGCTTCGTGAAGCGGATGGCGTTGCTGACCAGGTTGACAACCACCTGCAGGAGCCGCGTCTCGTCGCCCAGCAGCACGAAATCCTCGCCGATGCGCTCGCGCTCGAGCGCGACGCCGGCATGGTCGGCGCTCGGCTTGAGCTCCTCGACCGCGCGCGTGACGACCTTGTCCAGGTCGAGGCGCACCCGCTGGATCGGCAGCACACCCGCCCGGAGTCGCGACACCTCGAGGATCTGATTGACGAGCCCGAGGAGCCGGTCGGCGCCGGCCGCGATGATCTCCGCCAGCCGCCGCTGCTTGTCGTTGAGCGGCCCCGAGACGCGGTCGCGCAGGAGGTGGGCGCCCTCCTTCCGCCGCAGCTCCCGCGCCATCGAGCTGAAGGAGCGCGCGAGCTCGCCGACCTCGTCTCGCCCTTCGACCGCGATCGGCTCCTCGAACGAGCCGGCGGCCACCGCCGAGGTCGCGGCCGAGAGCTTCTGCAGGGATTGCGTCAGGCGGTGCGCGATGAGGCCGCTGCCGATCAGCGCCAGCCCGACCGCGGCGCCCAGCGCGAGCAGCACGCCCGACCAGGTGCGCGCCTCCAGGCGCGCCACCTCGGCCTGCGCCTGCAGGACGTCGGCGTGCATCGATTCGGTCAGCGCCTCGAGGTTGGCTTCGATGCGATCGGCGAGCGCGCGCGAGGCGCCCTCGGAGAGGGCCGCGGCTCGCACGCGCTGCCCGCGCGCGAGCAGCGTCTGGACCTGGCCGACGGTGCCGTAGTAGCGCTCGAACGACTCGGTGGCCTCCTCGAGGAGGCGGGATTCCTGGGGGGTCGTCGTGTACTCGCGCAGGCGGATCAGGCTCGCGCGGAGACGGTCGGCACGCTCGTTCCAGGCGCCGATGAAGCGCGTGTCGTCGAGCACGAGGAAGCGGGCTTCGAGTCGCACCAGCGCGGGGACGGCGTCGCGGGTCGAGGCGGCGAGCCGGAGCGCCGGCACGGTGCGGGTGGTGATCTCACGATTGACGGAAGCCAGCCGGCCGACAGCGCGCAGGCTCAGGATGCCCACGACGCCCAGCACGACCACGACGACGGCCGACGTCAGAAATATCTTCGAGGCGAGCCGCATTCCGCCTCTCACCCTGAGCGAGATCGAACCTCAGCCGGCGGGGCCGCCGGAGCAAGTTGCGTCGCCGCAAGCTTGGCGATGAGCCGCCGCTGATCGTCGAAGACTTCGACGTCGACGACGAGAGTCGTACGACCACGATGGACGATCTTGGCCTCGGCTGTCAAGGTCCCGCTGCCGGTATTTCGGATAAGGTTTACCGATAGTTGGAGGGTTAACGGAAACAGCTCGGGACGGAGCTCGCCCGAGGGGTTCGTCTCCCACATCGACGCGCAGGTGGCGGTCTCGTCCGCGAGCGCCACGATCGCGCCCGCGTGGAAGCGGCCGGTGAGCTGCGTGAGCCCCGGTTTGAAGTCGAGCTGGGCCACGGCGCCGCCGGAGCCGACCGACACGAACCGGGTCCCGTGGCTCTCGATCATGGTGCCTTTGGCCCACCCGGCAAGCCGCCTCAGGAACTCCTCGGGCGCGACGGAAGGCGCAGGGCTCAGTGCGCAGCCTCCGCGATCCGGCCTCGATGACACCAGATCGTCAGGATCGAGATCGCTGCCGGCGTCACGCCCGGGATCCGCGAGGCCTGTCCCAGCGAGCGTGGCCGGACCTCCGCGAGGCGCTCGCGGATCTCGGTCGAGAGACCCGGCACGGTGCGGTAGTCGAGCCCGTCGGGGATCAAGCGCTGCTCGAGGCGCCTGAAGCGCGCCACGTCGTCCAGCATGCGGCGGATGTAGCCCTCGTACTTCGCGGACACCTCGACCTGGCGCGCCACCGCGACGTCGCGGATCGCCCCGGGGTCCAGGCGCTGCAGATCGGCGTAGGTGACCTCGGGCCGGCGGAGCAGCTGGAGCAGCGGTGTGCCGCCCACGCGCGTCCCCTCGAGGCGCCGGATCTCCGCGGCGGTCTCCGCGCGCCGGCGTTCGACGGCGTCGTAGCGCTCGCGCGAGACCAGCCCGAGCCGGTGGCCGGCCGGTGTGAGGCGGAGATCCGCGTTGTCCTCACGGAGCAAGAGCCGATACTCCGCACGCGAGGTGAACATCCGGTAGGGCTCGAGCGCTCCTTTCGTCACCAGGTCGTCGACGAGCACGGCCATGTAGCACTCGGAACGGTCCGGCAGAAAGGGCTCGCGACCGAGCACCGCCGAGGCCGCGTTCGCGCCGGCCCAGAAGCCGAGGGCGGCCGCTTCCTCGTACCCGGTCGTCCCGTTGATCTGGCCCGCGAGATAGAGTCCGGGCGCCTCGCGGCATTCGAGGGTCGCCGCTAGCTGCGTCGGGTGCACGAAGTCGTACTCGATCGCGTAGCCCGGCCGCATGATCTCCGCGCGCTCGAGGCCGGGGATCGAGTGGACCAGCGCCTCCTGCGCGTCGGGCGGCAGGCTCGTCGAGATCCCGTTCGCGTACACCTCTTCGGTATCGAGCCCGTCGGGCTCGAGAATCACCTGATGGCGCTCGCGGTCGGCGAACCGCTTCACCTTGTCCTCGATCGAGGGACAGTACCGCACGCCGGTCGCGGCGATGACGCCGGAGTAGAGCGGCGAGCGATCGAGATTCTCGCGCACGATCTCGTGCGTGCGCGCCGTCGTGTACGTGATGTGGCAGGCCACCTGCGGGAGCTCGAGCCGCGCGGTCGCCCAGTGAAACGGCCACGGCGCGGCGTCGCCCCGCTGCTCCTCGAGCCGCGCGTAGTCGATCGTCGAGCTCCGCAACCGGGGTGAGGTGCCGGTCTTGAGCCGCCCGAGCGTGAGCCCGAGCTCGCCCAGCGCGTTCGAGAGGTCGACCGAGGCGAACTCGCCCGCGCGGCCGGCGCTGTGGCGGGCGAGCCCGACGTGGATCAGTCCGCGGAGGAACGTCCCGGTCGTGACGACGACCGCGCGCGCGTGGTAACGCACGCCGATCTGGTCCTCGACGCCGGCGACCCGCCCGCCGTCGAGAAGGAAGCGCACCGCCTGCCCCTGCCGCACCTCGAGGTGAGGCTGGCCCTCGACGGTCCGCTTCACGGCGGCGCGGTAACGGGCGCGATCGCACTGGGCGCGCGACGCCCGGACCGCCGGGCCGCGCGAGGCGTTGAGCGTCTTGAACTGGATCGCGGCGCGGTCGGTGGCACGGCCCATCTCACCGCCGAGCGCGTCGATCTCACGCACCAGGTGGCCCTTCGCGGTCCCGCCGACGGCGGGGTTGCATGACATCTGACCGATCGCGTCGAGGTTCATCGTGAGCAGCATGGTCCGGCATCCCATGCGGGCCGAGGCCAGGGCCGCCTCGCACCCCGCGTGGCCGGCCCCGATCACGAGCACGTCGAAGAATTGCATTCCGCTTAGTGATACCATATCGGCCGTCGCGTTCCAGGAAACCCCCTGACATCTCGGAGGACGGTCGTGGAGTTCGGGTTCTCGCTTCCGGGTCGTGGGCCTCTGGCCAGGATCGACGTCGTCCTCAAGCTCGCCGAGAAGGCCGAGGCGCTGCGATTCGACTCGCTGTTCGTCACTGACCACATCGTGATGCCGGTCGCGTCGGGCAAGTCGGTGTATCCGTACACCACGAGCGGCCAGTTCCCGGGCGGGCTCGCGCAGGACTACCTCGAGCCCCTGGCGACCCTGGCGCATCTCGCGCACGCGACGAAGCGGGCCCGGCTCGGCGTCAGCGTGCTCGTCGTGCCGTATCGCAACCCGCTGCTGCAGGCCAAGATGCTCGCGACCATCGACGTGCTCTCGAAGGGCCGCGTCATCCTCGGCGCGGGCGTGGGCTGGCTTCGCGAGGAGTTCGAGGCGCTCGGCGCGCCGCCGTTCGAAGAGCGCGGGCGAGTGACCGAGGACTACATCAAGCTGATGCGCACGGCGTGGACGACCGATCCGGTCAGCTTCGAGGGCAAGCACTACGCGGTCCGCGACGTCCACGTGCTCCCCAAGCCCGCGCAGCGCGGCGGCATTCCCGTGTGGATCGGCGGCCACACCCCCGCGGCCCTCCGCCGCGCCGGCACGATCGGCGACGGGTGGCACCCGATCGCGATGCGGCCACCGGCGATGCTGCGGCCGGACGAGTATGCGGCGAAGGCCCAGGAGATCCACGACTGGGCGCGGCGTGCCGGGCGCGATCCGAAATCGGTCACGCTCACCATTCGCGTCCCGATGGAGGTGCGCGGCCGCAACGCCAGGGCGGCGGCCGGCGACCGCCCGCCGTTCCAGGGCACGGCGGACGAGATCGTGGCTGACATTCGCCGCTATCAGGAGCTCGGCGTTTCGCACTTCGTGTTCGATCACACGGTGCAGGAGCTCCGGGCGGTCCTCGCGAACATCGAGCGCTTCGCGCACGACGTGCGGCCGAAGCTCTCGCGCCCCGCGAAGGGCGGCCGCGCCGCGTCGCGGCCCGCCGGGGCGAAGCCGTCCTCGAAGAAGAAGGCCGCGCGCCGGCGCTGATGATCTCGCACCAGGACGCGTGCGCGCTCGTCGACACGCCCGCGGCAGGGCTTCCGGAGCTCCTCGCCCGCGCCGGCGAGCTGCGCGACCGCGGCCGGGGCCGCACGGTCTCGTTCTCCGCCAAGGTCTTCGTACCGCTGACGACCCTGTGCCGCGACTACTGCGGCTACTGCACGTTCCGGCGCGATCCGGGCGAGCCCGGCGCTCACACGATGTCGCCGGACGAGGTCGTGGCGCTGGCGCAGGCCGGCGGTCGGCTCGGCGCGAAGGAAGCGCTGTTCTCGCTCGGCGACAAGCCGGAGGCGCGCTTCGCGAGCCATCGCGAGTTCCTCCGGCGCTACGGTCATCGCACGACGCTCTCGTACCTGCGCGCCGTGTGCGCGGCGGTGCTCGTCGAGTCGCCGCTCCTGCCCCACGCCAACCCGGGCGTGATGGGCGAGCGCGACCTGGCCGCGCTGCGCGAGGTGAACGTGAGCATGGGCATCATGCTCGAGACGGTGTCGGAGCGTCTCCTCGCGCGGGGCATGGCGCACGACCGCGCGCCCGACAAGGTGCCGGCGCGGCGCCTCAGGACGATCGCGCTCGCCGGCAAGCTCGGCATCCCGTTCACCACCGGCCTGCTCATCGGCATCGGCGAAACGCGGCGCGAGCGCGTGGACACGCTCGTCGCCATCCGCGACCTTCACGAGAAGCACGGCCACATCCAGGAGGTCATCGTCCAGAACTTCCGGGCCAAGCCGCGCATCCCGATGCGCGACGCGCCGGAGCCGACGCTCGACGACCTCCTGTGGACCCTCGCGGTGGCGCGGCTCGTCCTGGGCCCCGACGTGAACATCCAGGCGCCGCCGAACCTCTCACCGGACGTCTATCCGCGCCTGCTGGCGGCGGGCCTCAACGACTGGGGAGGCATCTCGCCGCTGACTCTCGATCACATCAACCCAGAAAAACCGTGGCCGCTGATCCCCGAGCTCCGGCGCGCGACCGAGAGCCAGGGCTTCGTCCTGCGCGAGCGCCTCGCGATCTATCCGGAGTTCGCGACGCGCGCCGAGTACCTGGACGAGAGCCTGCGCGCGCGCGTCCAGGCGCTGGTCGACGAGCGCGGTCTCGTCAAGGAATCCCATGAACGCTGGCGTCGCTGGTAGCCTCCTCGGTTCGCTCGACTGGGTCTCGCGCACTCTTCGCCCGATCCTCACCCGGGCCCTCGGCGGCCAGGAAGTGTCGGTCGAGGACGGCATTGCGCTTGCCGGCGCCGAGGGACGCGATCTGCACGCGCTGACCCTGGTGGCCGACGAGCTCAGGCGGCGCCAGGCCGGCGACGTCGTCACCTACGTCGTCAACCGCAACATCAACTTCACGAACGTCTGCATCAAGCACTGCACGTTCTGCGCCTTCAGCCGCGACCACCGCGAGGAGGAAGGCTACTTCCTGCCCGTCGCCGAGGTCGTGCGGCGCGCGCAGGAGGCGCGCGATCTCGGCGCCACCGAGGTGTGCATCCAGGCGGGGCTGCCGCCGAAGCTCGACGGGCGCTACTACATCGATCTCACGCGGGCGATCACCACGACGCTCCCGGAGCTGCACATCCACGCGTTCTCGCCCGAGGAGGTCCTGTACGGCTCGGTGCGATCAGGGCTCCCGATCAGAGACTATCTGACGGAGCTGAAGGCGGCCGGGCTCGGCACGCTTCCCGGAACGTCGGCGGAGATCCTCGACCAGGCGATCCGCGATACCATCGCGCGGGGCCGGATCACCGTCGAGCAGTGGGTCGACGTGATCACCACGGCGCACGCGCTCGGTATCCGCACCACCTCGACGATCATGTACGGCCACGTCGAGACGCCGGCCCACTGGATCCGGCACATGGCGCTCCTGCGCTCGATCCAGAAGGACACCGGCGGGTTCACCGAGTTCGTGCCGCTCTCGCTGATCCACTCCGAGGCGCCGATGTACTCCAAGGGCCTGGTGCCGGGCGTGCGGCCAGGCGCGACCGGAGCCGAGGTCGTCAAGATGCACGCGCTCGCGCGGCTGATGCTCGGCGCCACGTTCCGCAACATCCAGTCGTCCTGGGTCAAGGAGGGACCGAAGCTCGCCCAGCTGCTGCTCGACGCGGGCGCCAACGACCTCGGCGGCACCTTGATCAACGAGTCGATCTCGACCTCGGCGGGCGCCCAGTACGGCCAGCTGGTCGGGCCGGCCGAGCTCCATCGGCTCATCCGCGACGTCGGGCGCGTTCCCGCGCAGCGCGACACGGTGTACGGCCTGCTTCGAACCTATAGAGACGGGGAAAACCCCGACTCGCCCCTGGATAAAGTCGAGGATGCCGAGGCGCGCTTCGGGTCGTACCGCCGATTGATCGCTTCGGGAGAGTTCCGCTTCACTCGCGGCTAGCCGCGCCGGGTCGGCCTGTGGTAATAATGCAGTTCGCGTTCAACCACCACCCTCGATCGACAGGAGGTCACCTGTGGCGAAGACGATGACGAAGACTGCAACGGTCGCGTACCTTGCGGAGAAGACCAGCCTAACCCGGAAGCAGATCGAGGGTATCCTCGACGAGACGCTCTCGCTCGCGTCCAGGGAAGCGAAGAAGAGCGGCGCGTTCGTCCTTCCGGGCTTCGGCAAGCTGGTGCTCGCCAATCGCAAGGCGCGGATCGGTCGCAATCCGCAGACCGGCGAGCCTATCAAGATCCCGGCCAAGCGCGTGTGCAAGTTCCGCCTCGCGAAGAGCCTGAAGGACGCGGTGCTTGGCAAGAAGTAGGACTGGACAACGCGCGGGGGGCGCTCGGCCCGCCGCGGCCCCAGCTCCCTCACTCGCTTCCGCGACCGTTCCGCGGGTCTGGCAGGGAATCGGTTACCGGCCCCTGCCGGACGCCGCGATGGCCCGCCCGCTCTTCGATTTCGCCGCGGTCCCCTGGCCCCCCACCCACGACGTCGCCGTCGCGTGGGGCGCCACGGACGGCGGTCAGCACCTGATCGGCGCCGTCCTCGGCGAGCGGAGCGGTCCGGCCATGCTGCTGCACGGGCCCGTGCTCCGGGTCGAGTCCGAGCCGCTGGAGGTCGCCTCGCAGCTCGTGGCCGCGGTGATCGACCACGCGGTTGCCTCCGGCGTCGTCACCTTGTTCGCGCGCCCGCAGAGCCTCGACCGCGTCTGGGTGCGCTTCGGCTTCATCCCCGTGCCCGAGGGCACGCTGCCGCCCGAGCTCGCGGGCCGGCCGGAGAGCGGTCTCTACGCCTGGCGCGGCGGCACCGCGCTGTGGACGCTGCGCGAAAACCCCCGCGACTGACCATGCACGTCGTGACGCTCGCCGGCGGAACCGGCGCCGCCAAGCTCCTGCGCAGCTTCGCGTCGTGCGTGCCGTCGCGCGAGCTCACCGTCATCGGCAACACCGGCGACGACACGGAGGTCTGGGGCCTCCACGTCTCGCCGGACCTCGATACCGTCACCTACGCGCTCGCCGGTCTGCTCGACGTCGAGCGCGGCTGGGGCCTCGCGGGCGAGACGTTCAACTGCCTGGCCGCCATGGCCTCGCACGGCGCCGACACGTGGTTCAATCTGGGCGATCGCGATCTGGCGACGCACCTCACCCGCACCCGCGCGCTCCGCCAGGGCCAGCCGCTCTCGAGCGTGACGGCGCGGCTCGCGGCCGACCTCGGCGTCACGGCGCGCATCTTGCCGATGAGCGACGATCCGGTCCGCACGGCGATCCGGAGCCCCGGCGGGCGCCTGACGTTCCAGGAATACTTCGTGCGCGAGAAAGCGCTCGTCGAGGTGGCGGGCGTGGACTATGACGGCGCGTCGAGCGCGCGCCCCGCGCCGGGTGTCGTGGAGTCGATCCGAGCCGCCGATGTCATCGTCGTCTGCCCGTCGAATCCTGTCACCTCCGTCGGGCCGATCCTCGCCGTGCCCGGCATCGTCGACGCGCTCCGTGCGACGGCGGCGCCCGTCGTCGCGGTGAGCCCGATCGTGGGCGGCGCGGCGGTGAGCGGACCGGCCGCCGCCCTCATGCGCGCTCGCGGCCTCCCGGTCTCGCCGCTCGGCGTCGCGCGCGCGTACGCGCCCTGGCTGCGCCGGCTCCTGATCGACCCGCGCGATGCGGCGAGCGTGCCGGACCTGGCGCGGGCCGGCGTCGAAGGCCACGTCGCCGACATCATCATGACCGGCCGCGCGCACGAGACGGCGCTCGCGCGCCGCGTGCTCGAAGTCGCACAGGAGCGGCGCGCGACATGAAGATCGGAGCCGGGCCGCGGCTCGTCGTCGCGGTGCCGATCAAGGATCTCACGCACGCCAAGCAGCGGCTGACGAGCGTGCTCTGCGTCGGAGAGCGCGGCGAGCTCGCGCGCGCGATGCTGGGCGACGTGCTCCGCGCGCTCGCGGCGGCCGACCTCGGGCGCGTGTGGGTCGTCACGCGCGATCCGGCCGCCGCGGCGATCGCGCGCGCGCTCGGCGCCGAGCCCGTCGCCGAGGCGGAGAACCGGGGCCACACGGCCGCTGTCGCGCTCGCGCAGGCCGAGGCAGCGCGGCGTGGTGTCCGGTGCTCGTCCCGTCCCGCTCGGGCCTGGGCACCAATGGCGTCGCGCTGGCCCCGCCGGACGCGATGGCGCTGACCTTCGGCGAGCCGTCGTTCGCGCGCCATCTCGAGACGGCGCGCCAGCGCGGCCTCATCCCGCGCGTGCTCACCTTGCCGGGACTCGGCCTGGACGTCGACGCACCCGAAGACCTCGCCGCGATCCTGGCCGAGCGCACCGACACGGAAACCCAACGGCTCCTCGAGCGCTGGCGTGCGCGTCTCGCCCCTGTGACCACCAAGCCGGGCTCGCCGATCCCGACGCGATGAACATCACCCTGCGGAGCCGGGTTCGCACCTGTGCCGGGCCACGGTCGATCGCGCGCGGGGCTCACGACCGCCAAGCCGGGCCCGGAGTCCGCTCCGCGATGGAGCTCATCGTGCGGAGCCGGGTCGCTTCTGTCTCAGGCCACCCTCGGTCCAAGCC
>Ga0318572_10001049_pt1 | contig 10855 bp, 10 predicted proteins | sample GRESIP089b5f20_FD_202528 | JGI IMG/M metagenome (GOLD analysis project Ga0318572, IMG submission 202528) | Tropical soil microbial communities from Luquillo Experimental Forest, Puerto Rico - GRE.SIPMG.089b5f20 | ecosystem: Environmental > Terrestrial > Soil > Tropical forest > Bulk soil...
GACAGCTACCTCCGCCTGCTCGACACGTTCTCCGGTCACATCGCCATGGCGCCGTGGCAGCGGGAGCGGCTCTACGGCGAGATCAGGCGCCGCCTCGGGCAGCGCCCGGACGGGCGGGTCCGCCGGCACTGGGGCGCGGTGCTGCACGTGGCGCGCGCGAAACCGCGCCCGGACCGCGGGCCCGTCCCGTGACCGGCGGAGCGGGCACCCCGCAGGCGCGCAAGCTGGGCCTCAAGCCGGGGCAGCGGATCGCGCTCGACGACCCGCCGGACGGCTGGCGCCTGCGGGAGCCGCCGGACGGCCTGCTCGCACCCGGCGCGGACGGCGCCGCGGACCTGATCGTCGCGTTCTTCCGCGCCGAGGCCGAGCTCGCCGACAGGCTGCCCGCGCTCGCCCGGCGCGTGTTCCCGGCCGGCGCGCTGTGGGCCGCCTGGCCGCGCCGGGCCGCGGGCCACCACAGCGACATCACCGACAACGTCGTCCGCCGGCACGCGCTCGGCCTCGGCCTCGTGGACGTCAAGGTCGCCGCCATCGACGACGACTGGTCGGGCCTGCGGCTGGTCTGGCGGGCGAGCGGGCGCTGAGCGGAAGATTGCGCGATGTACGGCCCCCTATGTGATGGTGGTGGCTAACTGGTCCGCGCTGTGGCCGGCCCTCGGCCGGCGGCTGAACGACCCGTGTTCCCACCGGTTCCTGGATACCCGCCCGGGTATACCGAAGGGCCGGCCTTCATGATCGTGGGTCAGAAGTGGCGATATCCGCCGAAAATGACCCACGATCATGGAAGCCGCAGCCAGGCCGTCGGCCGCCGGTGGAGAAAAGACCAAGTCAGCGAGATCTGTCAGCCCTGCATACCCCGGCCCTGACAGGCCGTGGGCGCCGCCTTGCAGACTGAGCGGAGAATTAACCACCGGCCCCCGTCCGGCTTCAAACATCGCGCAAGGATTTCCGAACGGAAGGTGGCGGCTGTTGTCGGATCCGGCCCCTCCCCGTTCGTGGACTGCGGTGAGAGGGTGCCTCATAGGCGGGCACCGTTCGCGAGGAAACGGAGACACGCGTGAAGTACGTGATGCTGATCATGGACACCCCGAACGAGCCGGCCCCAGGGACCCCCGAGTTCAACGCCTGGTACGCCGAGGTCGGCGCCTGGTACGAGAAGTGGGGCACGGCCGGCAAGCTGGAGACCGGGCACCAGCTCCAGGGCCCGCAGACGGCCAAGACGGTGCGGGCGGCCGGCGTCACCGACGGGCCGTTCATGGAGACCAAGGAAGTGCTCGGCGGCTTCTCGATCCTCGACACCGACTCGATCGACGAGGCCGTCGACATCTCCAAGAGCTGGCCGGGGGTCGACCGGGGCTGGATCACGATCGAGCTCCGCCCGGTCATGGAGATGGGCTGAGTTAGGTCCCCTGGACGCCCGGTGTCTATATGCCCGAAGGCCCAGCCACCAGCACAAGGTCGCGCGGCAGCGCAGCTGGGGGGTCCGGGGGGTCGTCCCCCCGGATTAACAGGGACAGGCCGCGGGTGAGCAGCTCGCGCTCGGCCGGGTTGCTGGCCAGCGCGAGCGCCCGCTCGCTGGCCTCCTTCGCCTCGGCGTCGCAGCCGAGGGTGGTGAGCAGGCCGGCCCGCAGGGCGTGGAACAGGTGGTAGCCGTCGAGTTCGGCGGACAGGGGCCCGATCTCGGCGAGCGCCGCCTCGGCGCCTATCGCGTAGCGGGTGGCGACCGCCCGGTTCAGCAGGACCACCGGGGAGGGCGCGAGGTCCTGTAGCCGGTTGTAGAGCAGCCGGATCTGCCGCCAGTCGGTCTGCTCATAGCAGGGGGCCTCGGCGTGCAGCGCGGCGATCGCCGCCTGCACCTGGTACGGTCCCGGCCGGCGCAGGGCCATCGCGCGGTCGAGCAGGGTCGCCGCCTCTTTCGCCAGGTCATGGTCCCAGCGGCGGCGGTCCTGGTCCTTCAGGCGGATCAGTCGGCCCCAGCCGTCGAACCGCGCGGCCGCCCGGGACTCGTGCAGCAGGAGCAGCGCGAGCAGGCCGAGCACTTCCGGTTCCCGCGGCATCAGCCGGTGCAGCGTCCTGGTCAGCGCGATGGCCTGGGCGGCCAGGTCGCGGCGGGCGGGTTCACGGCCGGAGCTGGCCAGGTATCCCTCGTTGAAGACCAGGTAGACGACCGAGAGCACGCCGGCCAGGCGGCCGCCGAGCTCGTCCGGATCGGGCACGCGCACCTCGGCCCCGGCCTGCCGCAGCGTCTTGCGGGCGCGGAGCAGGCGCTGACCCATCGTCGGCTCGGTGGTCAGGAACGCCGACGCGATCTGGTCGGTGGTCAGCCCGCAGACGACGCGCAGCGTCAGCGCGACCTGCGCCTGCTCGGGCAGCGCCGGGTGGCAGCAGGCGAACACGAGGCTCAGCATCTCGTCGTCCTCCGGCCACGCGGCCTCGTCGGTCGCGGTCAGCAGGGCGAGCTTTTCCGCGCCCGTCCGGTCCCGGCGCAGCCGGTCCAGCGCCTTGCGGCGGGCGGTGGTGGCCAGCCAGCCGCCCGGGTTGGGCGGCACGCCGTCGCGCGACCAGTGCTCGATCGCCTCGACGAAGGCGTCCTGTACCGCGTCCTCGGCCAGCCCGACGTCACCGGTGCGCGTCGCGAGCGCCGCCCTGATCCGGGTGGCCTCCTCCCGGTAGGCGCGCTCGAGGGACTGGCCGGCGTCCATGCCACCCAGTTTCCCATGCCTATGATCGGGGGCATGACCGCTTTCCGGCTCGCCGACCGCATGTCGCGGCTCGGCACCGAGTCCGCGTTCGAGGTGCTCGCCCGGGCCAAGGCCCTGGAGGCCGCCGGCACCCCGGTCATCCACCTGGAGATCGGCGAACCGGACTTCCCGACGGCCGGCCACATCGCCGAGGCCGCCGTGGACGCGCTGCGCGCCGGGCATACGCACTACGTGCCCGCGCCGGGCATCCCCGCGCTGCGGGAGGCGGTCGCGGCGTTCCTCGAGCGGACCGGGCGGATGCGGGTGGCCCCGGACCGCGTGGTGGTGACGCCGGGCGCCAAGCCGATCATGTTCTTCACCATCCTGGCGCTGGCCGGACCCGGGGACGAGGTGCTGTACCCGGACCCCGGCTTCCCGATGTACGAGTCGATCACCTCGTTCGCGGGCGCCACGGCGGTACCCGTGCCGCTGCGGGAGAGCAACGGCTTCCGTGTCGACGTCGCCGAACTCGAGCGGCTGATCACCCCCCGCTCCCGGCTCCTCATCATCAACTCGCCGCACAATCCCTGCGGCAGCGCGCTCACCAGGGAGGACTGCGCGGCGATCGCGGAACTCGCGCAGCGCCACGACCTGCTCGTGCTCACGGACGAGGTGTACTGGGCGATCAGGTACGGCGGGACACATGTCAGCGTGCTCGACTTCGACGGCATGGCCGAGCGCACCATCTTGCTCGACGGCTGGTCCAAGACGTACGCGATGACCGGCTGGCGGCTCGGTTTCGGCGTCTTCCCGGCGCCGCTCGTGGAGCCGGTGACCCGGCTCGCGATCAACTCGGTGTCCTGCACCTCCGCGTTCAGCCAGTACGCGGCGATCGCGGCGCTCGAGGGTCCGCAGGACGCGGTGATGGAGATGGTGGCCGAGTTCCGCCGCCGGCGGGACGTCATCGTCGCGGGGCTGAACGAGATCCCCGGCGTCAGCTGTGTCGAGCCGCAGGGCGCGTTCTACGCCTTCCCGAACATCACGGGCACCGGGCTTTCGGCGGCGACATTGCAGGCCAGGCTGCTGAACGAGGCCGGGGTGGCCGCGCTGTCCGGCACCGCGTTCGGATCGTGGGGCGAGGGGTTCCTGCGCCTTTCCTACGCCAACTCCGTGGCGAACATCGAACTGGCCCTAGACGCGATTAAGTCGGTCGTGCCCTGAGGGCCGGCATCACCTTCCGCGCGAACAGCCCGAGGCTGGCGGTGAAGTCATCGTGGCCGAGGCTGCCGAACTGGAACGCCGGGCACAGGCAGCCGAAGCCCAGCTCCTGCCGGTAATCCTCCAGCTTGCACCGGACGGTGTCCGGCGAGCCGATCACGGCATACCCGCGGTCGGCCAGTGCGCGCACGTCCGCGTCGCCGGAACCAAGGCCGCCCTTGCTGGCGAGGATCCGCGCCGCGGACGCGGCCGACGTATAGCCGGCCGGGAAGAATAGGTCCTTGGGCATCCGCATCAGCTTGTTGAACAGGGTGTCGAGCGCGGGCAGCGCGACCGCTTCGGCCGCGGCGTCGGTATCGGCGACGAATACCGGGAGCGCCCAGCCGAGCTGCTCGGGCGGGAGCGTGTAGCCGTACCCGTCGGCCGCGGCGCGGACACCGTCGAAGACGCGGCGGACGGTCCCGATGTCGCTGTAGGTCTGCAGGTATGTGTACCGGTTGCGGGCCGCCCAGTCGACCGTCTCGCCACTGCCCTGCGACGGAGACCAGATCGGGGGATGCGGCTGCTGCAGCGGGCGCGGCCAGGGGTTCACGTAACGGAGCTTGTAGTGCTTTCCGTACCACTCGAACGGCCCTGGCCTGGTCCACGCGGCGACAATCAGGTCGTGCGCCTCGTAGAACCGGTCCCGCGACACCGACGGGTCCATGCCGAACGAGTGGTACTCCGCGCCGATACCGCGGACGAACCCCGAGATGATCCGGCCGCCGGATATCACATCGAGCATCGCCACCTCTTCCGCCACCCGCAGCGGGTGGTCCCGCAGCGGCAGCGCGTTGCCGAGGATCGCGATCTTGCACGTGGTCTGCGGAACCAGGATGCCCGCTATCACGTTCGGGGACGGCATCATGCCGTATGGCGACTGGTGATGCTCGTTGACGCAGATGCCGTCGAAGCCGGCGCGGTCGTAGGCGATCAGCTCGTCGAGGTACCGCTGGTAGAGCGCGTGCCCCAGTGCCGGGTCGAACACCGCGTTGGACAGCGTGACCCAGCTGCTGTCCGTGCCCGCCAGGTGCCCGGCGGGGAGTCCCTGGTAGGGCATGAGATGGAAGCCGAAGATCTTCATGTCAGGAATTCCCTGACTAGCGCGGCGAACGCCGCCGGCTGCTCGGCCTGCGGCCGGTGCCCGGCATGCTCGACGAGTTCGAGCCTGGCCTCGGGCAGTGCCGCACGCCAGGCGCGGGCGGTCTCCGGGGGCAGCAGCCCGTCATGCGCGCCCCAGATGAGCAGCACCGGACACGCGATGCGGTGCAGGCGCCCCGCCAGCTTGGGGTCGTGCAGGTAGGGATTCCACGCGAGGTGCGCGAGGGCCGCGCGGTTGCGCAGGTAGCGGGCCAGGCGCTCCGGGTCGTCTGTCATCGCGCGCGCGGCCGCGATGGCGGCCGCCCTGACCTGCGGCTCGTGGTTGACGAGCGCGGCCAGCTCCGCGGGATCGAGCGTGAACATGTCGGGGGCCGGCCCCGCGGGCCGGAGCCCGGCCGGGTCGGCGAGCACTAGCTTGGCGACCCGCTCCGGGGCGAGGACCGCGACCTGGGCGGCGATCCAGCCGCCGAGCGACAACCCGGCCAGGCAGACCCTGTCCAGGCCGAGCGCGTCGAGCAGGTCCACGTAGCGGAAGGCCAGGTCGAGAACCGAATCGGCCGCCGGGTCGTCGCCGCTGCGGCCGAAGCCTGGATGGTCGGGCCGGTAGACCCGGAAATCACCGGTCAGCAGCGGCAGCGCGGGGTCCGCCGCGTCGGTGTCGCCGTCTGGCAGGTACAGCAGCGGCGGTCCGGCACCGCCGCGCACCAGCCAGATCCGGGTGTCCCGCACGTCCACGTACTCCGCGGCGAGGGTCGTGGCGGTCACGTGTTCCGCCGTGGTCGTGCGGCCGTGATCGGGAGTGTCGGATCACCGCCGCGGGCGAAGAACACCGCGCCCATGTCCGGCAGGGCACGGAACTCGGCGGCGGTCCCGGTGAACCTGGGCGCCCCGTCCACCAGCACGTACACGTGGCTTGCCGCGTCGAGGGCCAGCGCGATCCGCTGTTCGACAAGCAGCACGGCGGCACCGCTTCCGGCCAGCCCGGCGACGACCTCGCCGAGCACTCGCCCGGCGATGGCGGGCGCCAGGTTCGCGGTGGGCTCGTCGAGCATCAGCACGGTCGGCTGCGCCACTAGCGCGCGGGCTATCGCCAGCAGCTTCCGCTCGCCGCCGCTCAGCGTCTGCGCGAGCCGCTTGCGCAGCTTGCCCAGCGTCGGGAAGCGGTCGAAGATCTCGCTGAGCCGCTCGGCTGTCACGTCGCGCGGCAGCCGGTATCCCCCCATCTGCAGGTTTTCCGTCACGGTCAGGGTCTTGAAGACGTCCCTGGACTGCGGCACGTAGCCCAGCCCGCGGACCGCGCGCTGATCCTCGCTCAACCGGGAGATGTCCTCCCCGTTCAGCAGCACCGAGCCGGACATCAGCCCCAGCTCGCCGATTAGCGCCTTGATCAGGGTGGACTTCCCCGCCCCGTTCGGACCGATCACCAGCGCTACCTCGCCGGGGAGGGCGTCCACCGACACGTCGCGGATCACCGGGACGGCGCCGTAGCCGGCCGTGACGTCACGCGCGCTCAGCATCGCTTCCGGTCTCATGCGAAGTACGCCTCCCGAACCGCGCCGCTCGACATCGCCTCGGCGTAGCTCGCCTCCGTAACAACCTGCCCGGCGGCCATGACCACCACACGATCGCATACCGCTTCGACGACTTCGAGCGCGTGCTCCACGATGACGATGGCGACGCCAGCCGCGCTGATCCGCGCGCAGTCGTCGCTGATCCGCCGCACCAGGTGCGGGGCTACCCCGACCATCGGCTCATCGAGCAGCAGCACCCGCGGGGACTGCATCAGGCAGCGCATGATCTCCACCAGCCGGCGCTGGCCGCCGCTCAGCTCCGCTCCGTAGGCGTCCGCCGCCGGGACCATGTCGAACTCACGCAGCCGCGCCCACACCGCCTCAGCCGCGTCAGCCCGCCGCCGCCGGTCGCCGGCGAGCGAGTCCCGCAGCCGGGCTCCCCGGGCCGACATCGCCGCCACCATCAGGTTCTCGAACACCGTCAGCCCGTCGAAGGTGCTCGTGTTCTGGAACGTGCGGACAAGCCCCAGCCGCGCACGGCGGTACGGCGGCAGCGCGGTGATGTCATGCCCGCCGAGCAGCACGCGGCCAGCCGACACGGCGAACTGGCCGCCGAGCGCGCCGAGCAGCGAGGACTTTCCCGCTCCGTTCGGCCCGATGAGGCCGACCACCTCGCCGACGTGGACCTGGAGCGAGACGTCCCGGACCGCTTCCACGCCGCCGAACCGGACACGGACCTGGCGGACGTCGAGCACGGGCCCGGCGAGATCCGCGGCGTCCCGCGCTTCGACCACGGCGGGAACCCGCGCGGAGCCGCTGGGAGCGGCGGCCGCGGCGGGTGCGGGCGGAGCGGGCCCGGCGGCTGGCGCGCGGTAGCGCCGCTCCGGGATCAGCCCGCGCGGCCGGATCGCGAGGCAGGCCAGCCACAGCACCCCGATCAGCACCCACTGCAGCGCGTCGATCAGCCCCGTGTACCCCACCTCGGGCAGGAACGTGGGCACCTGCAGGAAGATCACCTGGACCAGCAGCGTGCCGAGCGCCACCCCCCAGTTGTTGCCGACGCCGCCGAGGATGATGGCCGTGAACACGGCGAACGTCTCCGCGTAGCCCCAGGCGGCCGGCGACCAGGAGGCGAGGAACTCGACGAGCAGCCCGCCGCTCAGCCCGGCGATCATGCCGCCGAGCACGAACGCCTCCATCCGCAGGCCCGCGGGGTTCAGGCCGATGGTCGCGGCGGCGTCCTCGTTGTCGCGGACCGCGCGGAGCCCGCGTCCCCATCCAGCCCCGCCCAGCCGCGCGACCAGCCAGTACGCGCCGAGCGCCAGGACCCCGCACCAGCCGGCGTACACCCACTGGTACCCGTCGTAGGTGAGCCCGGACAGCACGCTGGACAGCGGCCGGGGGACGCCGGTCAGGCCGTTGGACCCGTTTACGAACCCGACCACGTTGGTCACCAGGCCGGTCGCGATCAGCGCGACGATCAGCAAGATGGCCGCCTGGTAGTCCCGCCTGATCCGGCGCAGCGAAAACGATCCGACGACCACCGCGAGCGCGCCGCCGGCCACGGTGGCCACCACGAGCGGCAGCGGGAACGGCCAGGAGGCGCCGAACACGTACCGCTGGAAGGCGTTGATCCCGGTGTCCGGGCCCAGCGAGACCACGGCGGCGGCGTAGGCGCCGGCCGCCTGGAACACGATCAGCGCGAAGTTCGGGATCCCGCCCCACCCGAACTGCATGTTCAGGGCGTACGCCAGCAGCAGGTCGATAAAGAAGTAGACGGCGAGCGTGGACAGGTAGAAGGACATCTCTATACCGTGATCTCTGCCTTATCCGTGGCCTGGCCGGCTAGGGCGGCCGGCCGGGTCGCCAGCACGATCGCGAGGATGGCGAACCGGCTACCGTCGCGTACGGCGCGCCGCCGAGGGCAGCGACCTCTTCGGTCACCAGGCCGAGCAGCAGCGCGGCGCCGACCGCGCCGCGGGTGGAGCCGGCCTTGCCGAGGATCGCGGCGGCCAGTACGAGCGGGAGGAACTCGGTGCCCACCGACGCGTCGATCGTCAGCGAGTTGATCACGTACGCCAGCCCGGCGAGGCCGGCCAGCGCCCCGCTGAGCAGCCACACCACGTTCACGATCTTCCCGGTCGGGATGCCGCAGGTCCTGGCGAGCCGCGGCTGGTCGGCCATCGCCCGCAACGCCCTGCCCAGCCGGGTTCCCCGCAGCAGCAGCTCGAGCCCGGCGAACACCGCGGCCGCCACGGCCACGAGGACGAGCTGCGTCACCGTGACCGTGAACCAGCCCCAGTGCAGCGACGCGCCCTGCGGGAACGAGAACCGGTAGATCTGCTCCCGCGAGGCCGCGTCGATGCCGTACTGCAGGATCAGGCTGACCGCCAGCGTCACCATCACCATTTCGAACAGCCCCGCGCCGCGCCGCGCGTAATAGGCGAACAGCGTCTTGCCCAGGACCCAGGTGAGTAGCGCCCCGGCGGCGACCGCGCACACCACGGCGACGGCCGCCGGCAGGTGCGCTTCCTCCGCTAGGAAGGCCGCGAACGCGCCGGCGGTCATCACCCCGCCGTAGGAGATGTTGAGCACGTTGGTCAGGCCGAACTGCAACGTGAACCCCATGGCACCGATCGCGATCAGCGCCGCGGTGACGACGCCGAAGCCGAGCGCCTGGACCGCCAGCTCAGCCAACGCCTGCTCGCCTACGCATGGAGCGCCTGCACCGCGGCCTGGCTGATCGTGCCCACCACCGTCGCCGGGGCGTTGGCGGGGAACTCCTCGACCGCCTGCGCGCCGAACGAGTTGTGGTACTGGTTGAACAGGATCGGCCCGGAAGCGCCGACGTACTGGATCTGGTGCCCGGCGGCCAGCGCCGCCTTCCCGGCCGCGTACGTGTACACGACCTGCTTGCCCGGGCCGGGCGCCGTGACCTGACTGATGTACTTGTTGTACGCCGAGCCGTCGGTGGACTTGGCCGCGTCCATCGCGAGCGCGAGGATGATCACCGAGTCGTAGCCGGACTCGGAGAACGAGTTGTTCTCCCACTGCGTCACCGGCTTGGCGAGCTTGGACTGGACGGCGAGCACCGCGCTGTTGAACGCGGTGACCGCCGGGTTCGCCACCGGGTTCCCGACCACGACCGCCCGGAAGTACTTGTCGAAGTTCGCGCCGCCGATGGCGCCGCGCAGCGGCGAGAAGTACGTGGTGGACGGCGTTCCGCTGGTCCCGATGATCGGCATGACCGAGCCGAGCTGGGTCAGCTCGCCGAAGAACGTGGCGGCGGTAGGGCCGTCCGACTCGGTGATGATCGCCTGCGGCTTGGCCGCGAGCAGCCGCTGCACCGCCGACCGGTACGACGGCTGATCCGGGGTCAGGTTCTCCTGATCGGCCAGTGAGATCCCGACGGCCTTGACCCCGGTCACCACGCCGGGCAGGTCGCCTTGCGACCCGGCGTCGGTGCCGAACACGGTGGCGACCCGGGCGTAGCCTTGCCGCTTGGCCCATATCGCGATCGCCTCGCCGTTGGCCGGGTCGGGCGGCACGTCGCGCCACAGGTACGCGTACGACGAGCGGTCGTACGCCGCCTCGCCGGCCGCGATCATCATCGGCAGTTTGCGGTCGTTGAGCATCGGCACCAGCGTCGCCGCGCTGGTCGAGTCCGGGCCGAGGATGCCCGCGATCCCGCCGCTCGTGGCGAGCGTCTTGTCCATCGCGGTCAGCGCATCGGCGGGGTCGCTTCGGGTGTCGACTTGAATCAGCGAGACCTGGCGGCCAAGGACGCCGCCGGCCTTATTGACCGCGTACAGCGCCGGATAGTCAATGGAGTTCGCGAATTGCGCCTCGAAAGCCTGGTCCCCGGTGTACGCGGCGACCTGCACGAGCCCGACCGGGCCGGATGAGCTGCTGCTTCCGCTCCCGCTTGACGCGCAGGCAGCAAGCGCCAGCATCCCGGATACGGCGAGCGCGAGGTGAATCGACTTCTTCATCGATAACCTCATTTTTAAAAGGGAGTATTGAGCTTACGCTAGGCCGGTGGCGCGTTTTGGGGAATAGCCGACCAGTGGAATTCTGATATACGGAATTAAAGAACGTTCCGTGATTAGAGCCGGCACTGTCGGTTCCGAATAGTTAATTCTTTCTTCAGCAATTACGGAGCTGAAGCAGCTCCGCGGTCGCCGCCGCGACACCGTCGTGCAGCGCCGCCGCGAGCGCCCCCACGTACCCAGGCGTCATCCGCTGCATCGGCCCCGCCACGGTGAACCCGGCCGCGGGCCGGCCATCGGCGCCCAGCACCGCCAT
>Ga0318572_10001052_pt1 | contig 10838 bp, 11 predicted proteins | sample GRESIP089b5f20_FD_202528 | JGI IMG/M metagenome (GOLD analysis project Ga0318572, IMG submission 202528) | Tropical soil microbial communities from Luquillo Experimental Forest, Puerto Rico - GRE.SIPMG.089b5f20 | ecosystem: Environmental > Terrestrial > Soil > Tropical forest > Bulk soil...
GGAAGGATGATCTGTTTTGTGCGCAACCTTCCTGTTCACAGCTGCCGGGTCCCCACTCTTCGCCGGATGTCCCTCGTCCCTCGCATTTGGGGAATGGGGAAAGCAATCCCCAACCCCGACACGACAAATCACAGCTCGGTCACATCTACCCCGCGAGCGATCAGTGAGCAGCACGCCGCACCGTAGGTGCCGTTTACACTATCGGAACCACCTCAGCTTCAGAGGTCCGATACTCAATGCAATTCTCCGATATGCACTACTTCCCGTTGGACTGGCCATTTATCCTGGCCCTCTTCCTGCTGTTCTCTTTCCTTGTCGCGCTCATCGAGTTCAGAATCCTGCATTACGCCTACGAACGCATGGGCATCTCGTCCCGCGCCGCATTTTGGATTTTGCTCTTCACCCTGCTCGGCAGCTCCATCAACATCCCTCTCGTCGAGCTCCCGCCGGAGAAGGTAGTCTCCGGAACAGTTGTTCATCATCACGGTATGCGCTACATCGTCCCCTCCGTGCATCACTGGCCCGCCACTGTACTGGCCATCAACGTTGGCGGGGCACTCATACCCATCCTGTTGTCGCTGTATCTCGCCTTCAAGAACCGCCTCGTAGCCAAGTCAGTCCTCGCGATCGTGATCGTGGCATTGGTGACGCATTCTCTCGCGCAGCCTGTGCGCGGTGTCGGCATCACCGTCCCCATCTTCATCCCGTTCATCAGTGCCGTCATCTGTGCGCTGATTCTGTCCTGGCGGCAAGCCGGCCCTCTCGCCTATATCGGAGGCAGCATGGGGACACTCCTCGGCGCAGACCTGATGAACTTGAGCAAGGTTCGCGGCCTCGGCGCCCCCGTCGCATCCATCGGCGGGGCTGGTACTTTTGACGGGGTCTTTCTTGTAGGCATTGTCGCGGTCCTGCTCGCCTCGCTCGTTCAGCCGCGCCCTCAGCCACGGCAGGTCGTTTGGTAGCAGAGCCACGCACCACGTCGCATCCGTCAGCGTTCCGCTCCGTGCCCATCAAGTACCATTCACGTGATAGCCAATCGCGAGCTCCAGAGGCCTGAATGCCGAACCTCGAAACGCAAATCTATCCGGCCACAGCGGGCGACGCAGAGGCGCTTTCGCGTTTCTCAGCCCGTCTGTTTCCGCTCGGATGCCCGGCAAACACTAAGCCCGAAGACCTTGCCGACTACATCGATCGCGAGCTCACGCCAGAGAAATTCCTTAGCCTGCTCACGGATGAGCAGATCGAGATCCTGATCGTGAAAATCGAGAACCAGCTTGCCGGTTTTGCCCTCATCGCGCGCGGCGCCTTTGCTCCAGATGCGCAATCGCTCGGCGAAGTCGAGCTCCGTAAGTTCTATGTCGACCCGCCGTATCACGGGCAAGGCGTGGCAAACGCCCTTATGCAGCGCGTACTCGAAAACGTGCAAGACGTAACTACACTCTGGCTAAGCGTATTCTCTGAGAATCCGCGCGCTATCGCCTTCTACCAGCGTTGGGGTTTTCGCGTCACAGGTTCGCGGATTTTTCTCGTCGGCACTGACGAACAAAAAGATTACCTGATGCAGCGCAAAGCTGCCGGAACCACAAAGGAAAACATGTAATGCAAGTGAGCGGCTCGGTCATCATTCCACTCATCATGATCATCGGCGGCGGCGTTCTGTATCACGTGGCTCAAAAGGCCACTCCGGCTTCCGTCGATCCCTTTCTCGCACTGTGCATATCCTTCGGACTAGCCTCCCTGGCGTGCCTTGTCCTCTTTGCCACCCGCAATGGGCTCTCCGCGTCGCAACTACATCGCGTCAGCTGGACATCGATTGCTCTGGCCCTGGCACTGGTTCTTATTGAGTCTGGATACCTGATTGGCTATCGCGCGGGGCTCAAGCTCAACATCACATCTTTCGTCTGCAACAACCTGATCTCGCTCGCGCTTCTGCTGGTAGGCACTTTTCTCTATCGCGAGGACTTCACGGTCCGCACCGGTTCCGGCATGGTCATCTGCGCAATTGGTCTCTTGCTCTTGTGGCGCTAGTCTCCAGGTCGCTCAGTGATTCGCACGTCGGTATCGAGATCTCCGCTACACTGTGATTCCCCAGACGCAAGTACTGGATACACGTTCCGATTAGGAGGTTGTATGGCTTCAATTACCCGCTTTGGTGGGGTATTTCTGCGTTCCAACGATCCGAAAGCTCTATACGAGTGGTATGAACAGCACCTGGGGCTCGCGCGCTCTGAGGGGTCCTTCGCATTTCCCCTGCCAACTCAACATCCTCAGGTTGTCTTCGCCCTCTTCAAGCAAGATGACGCCTACTTTCCTCCCGTACAGAAAGCGATGATCAATCTACAGGTCGATGATCTCGATGCGCTACTCGATCGTTTAATCGCCGAAGGCGTCGCCGTTGATCCGAAACGCGAAAGTTACGACTTCGGGAAGTTCGGTTGGCTCACTGACCCGGAAGGGAACCGTGTCGAGCTCTGGCAGCCCATTGCGACCAGCTGATGCTGAGCGTGACAGCTTGATGCTGTTACGCAACGCGCCATCTAAACGTCGAGCCGGTTTGAAGCGGCCACGCGCCCATACCAGTAGCCCGAATCCTTGATCGTGCGCTTCTGGTTGCGAAAGTCCGTATAGATCAGCCCGTAGCGCTCTGTGTAGCCCTCAGCCCACTGGAAATTATCGAGCAGCGTCCATGCATGATAAGCGCGCACCCGCGCTCCATCGGCAACGGCGCGCGCCAGTTCCGCAAGCACCTCGCGATACCACTGAATGCGTCGCGTGTCAGGAACGCGGCCGTGTTGCTCTTCGTCCGGAGAGTCCAGATAGCCGCAACCACTCTCTGTGATCTCAATGATCGGATGGTTGTAGTCGCGGCTGATCTTCGTTACAAGGTCGTAGATTCCGCGTGGCCACACCTCCAGGCCTGCTTCGGTAAGTGGTCCTTCCGTCGGCATCCCGGCTCTGAAGCGCGTATATGGGTCGCGGCCGCCCGGCGAATTGCTCTCGATCTCCGTTCCACTGAAGTTGCCGCCGCTCTGGAAGTTTTCTTTGCTCGCGTCAGATACCACGCGCCGCGTGTAATAGTGAAGGCCCACCCAATCCAGCGGCGCATACAGCAGCTTCTCGTCGCCCGGTTTAAAACCCATCAGGTCCAATGGCGGCTCGCCGACAAAGGCCTTCGGATAGCGCCCGTACATTGCCGCTTCCAGAAAGAAGACGTTGTTCATCGCGTGATAGCGCGCCGCAGCAGCCCGGTCATCGTCAGAGTCCGTCTTTGGATACGCTGGAGCCATCTCATACGCGCTTCCAAATGTCGCCTTTGGCGATGCAGCCTTCACGGCCCGATGCGCCTGTCCCTGCGCCAGTGCCAGCGTGTGTGCTGCTTTCAGAAAGTCACTGAAGCTGGTGCGGCACGGAGGAAATGCGCCGGCAGCGTACCCCATGAACGCAATCGCCCACGGCATGTTGAATGGGGCCCAAACCGTGATGCGATCGCCCAGATGTTTCGCAAGAATTCCGGCATAGTCCGCAAAGTAATTCGCCAGATCGCGATTCGGCCAGCCGCCGCGATCTTCGAGCGCCTGCGGAAGATCCCAGTGATACATCGTGCACCACGGGCGAATCCCGGCTTCCAGCAGCGCATCCACAAAACGGCTGTAGAAATCTAAGCCCTTCATATTTGGCGCGCCAACTCCGCTCGGTTGTATGCGGGGCCATGAGATAGAAAAGCGATAGCTCTTCACATGCAGGCTTTTCGCAAGCGCAATGTCTTCTCGGTACCGATGATATTGGTCGCAGGCAACATCGCCCGTTACGCCACCGCGCACCTTGCCCTGCGTATGCGTAAACCGATCCCAGATCGACTCACCCTTGCCGTCTTCGTCCCAACCGCCCTCGTTCTGATACGAGGCCGTGGCAACGCCCCACAGAAATCCTTCCGGAAACCGCGCCGTTTTGATCGCCGACTCGGATATTTCTCCGGATACACCGGTCTCCTGATTTGTAGCAGTTGATGGAACAGCATAAGCAGCGTCTGGACCAATAGCCGCGCTCGCGGCTGCCGCAACCGATGTGGCTACAAATTCACGACGATTCATTGCCCAATCCCTCATGCTCCGGAACTGCCATCGAAATCCTACGCCGGATCATCGGCAAATGGTGGCATGTGTGTCCAATGAATTGATCGACGTATTTTGATAACTTCAGGTTATGGCCATCGAAATCGGTGATTTGCGCTCGTTCCTTATCCTTTCGGAACAGCTCCACTTCCGGCGGACCGCAGAAATCCTTCACGTCTCTCAGCCGGCTCTCAGCAAGCAGATTCGCCGCCTGGAAGATCGTCTCGGCGGACCGTTGCTGATCCGAAGCTCTCGCGGACTTCATCTGACTCCGGCTGGTCAGGTGCTTCTGCGCCATGCGCGACAGGTCGTCGAAGACTCCGAATCGGCCGAAAGAATTACGCGCCTCGCGCTCAAAGGTGAAGCAGGCGCATTACGCGTAGGGTTTGGCATTGCTGTCCTAGCCCGCGGCTTGCCAGATCTTGTGCTCCGTTTCCGGAGGCGGTTTCCTAACGTCGATCTGTCGGTACGCAACATGTCTACGTCCGATCAGCTTCAGGCTCTCACCGACCGAAGAATCGATGTCGGGTTCGTTCGTCTCCCCATCCGCATCGATGACATTGAGACCATCCCGGTTGTGCGAGAGCGGCTGATGATCGTCCTCAGCGAGCACGCGACCTACAACACGAGAAAAGGGCTAGCCGCCTTAAGCAACGCACCGTTTATCCTCCCTTGCCGCGCTGATTCGGCCAGCTTCTATGACCATGTCTTTCGGGCTTGCCGCGCAGCAGGGTTTGTGCCGAACGTTGTTCAGGAGGCCGATGTGTTCTTCACCGCACTAAACCTGGTGCGGGCCGGACTCGGAGCGAGCATCGCACCAAGCGCAGTACAGCTGATGCGCGTGCCGCAGATTCGCTTTGCTGAAACCCGTATTCCAGAAGCGGAATGGGAGATAGGAATTGCGTGGAATCGCCGGAGCAAACCCTCCGTGCTAATGGAGAATTTCATACGGATGGCCCGAAGATTTCTCTCATCCACAATCAAGTAGCTGTCAGTTAAATCGAGGTGCAGGTACAGGTGCTGTGCCCGTAATCCCGCTACTCCTTTACCGGCACCTCGCTGTGCACCTTGAAGTGCACCACGATCGCTGCGCGTCCCGTCGGGCATCCCAGCATCAACCCGCGCCCCGCGCCCTTGAACGAGTACTGCACATGCGCCACGCCGATCGGATCTACCCTCGTCAGCGTCGGCCCGGTCACGTCCTTGATTTTTTCGCGGTCCACGATCTCCGCCTCAGCTGACAGAATCTGCTCATGCTGCGCTGGGTCCAGCGCAATCGGCACCTGCAGGTCGTCGGATGAGTTAATCCGGTTACACTCCACCGTCAAACCGGAAACCTTGCTGTCGCGCATCGCCTCTACAACATCCACCACCGGGTTGTTGCGATACATCCGCGCAAAAAACGTGTATGCATCCGACGAGCGGCTTACCGGCTTGATGATGCTGATATGGTCGGCGTCAATCTTCTGCGGAGCGGTATCGGCGTCGCAGCCATAGGTTGCGCTGTAGTAGCTAACCACGCGCGCGTGCGCCCGCAGATACTTCCCGATCCCCGCTCCCGCCGCAGTGTCCTGCGCTTCAAACGCGCAGTAGCGATGGATGCGCGCTGCCGTCGGAGTGCTGCGCCATTTTTGCTCCAGGTCCATCAGGAAGTTGTTGTCGTTGCTTGAGCTCAGGTCCGTGAGCAGTGGATCGCTGTCGTAGGTCTTCGCAAGGTTTGCCACGAACGAACCCTGATGCGGCGTCGCATATGAAACCACAAACTTCACCCGCGCCGCTTCCGCCGGGTGGTTCAGCAGCATCTCCTCGGTCAGAATCCCGCCCAGGCTGTGCGCAATAATCACCACCTCGTGGTGATCCCACACCTTCTTCTGCTGCAGGCTCTTCCACAGCATCTCTGAGAGCTGTTGCGTCGAGAGTTTTCCGCGCATCGACGGAGTCGGATATTCCGCCACCACCACGTCCGACATCCGGAAATGTGGATCCGTTTGGATCATCTGCGGCCAGTACGCGTTGTTCGGGCCGCTCCAACTCCAGCGATCCCCATGCAACCCGTGGACAAACACAATCACGCGCGGTTTCGGCGTCTCCGCCCCTGCCGAAAGGCATCCCAGGCCCACAGCAACGAAACTCAACCACAGCGCGCAAACAGCAGTTACAGCCCAGCGCACGGCAAAACCCCTCTTCTCTCCATTACTGGAAGTTGGTACGGCTCTTCTTCAAGCTTAGTTCCTCCCGCTCGGCCCCGTATCATCGCCTGCACAAGCATCAGATTGTGGAAACCGCGTTCGATCAGGCGACATCCCGATCCTTCGATGGGTTGACCCGCAGCGCCTCAGACCGGACAATAGAATCTGTCTGTTTCGTCCGGGCCGTCCCTGTCCGGTCATCCCGCCAACTGAGGTGCGTATGCCTGCCTATCTGCTGCTGGTTCTAGCTGTACTTAGCCGCCTTGCTCTTGCCGCCACTCCGCACCCCGAGTGGTTCAACTTCACGGCGGTCGGCGGCGCGTTGCTCTTCTTCGGAGCCCGGCGCTCCTGGCGCGAGATGCTGGCTCCCTTCACCGTCCTCATGGCCACGGACTACTTCCTCACTACGGCCGTCTACGGCTACCCCTTCCGCTGGCAGTGGTACGCGCTCACCTGGGCCTGGTACCTCATGGCCATGGCTCTTGGCCACATCCTGCTCCATGCGCGCACCAGCTTCATCCGTGTCGTCGCAGGCGTCGTCCTCGGCCCCTCGTCGTTCTTCATCGCGTCCAACTATGCCGTCTGGCTCGCGGGCGACATGTACCCCCGCACCGCCTCCGGCCTCGCCACCTGCTATGCCGCAGCATTGCCGTTCTATCGCAATGACGTAATTGCAACCACGCTGGTCGCTGGCCTGGCCTTCGGGCTGCCCGTTCTGCTCCGCCGCCTCAACCACGTGGAGGCGCACACCGCTCCAGCAGGGAAGTAGTAAGCGCTTTTTACGCATCGTCCCAGCCACTCGGCCGGGTGCCACATTCGTCGCGCGTTCCATGCGCGAAGGGTGAAAAGGCGAGTTCCTCTACCCCTCCAGGAAAATACTGGTCACTGTCTAGGTGGCCAGTGTTCGCCGTTTTCTCAGCCACCAGATTCCGAAGCCCAGCGCTGCCACCCCGATCACGATCAGCATCACCCGCAGCGCATGATGTGCCACCACGTCCACTGCGCCGGGCCCCAGCTTCAGCACCAGCGTCGCCAGCACCAGCCACCGCACCAGTCGCCCCAGGGCTACCGCGGCCATGTACGGCACCACCTTCATCTCAAACACGCCAGCCGCAAACACGAAGACCTTCCAGGGCGTCGGCGGCGGCAACATCGACGGAATCATTACCGCCAGAAACTCCTGCTGTTCAAAGCGATCGCGCAGCTTCTCAAACCGTTCGCGGTTCACGCGCTTCAGCAGAAACAGCTCGCCACCGGCGCGCCCAATGCCGTAAGGCACCAGTCCGCCAATCGCCGAACCTACCGCCGCCATCAGGCAATACACCCAGAACGTGCTCTTGTTGTTCCAGATATAAACAGCGAGGATCGCGTCCATCGGCACCGGGATCGATGACGAGTCCAGCAGAGCCACGGCCGCTGCGCCCCACGCGCCCATCTTCACCAGCGCGGGCAGAATCACCAGCTTCCACTCGGCCGCAAGCTTAAGAAAAAACTGCTTCAATCGAATCCCTTTCCTGCCGAAAACCGTCCATCTCAAAAGAACCATTGTACGGTTCCGGGCGTCCTGCGCGCCTGCCCAGCGCCGCGGCTTGCGCCTGCACGCCGGAATGAGAAAATAGACAGGAAGGACCTTCAACGAGAGCTGGCGGGCGTTTACCCCCGGTTCCAATCGGACGCATGCCCACCACTGAGCCTCCAACCCAGCCGTACGAGCCCAACGAGCCCACGCAGAACTCCATCGAGCCCGCGACCGCCGCCGAAGATTCTGCGCCTCGTGGCGGTTACTCCACCTCGCGCTGGGTCGACTACGACACTCATGAGCTGCTCGAGATGATCAGCGAGCTCGAGGACGAGCGCCGTTGGGCTCGTCTGCGCGAAGGCATCTGGTTGGCGGTGCTGATCCACATCCTGCTTATCTCCGGCCTCACCTGGATTCCAAAATATGTACTCAAGGTTCCGCCGGTGGTCGATCCCTTCGACGCCATCAACAAGCGCAAAGACCTGAGTTATCTCGATGTTCCGCCCGACGCGCTCAAGCAGCTCCAGCCCAAAGTGCAGGTCAAGCCCATCCCCAAGGAGCACACCCAGGTCGATAAGAAGACCCTTGAGGAGATGAAGAAAGAAACACCGCCTGCGCCCGAACCGCCCAAGCCAGCCGAGCAGCCCGCTCTGCAACCGCAGGCCCAGGCTCCCATTCCGCCCAGTCCGCAGTCGCAGTCGCCAGTTGAGGCGCCGCGCCCAGAGGCCGTGCCCGCCCGTCCCAACTTCGCCATGGGCTCGCAGAACCCCGCAGACCAGCTCAAGCAGGCTATGCGTGGTGCTGCCTCGGGCTCTGGCAACGTTCCGGGCGAGTCAGTCGGTGGCGGTGCTCTCGCACGTCATCCCGGCGCTGGCGGCGGCGTTCAGATCCTCTCAGATACGCAGGGCGTCGACTTCAACTCGTGGCTGCACCGCTGGTACGTTGAAACCGAGCACACCTGGGACCCGCTCATCCCCGACGAAGTCAACCCGCCCATTCTGAAGAAAGGCGCCGTCCAGATCCGCTTCAAGGTGCTGCCCAACGGGCGCATTCTCGAGGGTTCGATGGTCCTCGAAGGCCGCTCCGGCGACAGCGGACTCGACCGTGCCGCCTGGGGCGCGCTCACGGGCTCTAACTACCCGCCGCTCCCGCGCGACTTCCACGGCCCGTACCTCGAGCTGCGTGCACTATTCCTCTACAACATGCAGCCGCCGAAATAGCGTACCCGCGGCCGCTACAAAGTGAGAGAGCCTCCCACGTCGAGAGGCTCTCTTTTCTATCAGGCGAAATTCCAGTTCGAGGCGGTCTTCACTACAACCAGGCTGGAAGCCAAGAGCTGTTGTTTCACGCCGTCGTCTCTTCCTCTAGCGCCTCACTCTCCGGATCAACCGGCTGCTCGGGCAAGTGAATCCCATCCTGCTCCAGCAGCGCCTCGTACACCGGTGTGTGCCGCCAGTGGCGCGCCAGAGCAAATGCGCTCATGTTGGCGATCATCAGTGGCAGCACCAGCCCATAGCCTCCCGTCATCTCAAAGATGATCAGGATCGACGTCATCGGCGCGCGTACCACGCCTGCGAACACAGCGCCCATGCCCACAACGGCGAACGCGCCGATCGAATCCGCCGAGTGGTGGAAGACCATCACGTCCAGATAGCCCACCGCGCCACCCAGCATTCCGCCCATAAACAACGACGGCGCAAAGATGCCGCCCGCGCCACCGCTCGAGTACGAAGTCACCGTGCCAGCCATCTTCAGCAGGCAAAGGGCGATCATCGCTGCCAGAGGCAACGTTCCGGTAAAGGCCATCGTCAGCGTCTTGTACGGATCACCCGCAATACCGCCGAGATGAAAGAACCACAAGCCGATGACCGCCAGCGCTCCCGTGGCCGCCGCGCCCAGCGCAGGCTGCAGCCAGCGCGGCACGTGCCTCAGGCTGCGAAACCAAGCTCGCGCACCCAGCAGCGAATCTGTAAACAGGATCGACAAGCCCGCCGCCAGCAGCCCCAGCAGCGCATACCACACCAGCGACGACGGCGTGTCGAACGTGAACGCTCGAGGCACATGGAAGATCGGGTGCGAGCCGAGCACGCGGTTCTCCACCACGGCCGCCAGCGCTGCCGCCACAATCACGCCCGAAAGCATCGTCTGGTCCAGAGCCCCAATTAGCTCCTCCAGCGTGAATGTCACCGCAGCAATCGGCGCATTGAAAGCCGCCGCAATGCCGGCTGCCATACCGACTGACGTTAGCCGCCGCGCATTCTTCGGGCTTAGCCGCGTAATCCGCGCCAGCAGGCTGCTCACGCCGGAGCAGATGTGCACCGTCGGTCCCTCGACTCCCAGCGAGGCGCCTGCGCCCAACTGCAGCGAGCACAGCACGAACTTGCCGACAGTCTCCTTAAGAGAGATGTAGCCGGACCGCGTCATATACGCGGCCTTCACCTGAGGAATACCGCTCCCCGCCGCTGCCGGAACGATGTAGTAGAGCGCCAACCCGGCGATCAGACCGCCAGCCGCAGGCGTCAGGACCATCGCCCAGATCCACCAGTTGCCCGTTAAGGCTGCAGCCCGCTCGATCAAAAGCGCTTGTAGACCGATCACGCTCAAATGGAACGCCACCGCGACCAGTCCGCAAACACCTCCTGCCACAATCGTGATGCCGAGCAGCCGCTGTCGCTCGCCGGGCAGCCGCAGCATCAGCCAGCTGCGCAAGCGCTCTCCCAAACCGGCAATTCCGGTCCAGTATTTCAATTGAAAACGTCCCTCCCGAGGGGAAAACCTCAATCTTCCTTAAGTATAGAATCGGTGTTTTCCTCACCTGGCGCTGCGGCTGCACGCGGGCCTGCTAACCACAAATGTCATTTGTTTGTAACCGCGCCGCCAATCTATGGCCAGCGAGGCGGCCAGCGAGTCTAATCGCCATACTGAATCGCCTTGCCGGCGCTCACTTGATCCCTGTCGACGGCGGGCTGTCAGGAGGTCGATATGCATCGAATTGGCTGGCAAACGGCCAAGTTCTCC
>Ga0318572_10001064_pt1 | contig 10777 bp, 16 predicted proteins | sample GRESIP089b5f20_FD_202528 | JGI IMG/M metagenome (GOLD analysis project Ga0318572, IMG submission 202528) | Tropical soil microbial communities from Luquillo Experimental Forest, Puerto Rico - GRE.SIPMG.089b5f20 | ecosystem: Environmental > Terrestrial > Soil > Tropical forest > Bulk soil...
CTCGATGACCCGTGGGTCAACGTCATCCGGCTCTGCTCGCTAGCATCGGGCGACAAGGAAGGCTGGAACAATACCGAGTGGCAAATTGTCTGGCGTGATACCTCCGCTCGGGCGTTCAGCGCCACGATCGACGCCTTGGGCAAGGCCGCGACCATGCTCGGCATACCAGTTGAGGAACTGTGGAAGTGGGTTCCTGGTGCTAGCGCAGATGAGGTCATCTCCTGGGTCAAGGCCAAGCAAGAGGAAGAGGCCGAAGCCGCAGCCAACGAGGCCGTCAAGACATCTATCCAGATGCAACAAGCTGGCGTCCCGATCGCGCCGGTTCTCACGCAGCAGGCGCTAGCTCCGGATGGTAGTACACCTGGAGGCGGAGGTGGCTCAGCGCCTGGCACACGCGGTGGTACCAACTCGCCCGACGGCACGCCCGCTAACCGCAATTCCGGTACACGTCCGATCACCAACACCGGGCGTCCAACTCAGGGTCCGGCACGCGCATGATAGCCCGCCTTAGCTCGATTTCCCGCGCTCTACCTCCGCAGCTAGGACGGGATACCCGTCCAGGGACGGACGCCGCTAGGATCGCGTCCCGGTACGCATACAATGGCACCTTCGACCGGGCGCTCGCTCTCCGCGAGCGCTACCAGGCCGAGCAGTCTGCACTAGGTCACCAGGCAGTTCAGGTTATCCGCAACGCCGTATCATTCTCCATCACTACAGGGCGTCGGCAGCTAGCGCTGCCAAGTTCTACAGAGCTACCTCTGCCGTCCAGGGGCGTGGGGCTATCACGGTCCCGCACGCAGTTGCCGATGTGTCCAGGCTCGATGGGGTTTCAGATGCAGTTGCTAACGGTGCCTTCTACCATCAGCTCAGGAAGCAACAACGTGAGCCGGGCGATGCTTCCCTGATTGCCCGTAACTCGATGTCCGGTGCCGGAGCGCGTTTTGCGCTAATGGGAGGCCGTAATACGGTCATGCAGATGACGGCCATGGACCCGCAGGCAACAGGATGGGAGCGTATAACAGAACCTGATGCCTGCGCGTTCTGCATGCAGAATGCTGCCAAGGGGCCGTTCTCCCCGAGCATGCATGATTTCCATCCGCACGATTATTGTAACTGCGTCGCGGTCCCGCTATTCGCCGGCCAGAAGCCTGCAAACGCGGAGATGAAAACGCAATGGCAGCAAGTGACGCAGGGTAAAACAGGAGTTGAAGCGAGAGCAGCATGGGAGGAATACAATGCCGCCAACACCGCCACACGAGACAGCAGCGGGCAGGGAAGCGGCCCGCAAGAAGGGCGCAGCAATGCCGGCCAAGCCGGGCGGCAAGCCGCGCTACCCAACGCCTAACGTAACATACCTCAAGAAGGCGATCCGCGCCGTCGGGCGAGCACGCCCAAATACGCCAGCCGAGCACGCCAAGGTACGCCGCTATCTCATGCGGCGCGCCAGCGCTCTTGGCGCGTCTCATCTCATACCGCCGTCATGGAAATCATCAGGAGGCAAAGGCTAATGCCTGCAAAACCCAAAGCACCGGCTCCCGGTACCGACTACATCTACCAGCCAGCACACGGCAACGGCTACGGGCAGAACGCTCGTGGAGAAGTGCTCACCGCGGAGATGACCGAGCTGGACCTCAAGCCCGGCACACCCGTCACCGTACACGAGATCGACCCAGAAGGCTGGGTCATTGTCGACTGGGTTGACGACGTCAGCATCGGCCGCCTTACGGCAGTCGAGCCAGTCGAGTTCGACGCCGATTTCACACCGGCCTGACTACACCACAGGAGTCACCATGCCACTGCTTTCAGCAGGACAGATGTTCCAGACCGCTCAGCAGCAAGCTATCAACGCGGTCACCCTCAAGACTCAGAGTCCGGTGGCTGCAGCGACCTACATGGCGCTCAGCACCGCCGCCGCATCAGGTGTTCTCGACTCAACCGCTCTCACGATGGCAGCCGCGAGCATCAACGAGTACGCGACCGCATCAGGATACGCCCGGCAGGCCTACGGCCCGACCGCAGGGACCGCCGCGAGTCCATCCCAAATCTGGAATACGTCGCAGATTACCTGGGGTCCATTCACATCGGCTCCGGGCACCGCTATCTGGGGCATACTGACTACCGCAGCCAGCGGTACCGGCGTGGCTCCGCTCCTGGCATTCCTGCTGGCTTCCTCGCGGACGCCCGCGATCGGAGACAGCTTGCAGGCTGCTGCAGGTACGGGCTCTGCCGGAGTCGGCTTCATTTGCCAAGTGTAGCAGGCGTGAAATGGCACTGCTGGAGATCAGCGTCGCAATAGCGGACCTACGCATTGCACGGATGCATCCGTGTGCTGCGGTCGTCGACGCTACAGGCACACTTTGCGGCGCTACTCCGGCGAGCCTCTACCGGCGTACATGTGGCGTCGCTAGCCACGACGATAATACCTGGCTTTGCCCAGTGCACGCGGGGATGGTGGCGACCGGGATGGCGATTTGCCGTCGATGCGCCGATCGTGGCGGCGTAATAGGTATCGCCACGATTGAGCGGCTAACAGAGCCAATCAGGATATCTCAATGACATACACCGCTGTCGGGAGCCTGACGGGCGCATCCGTGAATGGGGCGCTGACCACGTTCTCGCTGACTACCGGCAGCGCCGCATCAGGCGAGTTCGTGCTGTGCGAGGTCATCGATTTCGGCGGCAGCCGCACCGCGACGGGCCTGTCATCCTCGAACGCCACCTGGGCGAAACTGGGCAGCGCGGCAGCAACCACGGCCGGGCCGGTGCATGCGCAGGTATTCATCGGAACTGTCACCGCCGCGTCGACGGCGACGGTGACGATCACCTGGGGCGCGGGCGCCACCGGCTCATTTGAGGGCTGCGCGTTTCAGGAGTTCAGCTCAACCACCGGTGTTCCGGTGCTGGACAAGCAGGGCACCCTTGACAGCACGGGGACCAGTAACTGGGTGTCGCTGACCCCCGCGGTGTCCGGGGAACTGTATTTCGGGTACGCCGTGAACACGGCGTCGGCGATGTCGGGTTCCACATCGGGTTACGTCTACAACGCCAACGTTGACGGCGGCCTTAACGGCGGCGCGTACAACCTGAACTGCGCAGGCGGCACGGCGACCGCCCCGGTGTGGGGTGACAGCACCGAGCAGGCCGGGATCATGGTCCTGGTCATGCCGGCCGCCGCCCCGGCAGCCAAAATACCGCAGCAGCTAGCAATTCGCAGTCTACAGCCACAATCAACATTCTCAGGAAGTACTGTTTACGGGAGGTAAACATGGCGGAATACGCAATTGGCCCGCGCGGTACCACAACGCCATTTATGCCGACAGTAGTTGCCCTAGTCGGCGGTACTGTCAAGACAGTTGTGCAGGTGGCTACGCCGGCAACAACGGATATACGCATTCTAGGATGGGGAGTCTCATTCGACGGTGCATCCGGCACCGCGGTACCAGTTATCTGCCAGCTGGCGGATGGTGACGTTGCGGCTACCGTTACCGCATTTACCCCAGAGCTATGGGGCAATACCCAGCAGCCAGCCTCACTCTGTGTAGGCGGTACAGCCGCTACCGGCTTCAACGCATCGGTAGAGGGCACAATGACCACCATCCGGCAAGTTGACGCGGAACATGTTCATCCGCAGGCCGGGTACGGAGTATGGTATCAGGAGGGCGATAAGCAGTCTCGGGTCACAGTGTCACGTTTTCTCCGGATACGGTGCCTGGCTCCGGCTGCAGTTAATGTCATTCCATGGATAGTGTGGCAGGAGCCCGCTCTGTAGTATGTAGCGCGAAAGGCCGGGAAGATGCCGCGTAGCGGGAATGTATGGTATGGTCCGGGTATCCCGGTAATACCTGCGCCCGTTGCTGGAGTCATCTATGGCGTATCTGGCCTGGCTGATAATACTGGCACTATGTCAGGTAATGGTACGCTCGGCTTGAACGCTGTACTAGCTGGGTCATCCGTGACGGCTTCATCTGCGACCGGCGCGGTAACCCTGACAATGAACGTCGCTGGTTCATCATCTACTGCATCGACGGCCAACGGCGCGATAACTGCTACCGGCGTCATCTCAGGTTCCTCATCGTCGGCTTCGTCGGCCAACGGTACTATCTTCATGACTGCGATCGTCGCGGGTAGCTCTGCGACGGCAAGCTCGGCGAATGGCGCGATAGGCACTGTATCACCAATAGCCGGTAGCTCGGCCACAGCGTCCGGGGCCAACGGTACGATTGTACAAACGCTACGCATTGCTGGCTCGTCGGCGTCGGCTTCCGCCGCGAACGGTACCCTATCCCTGAACGCTACCCTGGCGGGTAGCTCGGCTACAGCCTCTAGCGCTTCCGGTAGCGTTGTCACCCTCATGACGCTGGCAGGGTCCTCGGCTACCGCGTCGGCGACCAACGGGGCAATAGCCCTTATAGGTGCAGTATCTGGATCGTCGGCTACGCAGAGCGCGGGCAACGGAGCTATTAGCCTGATAACCGGCGGTGTTGTCTATGGTATAGCCGGCTCATCTGCTACAGCTAGCTCAGCAAGCGGCGCGATCGGTCAGGCTAGCCCGATAGTGGGCTCATCATCTACCGCGTCCGGAGCAAGCGGAGCAATAGTACAGACTCTGGTCATTGCTGGCTCGTCAGCAACTCAATCCTCGGCAAGTGGTGCAATTGGGCAAGTAAGTCCGCTAGCGGGTTCAAGCGCTACGGTTAGTGCCGCAAACGGCGCAATTGTACAGACCATGGTGGTCGCGGGCTCGTCGGCGACGGTCAGCTCTGCTAACGGCTCATTGTCGCGGGTTACCCCTCTGGCCGGGTCGAGTGCTACAGCGAGCGCCGGTAACGGCGCTGTAACAATTGTATCTGGTCCTGTCACGTATCAGGTTGCTGGCTCATCATCGACGGCTAGCGCGGCGAACGGCGCCATTGTTCAGACTATGGTATTGTCCGGGTCGAGCGCCACTGTTAGCAGCGCTAACGGCACGCTTGGCCTCAAGAGTGTAATCGCCGGCTCATCCGCGACGGCAAGTGCCGGTAACGGTGCGATCGTCATGACGCTGATTGTAGCCGGTAGTTCTGCAACCTCGAGTTCTACAACCGGCGCGATCGGCAGGTTTACCCCTCTGGCCGGTAGCTCTGCGACGCCAAGCGCGGGTAACGGCGCGATCAGCATACTGGTTGGAGTTGTTACCTGGCCGGTCGCCGGATCGTCGTCGACGCAATCCGGAGGATCAGGCTCGCTGTCGATTGCCGGGGGACTAGCCGGGTACTCGTCAACTCAGTCTGGCGGCTCTGGCAACGTTGTTCTCCGGATGTCGGTCGCTGCGGTATCTACAACTGTAAGCTCTGGCTCTGGTGCGCTTGGTATCAAGGGCATGATATCTGGCGTATCAGTTACTGTGTCTTCGGCTGCAGGCAACATCGGCTTGGTACTGACCATAGCCGGGTATTCTGCTACGGTAAGCCACGCAGATGGCTGGATTGGGCCTCCATTCTTTGCTGGCGCACTTCCGCCGGAACTTACGGCTATTGTATATGTTAGCAATGCCCTCGACGCGGATGTAATTATCGACAGCATTATTGTAGCTGTTACGGTCGATACTCCGGGCGCTATAATCTCCGTAGACTCGCGTGATGCTACTGTAAGCACTGACAAGATTACCGCAGAGGTGACTTAATGGACATGACAGCCCTGTTCTTTCCCCAGAACAATGATATCGTAGTCACGGCTAAGTTCCCTGATATTACAACCGGTGCCGGCATCACGACGAAGTTCTGGCGCAAGAATGACAAGAATACGCCAGATAGTGACCCATCGAGCAAGTCATATACTGGCACAGCTTTGTCGCAGGGGACAGACAGTCTATGGTTTTCTCAATTCACTATACCTTCAGTAGACAACTCTTCGCCGGGTATGTACTGGTGGCGAGTCGATGCTGTCGATGCAACCAATAAGCGCAGGACTGCGCAATCCGGTCCACTTCTGGTAGAGGCGGTGTGACATGGTAGCTGGTCAGAAGGTGACGCCATCAGATGAGGCGTCGACAGAGCGGCTCATGCGCTACTGGGCAGAGGGCGCGGGGGCGGCGAAGATCAACTGGGGAGTAGATGGCGACTTCGATCGCTGCCGTGCACACCTAGGTAAGTACGTCGGCGCAGGTCAGCTCGATGGGCTCTGCGCTAATCTACATAAGCGTGCCACAGGGGCCTGGCCGGGCCATGCCCCAGGAGAGTCTAAGTTACCCGTCAGTAACGTCAACCCTGACCGGGACTTCCCCTACGAGGCCGGATCAGGTATTATACCCCGAAGGGAATGAGAGGGAAATGAGCGATTCTGTACCCGAGACTGGTGGCGATACCGGAGAGGTCGTCGATGCCAGTGCTGCCGCGCTCGCAACAGAAGATCAGGAAGCTGAAGAGCAGCTGCATGATATTATGCAGCAGGAGGACCCTGACGAGCTGAAGCGACAGGTAGACCACTGGAAGAAAGCGGCCCAGCGGCACGAGAGAACCGCACGGGATAACTCTGGTGCAGCCAAGAGGCTGCGCGAGATGGAGGATGCCAACAAGTCCGAGCTACAGAAGGCTGTCGATGCCCAGCAGGCTGCAGAGCGCGAGCGAGACGCCGTGCGAGGCGACCGGGACCGGATGTTGGCGGCTGCTGCCCATGATCTCGATCCTGACTTGATAGACTTCCTGGGAACCGGCACGGAGGAAGATATCAACGCCAGGGCAGAGGTCCTCGCAGGAATAATCACCAAAGCTGCTCAGAGGCTGGTAGACCAGACGGGACAGCCGAATGGCGCCCGCGCATCTGCAACAGGAGCGCGCGCACGTCCAGTTGCCTCCCTGCGTCCAGGCGCGGCTCCCGCGTCCCAAGCCCCTAGCAGCAATGAGGAGATGTTCCGGCAGCTAGTCGACAGAAATCGGTCCACCTAGCGCGGGTCACGCCTGACCGCGTCCGCGCGGAAGGATAGGGCATTCATGCCAACCTACGGTACTCACATTACGCGGACGACATCCGGTTCTGACCCGCTGGTTCCTGAGCCGCTCGCCACGTCAATTATTCAGGAGGCTCCAAAGTCCAGTGCGGCTTTGAGCCTCATGCGCCGTGTCCCGCTCTCTGCTAAGACGCAGCGCATGCCCGTCCTCGATGTCCTGCCCGTGGCCTACTGGGTCGGTGGCGACGTGGGGATGAAGCAGACCGCGAACCAGGCCTGGAAAAACGTCGTCATGGTCGTCGAGGAACTGGCCTGCATCGTGCCGATCCCCGAAGCCTACATGGACGACGCGGATGTCCCAATCTGGTCAGAAGTCCAGCCGCGCATCACTGAGGCAGTCGGCGCGCTGATCGACTCGGCGGTACTCTGGGGCGTCAACAAGCCTGTCACCTGGGGCGAGGCCGTGTTCACCGGCGCTACCAAGAGTGGCCACTGGACCATTGAAGGTACCGGCGTCGACCTCGGCCAGGACTTCTCCAACCTTGGCCTCGCCATGGCCCAGAGCGGCTATACCCTCAACGGCTTCGCCGCGATGCCCGGTCTCGGCTGGAAGCTGACCGGGCTCCGGTCGGCGCAGGGCGTTCCGATCTACCAGCCGGACATGACCGGCTCCCCGACAGGACGCGGGTTGTATGGGTACCCGCTGTCCGAGGTGCAGAACGGCTCCTGGAACTTCTCCACGAGCGGCGCGCTCATGCTCGGCGGCGACTGGTCCAAGTCGATCATCGGCATCCGCAATGACATCAGCTTCAAGATGTTCACTGAGGGCGTCATCTCGGACGACTCCGGCAAGGTCATCCTGAACCTGATGCAGCAGGACTCGGTGGCGATGCGTATGACCATGCGCCTCGCCTACGCGACCGTCAACCCGGTCACCATCATGCAGCCTGCCTCCGGCATCACCGCGCGGTGGCCGTTCGCTGCAGTCCTGCCGGTCGGTGCGTCGGCTCCCGCTGGTGGCGCGATCTCCGTCATCCAGGCACCGCCGTATCCGTACACCGGCGCGTTCATGACGTCCGAGCAGGCCGAAGCGGTCGAGGCTGCGGCTGCTGAAGAGGCCAAGGCAGTCGAGGAAGGTACTGCGGCTGAGGAGAGTTCAGCCAGGGAAGCAGAGCACGCTCGGCGTTCAGCCCGTAAGAGCGAGTAACCAGTGAAGAAGATAGCAACCCGGTCTTCCGGGGCGGTCTTGGTATCCGGATACTGGGAAACCCAGTCTGGGGCTCCAACGAGCGCGCCGGGTAGCGGCAAGTACCGCGCGGATAACTGGGCAACGCCGAGTCAATTGGCTATGTCGCCCACAGACGCGGACGGGTACAACCGTTATACCGGGTTGCTATCTTTGAAGGATGGCGACGAGATAATTCAGACCGCATCGAACGATAGCCAGAATTACCAGAGGTGGTCGGTTGTATCGGTCGTAGATCAAGGAACTTGGGTCCAGGTAAATGTCTCAGTTACGGATACTGGATCAGCGTTTGCCGCTCCTGGGTCAAACCAGTCTCGTCTACTTCAGGCTCTGCAGGTAAATGAGGTGACCTCTACACCTCCTGGTGCCTTCTCGTCTATGCCGCCCCTAGCTACACCAGATGACATCATAGCTAGGCTAGGCCGGAACCTGAATCAGACTGAAGCCGCCCGCGTCGATGCGCTATTGCAAGACGGTAGTGCTATCATCAGGCGTTACGCCCGCGAGGACTTCTTGATTGTTAATCAGGATGTTATCGTTGTTCCTGGTGATGCCGGGATTATTACGGTCCCGAATACGCCAGTTATATCGATAGACAAGCTAGTAGCATTGTCAGGTATAATTGGTGTATCCGACATGGAGGTGACTTGGTACCGGTTTGACGGGATCGAGACGATACTGGTTCCCGATCCTATTATGTCCGGAATCATCAATCTGCCAGAGTACTGGTACGAGGCTTTGTGGTCTCGTCAGTCGTTTGAGTTGACGCATACTCATGGCTACGGCGATACTCCTCCTGAGGTTGAGGGACTTCTTTGCAATGCTATTATTTCAGAACTATCGACGCCGACGCTTTCTGCGACTGTACAGAGTGAGTCGATCGGTGCGTATAGCTATAGCATGCGTCGCCGGGCGATTGGTGGCGGCCTCTACGCTACCCTGACTGACTTCGGCATGCAGAGTATGCTATCGGACTACCGTAAGAGCCAAGGCACGATTGCGGTGAGGTTCTGATGTTTCCGGATGGGGTTATTGTGACGATCGTCCGCAGGACTGTTACGAGCCGGGACGAGTGGAACAATGATGTCTACACATCTGTGTCAGAGGATGTAGGCCCGTGCTCTGTACAGCCAGCGTCTAGCCGCGAGGATCTCAACTTTGCGGACCAGCTGACCTCTGGCATTATAGTGTTCGTCCCGTACGGTACCGTGGTCGACTACGTTGACGCCGTCATCGTCGCGGGGGTGCGCTACGAGGTACGCGGGCGGCCAGACGTATGGGTATCTCCGTTCTCAGGTAATACGTCCCCTATCCGCATCGACGCTACTTTGGTCAAGGGGGCTGCGTGAGCGCTAGCTACAACCCTGATCACCAGGGTATGCGCGAGTTCCTGAACTCGCCAGGGATGATGCACCTAGTCGTACGGGTAGCAGAGCGCATCATGACGCGGGCGATCTCCCTGTCGCCGGTTGAGACAGGAGAGTACATTTCGCACTGGCGACTACGCTCGCATAGGTTTGGCGGCATACACAATGACCGTTGCGAGGCGATAGTGTTCAATGACGCCCGTGATGCGATTTGGGTAGAATATGGTCATCCGGGCCGTGAGCCATATTACGTGCTCACTCGCGCTTCGAGGGAGGCGGGCTGGTAATGGTTGCTGCTCAAGTTACTGAGTTTCCAGATACTGAGTCTGCTATCATGTTCTACCTCATGCCGCAATTTTCTAGTATCAGGTTCGTGACCTCGATGCCCACCGAGATTACGCAGATGACAGCTAAGATTCAGAGAACATCTGGCGCTAACCGGCATATCTGGATTGATGAGCCCATTGTTGAGATTGACGTTTGGGGAGATAGTTCTAACACCATGGCCGTTTCGATCGCCGCGAGAGAGATACAGGCAGCGATGCTGTCGCTCGCCGGACATGTAGTTCAGAATGGGGTGATACAGCACGTAGAGACCATCGCAGGACCAAGAAGACTAGCGGAGGTGAATCCTGATCTTTCTCGTTACAACTCGACCTACCTAGTGAGACTACACCCATAAGGGAGGGGCATAATGCCCGCATCAACAAAGGATGTCGAAACGGTCGAATCAGGCTTTGCAGACAGCGGCGGTCCCGGCTCTACCGATGTTCAGCCGCTAGTCGCCGGTCCCGGCAAGCAGAAGGACAACAGCCTGCTCTACGCGGCTGGCGACGTTATCATCTGGATCGCGGCCCAGAATACGGCCGGCCCAGTTACCGGCTTCGAGGACATCTCCACTCTCACCGGCTACTACTGCTGCGGGTGGATCGACACGTCCGGTTACATCTTCAAGCTCGACGAGACCACAAAGGACATCCAGGGGGCCGGTACGCTGACCGCGCTCCGGACGATCCTCACCGGCGGTACCAAGAGCGTGCAGGCGACCTTCCTCGAAGGGCTCAACCCGTACGTCCGGTCACTCTTCGATGATGTGCCAATTTTCCCGGTCACGTCCTCTCCACTGAAGGCGACGACCACCGCGCCGTACATGGCGACATACACAATCCCCGACCCGCCCGCCGACAACCGCTACGCCTTCATCTGGGACAGCCTCGACGGCACCAAGCAGATGCGGCT
>Ga0318572_10001068_pt1 | contig 10741 bp, 10 predicted proteins | sample GRESIP089b5f20_FD_202528 | JGI IMG/M metagenome (GOLD analysis project Ga0318572, IMG submission 202528) | Tropical soil microbial communities from Luquillo Experimental Forest, Puerto Rico - GRE.SIPMG.089b5f20 | ecosystem: Environmental > Terrestrial > Soil > Tropical forest > Bulk soil...
CAATGCCGCCAACGTGATCGCACGCGACCTCAGCGTCCAGAAGTGGTGGCAGCCGGTGCCGAGCCCATCCTGGCCGCGCATTCCGACGGCGATGGCCGCCGAGTGATTGGACATCGGCTGAGGGCAATCCGTTTGGCCCCACGATATCGTCGGTCCCTTCATGTCTGCTTTTGGCACAAAGCGGACATGCCGGTCGCAGTAACGAATGTCCGCTTTCGGGGGTAAAGGGACATTCAATTGATCCTTGGCAATGCGGACATCGCGTCGCATACCGGACCGGCCGCTGCATGCTAGCCTTTGACCAACTTTTGCCTGGCGGGGGCGGCACATGCGGCGGCGCGAGTTCATCAAAGTCGTTGTTGGCTCGACCGCTGTTTGGCCGTTCACCGCGCTTGCGCAGCAGTTCGAGCGCATACGGCGCATCGGCGTGCTCATACCCGCAACGTCGGACGATGCGGATTATCAAGCCCGCGCCGAGGCGTTCCTGCAAGGACTGCAGCAACTGGGCTGGACCATCGGCCAAAACGTGCAGATCGAAACCCGCTGGGCCACGAGCAATCCCGCCGATATTCGGAGACACGCGACGGAATTGGTCGCGCTCGGGCCGGACGTCATCCTGGTGAATGGCGTCGCGGCTGTAACGCCGTTGCTACAGGCGACGCGCGCCGTGCCGATCGTGTTCGTCGCCGTCGCCGATCCGGTCGCCGCCGGTTTCGTCGATAGCTTGGCGCGACCGGGCGGCAACGCCACCGGTTTTTCCACGCTGGAATACAGCTTCGGCGGCAAATGGCTGGAGCTCCTCAAGCAGATTGCGCCGAACGTGACGCGAGTGGCTGTCATTCGAGATCCCGCTATCTCCGGCGGCATCGGCCTGTTCAGCGCGGTCCAGTCGGCGGCATCATCGGTCGGAGTGGAGTTAAGTCCAGTCAACGTTCGCGATGCTGGTGAGGTGGATCGTGCAATCGGTGCGTTTGCGAGTGGTGCGAATGGCGGCATGATTGTGACGGCCAGCTCGTTGGCGTTCGCGCAGCGCGATACGATCGTCGCGCTGGCGGCGCGACATAAACTGCCCGCGGTGTACTTCCACCGCATTTTCGTTAGAAGTGGTGGCCTGATCTCGTATGGGCCTGATCTCGTCGACCAATACCGCCGCGCGGCAGCTTACGTCGATCGCATCCTTAAGGGCGAGAAGCCGGGCGAGCTGCCGATACAGGCACCGACCAAGTACGAACTGGTCATCAACCTCAAGAACGCAAAGACGCTCGGCCTCACCATACCGCCGTCATTGCTCGCCAGGGCCGACGAGGTGATCGAATGAGGCGGCGCGAGTTCATCACACTAGTCGGCGGCGCGGCGGCTGCTTTGCCGCTTGCGGCGCACGCGCAGCAACCGTCAACGATGCCTGTGATCGGATATCTCAATGGAGCATCGGCTGCACAGTTCCCACAACTCCTCGCTGGATTCCATAAAGGACTGAGCGAAACCGGCTATTCAGAGGGTCGGAATGTGGCGTTCGACTACCGCTACGCAGACGGTCAATATGATCGGCTGCCCTCACTTGCGGCCGGCCTTGTCAGCCGACGAGTATCTGTAATCGTCGCCACTGCTGGCACTCCTACGATCCGCGCCGCCAAAGCAGCCACTTCGAGTATTCCCATTGTTTTCGTGATCGGTGGCGATCCCGTAACGTTTGGTATTGTTGCGAGCCTCAACCGACCTGGCGGCAATATCACCGGCATGACGTTGAGCGGCACCGAGACCGTAGCAAAGCGGCTTGGTCTGATGCTGGAACTGGTCCCTGCGGCCGCTGTCATCGCAGTCCTGGCGAATCCAAAGAACCCGATCAGCGAGTCGCAGCTAACGGAACTCCGAGCGGCTGCGCGTAAACTCGATCGCCAGCTTATAGTGTTGAACGCCAGCACCGAGAGCGATTTCGCTGCAGTTTCCAAGGACATTGACCAACACAACGTCGATGCGCTTTTTGTTGCTGCCGATCCATTCTTCGACGATAGACGCAATCAGATTGTTTCCTTGGCAGCGCAACACAGGATACCGGCGTGTTACACCCGGCGCGACTTTGTAGTGGATGGCGGATTAATAAGCTACGGCCCCGACGCTCCTGACGCCTTTCGCCAAGCTGGTGTTTATACGGGCCGTATTCTCAAAGGCGAGAAGCCTGCCGATCTTCCGGTCATGGAGCCGATCAAATTCGAAATGGTGATCAATCTTAAGACCGCGAAAACGCTCGGTCTAAACGTGCCACCAACACTTCTTGCCCGCGCCGACGAGGTGATCGAATGAGGCGAGTTGCGCAGCTCGTTTTCATAGCATTGGTACTGTGGTTACCCGATGTAGCTGCGGCAGGCCCAGCAGAGGATGCCAATGCAGCAGTTGATCGGTGGTCGGCTGCTTATAGCTCCAACGATCCGGAAAGCATCGCCAAGAACTATTGGCCCGACGCGATTCTTCTCGGCACTGTCAGCCCTGTGATTTCCGAGGGGACCGAGGCGATCGTGACTTATTTCACGCCCACCAAAGGAACCGGTAACAAAAATGCGATTGATGAACGGCGCACAATCGTAATCAACGAGAACGCAGTAGTGGTCACTGGTTTTTACACTTTTACTCGGATGGTCGATGGCAAACCGGTTCCCGCCCCATCGCGTTTCACCATGCTTGTCACCAAGCGTGGGGATGAATGGCGCATAGCGCATCATCATTCTTCGCCGCACGTTCTGCCGAAGAACTGAAGTCTTTATCGATGCTTTAGAATGTCCGCTATTGGCACAAAGCGGACATCCCGATCACTCTCAGCAATGTCCGCTTTTGGGGGTAAAGCGGACATTCCCGCAGCTCACCCTGATGTCCGCTTTTGACCCAAAGCGGACATTGCCGAGCCTTGCCTAACCACTTTCAGCCTGCCGGTTAGACCCGCTACGATGCCTTGTTCCATACCTTGGGTGAGGCAATGCGACGACGGGAATTCATCGTTGCGCTCGGCAGCGCGGCAGCGTGGCCGGTTGCAGCGCGGGGGCAGCGCCCGAGGGGATGCGCCGGATCGGCGTGCTGCACACCACGGCCTCGGACGATCCGGAAGGTAAGGCCCGCAACGCAGCCTTCGTACAGGGACTGGCACAATTCGGTTGGACCGATGGCGGCAACGTCCGCATCGAAACTCACTGGGTGGCCGGCGATGCCGATATTCGCAAATACACGGCAGAATTGGTCGCCCTTGCGCCGGACGTTATCGTGGCCACCGGCAGCCCAACCGTCGGTCCCCTACTGCAGGCGACCCGCACTGTGCCAATCGTGTTCGTGTATGTCGCTGATCCAGTCGGCGCTGGTTTTGTCGATAGCTTGGCGCGACCGGGCGGCAACGCGACCGGCTTTACCAATTTCGAATACGGCATTGGCGCGAAATGGCTGGAGCTGCTCAAACAGATGGTGCCGGGGGTGACACGAATTGGCGTCATACGTGATCCCGGCATAACCGGGGGAATTGGCCAGTTCGGTGCAATCCAGTCCGTGGCCCCATCGTTCGGTGTTGAATTGACCGCGATCAATGAGCGCGATGATGCCGGTGAGGTCGAGCGTGCGATTGCGGCTTTCGGGCGCGGCTCGGGCGGCGGCCTGATTGTCACCGGGAGCGCGTTGGCAAACCTCCAACGCAATCTGATCATAAGGCTTGCAGCCCGGTACAAACTGCCAGCCGTCTACTTGGCGCGCTACTTCGTAGCTGACGGCGGCCTGATGTCCTACGGACCTGATCCGGTCGACGGATTCCGACGCGCGGCAAGCTACGTCGATCGCATCCTTAAGGGCGAGAAACCCGCGGATCTGCCGGTTCAGGCACCGACCAAGAATGAACTTGTGATCAACCTCAAGACCGCAAAGGCGCTCGGCTTGCAAATCCCGCCCACGTTGTTCGCGAGCGCCGACGAGGTGATCGAATAGTCGATCAATGTCTGCTTTTGGCACAAAGCGGACATCCCGACATGCTCAACTAATGTCCGCTTTTGGAGGTAAAGCGGACATTGGTCGGACTTAGTGAAATGTCCGCTTATGACACAACGCGGACGTTCTAATGAGCGGATTCTGATGAGCCACGGCGGAGATTACGGGAGCGCATCGACACGCACCCGCTCGATAGGGAGCGCGGACCAACCTGATGGTGCAGCGACATCGACGCCCAGCGGCGCGATGAGAGCAAACTCCTTACCCGGACCGAGTACCATCTGCCGCCGCCATAATGTCGTTTGCGGGAATTGCTGACGAATCGTGTCGAGGACCGGGCGCCACTGAAAGCCGCGCGGCCGCGTCAGCCAAACTGCGGTCGAACGCTCCGGCAAAACGGGTTCGCCCCAGACCAAAGCGTAAAGTCCGCCATACCCCTCTTCCATCTGGGTCGCAGCGGCATCGTGCGCACTCACCACCGGGCCAGCAACAGCGAAAGAGTTGAGTGGATCGAGCGCCCAGGAGCCATCTAGTAGGCACCAGTCCTCGTATCCGGGCAGATTGCCGAGCCAGGGCAAATCCGCGACGCGGAATGAGGCACTGCCGCGGAAGCCCGGCGGGTCCTGTTGCCCAAGATGCTGCTGGAAGCGCAGCAGCGCTTCCTCATATTGCTTTATGGTGGTCGTCGAGTGTGGGCGGTGCCAGAATAAATAAGCGAGCATGACGGTTCTACTGTGGTTTGGGACTTGAACCGGTTCCCGGCGTGCTCGAGAAATTCAGGTTATCTGTATGAACAATGCATACAAGACGATCCGCCTGGAGCGATCGGGACCTGTGGCAATTCTAACATTGTCGCGCCCAGATCGCATGAATGCTATCGACAAGCAAATGCTGCGCGAACTGCAGTACGCGCTCGATGATGTCGAGCGTGACGATGCGCTTCGTGTGCTAATCGTTCAGGGTGCTGGCGGTAACTTCTCCTCGGGTTTTGATCTGAAAGAGCAGATGGAGACGCGGCCGAGCGGGTTCGCCGCATGGCGCGAAATCTTAGACAGGGATTTTTCGACTGTTACGCGATTTTGGCACCTCAAAAAGCCGACTATCGCGGCAGTGCGGGGCTATTGTTTAGCTAGCGCCTGTGAACTCGCATTGATCTGCGATATCACCATCGCGGCCGAGGATGCGATTTTCGGTGAACCGGAACTTAAATTCGGAGCTGGCATCGTTGTTATGATTTTGCCGTGGCTCATCGGCCCCAAGAGAGCCAAAGAAATTATTCTGACTGGCTTGGATCGTATCCCAGCAGTTGAAGCGGCGCGGATCGGGCTGATCAATCGAGTGGTTCCGGGAAATCAGCTTGAGTCCGCAGCTGTAGCTCTGGCGCGTCACATCGCGGTCATCGATCCTAATTTGGTGCAGAGGACCAAGCAGGCGATCAATCAATGTTTTGAAACAATGGGTTTGGTGGAGGCGCTGAATAGGGCGCTTGAAATCGATCTCGCGATCGAGGGAGCCGGCAGCGATGACAAGCGGCAATTCATGGAAATTGCTCGCAGGGAGGGACTGCGCAAGGCGATTGAATGGCGAGATGCTCGGTTTATTGGCAGCTACGATGGATAATCTTGGACAGCGTCTCCTTGAGCGGTTCGAGAATTGCTCCGACGCTCCGGCTTTGAATGATGCCGGCGGGATGCTGTCATATCGAGTGCTTGCGGGTAACGCACTCAGAGTAGCCAGCGCTTTGCGCCTTCTCGGAATAAGTGAATACGAGCCTGTGCTCGTACCGGTCGCCAACGAAACGCGAGACATAGCCGCTTTGATCGGGGTTTGGGTGGCCGGCGGAGTTGTTGTGCCGATCGGACGTCATTCGCCTCATGCGGTAATTGAAAGCCTGCGTCAGGCAACAGGCGCAAGGCTTTTCATAGCGAACGATAACGCCGTGCTCGTAACACGCGTCTCCCCGCAAGAGCCCCCCATTCGCCCACTCCTCAAAGGAGCGGCTCTCATCATTTTCACGTCGGGAACGACGGGACGACCAAAGGGTGTTGTCCTGAGCCATCACGCCTTCATCGGAAAACTGCATGCGATCGATGAGATGCTCAATTTCCCGCCAGAGACCCAGACATTACTAGTTTTACAAATCACCTTTGTGTTCGGTCTATGGGTGACACTGCTAACCCTGCTGAAGGGTGGCACCGTCTGGATGTATCGGCGTTTCGACCCAGCCGAAGTTCTTGCTGTGCTCAACGAGAAACGCATTTCAGAAGTAGCATTCGTTCCCACAATGATCCGCAAAATCCTGACCGCCAACGAGTCGCTGGCACCATCCTCAGCCGCGAACATCAAATCTAGAATATTGACGGGTGGCGAACCATTTGGTCGTGAGTTGAGTCGCCGGCTACAAATGTTCGCTCGCAATGGCATTGTCGATATATATGGACTGACTGAAACATGCAGTTCGGACTTTTTCCTTCGGGAGAAGGATCAGGCGGCGTTCGCCGGAACTATCGGTCGTCCGGGACCGCGAGTGCAATTTCGTATCGCCGACGATCAAAGTCGTGAACTGCCAATGCAGCATATTGGCGAGCTGCAGATTTGCACGCCCTTTATCATGAACGGCTACCTTGACGAACCTGACCTTACCCGCTCCTCCTTCGTCGACGGATTCTTTCGAACCGGAGATCTCGCACAAGTGCGTGAGGACGGTCAGGTCGAGCTTGCCGGCCGGATCAAGGATCTCATTATGCGTGGCGGTACAAAAATCTCGCCTCTCGAGCTTGACCATATCTTGCTCGAGCACCCTGCCGTTGCTGGGGCACTGACAACCGGAATTCCCGACGAAATAATTGGGGAGCGAATTCACGCACTTGTCGTGCCGCGCGCGGGTGCAGGCGTTGATGAAGCTGAGCTGCGAGCCTTTGTCGCCAGCAGAATTGAAAGATTCAAGTGCCCCGACGTGTATCACTTCGCCCAGGAGCTTCCGACCGGGCGGACCGGAAAAGTCGACCGAAATGCGCTTCGCGATCTATTGTTACGAAAAAACTGAATATTGGCGTCTCTCGGGACAAGAGCACTTGCGCCTTCGTGCCAAGGACTGCGTTGTTGGATTCCGCGATATAGCGATCGATCACGGCTGAGAGTGTCGGACCTGCGTTCCTTTCGAGATCGCCAGGACCTTTGCGCTCGGCCGAACGTTTCACAATCCAGGTGCTGACCACCGGGTTGCGGTCTAAGGTTTTTTGCCTCGCGATGGATGATAACCGGCTTTCTTCATGACGATCTGGGCGGTAAAGGTCTTGAAGCCGTCTTTGCGGGACCCATTGTTTGTCGTACCTGTCGTGCCGATGTCAGTCGGGCTAGTCAGTGAAAAGGGTTCGAAATGGGGCCGAAAATGGTACGACATGAGACGAGATGAAATTGACCAAGTAACTGATAGGACAAAAATAACTTGGCAAGGTTGGTCGCACCGATTCTGTATCGCTCCTATGATGGAGTGGACCGACCGGCATTGCCGGTTCTTCCACCGCCTGCTGACGCGACGCGCTCTCCTCTATACCGAGATGTTAACCACCGGCGCTGTGCTGCACGGCGATCGCGGGCGGCTGTTGCACTACAACGCGAGCGAACATCCTTTGGCATTGCAGCTCGGCGGAGCCGATCCGCCGGCGCTTGCGCAATGCGCGCGGATCGCGGCAGATCTGGGTTTTGATGAGATCAATCTAAATGCCGGCTGTCCGTCGGATCGTGTCCAGGACGGCCGCTTTGGCGCGTGCCTGATGGCGGAGCCGGCGCTGGTGGGCGAGTGCGTTGCCGCCATGAAAGCTGCTGTGGCGATTCCAGTCACGGTCAAATGCCGTATCGGCATCGACGATCAAGATCCGGAAGTGGCACTCGGAATTTTCGCCGAAATGGTGGAGCGGGCTGGCGCCGACGCGCTGATCGTGCATGCCCGCAAAGCCTGGCTCAAAGGATTGTTGCCGAAAGAGAACCGCGAAGTCCCGCCGCTCGATTATGAGCGGGTCTATCGGCTCAAAACGGCGCACCCTCGGCTGCCGATCGTGATCAATGGCGGTATTGCGAGCCTTGAGCAGGCGCGCGCGCATCTTGACCGCGTCGACGGTGTGATGATGGGCCGCGCCGCTTACCAGAAGCCGCGGCGGTTGCTCGCTGTCGATGCTCTTTTGTTCGCAGATGCGTCGCCGTTTTCGTCGCCGCGCGCAGCCGCGATGGCGCTCGTACCCTATATCGAGCGCGAACTTGCCGAGGGCGGCAGGCTTCACGCCATCACCCGCCATCTGCACGGACTGTTTGCTGGCGTGCCTGGCGCGCGGGCCTTTCGTCGGCAGCTTGCCGGTGCTGCGGCATCCCCGCAAGCCGGCGCTGAACTTCTGATCGCCGCGCTCAGCCTCGTTTCGGACGCGGTGCCCGACAGCTCCCGGATTGCCGCTTAGCGGAAGGTCGGGATGATATTCACGGACGCAGTGAAAGAACAAAACGAAATGTTACTCGGCGTCCCGCTTACTGAGCTTCTCTGGCTTGCGCTCGCTGTTATCGTTGCCGGCATGGTTACCGGAGTGCTCGCCGGCCTGTTCGGCATCGGCGGCGGGGCGGTCATCGTGCCGGCGCTTTATGAAGTATTTCGTCTGCTTGGCGTACCCGAAGAGGTGCGCATCCAGCTCTGTGTCGGCACCTCCATCGCCATCATCGTGCCGACAACGATCCGCTCCTATCTGGCGCATCGGGAAAAAGATCTTGTGATCCCGCAAGTGATCCGGGTCTGGGCGGCGCCTGCGGTGCTTGGCGTCATCTGTGGCGCCGTCATCGCGGCCTTCGCACCGGCGGCGGTATTCAAGATTGCCTTCGTTGTGATCGCAACCCTTATCGCGGTCAAATTCTTCTTCGCGGGGGATCGCTGGAATCTGGGCACCGACTTGCCCGGCACCGCGGCAATGAGTGTCTATGGTTTCGGCATCGGCCTTTGCGGCTCGTTGATGGGCGTGAGCGGCGGCTCATTGTCCAATATCGTTCTCACGCTGTACGGCAAGCCGATCCACAATGCCGTGGCGACATCGGCTGGCCTCGGCGTGCCGATCACGATCGTCGGTACGCTCGGCTATATCGCTGCCGGCTTGCCGCACGAGGTGTTGTTGCCGCCGCTCTCGCTCGGTTTCGTGTCGCTGATCGGCTTGGCGGTGATTGCGCCTTTGTCGAGCCTCACTGCACCTTATGGCGCCCGCCTGGCGCACCGGCTGTCGCGCCGTACACTCGAAATTACCTTTGCGACCTATCTGCTGCTGGTGTCGCTGCGGTTTCTCGTCAGCTTGTATTGAAATTACCGATAGCCGCGCATCATCAGCCTGTCGCCGCTGACTTGCCAGCTTTGCAGGCGGTTGAGAAAGCTCATCCCGAGAAGGCTGGTGCGCAACTGCCCGGGCTGGACGACCAGCGCCTCGACGGAACGTTCTTCGAGTTCGCCGAGCGCGATACGGTCGAGCGTGACCGGCGCTGCGCGGGCGCGGCCGTTCGCCGTCTCGATGCTGACGGTGTAATTGAGCAAAGCGAGCGGCAGCCCCGCTACTTTGGCGTCGTCGGGCGTCAACACGACCGAACTGGCCCCGGTATCGACGACCATGTGCACCCGCGCGCCGTTGATCTGGGCAGAAACGGCGAAATCTCCCGCGCCGGTGCGCGCCACCTCCGCGGTGCGGCCGTGCGAGATGACGTGGCCGGGCATCAATTCGGCCATGACCCGATCGGCAACCTGATGCACTTCGTAGCGATAGGAATAGCCGACCACCAGGACGACGCCGATGACCGCCCATAGCAGGGCGCCCATGATCGCCTCAGTGAAGCGGTCGCGGAAAATGGCGAACAACGCGCCGCCGAGGAACACCAGGATTGCAAGCTTGTATGCCAGCGAGCCGAACTCGTCCGTCGAGAACGGTCCTACCGTGCCCGCACTGTGGCGCGAGACTAGCACCAGGATTGCAACGACTATTCCGAGAAGGAGAAGCCACAACAAGCCCTGGCGCACGGCGGTCACCTCCTCGCTGAGGCAGTGTAGCCGCTTGCAACCGTCGGCGCCGGTGTGGCGCAGTCTCGGCCACCGCAGTTATCATTCCCTGTCGGAAACATCGGCATGCGGAATCAGGAAGGCAGGACACCATAGACGGGCGAGAGCGGAACGCAATCCCTTCTTGGAACGGCCAAGCAATGGAGTGACCGCATAGTGCAGCGTTGACGATTTCTCAAACGACTCGCGGCCAATGTGATCAGCTTCAGCGCTTTGGGAGCATGCACGCCGGGCAGGGTCCCGTGATGCCGGCAGCCTTCTGGCGACCCAAGACGCGGCGCGCTAGGCTCGCCGCCCATTCAATCAATCAAGGCAAACGGCCATGAAGCTATATGACGGCGGTCGCGCTCCCAATCCGCGGCGCGTGCGCATTTTTCTCGCCGAGAAAGGCATCGATGTTCCGACCGAACAGATCGATCTCGGCGCGTTGCAGCAGCGCAGCGACGCCTATACCGCGATCAATCCAATGCAGCGTGTACCGGCGCTCGTGCTCGACGATGGAACCGTGATCGCCGAATCGATCGCGATCTGTCGCTATTTCGAGTCCCTTCAACCGGAGCCGATACTGTTCGGCACCGGTCCACTCGACAGCGCGCTTGTCGAAATGTGGAATCGCCGGACCGAGCTTCATCTCTTTTTTCCGGTCGCCAGCATCTTTCAGCATCTGCATCCGGCGATGCGCCGTATGGTCGACCCGCAGGTGCCGGCCTGGGG
>Ga0318572_10001072_pt1 | contig 10722 bp, 11 predicted proteins | sample GRESIP089b5f20_FD_202528 | JGI IMG/M metagenome (GOLD analysis project Ga0318572, IMG submission 202528) | Tropical soil microbial communities from Luquillo Experimental Forest, Puerto Rico - GRE.SIPMG.089b5f20 | ecosystem: Environmental > Terrestrial > Soil > Tropical forest > Bulk soil...
GGGCCGGGGCGGCCGCGGCTCGCGGGCGGGTCGTAGTAGATGTCGGTTTTCCCGCCGGGCGAGACGAACTCGAAGGTTCCGCCCTGCGCCACCGCGTCGCGGCCGGAACAGCCCGCCAGGAGAGCCGCCACCAGGCCCATTAGGGCCCCGGCCATCGCCAGCCGCCACATGGTTAAGGCGCCGCTCCTCCTCATCGCTTCGCTCTGCATCGTCGCCGGCGCGGTCAAACGCCCGCCGGTTGCACGTATTCGATGTCGACCAGGCGGTCGCCGTCATAGGTCAGGGTGGTGATCGAGCCCAACGCGCATTCGCGTCGCCGCGGGTCGTGCCAGAGCCGCTTGCCGCTCAGGTGTTGGCGCAGCGTCCACACCGGCAGTTGGTGGCTGACGCACACCACCTCGTGGCCGGTGCCACGGGCGCGCGCCTTGTCCGCCGCGGTCGTCATCCGGGCCGCGATCTCCGCGTAAGGCTCGCCCCAGGACGGGGTGAACGGGTTGCGCAGCTGCCACCAGAACCGCGGGTCGCGCCAGGCGCCGTCACCGGGGCCGATGCGCCGGCCCTCGAAGAAGTTGGCCGATTCGATCAGATCGGGGTCGGTGTCCACGGGCAGGTCGTGCTTGGCGGCGATGGGTGCGGCGGTCTCCTGGGCCCGCTGCAACGGTGAGGCGATCACCGCGACGACGTCACGATCGGCCAGCGCATCGGCCACCGCATCGGCCTGCGCCCGGCCCTTCTCGGACAGGTGGTATCCGGGCAGGCGGCCGTAGAGGATCCCGCGGGGGTTGTGCACCTCGCCGTGGCGCACCACGTGGATCTTGGTCTGCTCGGCCATCAGTTCTTGTCCTCCTGGGCGGCCGCGCGGGCCGCGATGGGGAGCGCGGCGGCGATCCGGTCGAACGCCGTGTCGTCCAGGGCCGTCGAGACGAACCACGCCTCGAAGGCGCTGCACGGCGGGTAGACGCCCGCGTTCAGCAAGGCATGAAAAAACGGTGGATAGCGCCAGGTGGCACTCGCCCGCGCGGACGCGAAGTCGATCACCGGCGTTTCGGAGAAGAACACGCTGAGCATGTTGCCGGCCCGCGAAACCTGATGCGGCACAGATGCTTTCGTCAGAGCCTCGGACAGCAGCCCGGCCAGGTGGTCGGCGTTGGCGTCCAGCGTGGCGTAGACGGCGTCGTCGGCGGCGCGCAGCGTCGCCAGGCCGGCGGCCACCGCCACCGGGTTACCCGACAAAGTGCCGGCCTGATACACCGGCCCCAGCGGCGCCAGCCGCTCCATCACGTCGGCCCGCCCGCCGAACGCGGCGGCCGGCAACCCGCCGCTCATCACCTTGCCGAAGGTGAACAGGTCGGCGGCGACGGGATCGATTCCGTGCCAACCGCTTCGGCTGACCCGGAAACCCGTCATCACCTCGTCGATAATCAGCAGCGCACCGTGCTCGGCGGTGATCGCGCGCAACGCCGCGTTGTAGCCCGGCGCCGGCGGGACCACTCCCATGTTGCCGGGGCTGGCTTCCGTGATCACCGCGGCGATCTGGTCGCCGAACCGGGCGAACGCCTCCCGCACCGCGTCGATGTCGTTGTAGGGCAACACGATTGTGTCGGCGGCGGTCGCACCCGTCACCCCGGGCGAGGACGGCAGACCCAGCGTCGCCACCCCGGAACCCGCGTCGGCGAGCAACGCGTCCACATGGCCGTGGTAGCAGCCGGAGAACTTGACGATCTTGGCCCTACCGGTGAACCCGCGGGCCAACCGGACCGCGCTCATCGTGGCCTCGGTGCCGGAGTTCACCAGCCGGATCCGCTCGACCGGCGCCACCCGCCCGATGATCTCGGCGGCCAGCTGGCTCTCCGCCGGCGTCGGCGCACCGAACGACAATCCGGAGGCGGCGGCCTTGGCGACCGCCTCGACGACGGCCGGATGGGCGTGGCCCAGGATCATCGGTCCCCACGAGCAGACCAGGTCGACGTAGCGGTTGCCGTCGGCGTCGGTGAGCCAGCACCCGCGCGCCCCGGTGATGAAGCGCGGCGTGCCGCCCACGGCGGTGAACGCGCGCACCGGGGAGTTCACTCCGCCGGGGATGACCGCGCAGGCGTCCTCGAACAGCTTGGCCGACGTCGTCACGGCAGCCGGGGCATGCGCGGTCGCCTGGTCACTGCTACCCATGCCGACCAGTGTCCCAGCCTCTGCGGATCGTTCAACTACAGGGTGTAGCAGGGACGGGCATCCTGTTAGGCGTCTTGCCGGTCGGATTTCTGTGCGGCCAGCAGATCACGGCGCGCGGCCTCGCGCTCCCTTTCGGCCGCGCGTCGGTGAGCGGCGACGTCACCGAGGCCCTCCGCGACCGCGAGTTCGTGGGCCTCGGCGGCGCGTTCGTGTGCGGCACCGGCCTCATAGTGGCGCTGCAGCTCGCGCTGGCGCGCTTCCTGGTCGCGCTCATGCGCACGCTCGGCGTGCTCGGCGGCGCGCTTGAGGTCTTCCTTTGTGATGGCCTTCCCCGCGGCAAGTTCGGCCTCCCTGCGCAGCAGCTGCTGGGCGCGCTGGGCGGCTTCGTTGCCCGGTGAGTCGGCCATGAGGCGACACTAGCCCCTGCGCGGCGAAAAGTGGTGGCCCACAATCGACTGGTGACGAGGCAGTCGGCCGTCGACGTCGCTGCGGCCAGGGTTGACGCGGTCCGCGAGGATCCGGACGCCCGGCTCGCGCTGATGCGAGAGCTCTACGAGGTCCCGGCGAACGTGGACCGCGGTCATCTGCCGTACCGGCAGGCGGCCTCGGCCTTCATGGGATGGCAGCTGCGTCGCGGACTGCTCAACCCGGGCGACGGCGGGGCTCCGGGAAGCCCTTGGTGGCGTGCGGTTAACGAGCGCCTGCTCCGGGACGGCTGGGAGGCCCGCGCCCTAACCTTCGGTCATCCCGGCACCCCCAGCTCGCCGGCGGTCGCCGCTGGAGTGGAGTTCATCCGGCGCCCGTCCGCCCAGCGGTGGTACCGGGCACACAACGTCAGCGTCGTCAGCGCATACCTCGAACACCAGCACCTCGCATCCGTCGAGTCCCGCGTCGAACGTTTCTTCATCAACCTGGTGCTGATGAGGGTTCTCTACGCCCACGCGCTGGTCGCCGCGCCCCGGCTCGCGCTCGGCTGGCTGGCGTTCGCCGGTCGGCCGCTCGGCGACCCACGATTGGGCATGACCGGGATATTCCTGTCGCTTTCCAGGGTGCTCCCAGACCGCTACCCGCTCGGCGACGACCTCGCGCCCTACCTAAAGGCCGAACATGGCGTAGGGCACCTGCTCGATGTCGGGGTCATCCAGCCGCGAGTCGAACTTCTCTATGACTGGTCCGCTTGCGATCTGGCCATACCCGGCCTGCGACAGCTCCTCGACGGCCAAACTCCTTGTTACGCATGGCCGCCGGACGACCGGCAGCCGTGGCGTCCGCCGCCGTCTCGACCGGCCCGGCTGGCACGCGCGCTGGTGCCCGCGACGCGCCGCACGCCTTGATCTCGACGGGGGCGGACTAGTTGGATGGACCCCATGAAACTTCCACAAGGGCTCGCGCGGTTCAACCGGCACGTCACCAACCCCGTTCAACGGATGTGGGCCGGTTGGCTCCCGCCGTTCGGAATTGTCGAGCATGTCGGACGGCGCTCGGGCAAGCCGTACCGAACCCCGGTGGACGTCTTCAGCACCACCGTGGATGACAAACCGGGCGTGGCGATCCTGCTGACCTACGGCCCCGACCGCGATTGGCTGAAGAATCTCACCGCCGCCGGGGGCGGGCGGATGCGCCGCAACGGAAAGAACTTCGGCGTCTCGGACCCACACGTGGTCACCAAGGCCGAGGCGGCGGCGCACATAACGGGCTGGGCGCGCCCGATTTTCGCCAGGCTGCCGTTCGAGCAAGCCGTGTTACTCACCAAGATCGGGTGATACCGCCATGCAATTGCCCCAACGGCTCGCCCGGTTCAACCGCCATGTGACCAACCCCATCCAGCGGCTCTGGGCCGGCTGGATCCTGGGCCACGGCATCCTCGAGCACGTCGGCCGGCGCTCCGGCAAGTCCTACCGCACGCCGTTGGTGGTGTTCGACGCCGACGTCGACGGACGGCCGGGGGTGGCGATTTTGCTGACCTACGGCCCAAACCGTGACTGGCTGAAGAACATCACCGCGGCGAACGGCGGCCGGATGCGGCGCTATGGCAAGACCTTCGGCGTCACCGACCCGCAGGTGGTCAGCAGGGCGGAGGCGGCGAAACACGTGGCGCGCAGATGGCGGCGGATATTCGCCGAGGCGCCGTTCGAGCAAGCCGTGTTACTCACCAAGACCGGCTGAGCAGACGCAAAAGCCCCCCGAATCGGCTCAAATCAGGGGCTTTTGCGTCTGCTCCGCATCGATTCGCCGCTGCGCACCCATCCGCCCGCGTGCCCGCGCGATGAAGTAGAGCCCGACCACCACCGCCCAGGACACCAGGCTGAGCCACAGCTGACTGCGCGCCGAGCGGTCGAACGCCATCTGCACCAGCACGGCGGTGATTGCAGCCAGAGTGAGGATCGACAGTACGGGGAAGAACCACATCTTGACCCGCAGCCGCTCCACGGGCGTCCGGCGCCGCAGGATGATCTGCGACAACGCGATCAGCCAGTAGACGAACAAGATGATGGCGCCCGACGAGTTGAGCAGGAAGAGGAACACCGTGCCGGGCGCCAGCCACGCCATGATGACGCAGAGAAACCCGACGGTCGACGAGAACAAGATTGCGATGTACGGGACGCCGCGGCGACTGAGCTTTACCAGCCGAGTCGGGGCCTCACCCCGGTCAGCGAGCACGAATAGCATCCGCGACGACGTGTACAGGCCGGAGTTGAGGCACGACAGCACCGCGGTGAGCACCACCGCGTTCATGACCTGATCCGCGCCGGACAGACCCAAGTGTTTGAGCGCCGCGACGTACGGCGAGGCACCCAGCTCCACCGAATTCCACGGGAGGATCACGACGAGCAGAAAGACCGAGCCGACGAAGAAGATCGCGATGCGCGCCACCACCGACCTCGTCGCGCGCTGGACCGCAACAACCGGGTCTCGACTCTCCGCGGCGGCGACGGTGACGATCTCGGCACCCACCATGGAGAAGATCACCACCACGATGGCGGCGAAGACCGCCCCGACGCCTTTCGGGAAGAACCCGCCGTGCGACGTGAGGTTGGAAAAGTCTGAGTGGTGGCCGGGCAGGAGCCCCAGGACGAAAACCGTGCCGACGACCAGGAAGATCGCGATGGTCGCGACTTTGATTCCGGCGAACCAGAATTCGAATTCGCCGAAGGACGACACCGAGAATAGGTTCGTCGCGGTCATCAGCACCATCAGGCACAGCGAGAGCAGCCAGAGCGGCGCATGGAACCAGTAGTTGAGGACCTTCCCGCCGGCGACCGCCTCGAAGCCGACCACGATCACCCAGAAGTACCAATACAGCCACGCGACCGAGAACCCCGCCCAGCCGCCCAGCGCCTTGGCCGAGTAGTCGGCGAACGATCCGGTCGACGGGTTCGCGGCCGCCATCTCGCCCAGCATCCGCATCACCAGAACGATCAGCAGACCGCACAGTGCGTACGTCAGGAACGCGGCGGGCCCGGTGTCTCTGATGACCACACCGGATCCGACGAACAGCCCGGCGCCGATCACACCGCCGAGGGCGATCATGCTCAGCTGTCGCTGCGACAGTCCTTGGCGCAGTTGCGAGGTAGCCACGGCCAGCCACCTCCTGGACGTCCGGCGTTGCCGGGCAAATAATAGTCAGTCGAACCGATCTTCGAAACGAGTCTGCCCGCAGCGCGCCAGATCCGCCGAAATCCCGCCCTGAACGCAGGCTCGGCGGAGCGAAAATCAAAGATGCAGGTCTTGTTCGCGGATCAACGCCGTGGCCAACACACTGACCACCGCCGTCGCCACCAAATACCCGCACGCCAGCCACGGCGCGCCGCCTACGGCGGCGATCAGTGCGGTCAGGATCATCGGGGTGATCCCCGAGGCGTACACCCCCGAGAACTGGTAGACGACAGACAAACCGGTGTAGCGGGTGGCGGTGGGATACAGCGACGAGTACAGCGTGCCCTGCGCACCGTAGAAGAGCGCGTGCACGACGCCGAACACGACGATCATCGCCAGCCCGAACCAGACCAGATTCTTGGTGCCGAACAAGGCGAACGCGGGGAAGGCGGCGAGGCCGTAGCACGCCACGCCGGCCAGATACACCCGCCGCGCGCCGAAGCGGTCGGTCAGGATCCCAGACACCGGCAGCAGCGCGGCCATCAGCAGGGCGGCGACGGTCACCACCAACAGCACCGACACCTTGTTGAAACCCAGTGCGCCGGTGACGTAGCTGATCGCGAAGACACCCCAGGTGTTGAACGCGAACCCTCGGCCCAGCGCGACAGCAGTCCCAGCACGGTGTTGCGCCGGGCGCGGGGTTCGCGGACGATCTCGCGAATGGGCACGCGGGAGGTGGCCTCGAAGTCCCGCCGTTCCTGGAATTCCCGGAAGGCCGGTGTTTCTTCCACCCGCAACCGCACCATGATGCCGATCGCGACGAGCACCAGGCTCAGCAGGAACCCGATGCGCCAGCCGTAGGCGAGAAACCGGGTGGGCCCCAAGGCAATCTGCAATATCGCGAATATCCCTGTGCCTAAAGCCAATCCGAGCGCCAGGCCGATCTGCGGAATCGCCCCGAAGCGGCCGCGCCGGTCTTCGGGGCCGTGTTCGACGGCGAGCAGCACCGCGCCCGCCCACTCGCCGCCGAGCGCGAAACCCTGCAGGATGCGCAGCGTCAGCAGCAGCACCGGCGCCCAGGCCCCGATCTGCGCGGCGGTTGGCAAAAATCCGATCAGCGCCGTGGCGACGCCCATGATCAGCATCGTCAATGCCAGGCTGCGCTTGCGCCCGATCCGGTCCCCGATATGGCCGAACACCAACCCGCCGATCGGACGCATGAGAAACCCGACGGCGAACGTGGCGAACGCCAAAAGCGTACCGACCAGAGAACTTTCGCTGGGGAAGAAAACTCGGTGGAACACCAGGCCGGCCGCGGTGGCGTACAGGAAGAAGTCGTACCACTCCACGGAGGTGCCCAACAGGCTGGCCGCGATGACGATGCGCAGCCGTCGACGCTGTTGCGCGTCCGATTCGTCGTGCTCTTCCGGCGCCGCTATCGTCGCGGCGGGCAATGTCGTCGCCACGGCTAGTGCGCCGAGGCGACCGCGAACGGGGTCGCCGGTGCCGGTTGCGACGATCGGTTGGGGTGCTGCCACAACCCCTTCCGCTCGAGCAGCGGCAGGACGCCCTCACCAAACCAGTAGGCCTCCTCCAGGTGCGGGTAGCCCGAGAGGATGAAGTGGGTGATGCCGAGCCGCGAATACTCGACCAGCCGTTCGGCAACCTCGGCGTGCGAACCCACCAGCGCTGTGCCCGCCCCTCCGCGGACCAGGCCGACGCCGGCCCACAGGTTGGGGCCGACCACAAGCCGGTCGCCGCTGCCGCCGTGCAAATTCAGCATCCGGCGCTGGCCCTCGGATTCGCTGCGCGCCAGGCTGGCCTGCACCCGCTCGACATCCTCCGGGTCGACGGCCGCCAAGAGCCGCTCGGCTTCGGCCCACGCTTCTTCGGAGGTGTCGCGGCTGATCACGTGAATCCGCAAGCCGTACTGCAGAATCCGTCCGGCAGGGCCGGCTTGGGCGGCCAGCCCACGAACCCAGTCCAGCTTTTTGGCGACCGCCGCCCGCGGTTCACCCCAGGTGAGGTAGACGTCGGAGTGCTTGGCCGCGACCGGCCCGGCGGCCGCCGATGAGCCGCCGAAGAACACCGCAGGTATCGGGTCGGGTGGGTTGTTCGGTTGCGCACCCTCGATGCGAATGTGGTCTCCGGCGAAGGTCACCGGCTTTCGCGAGGCCCACAGTTGCCGCACCACATGCAAGAACTCGGCGGTGCGGGCGTATCGCGACTCCTTGTCCAGGAAATCCCCGTAGGCCCGTTGCTCGTGCGGTTCGCCGCCGGTGACGACGTTGAGCAGCAACCGGCCGCCCGAGTGCCGCTGGAAGGTCCCGGCCATCTGCGCGGCCAGTGTCGGGCTGAGCAGCCCGGGCCGGAAGGCGACCAGGAATTTCAGCGTCTCGGTGCCCTCGATCAGCATGGCCGTCGTCAACCAGGCGTCCTCACACCACAATCCGGTCGGTGTGAGCACCGCCTCGAAGCCGTTGTCCTCGGCGGCCGCGCAAATCTGGTGCAGATACCGCAAAGTCGCGGGCCGGTCCCCATGCATCGCAGTACCGTGCCCGCCTGCGACCAGGTTTCGCGAATCGCCGTAAGTCGGCAAAAACCAGTGAAACGCCAGGCTCATCCGCCCTCCCTTGCATCTCTTCGCATCGTGCGCGACATCGGCAGGGCGCGCGAGGGTTGAAACCTTCGAGATTGAATTCCGGCGCTAGTGCGGGTTGCCGGTTTGGGGATCGAGCGTCAGCGTCGGTTGGGTCGGACCGGCGAAATCGAACATCGCGGTCAGCGCGCCGGCGCGCTCATCGAAAGAGTGGTCACCGATGCGGCCGGTGCTCCAGTTGTCCTCGACGAACCGCAGGATTGACGTTTGGTCGGTCAACGTGTGGTCCACGAAATTCATTCGGGCATAAGGAGATATCACCAACATCGGCAGCCGCGGGCCGTATCCGCACCGTCCTTGGTAGACGACGGGTGTGGCGGCCGCATCACCGCATCGGCCCGGGCCGTTCAGCGCGTCTTCGGGTGTGGCCGAGGGCACCACGATCGGCGAGGGCTTGTGATCGTACCAGCCGTCGGAGTCGTCGTAGGTGACGACGATCGCCATGTCCCGCCATTCCGGGAGCCGTTGCAGATGGTTGATCGTGCCGACGAGGAACTGCTGCTCGTCGAACGGATCGGAGTAGCCGGCGTGCGCGTTTTGGTAGGCGGGCGGTTTCAGAAAGCTCACCGCCGGCAGGTGCCCGCCATCGGCGGCGGCCCAGAAATCGGATACGTCGTATTGGTGGTTGGCTTGGTCGCCGCGGCCGATCATGTCGATCGAGCTGGGTGGCAGGTGATGCGGGTTGGCGGTGGACGGATAGTACTGAAACGGCTCGTGATGTGGGACGTAATCGGTTTTGGTGCCGAACGGCAGCGCCCCGGTCTTGCCGGTCCCGCCCACGGCGTCGCCGATGTTGTGCGTCGCGCCGCACTCCGCCGTGCCGTCGGGCCTGCGGGCGGTGGGCTTGAAACCGCCCTGGAAATAGCCCCACGTGATGCCCTTCGCGTTGAGCAGATCACCGATGTTCTTGTTGTCGGAGCTGAACCGCACCTGGTCGCGGAAAGAGCAGTCGTCGCCGAGGGGTTGCGAGTCGTTGATCAGGGTCCCCTGGCCGTTGCCGGCGTCGTCGATGACATTGTGAGGCGGGAACGGTTGCCCGCCCGGCATGAATTTGGTTGTCACGCCATGGGTTTGACCGGACACCAGGTTGATGTGACCGGGCGCTGAAGGGCCGAAAGTGGTGTCGTAGAAGTTGTCGCTCATCGAATAGTTCTGTGCGTAGTTCCACAGCGCGGTCACCGAGTTGCCGTCGTAATAGGCCATCACCAGGCCGGGAATATTGAAGGACGGCGGTGGACACGCCTCGCCCTCGGTGTGCTCGACGAACCGATCCATCGCACCGCCGTTGAAGGCCAATTGTTCGGCTTGGTATTCGTGGTCCTGATCGCAGGTCACCTGCTGGCCCGGGCCGCCCAGCCGCATCGGCTGCACCGAGTTGGGGTTGTGCGCCAACAACTCTGGGGTGAGGCCGGCTACCGCGCGGGTGTCCGTTTTGGCGGTGAACGGTTGGCCGTCGGTGTTGGCGGCCCGGGGATAGGTTCCGAAATAGTGGTCGAAGGAGACGTTCTCTTCAAAGACCACGACGAGGTGGCGGATCGGTGTGGTGGTCACTGCTTCCGCGCTCGGGGTCGACGGTCGGTGCCCACATGCGGCGACGAGCCCAAGCACTGCCGCAACAACCGCGAAACGCTGCAATACCATGCCGCAGATGCCTACCGGCTCCAAATCTTCAGCCGGTGTCCGGCGGGTAAACGGGGTGTCAACAAACCGCGTATGGCCCAGCGCATCGAAGATCACCTCTTCGAGACAAACGGATCACGCGAGATAACGCAATGCTTCCAATACGGCGTGCCTCGGGCGGCAATACCCGTTCGGCGCGGCATTATTGCGATCATGCCTGACCTGACACGCCGGGCGGTGCTCCGGATGGGTGCCGGTGCCAGCCTGGGGGCCGCTGGCGTGTTCGCCTTAGGCGCCCTGTTGGATCCGATCCAATCGCAAGCGGCTCCCGCACCGCAGGGTCCCGCCCCGTTCGAACCCCCGACCGCGGGCGCCGCCCTGCCGACCAAGCTCACCGGGTCGTTCGTGTCGGCAGCTCGCGGGGGCGTCAAGACCAACTATGTGATCGCCGTGCCGCCCGGCCAAACCGGATCGCTGCGACCCGTGATCGCGCTGCACGGCAAGGACGGCGACGCGAACATGATGCTCGACGCCGGCGTCGAGGACGGGCTGGCTCAACTGGTCAAGTCGGGCAAGCCGCCAATCGCCGTCGTCGGCGTCGACGGCGGCAGCGACTCTTACTGGCATCGACGGGCCGACGGCAGCGACTCCGGCGCGATGGTGCTCGAAGAGCTGCTGCC
>Ga0318572_10001073_pt1 | contig 10720 bp, 8 predicted proteins | sample GRESIP089b5f20_FD_202528 | JGI IMG/M metagenome (GOLD analysis project Ga0318572, IMG submission 202528) | Tropical soil microbial communities from Luquillo Experimental Forest, Puerto Rico - GRE.SIPMG.089b5f20 | ecosystem: Environmental > Terrestrial > Soil > Tropical forest > Bulk soil...
ATCCGTGCACAGCGATAGCCGCAGTTGCCGAGGCTGACGTGCCAGTACCCGATGAGGTCGTTGGCCCGACGCCACGCTCGAAGATACGCAGCTCAATCTCCTTCGGGCTCACGATGCGGATGAACTCAACATTGGTTTGGTACGGAAAATCAGGCAGGAAGCAGATCTGCTGGCCGATGCTCTGCCACGCCTGCCCTTGCACGGTAAACTCGGCGTTATCGACAAGCACGATGAAGTGAGGATTTCCGGTGGAGACCTCGACGCCGCGTACTTGAATACCCGCAGGCAGCGTAACGGTGCGCTCCGCAAACGTGGGCACGCCCATGCCGGTGGTGATATCGACAGAAAACTCGCCTGCAGTACGAATCGAATTCACGTGGCAGACGCGCAGACCTGCATCCGTCTCGATCCGTAGTTCGTCGCCAGGCTTCGCACTGAGTTCGCGTGCCATCCATGCGGCCACGCAGCGCGTGCCGTTGCCGCTGATCTCGGCGATGGAGCCGTCAGCGTTGTGCAGACGGATGCGGCCTGAGCGCAGACCAGTGGGCGTAAAAAACTCGATGCCGTCCGCACCCACGCCAGTGTTGCGTGCGCAAAGACGTTGTGTAAGCGCAGACCATTCGGCCACCTGAGCAGCGTCGTGCGCGACGATGAGAAAGTCGTTGCCGCAGGCGTGGGCCTTGGTAAAGGAGATCAATCTTCCTCCGGATCGCGGAAGTGGAGGAGCGCGTCAATGGCGGGTTCAGCACGAAGGCCGGCAATGATGCGCTCGTGTTGGCGACGGGTTGCGGTGACGGAAAAACTGATACGCTGCAGTGCGCCGATCACGTCTGACTGGTAGTCGGCGAGCCGCTCGCCCGCCTTGTCCATTGCGTCTAGAATCGACTGCAGCATCGCGGTCGAATCCGAGCCACGCGCTTCATACACAAGCGGGTAGAGCTTGAGCGAAGCACCGCGCTCGAGCAGACCGACTAGCTCGAGCGCGGCAATCACGATGACCGTGGCGACCGCAGCTGGCGCAAACAGGCCGGCGCCACACGCCATACCGATCGACGCAACAACAAATACGCTGGCCGCTGAGGTGAGCCCGCTGATGCGGTTGCGGTTGTGCAGAATAAGACCAGCGCCGAGAAAGCCAATGCCTTGCACGATGTTCGACGCCACGCGGCCTTTGTCGGGATTGGCTTCACCTGCAAGATAGGCGGAGAGCAGCGTGAAAAAGGCGCAGCCCATACAGATGAGCAGGTTGGTGCGGACACCGGCGGCGCGACGCTTGGCCTGGCGCTCAAGGCCGATGAGGCCGCCAAGCAGGCACGCCAGCAGCAGGCGGGAGATGGCGCCGTTGACGACTCCAAGCTGCTGTAGCCAGCTGAAGTCGAAGGGCTGTGCGAGAGATGCAATGAGTGCGTTCATAGTACGCAATCCTGTGCCCGATGCTATCACCGCGCAGAGGTCCCCGGCGCAGAGATGTAGACAGTTGCCGTGGGTTGCCCCTTGGCGGCGTAGCGCCCGACCGCGCGAAGGTCCTCAGGGTGCGCGGCGACGGCCTGTGCCACGTCGTCTCCATCGAAGGCAACGACAATGGCGGCCTGCCTCGCGGGATCAGCCAGAGCAGCAGTCCAGAGCGGCCCGTCTCCTTCGTTGATCGTCTGCCGTAGCGGAATGCCGGTAAAGGCCACGAGGTTGGGATAGACCGATGTTTTCATCAGAACCAGGCCGCCAGGCCGCGCGGCCAGAAGCGAGCGTAGTTCCGGCGGAATCTGGTCCTCAAGCGGGCGGCGAGCCTCCACGTTTTTGATGCCTTCAATGTAGGTGAGCGGCTTTTCGGCCGTTACCTTCCAGTTGTTCCACACAGCGAGCAGGGCCAGCAGCACAGCCGCAGGCCGGACCCACTTCGTTTTGAACTCCCCAATTGCAAACAACACAGCCTGCGCACAGAGGCCCAGGCAGACCGCGAATGCAGGCAGCATCTCCATGCCGTAACGCGTGTTGTACCACGAGTGCGGCCACCAGAATGGAATGAAGATGGGCACCGAGCCGTACGCCACCGAGTACGCGTAAAACGGCATCGGAATCCACAAGAGCAGCGCCCACGTAAAGGCGCGGCGGCGCAATGTGAGCCAGCCGCCCAGCGCGCCGGCGAAAGCAAGCGCGAGCATGTTGTTCGCCCAGTGCGCAGCGGTTGCGTCCAGCTCGGCACAGCGCATGAAGAACAGCAGCGAGACCCACATGTTGTGCCAGCCCGGATGTGGCGGGCCCGCGCCCGGGTGTGTGGTCCGAGTTTCAATGGCCAGCGCGGAGTACGGCCCACGTGCGAAGTCCAGCCAGTCGCCGAAGATGACACGGTTGTAGACGAGCCATACGACAGGCGCAGCAACAACAACCGCGCTCGCGAGCCAGAAGGCGACCGAGCGGAGCTGCTTGCGGCGCAACAGAATCACGCCCATAGCCGTCCATCCGATGAAGGCCAGGATCCAACCGTCGTAACGCGTAAATACAGCGGCGACGAGGACCAGCACTGCCTGCCACACCAGACGCGTCGAGTGCTGCGGCGCTTCGTCGAGTGAGGCGCGCCACTCGGTGAAGAACACAACCGACCAGATAATCTCCGCCAGGAACAGCGGCTCGGTCATGGCCGTTGTTTGCAGATAAAGCAGATTCGGATTGAGCGCGAAGAAAGCAAGCGCAGGTATCGCGGCCGTTGGTGCAAGCCACTTGCGTAGCAGTCGGTACAAGCCCGCGCACGCGGCCAGATACGAAAGCGCGGAGGGAATCACACCGGCAATGCCGTTGGCCCACCATGCGTAGACTGCAACGAACGGCATTAGCAGCAGATGGGGCAAGGGAAGCCACACGGAACCAAGCTGCCGAAAACCCGCGTTGTGGCCGTCGAGCACACGTCGCGCAATCTGCATGTGCGCCACGGCATCGCCGTAATTCAACAGCGCGTTGTGGTGCCAGCTCCACAGGATGGCGCCGAGCGAAAGAGCCGCGCAGGAAGCCAGTACGGCGAGGCGTTCAGCGCGGCTGAGAGATGCGTCAGTCAAGGTGGGTCAGCTCGCGAAATTGGTTGAAGCGTTGATCGATCTCCTCGCGTGTAAGCGCCTGTAGACGCTCGGTGCCGAAGCGCTCCACAGTGAATGAACCCATCACCGAGCCGTAGAACATGGCACGGCGGAATGCGCCGGGCGTGAGCTCCGCCTGCGAGGCAAGATAGCCGAAGAAGCCGCCAGCGAAGCTGTCGCCTGCACCCGTGGGGTCGGTCACCTGCTCCAGCGGGAAGGCGGGCGTCTTGAAGCACTCGGTATGGTGGCCTGTTGCGCCTGTGCCGAAGAACAGTGTGGCGCCATACTCGCCGTGCTTTACCACTAGCATGCGCGGTCCCATCGCCATCACCGCGCGCGCCGCCTGGACAAGATTGCTATTGCCCGCCAGCATGCGCGTCTCAGTGTCGTTGATGAGCAGAATGTCGAGGCCCTTCAGCATCTCGAGCAAAGCGGGCTTGTGGTCCTTGATCCAGTAGTTCATCGTGTCGCCTGCCACGAGCCTGGCCTGCGGAGTGGCCTCGCGTACGCGGCGCTGCAGCACAGGGTCGATGTTGGCAAGGAACAGAAAATCGGAGTCCGCATAAGCCGCAGGAATCTTTGGCTCGAACCCTGCGAAAACGTTCAGATCGGTCTGCAGCGTCTTCGCTTCGTTCAGGTTCTCAAGATACGAGCCCTGCCAGAAGAAGGTCTTGCCCGCGGCGCGCTCAATGCCGCGCGTGTCAATCTTGTGCGCGTTGAAGACACCTTCTTCAGCGGCGGTGAAGTCCTCGCCCACAACGGCGATTACACGCACTGGCGCAAAAAAGCTGGCAGCGAGAGAGAAGTAGGTAGCAGCTCCGGCCAGGCAGCGCTCGCGGCGGCCTGAGGGGGTTTCGACGGTGTCAAACGCGACGCTGCCGACGACAGTGATGGGCATTCAGTTTCCTTTCGATATCAGAGCTTGAGTCGCGCGGGCTAAACGAAGGCAGTGCCGCACCGTAGGTGCTTAGCCGAGGTATTTGCCGAAGAGCAGATCGAGCCGCTCCCTCGTCGCCGCGGGGATCTTGTCCTTCTGCGTAATGACGGCAAACTTCGCCGCACCGGCGCAGCCGCAGCTGTGTTCCGTCGGCATCGCAGCCACGGCGGCCTTTACCACCTTCGCCGCATTCTCAGCGTTCTGGTGCATCACTGCCACAACTTCCTCAATCGTGACTGCATCGTGCCCTTCGCGCCAGCAGTCATAGTCGGTCACCATGGCCACGGTGGCATAGCAGAGCTCGGCTTCGCGCGCGAGCTTTGCCTCCTGCAGGTTGGTCATGCCGATCACGTCCGCGCCCCACGAGCGATACAGGTTCGACTCAGCTTTGGTGGAGAACTGCGGGCCCTCCATGCAGATGTACGTGCCGCCAAGCTTGCCGACGACGCCGACCTTGGCGCACGCCTCGGCCGCGGTCTTCGCTACATCCGGGCAGACCGGATCAGCAAAAGCAATGTGGCCTACGATGCCGTCGCCAAAGAAGGTGGCGTTACGGCGGAAGGTGCGGTCGATGAACTGGTCGGGAACCACGAAGTCTGTGGGCTTGTGCTCTTCTTTGAGCGACCCAACGGCCGACATGGACAGGATGCGCGAGACGCCCAGCTGCTTGAAGGCGTGAATGTTCGCGCGGAAGTTCAGCTCAGAGGGAAGAATGCGGTGACCGCGGCCGTGGCGCGCCAGGAAGGCGACCTTGTGGCCCTCGAGCTCGCCGAGAACGAACGCGTCCGACGGCGCGCCGAACGGAGTGTCGAGAACCACTTCGCGCTGGTTGGTGAAGCCGGGCATGGAGTAGAGTCCGCTGCCGCCGATGATGCCGATTTCCGCCTGAGACAAGTGCCGCTCCTGAACGCGGCACACGCATGACAGCACGCGTGCCGCAGATGAGATGGGAACACTCCAGTATACGAGGCGGCACTGCGGATACAGTGGCGGCACACGTGCGCCGCCACCGAGACGAGGCTACTGCGGAATCACCAGCAGCGTGATCGACTGCGCCGGAAAGGTCGTCGTCACTGTGCTGGTAGTGGTGGAGCCTGTGGGCGCAGTTATCGTCAGTGGCGACTGCGCGACGATGGCGTTCAGGTTTGCGTTGGAGTACTGGTAAACCTGCGCTTGCCCGTTGGGCGTGAAGTTGTCGAGCGAGAGCGCGCTGGTCAGGTCGCCGTAAGTCTTGTTGATCACGATGACCGTGAGCTTGTTGTCCGATGTGCGCAGTGCACTATAGACGGCGAGCTGGCTCCGGTCGTCGGTGGAGGAGCTCAGGGACTCATTGCCAAACGTAGAGTTTGCGCCGTCGTAGTTGCGGTAGATCTCGAACGCCATCAGGCCGGGGATCTGTTTGGTTGCGTCTGGTGCGCCCCAGAGCGTGCCGATGTCCAGCCCCTCGCGGCCAAAAATGCCCAAAATATCTGCTTGTGCGAGTGCGCCGTTGATGTGCTCCTGCCCGCCCCAGTTGTACTCGGTGATAGCCAGTTTGGTGCCGGGATAGTTGTTCGTCACCCAGTCCTTCATCATCGGGATGACTTCAGGCGCCTGCAGCGGAACGCTACAGCTAGACGTGTAGTTGGAGTCGGTGGTGTAGTTGGGCTGCGTGTAGTTGGAGTCGGTATAGCTCGGATCCCAGAAGACGCGCGTTGAGTTCAGTCGCGCCTGCTGCGCGCCGGTGTCGCCCGCAGTCGCAAAGCCGAGTGTCGCGCCGTTGTAGCTTGCGACGAAGTATGTGTGCAGATCGACATAGTCGAGCAGGCGTTTGCTGTAGGTGGTTTCGGCCGCTTTGAACTGCTGCAGATAGTACTCGATGAACGCCTTGCCCGAGTGCGCGTTGCGATCCACCGGGTTCGACCACGGCTGCCAGCAGGGCGAGCCCGAACTCCAGCCGTTCTCAATGTCCTTCTTCGAGTAAAAGTAGTTCCACCAGTAGTCGACAACGGGGCCGCTTACCTCGGCTGTGGGGTCGGCTGTCTTGACGGCCAGCGCTGTAGCGATGCCGTTGTTCGTTACCTCGTCATAGGTCGAGGGAGAGGGATGCACATCGCGATGTACGGCATCCCACCAGGCGGGCTCGTTGTCTAGGTCGTAGATCGCCACGCCGCCCGAGGCCGCGCTGCCGAACTTGGAGACCAGATACGAGACCCAGCTACCGGCCCACGTGGAGTCGACTGCCGTGGACGTGGCGCTTGCTGCGACGCCGGTGATATTGCAACCCGACGCGCTCGTGCAGCCGTTCGTGCCTTGCGGATAGAGACCGTCGCCGCACGTGGCTGAAGCCGATCGATATGGATCGAAGGCGACCTGCGTAGGATACGTTGCAGAAGGAAAGCTGCACGATGTGCCATCTTTCGCAACGTAGCCTAGCACGGGCACGGTGCCGATGGTCTTTGCGCCAATCGAGGCGTCGCTGGTCACCTGCTGATTGAATGCGCTGGTGTCCTGCGAGCCTGTGCCGCTCACGTTGTTCTCGAAGTACCAGTCTGAAGCGGAGCTGGTCACGTCGAGCAGGTAGTTATAACGCGAGGTGGCATCTCCGCCCCAGCGATCGACGGAGATGTGAGCAGCCTTGCCTACGGTCGAGCTGAGCGTGAATGCATTCATGCCGTAGATCAGTGGATTGATGGCGCGCGTAATGTTGGTTGCGTCCACTGAAAGCGCTGGACCCGAGGCCGTGGCAGGCGCAGCGAGTGTGAGCGTGGTCGAGCCGGAGACAGAAGTATCCGCCGTGCTCGTGGCTGTTACCGTCACGCTGGCAGGAGCTGGATACGGCGTGGTGTAGAGGCCGGACGAAGTGATGGTGCCGGGGCTGAGCGTGCTGCCGGAGGGTGCAGCCACTGACCATGTAAAGCTGTTCGCAAGTGCGCCAGACGGACTCACCGAGGCTGAGAACTGTACCTGCGTGCCGATTGTGGCCGTCGAAGACGACGGCGACACGGTGATCGTTGGTGTTGTGTAGGCAGCCGTTACGGTGCTGTTGCCGTTGAGCGCTACGCTACACGTTGCAGTGGTAGCGGAGGTGCACCCGCTCCATGCGGAGAATATGTTTGTTCCGGAGGTCGTAGGCGCAAGCAGGCTCACCGATGTGCCCGCGTTGAAGCTCACGCTGAATGGAGTGGTTCCGGTTTGCGCAGTGCTCGAGCTGCCGGCGGTATAGCTGATGACGACACCGCTAACGGGCGTTGTGGACTTGACGGTGAGTGTGTAAGTGGTGGGGGTTGGCGTGCTGCCGCTACCACCTCCACCGCACCCCGCGGAAGCAAGAATCATCGTACTGGCAAAGAAGAGCAAAAGAAGACGACAGGGAAAAATACAACGATCGTTCATCGTTCCTCCGAAATCCAGTTGATAACGGTATCAGAACTTAAACGATTTGGTACAGGGGTTTGTAGCGTCGCGTGAGATGAGCGGAAATTTGCGGCGGCCTCTCCGATGCACCCAGAAGAGGCCGCGCGCAGGACTACAAATGCAGAAAACGGTCAGCTCCGTAGACCAGGCCCAGTGTGAGGATGGCGATAAAAACTTCGCCGATGGCGCCAACAGCGAAGGGGCGCCAGCCCTGCCGGCCGAGCTCGCGGAGGTTGGTGCGCAGGCCCACGCCTGCGAAGGTAAGCAGAAATGCCCAGCGCGAGAGATTCGCAAGCGATGCAAGCTGCGGTTTGGTGAAGACGCCGATTGTAGCCAGCAGCGAGATGATCAGAAAGCCAAGCACGAACTTGGGGAACTTGGTCCACAGGAACGCAGCTTTGTTGCCGATGGCCTGCGCCTCTCCGCGCGAGGCCCAATAGATGGCGTAGCCGAGCACGATGAAGCCGATGAGCGCATTGCGCGTGGTCTTTGCCAGCACGGCTACTTTGCCTGCTGCATCGGAGTAGAGTGCACCAGCAGCTGTGGCTTCGGCCGTGTTGTCCACGGCAAGACCTGTCCACAGTCCGTAGGCCTTGTCGCTCAAATGTAGTGCATGGCCAATGAGCGGGAAGGTGAATAGAGAGAGCGCGCCGAGCGCAAGGATCGCGGCAATGGCGACCGAGGCGTCTTCGTCGTCAGCATTGATTGACGGCTTGGCTGCGATGATGGCTGAGACGCCGCAGATCGACGAGCCAACGGCAAGCAGCGACGTAAGCTTTGGTTTGAGCTTGAAGCTGTGGCCCAGCGCATGCATGAACGTAAGCGAGAGCGTGAGCGCGACGGCGACGAGCGCAAGCGAGATGCCGCCAAGATGCAAAATGTCTCCGAGCAGAAAACGCGAGCCCAGCAGCACGATACCGGCCTTTAGCCAGAACTCGTACGTGGCCACGCCTGCCTCGAACACGCGCGGAATGCCGATCGTGTTGGAGAGCACAAGGCCGATGACGATGGCCCAGAGCACGTACTCGATGTTAGGGAAGGTGATGTGGTTGGTCTTTGTGTACGCGGCAATGGACTGCTCGATGAACTTGCCTGCGTAGCCGACAGCGGTGAGCAGCAGCAAGCCTGGAATGAGCGCGAGGATGCGGCGGCCGAGGGGGAGCGGCTCACTGAAGCTCGCGGAGGACGCGGTGTTGGCGGCGGTGGCCATGAGTGTCTCCTTGCGTTGAACGGCTTACCAGCGGATCGCGGGCAGCAGGTTGAGGCGGACAAGCAGGGCGAGAATGAGCGCGAGCGCGACGGCATAGATGTCGAGCGAGAGACCGCGCCGCTTTGCGGTAGGTTCTGCCATGGTGATTCTCCGCGATGTGAGTTGAGCTAGCGGGAAGTTTCGACGCTGTCTGCTGCGGCCTTGAACGCCGCAGATTGGCCCACTGCCCAACCGGCAAGCAGCAGGCTGGGAGCGGCCACAGGTTCGGCATCGCCGAGGGCGGCGAGCGTTGTACATCGAACCTGCTGTGCGGGCTGGCCCGCGTGGGAGACGATGGCACAGGGAAGATCAGCGGGGAGCCCTTCCGCCAGCCACTCGAGCGCCAGCAGCCGTAGATCGCGGCCCGGCATGTACACCACCCGCGTGGCACTCTCTTGCGCAGGCGTATTGGCGCGGTCATGCGACTGCGCGTGATGGCCCGTGGAGAAGAGGACACCCGAAGCGGCGTCGCGGCTGGTAAGCGACGCACCAACTGCCGCAGCCGCTGCAAACGCTGCGCTCACGCCGGGCACAACCTCATACGCCACGCCAGCGACATCGAGCGCTGCCATCTCTTCCGCCGCTCGGCCAAACAGCAGCGGGTCGCCGCTTTTTAGTCGCACTACTGCGCGTCCGGCGCGCGCATGCTCCACCATCAGCGCGTTGATCTCGTCTTGCGTAATCGACTTGTGACCGCAACGCTTGCCCACATTCACAATCTCTGCGTCTGGCCGGGCCAGCACGAGAATAACCGCTGGAACCAGGTCGTCGTGCAGGATCACCTGTGCCGATTGGATTCGTCGCAGTGCCTTCACTGTGAGCAACTCCGGGTCGCCCGGTCCCGCGCCAACCAGAAACACCTTGCCTGATTCAAGTGGCGGCTGCACCATCTGACGCGCAGCACACAGCGGCGACGAGCAAATCTCCCGCTGCGCCAGCGTGTGCAGCAGTTGCTTCCGCGCTTCGCCGGGCGCATGCATTGCCAGCACTTCGCGGCGCAGCGCACCCACCTCCGCAAGCCACGGCCCAAGATCCTCAGGCAGTGCGACGTCAATCTCGCGCCGCAGGTTCTGTGCGACTGCGGGGCTCTCGCCGGAGGTGGAGATGGCAATCTGCAGGCCGCCGCGCCGCACTACCGAGCCAAAGAAGAAGTCGCAGTGCGGGATATCGTCGACCGAGTTGACAAGAATGCCGCGCGACACTGCGCCCTCATAGACTGCCGCATTCACGGCGGGATCGTTGGTTGCGGCGATAACGAGAAAGTTGCCGTCGAGGTCCGCAGGATCATACGCGCGGGCGACGTACTCGAGCTTGCCTTCGCGAGCCAGCGCCAGGATATCCTCACGCGCCTGCGGAGCCACGACGCGCAGGCGCAGCCCAGTCGCCAGCAGGCTGCCAATCTTGTCGAGCGCAACCGCACCAGCCCCGACCAGCAGGCCCGGGCGGCCGTCGAGCTTCAGAAAGATCGGCAACAGGCTCATTCGTGCTCCTTACTCCGCCACACCGTGCGGCACGCGGGCCGTGGGCAGGTCGCGTTCCACCGGCGGCTGAATCTCACCGGCAAGCTGCGCGCGCAACTCGTCATTCGTGTGCCGCGCAAACCATGCGCGCAGATTCTCGTCTGCGCCGCGGCCTGCTAGATAATGCCGCAGCAGCCGTTCGATTGCGCTCGGTACTTCCGTTGCCAGGCAGCGATAGCCCACTGGCCGCGCAATGCCTGCATGCTGACCCACAGCGCCACCAAGGCAGAAGTAATACGCGTCTGCAAGCTGGCCTTCATGCTTGATCTTTTTGCCCTCGATGCCGATGTCCGCGATCCAGTGCTGGCCGCAGCCATTCGGGCATCCGGTTACATTCAAGCGAAGCTGCTGGTCAAACTGCGGCACGCGGCCCTCAAGCTCGTCTACCAGCCATTGCGCAAAGCCCTTGGTCTCCGTGATCGCGAGTTTGCAGAACTCTGTGCCCGTGCAGGCCACCGTGCCGCGCCAGAAGTTCGTCGCCTCCACATGCAGGCCGATCTGGCCAAGCTCGTGTACAAACTCCGCCACGCGCGCGTTGGGAATGTCGAGGAAG
>Ga0318572_10001075_pt1 | contig 10708 bp, 10 predicted proteins | sample GRESIP089b5f20_FD_202528 | JGI IMG/M metagenome (GOLD analysis project Ga0318572, IMG submission 202528) | Tropical soil microbial communities from Luquillo Experimental Forest, Puerto Rico - GRE.SIPMG.089b5f20 | ecosystem: Environmental > Terrestrial > Soil > Tropical forest > Bulk soil...
CCCTAGTGCGCTTTGGAGTCTCGGAGCCAGCGCGACGCAACTGCTCTTTGACGCAGGCCGACGCCACGCGCTCACTGACGCCGCGCGCCACTCGTATGAAGCTGAGGCAGCCACCTACAAGGCCACAGTGCTGGGCGCCTTCAATGAAGTTGAGGATAGCCTGAGCGATCTTCGCGTGCTGGAGAATGAATCCACCACCGAACAGCAAGCCGTAACCGCTGCGCAGCGTTCGCTCGATCTCTCGAACCAGCGTTACAAGGGTGGAGCCACGAGCTACCTTGAAGTGCTCGTGGCCGAGACGACACTGCTCTCGAACCAGCGCACGCAGGCCGATCTGACCACGCGCCGCTACGTCGCCAGTGTTGCCCTGATTCGCGCGCTCGGCGGCGGATGGGACTCGACGCAGCTACCTAAATAAGTCGGGCACTCAACGCCGGCCCGCCTCGGTTACGGCCATCGCGAGGTCGCAGCCGTGGTTATGTGCAAACCGCAGGCGCTCGGCAAGCAGCGCCGCCTGCAAACCGTTGCGTCGATACTCGGGCACTTGTAGCAGCGACCGACAGCAGCCGCGTGCCCTACGATGGAATTATGGCGAAACTGATTCTGGCGTCGGCTTCTCCGCGGCGGCGCGAGTTGCTGACGCAGGTGGGCTACACGTTTGAGGTGCAGCCGGCACACATCCCAGAGGATCCACGTGGCGATGAAGATCCGGAGAGCTACGTGGTGCGGCTCGCGCGAGAGAAGGCGCAGGCCGTGTTCGATTCTTTGCACGACGCGCCAGCGGTTGTTCTCGGCGCTGATACGACAGTCACACTCGACGGCCATATCCTGGGAAAGCCCGAGGATGCTGCCGATGCCGCGCGCATGCTGCGCATGTTGAGCGGCCGCACGCATCGCGTCATCACCGGCGTGGCCGTGGTTACCGCGGATCGTGTCGAGTCTTCTGCCGAGGTCACCGCTGTCCGCTTTCTTACCTTGTCTGACGCCGAGATCGACGCCTACATCGCCACCGGCGAGCCTATGGATAAAGCTGGAGCGTACGCAATTCAAGGCCGCGCCGCGCGCTGGATTCCGCGCGTCGAGGGGTGCTACTTCAATGTGGTGGGGTTGCCGCTGGCGTTGGTGGGAACCATGCTCGATGCGGTCGGAGTTTCGGTCTGAGCTCAGGCCTCCGGCGCTGGATCATGCACCGGGTTCAGCGTGTTGAATCCTTCGGCCTTCGCCACTTCCAGCAGCGTTGCCGATGTGGACACGAACACAATCTCGGTTCCCTGGAACATCTCGCGCGCTACAATCGCCGCTCCGAGCTGCAGTGCGTCAGGCCAACGCAGCGCGGTGCGATCCAGCAGTTGGCGCGCTGCCTCCAGCACAGCGGGGTTCAGCGGCTCCTGTACCATGCGTGCTGCTTCAATGCGCAGAATGTTCAGCGCAGCGGTGGCGTTTTCCGTGCTGATGCCGCCAGCTCTCTCACGCCGCCGGATGGCCGCGTAGACCTCCAGCGGGGCAGAAGCGGCGATCAGCTTACGGTTGTCCTCAATCGACTCCATCAAGCGCACAAGCGTATCCGTGCCGGTTTCCTGCACGAACAGCTGCGCGAAGGCGGTCGACTCGAGGAAGTAGCAGATCACTGGTTTCCGCGCTCCTCTTCAAGAGCCTCAGAGAGCGAGCCGCCCTCCACTGCCACCGGATGGAAGCGCTGGGCCTCCTCGGGAATGCCAGCCTCGGCGCGATTCAGGCGAATGGTCGTGGTCGGGTACGCTGGCGTTTTGGGATTGGCGATCTTGCTGGTCAGCACCAGCCCGCGCTGAATCGCCTCTGCCAGCACCGTCTGGCGCGACTCCGGCTGCTGATTCCAGCGGAAAGCCTTGCGCGGCAGGAAGGAATCGCGGAACCACTTGAGCGCGATAAAGGCATGGCCTCCACGCTCGGCTTCGGCCAGCGCCGCGCAAAGCTCTTTCACGCGCGCATCCATGTCGGCCGGAAGCATGGTTTCCTGCCCCTCGTCCTCTTCCTCGAACGAGCGGTGCTCGGCAAAGCGTGGGGTCCGCGTGATGCGCGGCGTAGCGTCTGCCTCGTCCGTGCGTTCGAAGTAAATCCGGATCTCGTCGTCTTCCGGTGACCAGGAGTCTGCAGATGCATTGCGGCGTTTACTGCGGCCGCTCTCGGTGCACAGCTCTACGATCGCCTGGTATCCCGGCGGCGCCAGAAAGCGCAAAGCGCGGACCAGCCCGGGGTCCGGCGAAAAACTCAGCTCATTCAGAGCTGCCTCAATTACTTCTTCCGCTTCAGGAATGCTCAGGTTGCTAACATCGGTAGCGGTTGGGACAGCGCGTGTTGCCCTCATGGTTCCTTCTCCGTATATGGCGCAACTAGCTGCAGTTTGATATCGAAGATGAATCGGCATCTAAGAGTTCAGGTAAAAGTATGCCTGCCAAGCTAGCGCAGTTACTGGATCGTTGCAAGCTGCCTTTTTGGTGCGGTCTTTCTTAAGTTCGATGTGGTTCAGGCCGCTTTGGATGATTTCTCGTTTGAATCGTCTTGTCAGCCGGCTGTGAGGGGGAACCGGGGCACGCAACAACTCTATTTAAGCTCCGAAGTCGGTCAGCACCCTCAGTGTATACGACTTTCGAGTTGTGCCAGAGCACTAAGGGAACTCTCGTTAGTACCCTGGGGCATCCGGCCTCCGTACAATAGAGTCATGCGGCGCCTGCTCTGTTTTACCGTGGGATTGCTCATATGCTGCTCTGGGGTACGAGCCAGCGCTCAGGCCTTCGACCTGATTGGTCCCAAAGTCGATATCCACGTGAAACGTGGCCAGCTTACCCTGCCCATCGGACAGGTCCCCAATCTGCTGCCCGGTGACCGCCTCTGGATCCATCCTGATTTTCCCGAGACCCAGTCGGCGCGCTACGTTCTGATCGTGACTTTTCTGCGGGGCGTCACCAATCCGCCACCGAACGAGTGGTTTACCCGCGTGGAAACCTGGATGCGCTCCGCGCGCGACGAGGGCGTGTTCATTACCGTGCCGGCAGACGCGCAGCAGGCAGTTCTTTTTCTCGCCCCGGAGACCGGCGGCGACTTCACTACGCTGAAGAACGCCGTGCGCGGACGCCCCGGCATCTTTGTGCGCGCCACGCAGGACCTGCAAGCAGCCAGCCTGGATCGTATGCGGCTCGACGCCTTTCTGGATGACGTTAAGGTCACTTCGCAAACCGATCCAAAGCTACTGAAGGAGCGCGTGGAGGCTTCGGCGCGCTCGCTCGGCATCAAGGTGAATCAGGAGTGCTTTACTAAACCCGTCGATCAGCAGGCCGTCTGCCTGTCGCAGCACACCGACGGACTGGTGATGGACGACTCCAACGCGCAGACCCGCGTTACGCAGATTGCCAGCGGGTCGACCGTTGACCTGATGAATCAGCTGAGCTACTCGAACGTCGGCGGTGCAGGGGCCTACAGCCCGTACATCGGCGCGGTGGTCGATACAGTCAAGATCCTCTCGCAGCTTCACACCGCGCACTTCCAGTACATTCCTGCGCTCGCTCTGCCCACTGAGGACACGCTCAACCTGCGCCTGAGTGTGCCGCCCTCTTTCCGCGATCCGAAGTCGGTAGTCGTGGTTGCGCTACCGCCCGTAGGCCCTGCCGTAATGCCGCCTTTGCACCCCGTCGATCCGGCGGAGACCTTTTGCGCGCAGAAGCCTGACTTGGTGTTGCCCGCCGAGGGCGCGCCGCTGGTGCTGGGCACGCAGCTCGCACACAATCTCTTTCTTCACATTGACAGCAAGAAGGGGGCAATCGAGGTCCCCATCTTTCCTGACTCATCAAAGGGCGGGCTCGTGCTTGCGCATCCGGTTCCCCGGCTGCCAGAGGACGACGTGACCGGAACAGTGCGGGGCCAGTGGGGTTTTGACGAGTGGACCGGCCCCTCCTATCACTTCCACTCCGTGCAGCAGGACGTGTGGCGCGTAGCCGAGAGTGACAAGTCCGCTCTTGTCGTGGGCCGTGAAGACACTCTGCACCTGGAAGGCGCCCACAGCCTCTGCGTCGATAAGCTCTATATGCAGGCCGAAGGCGGCGAATCTGCGCCGATCACGTGGAAGTCGCCCAAGCCGAATCAGCTTGAAGCAACTCTGCCCATGCAACACGCCGCACCCGGCCCGGTCACCATTGAGATTCGCCAGTTCGGACTGGAAAAACCCGACAAGCTGACGGTGAATGCCTACGCTGAGGCAGCCTCGCTCGATCGCCTTACGCTCGCTGCGGGAGATGCGACCGCGCTGTTGACGGGCACGCGTCTGGATGAGGTCGCGAAAGCCACACTCAATGGCATTACGTGGACCCCGGTGGCGCTCGGGCGTATGCAGGACGTGGACCAGCTCTCGATGAACGCCGATCGCTCGACTGCCGCGCTGCAGCCCGACCGTCACGAATTTGCCACGGTACTGCTGCGCGACGGGCGTGAGCTCACGGCGCATGTGACCGTGAATTTGCCACGTCCGCAGATCGTTCTGCTGAGCAAGGCCGCGCAAGAGCCGCAGCCGGACACCGCGCCCAATCCAGTGCAGATTCACTACGGAAGCGCGGACGACCTGCCCGCCTCTGGCCGCTTGGTGTTCTTTTTCAAGTCGCGCGTCCCGGCCAACTTTCCACGTGACGAGAAGATCGAGATTGCCGCCGCGGACGGCAGTTTCCACACGCTGTTGTCACTTGCCGATGGCGGCCTGATGCTCAGTGACGCCACCACAGCCCTGGCCGTAGTGGAACCAATAACGCGCTTTGGCGCTTCGGCATTCGGCCCGATTCAGGCTCGCGCCCTCGCTGCCAACAGCATCGCCGGTGACTGGATTCCGCTTGGCACGCTGGTGCGCGTTCCCGGCTTCCACGAACTGCGCTGCCCGCGGCAGCTGGCCCGCCCCTGCACGCTCACTGCAACCAACCTGTTCCTCACCGCAGCGCTGGCGGCCAATACAGACTTCAATGATCCGGTTGATGTGCGGCCGGACTTCACCGGCACACAGCTGGCCGTGCCGCACCCTGCCAACGGCGAGCTCTACCTGAAGCTGCGCGACGACCCCGCCACGGTGCAGACGGTCACGCTGCCGGTTCTGCCTATGCCGATGGTCGGCCCGGCCGCCAGGCCTGGTCCGGCGCGATCTGCCGCCCAGGAGCCTCCACTAGCCGCCGCGCCTGAGGCAGCCACGCCACAGACCGCCAATGCGGCACCCCAGTCCGCCAGCCCTCAGAACGAGCAGTAAGAAAAACACCTCGGCCTCCGCATTGCAAGTGATATGCGGAGGCCGAGGCGGATTCGGCGGCGTGATCATACTGCCAACTGCGCCGCTGCGAATTTCTTCAGCGCATCGTCGGCAACTTCACCGTCGGCGCGCCGCGTTACTAGTTGAAGTACGCGCGGTTCTTCTCAGCAAACTCCGCCTTGTCGGCCGGCAGCTCGCCCTCAGGGAAGATCGCGTTCGACGGGCAAACCGAGGCGCAGTTGCCGCAATCGATGCACTCATCGGGGTTGATGAACACCTGCGCAACGGTCTCAGCCGCTGCATCGCTCTGCTGCGGCGCAATCGCCGCGGTGGCACACTCGGCCACGCACACAAAATCCTTCACACATGCATCCGTCACGACGTAGGCCATGGCGATCACTCCTTATCCCGGATGCGGCCATCGTCGGCGCATCCCACACTTTGAGCCTACGAGGGCAGGGCCGTCTTCTGTGGTGACTGGGGTCACACACGAAAAGGTATCTCCCCGATAACGGTACGCATGCAATTCCAACCGTCCTGTAACCGGTGCGTCATGCTCTGTTCTTGCGAATCGAGCAGAATGTGCGCATATGCGGCGACCCAAGTCCATCCTGCTGCAGGCCATGTCCTGCTGGAACTGGAAGTGTGCTTTGCTGAGCGCCACCATCCGCTCGCTGGTGTATATCGCGGCGCTGGCCCATGACCGCCTTCACTCCGGCCCGGCTATCGTGGCCGTCGAGATTGCTTACGTCTCGGCCACCGCCGGGCTCTACGCCGGACTGCAGCAACGCGCACTTGCCGTTCGCTCGCGCCTGCTGGGTAATCTGCTTATCGTGGTTGGTGTGCCGGGGCTCTCGCAGCTTCTTGACTGGCTTACGCACCGCGCCGTGGGGCCTGCCGCTCCGCCGCGTGCACTCTTAGCCGTCTGCATCTTCACGCTCATCTCGGCCTTGTTTCATCTCCATGTCATGCGTCGCGGCGTCTTCCTCACCGGCCCCGCCGGCCGTTCGCTCGCAGACGACTTCCGTCGCATGCCCCGCCTGATCCTGGGCTTCCTCGCAGCCGTTCCCATGGCTCTGGCAACTTTGCCTCAGAGGCTCGCGCGCCCTACCGCCTCAGAGCCCGTGCTCTAGCCGCTTCGGTCTGCTCGGCCACAGGCCCGCCGCGCTCCCGTATTCTGTTCGCATGTTTCCCCGTGTTGGAATCGCGTTACTTCTGGCTCTCGCGTCGGCCTTGCCTGCACAATCGCCTGCCTGGACCTTTGCCGTCTCCGGTGATAGCCGCAACTGCGGCGACTTTGTAATGCCCGCCATCGCAGCGCGAGTGCGTGCCTCGCACGACGCCTTCTACTGGCACCTGGGCGATTTCCGCTGGATGTCGCAGCCCGACGAGGATCTCCAGTCCATGCAGCCCGCAGGCCACCCGTTCGACAAGGGAACCTACCAGCGCATCGCGTGGGATGACTTCCTCACCCATCAGCTGGCATCCTTCGGGCCAACGCCCGTGTTCCTGGGCCGTGGCAACCACGAGAACGTTTCGCCCATGACGCGCGAGGGCTACACGGCGAAATTCGCCTCTTACCTCAACCAGCCGGACATTGCCGCCCAGCGCCAGGCAGACGGAGCCGCCGCAGCGCCCATCGGCTCCTGGTACCACTGGACGCACAACGGCGTCGACTTCATCACCCTTGACAACGCTTCGCATGAGGAGTTCTCAGACGCGCAGCTGCGCTGGCTGCATGGTGTGCTCGACCGCGATCTGGCGCCGAACTCTGGCATTCGCGGCATCGTTGCCGGTATGCACGAGGCCCTGCCCCACTCCACCGGAGCTGAGCATGCAATGGACGACTGGCCATTGGGCCTGCGCACAGGCGAGCAGGTTTACGCGATGTTCCAGCGCGCGCAGGCCGCGGGCAAGCACGTCTATCTGCTGGCTTCGCACTCGCACTACTACTCGCCCGACACCTTCCGCACACCCTACTGGGAATCGCACGGCGGCATCGTCATGGGCTACATCATCGGCTCGGCCGGGGCACACCGCTACAAGCTGCCTTCGACTGCCCGCCCGGGCGCGAAAACGCACATCTACGGCTACCTGCAGGGGCGGGTGCTGGCTGATGGGTCGATCGACTTCCAGCTCCGCGAGCTATCCGAGTCAGAGCTGATGCGCCAGCGCTGGCCGAACGCTCCAAAAGACGCAATTCATGAGTGCTACGTGCACAACGCCGATACGTTCCCCGTGCCTCGCCACTTTCCGTTCTTCTAGACGACCCTGCGGCTGCGGGCAAAGGGCTCCCGTCTAAGCCCAATCCGTTCATCACTTGGGCCACTGGCGGTGACGGGATTTTTGTGCGCAAAAATATCTCCTACCGGCAGGAGGGGTGCGGCAGCGGGCAGTTTTACGCTGCCCACTGCCATGTCACGTGCCCTTTGTGGGCGTGGCGGCTATTTCGAGAACAGCCCCGAACCGCTGCGTCCATACACCGTAGCCGCCTTGTGGGCAGCACGGTTGGCCATGCGGTTCAGCTTCTTGCCTTCCTCAGGGTGATGCACTTCCTCTCCCTCGGGTTTAGGCGGATCAGCATCCTCGGGCCGTTTCTCGGGGACTTGCAGGTTCAGCTGAAGGAATGTCTGCATGGCTTCATCCTCCGCAGACATTGTGACGCCGTTTGCGGAAAATGGGGTGGCTGTACGCAATTATTCTTTGGTGAACACAAAAGCGCTGTTCGCAATGCCGACGGTATGCGGCTCCCGGGGGGGGGCTGGCTGAGAGTCCGTTCCTGTGAGCCGATATCCCCCTCGATCACGCGGGGCAAGAGGGGGATATTCAATCGCGGCTGGAACTTACCGCATGCCTGCGAACTCCGAGCGGTGGCGGCTGTAGAAGAAGTAGATCAGCAGTCCGGCAAAGAGCCACAGGAAGAACGTCATCCACGTAAGTACTTCCAGCCCCATCATCAGAATGACGCAGAAGATGATGGAGAGCACCGGGAAGACCGGCCCGAAGGGTGCGCGGAAGGCGCGATGTCTCTCCGGCTCGCGGTAGCGCAGGATCAGAACCGCAATCGAGACCAGCACAAAGGCGAACAATGTGCCGATATTCGAGAGGTTCGAGACGGTGCCGATATCGAGCAGGCCAGCCGGAATGCCGACCACGAAACCTGCCACCCATGTGGCCACCGCCGGCGTGCGGAAGCGCGGATGAATCCGGCTGAAGATGTCGGGCAGAAGTTTGTCGCGCGACATGGCGAACCATACGCGCGCCTGACCCAGCTGGAAGACGAGGATCGACGAGATCATGCCCAGCATGGCGCCGATCAGGACAAAGAGGCGCACCCAGTGCAGGTTGGAGCCGCCGGGGCCGATGGAGAGGCGCTTCAGTGCGTTCACCACCGGAGCCGCGTCTCCCATAATCGACTGCCAGGGCACGATGCCGCTGAGCGTAAGCGCCACGCCGCCGTACAGAACGGTACAGGCCACCAGCGTGGCCAGGATGCCGAAGGGCAGGTCGCGCTGGGGATTGCGGCACTCCTCGGCCGCCGTTGAAACCGAGTCGAAGCCGATGTAGGTGAAGAAGATGATGGAGCCGCCGGTGAGGATGCCGGTCCACCCGTTGGGCATGAACGGGTGCCAGTAGTGAGGCTTCACAAAGCTGGCTGCGGCAAAGATAAAGACCAGGATAGCTGCGGTCTTGATCAGCACCAGGATGTTATTGGTGCGGGCCGACTCGCGGATGCCGCGCACCAGGATCACGGTGAGGAGCATGACGACGAGAAACGCCGGTACGTTGAAACCGAAGTGCCAGCCTGCCGCGTAAAGGTCGTGCCCGGCCATGTCCTGCAGGCCCGTGGGCAGGTAGGCAGGCGAGATCCATTGCAAGGGCGGATGGATGCCGAACCAGTCCAGCAGATCGACGATGTGCGCTGCAAAGCCGACCGAGACGCTCATGTTCGAGAAGGCGTACTCCAGGATCAGGTCCCAGCCGATGATCCACGCCACCAGCTCGCCGAGCGTGGCGTAGGTGTAGGTATAGGCCGATCCGGCGATGGGAATCATCGAAGCCAGCTCGGCGTAACACAAGCCTGTGAATACGCAGACGATAGCAACCAGCACCAGTGAGAGGGCCAGCGCCGGGCCTGCGCCGGGCCTACCGGACATCGCCGAGTGGTACAGAATGTAGTGGATCAGAGGGGTGTTGCTGATGGTAGGGGCATCGAATTGCTGGCCGGCCATGGCCGTGCCGATGACCGTGAAGATTCCCGAACCGATGACGGCGCCGATGCCGAGCGCAGTAAGCGACCACGGGCCGAGCGACTTTTTGAGCGCGTTTTCGGGTTCTTCCGACTCGCGGATCAGCTTATCGATGGATTTACAGGCAAGCAGTTGGCTTGGCAGCGCAGTTCTCCTCGTCGGTCGTGGCGGGCAGTCGCGACGAACGAGCGATTCCCGCTGATAAATCAGGAAGCCTTACGGGGAAGTTTACATGATGCAAAACAGCCATGAAGCCGTGGAGCGAGACGCGCATGGAGCCTGCAGAGAATCGCAGGCGGCAGGGAAGTGGAATGCGCGGGCGGGAGTAAAGAGAGAACAGGGAGGGCGTTCTGGGCCCTCCCTGCACTGAGAAACAAGCGCTTTAGCGCTTCGACTGGCCGCGAGCCAACTTCTTGACCTTCTTCTTGTTGGAGCCGCGGGGCGTGGTGCGCTTTGCCTTGGGAGCTGCCTTCTTGCGGGCGGTGCGCTTCACCTTTTTCCGTTCAATCTTGTCTTCAAGCTTCTTGGTATCTGCCACTGAAAATCCTCTTTCACGCGAAAGCGCTGCTAAATGGGTCCCGTGCACGGGGATGCGACCTTTATGGTAACAAGAATCGGGTTGCGGAGCCAGCCGGGGGACCGCCAAGCGCCTCCAGGTCCGCAAATTGCCACGGAAGTGGGAGACTTGAATACTCTTGCACCGGGGTAAGATGGCCGCATGAACCTGATTTCCTTGATGTCGGCGTACTTTATCGGCGTCATTGTGCTGTTTGTCCTGGCGCGCATGATTCTTAAAGAGGCTGACACCAACCTGCAGGCTGAAGAGCTTCCTGGCGGAGTGATTCGGTTTGGCCCCGATCAGCTGACGAAGGCTGCGATGGCGGTTTTCATCGGCGGCTTCGGGGGCGTGGGTGTCCTTGGCACAGTCTCGGCCCTCTTTGGCGGCCGTGGATTGGCTATGTCGCTGTTCTGTCTGGCCGTTGCGCTCCTGTTGCTGCGCTTTCTGCCCGGAACGCTTGTGCTCACGAAAGAAGGCCTGGAGCAACACGTCTGGCTCGGCGGCCCGAAAAAGATCGCTTGGAACGAGGTTCAGTCTGTATCTGTGATCAAGCGCGAAGGCCGGGTGGTGATTTTCGGCACGGGCGGTAGAAAAATCCAGCATGCAAAGCAGCTTCCTGACCGCGATCGTCTGCTGGCAGAGCTG
>Ga0318572_10001077_pt1 | contig 10707 bp, 6 predicted proteins | sample GRESIP089b5f20_FD_202528 | JGI IMG/M metagenome (GOLD analysis project Ga0318572, IMG submission 202528) | Tropical soil microbial communities from Luquillo Experimental Forest, Puerto Rico - GRE.SIPMG.089b5f20 | ecosystem: Environmental > Terrestrial > Soil > Tropical forest > Bulk soil...
TCCCAATAGTCGTTGCAGGTACGCCAGAGACTTTGAATGTCTTGCGAGCCGACCCGCAGATGTCAAACCGCTTTCCTCCGGCAGTGATTAGCAAGTGGACTTACGATGAATCCTATCTCAGGCTGCTTGCCAGTATTGAGACATATCTACCACTTCGGAATCCCTCAAATCTCATAGAAGAGAAAACGGCAAGGCGGATCCTCGAACTCAGCGAAGGAACAATCGGTGAGATAGTTTCGCTATTGCGTGTCCTGGCCAAAGATGCGATCAAAGTAGGTCGTGAGAAAATCGATTTCGATTCACTGAAGGTTGCCTATCTCAAGAATCTAGGCTGGGTCATTCCATCTGAGAGATCACGGTATTCCCGCTGATATATGCGGCAGCTTCTTCTTATTCGCCCGAAGCCGCTGGCAGATGAACTTTTTTCCTCTTGGATCGTGCGCCTAGCATGGGCCAATGGTCAGAAACTCCACCCGTTTACGCACAAGATACTCGGTCTTACATCTCGGATATGGAACAAGGATCCGGACCGTGGCGTACCCGCTGATCAGATAGAGCTGATCGCGACTGTGACAGGCATTTCTACTGAGGTGATCCAGGAGACGACACTTAGTTCATACGCCAAGGTAGTTTTGGACGGGAATGGGAGGCAATGGATATTGCCGATTGGACACCGTGCTCGGTATTGGATGAGGCCAGGTCTTCAGATATGCCCCGTTTGTTTAGCTTCAGATGCTGTTCCGTACTTTCGTAAGCGCTGGCGGCTTGCATTTGTGACATGTTGCGTTGAGCACCGGGTAGTGCTCATTGATCGCTGCAAGCAATGTAATCAACCCATTAGCCCGCATACAGGGGATTACAAGTCGAAAATCTTACGGGACGAATTTTCTTGGGTGCTTTGTTATCACTGTGGTGCCGATTTCAGACAAATAAATACATTCCCGGCTACCAATGGGGCTATCAATACTGCGAAATACTTAATTAATGGATTGGTAGATCAATGGATACAGATTGGGGAAAGGAGCGTGCATAGCCGTCTTGGATTCGACGGCTTGCATGTGCTGTGCCGGATGCTCTGTTCAAATACCCGTAGTCGTCGTTTTGCGATTTGCGTATCGGACGGAATGGGGGAGCTGTCCTTCCCAAGTGAGTTCATGACACGAAAACAATCCTTTGAAGAGCTGGAGGTTACTGAACGACATCGCATCATAACGATGCTGAATTGGCTACTTGCAGAGTGGCCAACACGCTTCTTGTGGGCTGGCAGGCGAGCAAGGCTGTCGAAGGCGTACATCAGGGGTGCGGACAGTGATTTGCCCTATTGGCTTTCCATCGAAGTCGAATGGGAATTAGATGGAGGGTATTACGTTCCAAATGAGGACGAGCGACAGGCATTACTTGTCTATTTAGAGCGTCTGGGCCTCAGTACTGCAGAAAATAACCTGCGTAGATGGTTGGGGCAGTCCTACGTTTCTGGACACAAGACGTCTGACCCTTTGGCACCACGGGGAAAGAAGTGGCCTGGCTACGCCAAGATGAAAAGTAGAGACCGCATTGAGCCGCTTTAGGCCGCAGGAACAATCTGAGCCTTCGGCATAATTACATTAGCTACTTCTTGATAAATTGGAATTCCTGAGCCAATTGCAACTTCTAAGCTAACAACTAGGGCAAACGGGATTTTTACATCCAGCTTCCTGGCGTCTTGCTCACAGTTCACTCTGAACACCAAGGCGCTACCTTCTGTGTAGGCGGTTGCGTCATCTCCGGAAAGTATTTCGTGCTGAAGAGTTCCTCTCCGAACACTTTGCCAATGAGCGTCCTGTCGATTGATACTCAAGTCATCTTTTGGGGGGGAGAACCAGAGGCGAGCACACCGGTACTGCTGACTCGAGTGATTCAAAGGTGATAGCCATGCCAACGTTACCGTTAGTCTTCGCTCTACCTTCTTGCCAGCCAGGCTAGGTGGCAACGGAACTCGAAAATCAAGAGCCATGCCTTTCTTAACTTCCCCAACGCCAACCATTGTTGCGCGTTGTGGTGTACAAAAAAGGCCATACTCGCGAGCAACGGGACCGTAACCCAACCATCGAGAAAGGAAGCGTTTCTCCGTATGGTAATCCCCACATAAATCGGGCCGGGCCTGCTTTAGATGGCCTTCTGTGTCGACCCACGAGGCGCCATGTGCAACCATCGCTTTCAGCAGGACGGTATCGTATGTTGGCGGCAATTCGTCGCCATGCTCAGCCCTCAGCTGATTAATCACTTCGTAAAGTTCCGCCGCATGCCGACTAGCAATGGCTGTAGCATTGCTAGTTCCGCGAATATAACCTGTATGGTTTCCAACTCCTTGTGCGGGAAAGGCCACTTTATGGCCGGGTGCGCGAATTGCACGGACAATTTCCAGGATTGTTTGATTTGCAGGGCCGCCTGCAATGCGCCGCCGATAAATCTGACGGCCTCCAGGGAAAAGAACATCTGGCTTCATCGCCCTGCGATACCCGCTTCCAGTCCGTGTAATTGGACTTATGTAATTCATGGGTAGGAGATCGTAGACGTCGCCAGGGAGTTCCCCTGGCTCAGAGCTGTCATGATGAAGTGCGCCGACAGTCAATGAGTTGATTGACTCTGCCGGTGAAATAATGGATCGATCGGCAGCACTCTCCGTGAGAGCCTTTAGCGTTATGTCGATCCTTTGGTCTGGTGTGAGCGCGCTGAAATTAGCACTAGGATGATCGCAGACAATAGGTTCCAGGTGATTCCCTGCGCTGACCACAAACAAAACATCATATTGCCAACTCAGCCAATCGATCAGACGTGCCCAAGGGCTCATTTGACGGCCAAAGGGCTTAGATGCGTCGCCAAGTGACATGTTTATAATTTTCACCGTTGGGGCAGCGGGTGCATTTTCCGCATCACCTTCAAAGATTCTCTTTACGGCCCGATGAATGAGGTCAATGATGAGCTGATTGTCTGGAATCTGCTCTACGCGTACTTCATTGTATGTATCGTTAGCGTCCGGCATCATGACCGGGCGCACATAGATTTTTCGAGAGGCTGGCGGAGAGTTCGCTTCCAGCTCGTCATGGATAAGCAGCGAGGCCATCGCAGTACCGTGAACACGCTCGCGGGGACGATAGCAAGCTTCCAAGCCATCCGGGTCGTCAATGATGAGATGGTTGGCAAGAAGCGGGTGATTCTGCATGGGAACCCCATCCAATAGTGCTACTACTGGATCGCCATTTGCAACTGGCACTTCTTCTAAATCAAACGACTCCGGATCACCCTCAAACTGATGGGAGACAGCTTGAGCGCGGGGCCGGAAAAACATAATACGATTAGAGGCAACCAATCTATCCTCTTGTCCATCAAGAATTGCTTGAACTGCACTGGATGGTAGTGTCGCGAGAATGCCGTGATACCCAATCTCAGGTATGACGGCGTTTCGGAGTGCGGTACCACCAAGTTGAGTCAAAACATCAGACAGATCTTGAAACGTTTGTTGATTCTTCTGATTGTTTGGATAGCACCAAGCTTCGATTTCAAATCGAATCTGCTTCTCCACGCCATCAGCAAGAAGATTGCTCCAGTAAAGGCAAACCTCACTTGTGAGGCGGTCTTGCTTGTCCCAGAATCGTATTTCCTTCAACTGCTGAAAAACGGTTTTCCAGCGTCCTTGGCCGCGGGCAAATGGTTCATGATTACGCCACCGCTTCCATAGCGATAGCAACTGTTCTAGAGCTTTCTGATTTGTGCCAATGAGATAGAACTGGCCCTGCAACTGCTGGTGGCCATCATCATGGAAGAACTCCTCATCCGCCGCGATACTGATACTTTCCCACTCATTGAGCCAGTCCAGTTCTGGCACGTTGGCGACGGCCATGGCGAAATCTTTCACCGTCCCCACAATTTCTAGGATCAAGACTAAATCTGGATCCGCATTCGGCGCTGCGTGCTGAATCTGTAATTCCATCGCGTCTCGCAGGACCTTAAACTGAGGTCCGAGCCTTTCGCCTTGGCGTAGGAACGATGGATAGTGGAGTTTCGGAATTGACTGCGGCAACTTATCCCGTTCGACAGGATCAGCCGGAGTGGGAAGTACAAGTAGTGGGAGCTTTTCGTCTGCCATATCCAGAATGAGAATGGCAGGAAGCTCCCCAAATTGGACTTATTTGATAGAGAACTTTTTACGCCATTGTTGTAATCGCTCTCGAACAATACCCTTAACATTTCCCGATGGCAAGGAGAGGATGTAGCGTCTATGTATGTCTTCGCAGAACTGTTGTAACTCGGAAAAGTTCGCCGGAGCGAGTTCTGCAGCCAATGCTTTTGCCGTGAAACCGAGAGGCTGGCCGAGCTGCTCTTGGAAGCGCTTTAACCACGCTTCACTTTGCTTTGAGGTAGGTGCTGGTAATTCCAGTCGAAGTTGGAAGCGGCGCCAAACTGCCCTATCCAATAATTCTGGATGGTTGGTGGCCGTAACGACAACAACGTGACTCGGCAGTGAATCGATCTGCAGCAGCAAAGAGCTGACGACGCGTTTCACTTCTCCGGTTTCATGCTCGTCGCCTCGCTCTTTACCTAGGGTATCGAACTCATCAAAGAACAAAACACATTGATGGGTGCGCACAAAGTCAAAAAGTTTTTTTAGGCGACTGCTTGTTTCGCCGAGGAAGCTACCAATCACGGCTTCATAGCGCACAACAAACAGAGGAACCATGAGTTCGGAAGCAATGGCTTCGGCGAGTGAGGTCTTGCCATTCCCCGGTGGGCCTGCAAGCAGAATTCGATGGCGGGGCTCAACGCCATAAGAGCCAAGCAAGTCTCGGCGATGTTGTTCTTCGATTACCTCGCGAACAGCGGTAATCGTGTCATCTTCAAGCAGCAGATCATCAAGTCCTCGAACGGGATTGACGTCATAGAGCAAGCCACCGTGCCCTGCGTCATAGGCGCGTACAACATTGGGTGCGGAAAGATTGCGTTGAGCGGGCTGAAGATTGGATACCAGCTTGTCCGCAAGCTGATGGTGATTCTTCGCGCGCTCTTCAGCCGCCAAGGCTTCGACAGTCGAATGCAATAGCTTCGTGTCACCCTGGCTTCCGGCTTTTACAAGATTAACGATGAGATCGGCGCGCGGCATAGTCTTACTCCTTCTAGGATCTTACCCGTTCCTCGCCACCACAATGGAAGCCCTGCTGGTGCAAGGCATTCGACGGTATGGTTCGTCGGTTTATTCCCCTTTTGCCTATTTTCACATATGATATGAATAGTATGAATCAAATAAAGCAAAAGATCAAGGTGATCGAGGTCCCGCAAAAGAAGCGAGACCTCGATCAAGATATTGTTCGTACAACCTTCACGATGCCGGAGTCGGAGTCGGAGGCAATTGACGTGTTGCGCAAACGCATCGTTAAGGAAAACGGCGAGATATTGAATCGTAGCGAAGCCGTGAGGATCGGCTTGCTTGCTCTTCAGAGCCTGCCCAATAGCAAAATGAAAACGTTGCTGTCTGACTTGGAGCGCTACCGACCAGGTCGAAAAAAGAAGGTCGTCCTGGACTAATTCAGAGCTGACGAAATTTGAGCTGACAAGATTCTATTAATCTGAAAATCCAATACGCGAAGTTGTACGGGATGCTCGGAACGTTGCTTGGAATATTCCACTGCAGCACGCGACAGTGCTTCAGTCAGTTCTATCTCTTCTACTAGGCTGGAAGAGTATGCCATTGATGTGAACACTGGCGCTTCAATAACCACGAGAACGGTTGATCGGCCCCCGGCTAAGACGCGAAAGGCAGATGCTCGCCTTGCTTTGCAACTCGAGCCGTCAGGGATCAACAGCTGCTCATCGATAACGCCATCATCGTCAGCGCATAACGGAAGTGGAATACTCCATCCGTCTGCATCGCTACACGTCAGTAGCTCAATATCGAGTCCTGGGAGGGCTCTGAGTGTCCGATAGGCTTCCGACAACCATTCGGGAGGGGCTCCAACCTGATCCACAGCATCGATCAATGAGATCGGACGACAACGCTCACTTGAACCGGGCTCTCCTGCAGCCTCTTCCTGAATGGGCTCCTGCAAGGATGTCGGCCTTCCTACTGTGCAAGCTTCAATTGCTTTGGAGCCGTACACCGCTTTCCGATCGAGATCTGGAAATCTTCTCCGCGCATTCACGACTCGAACTGCAGGCTTCAAGTCATTACTTGGATCCTTTTCCTCTAAATGCGATTCTTTGGGTGGCGTCGAGCGGCCTGTCACCGAATCAGCCCCCTTCTTATCTGATGCATTCTCAGGCTCGCGTTTCTTAGCTTTCACAGCGCCACCAGAATGGTGCAGGGTCTTAAATGGAAACGGGTGATTGCATGAGTGAATCTGATATACGAGAAACGTTTTGTTTGCCTCGCCGGAACGGGAAAGCCATTTCCCAGAAACCACAAGATCTGTTTCACCTTCAAAAGGGAAGATTCCTTGAGGATATGGCGAGCCACCGCTTGCAATGCCCTTGATGCATGAGGAGTGACACAGTTGTGCGGCACGCCAGGCCGTGGCACTGTTTGCAATCCTACCAACGTCCGCAGCACTTCTCGGATGAATTCGGTCACTGAGAGAAAGGCGCATGTAGCCAGTGGCGGGATTAAATAGTCGTGACTTAAATAGATCATCCGTCGAAAGCGTTGGCCGAAACAGAGTGTTTAACAGCTCACTCGATGAGCCGAAGTAAAACCGGATGAGCTCCATACAGGGAATCACGAGGCCACGGCCGTCGGGTAGTGCTACGCGCAGACAATACGAATGCGTGTTGCGTCGGTGGCCAGGATGCTCAGTCAAGGGCAACAGAAATCCCCCATCCTCAAGGCTTAACCCAGCCTTTACTAAGCCGGACGTTTCTCTGCCAATCAGGAGGTTTTGAAACGTCTCCATTTCGTAGTCTGGTGCTTCGAAAGGCTGCTGATCTTTCCATATGTCACCGATTCTCAGCAACATGAGCTTGCCGACAGAGATAGTGCATTGCCGCTGACGATCTTCTCTTGAGGTCGATTGCATCGCAAAAAGGCTCATTCCGTCCGTTACCTTGGATAGATAGACATTTACTGAAGGGTGGCGACGCAGGAGAAGGCGATTGGGGAAGGTGATTTCGCCGAACCAGTCGATGCGCCAAAGATCGTCCCCTGTTGGAAATTCAGCTATACGAAGCTTGGTGGTGCCATTCATGTAATGCTCAGCACAAATGAGTGAGGAAATTTATTGCCCGGAGGAAGGGATAGCTAAATCGTCGGAAGATTCAATTAATTAGCTTATTGAAAAGGCGAAGATACTTGAGAGGCCAGCATGTATGGAAGGCGGGCCTAGGCATAACCGTTCTTGATGCGGGCTTTGGACGCTCCCGGTAGCTTCCCTACGATGACGCTCATGTTCCATGAAGTGGATTATCATTTGGTCATATTCATTTTGGCACGATGTATCGTCATGACGATGAGTAAACTGCGCACACCTGAGGGCTCTGTCTGGCGCCTGTGGGATTTTCATTGCCATACACCTGCTTCCTACCGCTGGAAGGGCGAGAAGTTGCGCGGTTTGACCGGTGACGATAGGGAGCAGCTAATCGCTCAAACCATAAGTGCCATGGTGGAAGCTGCCCCTGATGTATTCGTGACGATGGACTACTGGACCTTTGACGGATACTTGGCAATTGCCGAGTACGAAAAGGAGCATCCGGGCACACTTGTCGGCAAAGTTGTCATACCGGGCATTGAGCTGCGTGTTGAGAGTTCGCTGAAGCAGCGTCTGAACGTGCACCTAGTGTTTGACCCTGAGGTATCGCCTCAGACGCTAAAGGACGTCTTGGCCATCCTGAAGATCAACTTGAAGGACGGCGACCGTTCCTTGAGTGACGAATGCCTGGTCCAACATTCCCGTGAGCTCGGTCCCGACCGACTAGCGAAGGGCAGCTTCGATGGGGTGAGGGTAGCCACCGACGAGGAATATGCACTGGAGGTTGGTTGGCAGACTGCCATGGTCACCCAGGAGTCGCTAAGAGAAGCCTTGAAGGTGATGGGCGACCGTGGGCTGCTCCTGATGCCATGGGACACGTACGGGGGCCTATCGGAGATCGACTGGGCGGCACACTACGCCGAAATCCGTCGGTTTCGGACAGCCGCGGACATCTTTGAGTGCAAGGATGCGGGCAATCGCCTAGCCTTCCACGGGGTCAAGAACACGCTGAATGAGAAGTACTTTGACAATTTCTGGGGCTCTCTGGACAAGAAGACGCGCCTTTGCGTTCGCGGCACCGACGCGCACAGATTTGCCGACTATGGCAAATTCCCGAGCAATATGAAAACTTGGATCAAGACTGAGCCCACGTTCCAGGGTCTGCGCCATGCCATCAAGGAGCCAGTGTTCCGCTCGTACATCGGGGATGTGCCACCGAAGAAGGCATTTGTTGATGCCAACGGGCGCCTCTTCATGGACCGTCTTCAGATCTCAAAAAAGGAGGGTTTCAAGACGGAAGAGAATTGGTTCAGCGGTACCGATCTGAAGCTGAACCCGGATTTGGTGGCCATCATCGGTAACAAGGGTTCTGGCAAGAGCGGTTTGGCCGAGGTGCTCGCACTAGCGGGCAACTCCAAGGCTCACGATTTTTTTACCTTTCTGGTGGATAACCGTTTCAAGAGTGGCAGCGGTCATCGTGCAGGGGCCTTCGAGGCGAAGCTGACTTGGTGCAACGGGGATGTAGGTCAAGCAACGTTGGATCAGCAGGCCAAGGCGGATCAGCCGGAGCGGGTCAAATACATCTCTCAGACGTACTTTGAGGACCTTTGCAACGACCACATCACCGGCAAGTCGGATCGCTTCAGTACCGAGATTCGCAAGGTCTTGTTCTCGCATCTGGACCAGGCAGACCGAGGCAGCCACCAGAACCTGGACGAGTATCTCGCTATCAAGGAACAGCCTGCCCAGGAGAGGATTGAGGGCTATCGCCAGGCGCTGCACAAGGTCAATGCCCAGCTCGCCGAGCTGGAGCGCCAGTCGGGTGCTGCCCATGAGAACGAGCTTAAGGAAAAACTTGCTTCCAAGAAGCTCGAGCTTGGTGACCTCCAGGCTAAAAAGCCTGCTGAAGTCTTGAAGCCAGTGGATGCCGCCGCCGCCGTACCCACAGCTGAATCTCAGCGCCTGGCAACCATTGCACAGGAACTCGCCCAGCTGGAGGTGGTTGGGAGTGCTGCGGACGCTGCGCGGAGGGGGTTCGTGGAGCGCAGGACCGCGCTTTCTAGCGTTGGCCAACGGCTGTCGGCATTCGAGCAGCAAGCGGCCAAGACCAACGAGGAACTCCTCGCTGAGCTGCAGAAGGTCAATGTGACTTTCCAGCACATGCTGAAGGTTGAGACCCAGCGGGTTGTCATCCAGGACGTACTGAGCGCCACGGAGACTGAGCTTGGCAAGCTGGCTACCGAGCAATTGGATCGCGTCGCAAAACAGCAGGCTCTGGCGATAGAGCGTACGCAACTGCAGGAGCAGCTCGACCAGCCCAACAGGCTCTACCAAGAATACAGTATCCACCTCACCGCGTGGGACAAGGCCGTCAAGGCTTTGATTGGTACGGCTGACGAAGCTGATACGATGGCGTTCTACGAGGCGCGGCTTGCGGAGTTGGCTCAGTTGCCTGGGCGCTGCAAGATTCTGGAAGATGAGCAGGATAAATTGGTGAAGGATATCCACGCAGAGCTGATAGCCATCGCGGAGTCACGTCGGCCGCTGTTCGCGGTCGTGGAGCAGCTGGTTGCGGGCGTCCCGGGTGTCGCGACTGAGCTCAAGGTGGAGTTCCAGAGCGGCCTTTTCTTCGACCGGCAAGCCTTCGTCGAGCGGTTCTTTGCACTGGTCAAGCAGAACACCGGCGGCTTCCGCGGCGACGATGATGGCCCGGAAAAGCTCGTGGCGCTGCTCCGGGGCATCGACTTCAATGACGCCGATAGCCTAGCCAAAGGGCTCAGGGGTATCCGGGCGACGATTACCGCGGGCGCGGAACAGCCCGGCGCCGCATTGCTACCAATCCTCCGAACCAAGGTCACGGCAGAACAGCTGTATGAGCAGCTATTCGACCTGAAGCAGGTGGAAGCCAAGTTCTCGCTGAGTCTGGCTGGAACCACCATCCAGCAGATGTCGCCAGGCCAACGCGGGGCTTTGCTGCTCATCTTCTATCTGCTGGTCGACACGGACCCGACCCCGCTCATTCTGGACCAGCCGGAAGAGAACCTGGACAACCAGACCGTCTACTCCATGCTGGTCCCCATCATTCAGCGCGCCAAGGAGCGCAGGCAGATCGTCATGGTCACCCACAACGCCAATCTGGCGGTGTGCTGCGATGCCGAGCAGATCATCCACGCCGAGTTCGATCGCAGCGACCAGTTTGCACTGACGTACGTCTCCGGTGCCATAGAGAGCTCGGAGCTGAATCGCTCGGTCCTGGATGTCTTGGAAGGAACGACGCCAGCGTTCGATAACCGGCGAGATAAGTATTTTCACTGACCAGAGTACCCACAGGAGAGGCTTTTGAATTTTTATCTAAGCATCGCAGCAAAGGAAGCAGTGCCGCCTTTGAAGGCGGCATTGCCGTGCTTTGTCCTTCGCCATCGTACGTGGGATGACTTTGGTTTCAAGACGCTCTTCGAACTGACCTACTGCAAATCGAATGGTGCTAAGGTCATGA
>Ga0318572_10001078_pt1 | contig 10703 bp, 9 predicted proteins | sample GRESIP089b5f20_FD_202528 | JGI IMG/M metagenome (GOLD analysis project Ga0318572, IMG submission 202528) | Tropical soil microbial communities from Luquillo Experimental Forest, Puerto Rico - GRE.SIPMG.089b5f20 | ecosystem: Environmental > Terrestrial > Soil > Tropical forest > Bulk soil...
GAGATGACCTCGTTCACGTTCATGTTGAACTGCGTGCCGCTGCCGGTCATCCAGACGTGGAGCGGGAACATCTCGTGATGCTGGCCCGCGATGATCTCGTCGCAGACGCGCACGATGAGGGCGTGCGCCTCCGGCCTCAGGCGACCCGCCGCGAGGTTCGCGTTGGCCGCCGCCTTCTTGAGGATCGCGTAGGCGGTGATCATCTCGCGCGGGATGAGCTCCCTGCCGATGCTGAAGTGCTCGAGGGAGCGCTGGGTCTGCGCGCCCCAGAGCTTGTCGGCGGGGACTCCGACGGCTCCAAGGCTGTCCGTTTCCTGGCGAACGTCGCTCATGTTCCAACCTCCATTCGCAAGAGAACTTGGGTCTGGCCGTCGCACGGCGCCGCGGCAGCTGCCTCACCACCTCGGTCGGCCGCCGCTGGGCAGCGACGCACCCGCTCGCCATCTTCGGAAAGAGGCTCACCGTGAACCGCACGAGCTCGAACACGCTATCCCGCCGGCAGGCGCTACGGGCGATAGGGATTGCCGGCGGAGCCGCGCTGCTCGGCGGCGTTCCAGCCCTCGCCGGCGAGCAAGCGGGTGGCACGGGTGGAGGCAGTACACCGTCGGTTCCCAAGAGCACGTCGTGGGGACCCGTTCGGCAGATCGACGCCGGGCTCCTGAACGTCGGATACGCCGAGGTGGGGCCGCCACAGGGGCGCGCGGTCGTGCTCCTGCACGGATGGCCCTACGACATTCACAGCTACGTCGAGGTGGCGCCCTTGCTCGCCTCGAAAGGCTACCGGGTGATCGTGCCCTATCTGCGCGGCTATGGGACGACACGCTTCCTTTCCGCCGCAACGGTGCGAAACGGACAGCAATCCGCGGTCGCCGTCGACCTGACCGCGCTCATGGACGCGCTCAAGATCGAGAAGGCGATCATCGCCGGCTTCGACTGGGGAGCACGCACCGCCGACATCGTCGCGGCGTTGTGGCCCGCACGTTGCCAAGCGCTCGTGTCCGTCAGCGGATACCTGATCGGAAGTCAGGAAGCGGGGAAGCTCCCGCTGCCCCCCGCGGCGGAGCTCAAGTGGTGGTACCAGTTCTATTTCGCGACGGAGCGGGGCAGGGCCGGCTACGACGAGTACCGGCGCGACTTCGCGAAGCTGATCTGGCGCCAGGCCTCACCGCGATGGTCCTTCGACGTTGCGACGTTCGATCGCAGCGCGGCCTCGTTCGATAACCCCGACCACGTCGCCATCGTCATTCACAACTACCGTTGGCGGATCGGGCTGGCCGAGGGCGAGCCGAGGTATGACGACCTGGAGAAGCGGCTCGCCCAGGCCCCGACCATCGCAGTGCCGACCATCACGCTCGAAGGCGACGCCAACGGTGCGCCGCATGGCGACCCGAGCTCTTATCGGAACAAGTTCGCCGGTCGGTATGAGCATCGCCTCATCGGACGGGGGATCGGGCACAACCTTCCCCAGGAGGCCCCGAGGGACTTCGCCCAGGCCGTCCTCGACGTCTCCAGTATGTGATTGGCCTCGACGCGGGAGCGTTTCGAAGCGGAGGACCGTGGGGCGGTTGCACAGCGCTGTGAGCGAGCGACCGAGAGGCGAGGTGAAGGGGGAGGGAGCCATGAGCACGACCGAAGTCCGTGGTGACGAAGGGACCAGCGCGCCGACCGTCGGGAACGCTGGCATGAAGCTGGAGGTGGTCGTCATCTCCGTCTCGGACGTCGACCGCGCGAAGGACTTCTATGGGGGGCTCGGGTGGCGGCTCGACGACGACTTCAGCAAGGAGGGCGGCCGCGTGGTCCAGTTCACGCCTCCGGGCTCCCAGTGCTCGGTTCAATTCGGCACGAACATGACGTCCGCCGCCCCCGGATCCGGCCGGGACTTCCTGATCGTCCCCGATATCCAGGCCGCGCGCGCCGAGCTGGTGGCACGCGGCGTCAAGGTCACCGAGGTTTTCCACTTCGCCGGCTTGAACCGAGTCGATCCCGCCGCAAGGTCGAGCGGCCCCGCTCCGGACCGGACCAGCTACGGGTCGTTCGCGTCGTTCAGCGATCCGGACGGCAACAGCTGGCTGGTGCAGGAGGTCACGACGCGACTGCCCGGCCGGATCGACCCCGCGGCGACGGCGTTCGGTTCGGCGAGCGAGCTGGCGGGCGCGCTTCGGCGCGCGGAGGCTGCCCACGGCGAGCACGAGAAGCGCACCGGGCAGCGAGACGCGAACTGGCCGGACTGGTACGCCGCCTACATCGTGGCGGAGCGGACCGGCGGGGCACTGCCGTCGTGAGCGCCGCGCCTGGCACGGACGAGGAGGGGACGACATGAGCGGCAAGCCGGAGCTCGCCGGACAGACCGTCGTGGTGATCGGCGGCACCTCGGGCATCGGGCTCGAGACGGCCCGGCGCGCGCGGGAGGAGGGCGCCGACGTGATTCTCACCGCGCGCGACCCGGACCGCCTACAGCGCGTCGGTCGGGATCTCGGAGCCAGCATCGCGGCCTTCGACGCCACCGACTTCGCGCGACTCGCCAGGTTCTTCGACGAGCTGCCCAAGACGATCGACCACGTGCTGGTCACAGGCCCCGGTCCCTACTATGCGCCGCTGGCCGAGATGGATGTCGAGAAGGCGCGCCGCGACGTCGAGGCGCACCTGTTGCTGCCGCTGCACGTCGCCCGGGACGCCGCGGGCAAGGTTCGCGCGGGAGGGACCCTGCTCTTCATGGGCGGCACCGGCGGTCGCCGCACGGCGCCGGGGCTCGCGTTGATCTCGGCGCTCACGGCCGCGATGCCCGCGCTGACGAAGAACCTCGCGCTCGAGCTGGCGCCCATCCGCGTGAACCTGATCGCGGCCGGGTTCGTCGACACGCCGCTGTCGGCGGCGCTCCTCGGCGATCAGCTGGACGCGCGTCGCGAGCAGCTCCGCACGACGCTGCCGATCCGGCGCGTCGTCGGCCCGGCCGACATCGCCGCGCTGGCCGTTCACCTGATGACGAACACGGCGGTCACCGGCGCGACCTTCGACATCGACGGCGGCCAGCAGCTCGTCTGAGGAATCCCCTCTGAAGCCGACCGGCCTCATGGTCGAGAGCTGCGTGCCGCGCGAGGGAGAGCGCGCCGAGCCTACCTGAGGCCGATGAGCGCGATGCCGGCGACCGCCAGGGCGAGCCCGAGCGCGCGGACCGGCGGGATGTGCTCGCGGAAGAACACGCGTGCGAGGAGCACCGTCGGCGCGGGGAAGAGCGACGCGACGATCACGGCGAGCGAGAGGAGGCCCTCGCGCGTCGCCAGCAGGACGAGGACGTTCGCCGCCATGTCGGCGACGCCGGCGACGAGCGTGGGCAGCGCCCCCGCCCGTGAGACGGCGAGCCGCTGGCGCGAGAGGAACGCCGCGACGACGAGGAGCGTGATCGACGCGCCGCGGGCGGCGAGGACGGGCCAGAGGCCCGAGCCCGGCGAGCTGCGGGCGAGGGCGATGAAGAAGAGGCCGAAGAATGTGCCGGAGAGGAGCCCGTGGGCGAGCGCGGAGCGCAGCGCGCGGCGATCGGCGACGCCGCCCCGTTCCCAGGAGAGGAGCAGGATCGCGGGCAGGCAGATCGCGGAGCCCGCGAGCGCCGCCGGGCTGGGACGCTCGCCGGAGAGGATGCCGAACGCCACCGGGATCGCGGCGCCGACGAGGGCCGCCGTCGGCGAGACGATCGCGACGAGGCCGCTGGCGATGCCACGGTAGAGGAGCGCGAGCCCGACCGCGCCGGCGACGCCTGCCGCGGCGCCCCACGCGAGGTCGCGGCTGGCCGGAACGGCCTCTCCGCTCGCGAGGACGAACGCGAGCGCGAGCAAGGCGCCCGCGGCCTGCGAGGTGACGAGGACGGGCATGAGCGGGCTCCGCCGCGCGGCGAAGCCGCCCGAGAAGTCGGCGGCGCCGTAGCAGAGGGCGGAAAGCGCGGCGAGGAGGACGCTCATCGTGGCGGGGAGTATGCCCGGCGGGCCGGGTCAGCTACAGTGAAAGCTCCTTCGGGCAGCGAAGCACCTTGAAGATACCCCGCAGCGTCCGCTCATCCCGAGGCCTGCCGAAGAGCGAGAGTTGCGCGGACGACGCGAAATTGCAGTGCCTTGCTCGGTCGATGCGAGCTATTCACATCGCGTCGAGGCCAGCTCGTGGTGATCGAGCTCTTCTCTCGCGCATCGGGATCGCACAGTGACCAATAGTACATGGACGCGGCGCTACCTCTCCCTGATCGGCGTCGAGCAGGAAGCTCCCGGGCTCGATGGCCTGAGACGGCTGGTCCGCGCCCACGTCCAAAAGGTTCCCTTCGAGAACTCGGCCTCGCTCCTGCGTCGCCACGAGGCTGGCGCTGGTCCGGTCTCGCCCCTCGACACCGAGACACTCCTGGTGTCGTGGGAGGCTGGGCGCGCCGGCGGAGTCTGCTTCGAGCACACGGAGATGTTCGGGCGGCTCCTCGTCGAGCTCGGTTACGTCGTCACCCCCATCGCCGGGGAGATCACTTTCCCGGGTTCACACCAAGCACTCCTCGTCGACCTGGGCGGCGCGCGCTGGCTCGTAGATGTCGGGAACGGTGCCCCGTTCTTCGAGCCCTTCCCGCTCGATCGCCAGCTCGAGATCCAGCGGGTCGGCCTCGGCTACAGATTCAACGTCGATCCCGACGATCCGGGCGTCTGGCTCCAGGAGCGGGCCCTGGACGGCGGTTGGAAGCCATTCTGCCGGTACCTACTGCGGCCTCAGTCCCCGGCGGACCGAGAGACCGCCTACCAGCGGCACCACCGGCCGCGCGATACATGGGTCACCAACTCGATCGTTCTCGTCAGGAGCCGTGAGGAGGAGGTGCTGGCGTTTCGGAACATGGACCAGCACCGTTACACGCCCGGCGGCAAGGTCTCGGTGCGAGTCGAGGACCGAGAGGGATGGGCGCGCTTGCCAGGATTGCTCGGCTTGCCCGCGCTTCCGATCGACGAGGTGGCCCGTGCCTGGGCCGCCATCAACGGTCAACCTCTGCCGAAAGGCATCTGAGAATCGAACCCCCAGGGCGGCGGAATCATGGTTTTCAGAAATTGAACGCGCTCGTCAGGTAGAACGAGGTCCCCTCGTCCGAGGCGACGACGGAGACGCTCGCCGCCGTGGCGTACTCCCCCAGGCCGGCCCCCGCGGCGCGCAGCGCGATCCAGACGCCGCCTCCCGCGCCGGGGTGCCACGTGTGCGACATCTCGCCCGCCACGAACACACGGCCGACGTCGGCGATCCCGTGAATGCCGAACCGGAGCGGCACGATCGCGGAGTACCTGCCCACCGGGACGAACACGTCCAGGTTGCCGACGACGGACGCGTCGCCGGCGAAGCGGTTCAGATCGTAGCCGCGCAGGAGGTTGCCGAGGGCGCTCCCCGACACGGAGAGCGGCGAGGTCACCGCGATGCCGCCGATGGATGCGGCCTCGTAGAACGGATAACGCCCCCAGATCTTCTCTCCGGCGACGTGCAGGCTGACGAGGACGGGGGACACGAAAGGCGAGCCGAAGAGCGCCACGGCCTCGCCGCGCAGCTTCGTGAACGCCGCCGCGTTGTCGAGCCAGGGTGGGTAATAGCGCACGCTCAGGTCGGCCAGGAGGCCTCGCCGGCGCGTCAGGACTCCGCTGCGGGTGTCGAAGTCGAGGCCCGCCTCCGCGCTCGCGAGGGACATCGTGCCGGAGCCGTAGATGCCCGACGCCGGTGCCGTCGGCTCCTCCGCCGTGTTGGTGAAGTGCTCGAACGCCACGCCCGCGCGCCCGCGCAGCGGGCCGACGAGGCTCGCGGTGACGAGCGGGCGCACCACGAACCGATGCTGATCCACCCGGTAGAAGTGCTGGGAATCCAGCGACGCGCTGCGCGGCGTGTTGTTGCCGAACCCGAAGAAGTTCGCGAACTCCATGCCGGAGTAGGCGAGGTAGCCGACCACGCCGAAAGGCGACTGCGTGCGTAGGTCGAGCTTGTACTCGAGCCGCGGCTGGCCGAGCCCGGTCGACCAGGCCGCGGCGAAGTTCATCTGGTTCGCGAACGGGTCGCGGCCGAAGCCGAACTCCGTGCGCTCGAGGCGCGCGCCGGCGACGAGCCCGCGGGTGCTGTCGTACAAGAGCTGCGGATAGACGAGCCAGTCGGTGCCCCAGTCCCGGAAGCGCTCGTACCGGCGGGTCAGCCGCTCGGTGTCGTCGACCGGCTCGTCGGCGACCTCCACGTCGTTGGGTGTCCCAGCCGCCTTGGCTTGCGCGCTCGCGGCCGCTCGCCGCTCCGCGTTCGCGCCGGGATCGCCGCGCACGATGCGCACGCGAATAGGCCCGCTCCGCTCGCCCTCCTCGACGACGCGATCGGCGCCGCCGAGCAGGTACAGCCGGATCTCGGACGTCTCGTCGGCGCGGAACGCACGGTGGAAATACGGCGGACCCACCGCCTCACCCGTGCGCTCGTCGCGCGCACTCAACGTCAGCTCGACCCCGCCGTCGCGAGCCCTGCGAATCGTCGCGACGTCGGCCCCCACGGTCCCGTACACGTCCACGTTCTCGGCGAGCAGCCGGTAGAACGCCTCCGACTCCTTCGGGAGCGCATCCCGGCGCACGCGCAGCGTGTGCTCGAGCCTCGCCCCGTCCCTGGCGTAGATCTCGGGAGGGAGGCGTCGGACGGCGTCCGCGATCACCTCGTCCGTGAGCCGCCCGACGACGTCCGACGTGACGGCTCGCCAATCAGAGACCTCGAGCCCGACGAGGAAGCGGCGATCGATGTGCCACGCGCCGAACGTCATCTTGTCGATCGCCGGGTAGTCGTCGTGGAAGCTGACGAGGAACTTCGTGTAGTACTCGCCGATCGAGGGGAGGATCCCGTCGAAGCGTGAGAAGGCCTCGTCGCGATCGCGTGGGACCGGTCGCCAGACGCGCTCGCCCTTCTCGCCGTAGCGGAACCACCGCCACTGGTTCCAGTGCCGGTCCCAGTCACCGATGAAGATGTCCATGAGGCGCGCCCGGAGATATGCGCGCTCGTCGACCCGCTCGTCGGTCCGCTGGTCCATCCGCTCGAAGAGCTCGAGCGTCCCGAGCGCCTTGTCGGCCCCTTCGAACCCGTGTCCAGGGTGGATCTCCATCATGCCGAGGACGCCCGCGAAGTCGCGGAACTTTCCGAGGCGAGGGCTGTCCGGCATGACGAACAGCTTGGGGGTCGAGTGCGGAACGCCGACCGCGTCGAGGAGCGGAGCGACCACGAGCGCCCCGACCGGATGCTGCGACGTGGTCGTGATGTCGCGATAGAGGTCCCCCGCGACCGACCCGCGCAGCTCGGGCTCGAGCCCCTTCCGCGCGTCCTTGTCCACGGACCGAAAGGCCCACGTGTTGCCGTTCGCGCTCTTCAGGCGAAGGCTGTTCGTCTGCAGCCCATGACCGCCGCGGCGATCGGGCGTGAGGCCGCCGTCGAACGTCTCCAGGTCGAGCTCCGGCACCTGGATCAGCGTGGTCCAGTCGTCTCTCCACTGGCCGCCGAAGAAGAACCGGAAGAACGAGCCCGCGCGGTAGTGCTCGCCCGGAGCGACGATGACGATACCCGGCGCCTGCGGCGGCTCATCCGTGCGCTGCGGGTCGGCGGCCGCGCCCGAGATCGCGAACAGGAGGGCGCCGCAGGCGCCCGACCGGGAGAGGATCCCCATCGTCCTTCTCCCGAGATGTGTCGGCCACCAGCGATCGCAACCTCTTCTTGAGGTCTGAGCGTGCTAGTCCCGATCGATCGTCGTGGCAGACCGGGGTGCGCCGTGTACCCCGAGTCAGCCAGGCCTCTCCGCAGCAACTCCTCCGCCTGCTCGTCCTCCTCGGGAACGCGACGCGGGAGGCCCGCTGTGAAGTCGCGACCTGGCAGCCCCGCGCTCGGGCAGGGAGCGCCGGAGCAGCAGACGGGCCGCTTCGAGGCGGATCTCCCAGGAGCGCGCTCCTCGCGTGGAAGCGCGAAAACGCTACATCGGGGCGGTCTTCGCGTTTCGCACGATTCCGATACTCACTGGACGACCCGCAGGTGAGACGGCCGCGTCTTCTCGCTGACGCGAGGCTCTACTCACGAGCACCTACCTCGGCATACGGGAACTCCCGAAGCGCCGTGTGCGCCGGCCCGGCCTTTCGGGCTCGCGCCCTTCGCAGGCGAGCGTCGAGGGAGAGCGCGCCGGGTCCGGCGATCGCGAGGTACAGCGACGTCAGGAGCTGAGCGTAGTCGGACCGGCTCTCGTGCAGGACCGCCCAGAAGCCGACCAGGGGCGGTGCCGGAGGCAGCGGGAGAGGGGACGTCCCCAGGTAGAGCCCGATCTTGGTCGAGAGCACGGCGACCACCATCTCGATCGCGAACAGGATCGCGACGCCGCGCGTGAGCAGCCCGAGCGTGAGCAGAGCTCCCCCGGCGATCTCCCACGCCCCGATGACCGACGCCGTGAGGTGCGGCGCGGGGAAGCCCAGCTTGGCGAAGCGCACGACGCCGAGGGTCGGGAAGACGAACTTCATGATCCCTTCCCACACGAACACGCCCCCCGCCTGAGACGCAGCAGGAGCGTCGCGGCGGGCGCATCGACGGGCGGATGGATCAGCCACGCTTCGAGACGCGCGATGGTCTTCATCGTTCTGGCCTCCCTTGCACCCCTTCCGACGCACACGACGCCGGAAGGTTCCCCGATGGATTGCGGACGACACGCGGGTAGAAGCAGCACGGTGCTCCGTGGAACCTTTTGCGCTTTGCATCGTCGTCCACGGCAGCCGCCATTCCGGCGGCACCGGAGGAGAAAGACGTATGCGCTTCAAGACGACGGCGAGGCTGTGCATCGCCGCTCTGCTCGTGGCAGGTGGTGCGCTCGCCCAGGCGGCGCCGGCTGAACAGCCCTATGTGCAGAGCGCGCAGAGGATCAACCGGGCGGAGCTCGCCCTGGGGCAGCTCGCGCAACAGCGCGGCAGCTCGGACGAGGTCAAGCAGATGGCGCGCACCATGGTCGAGCGGCACTCGGCCCTGAGCGCACAGCTCGACGACCTGGCCCGAGAGCGTGCCATCGTGACGGCACAGCTCGCCTCGACCGAGGACGAACAGGTCCATGACCGCCTCGCCCAGCTGTCGGGCACATCCTTCGACGAAGCGTTCAAGCTGGCGGTGGCCGACGCGCACACGCGGGAGCTCGCGCTTCACCGCGGCGAGCTCGAGCGCGGCGGGGACGCTGGGCTACGCGGCTACGCGCAATCGCGCGTTACCGCGCTCGAGGCCAGCATGGCCCAGGCGAAGGACGAGTGGTAGTGCGTCTGACCCTGCGTGAAGCTCAGCCCTGGTGAGCTCGTGCGTTGGCGGATCGCGGCGGGGCGGCCGCGGAGGCGGTCGCCCCGCCGCGGACCGCCCGCCGCTGGAGCCTCGACCCCAGGCTGCGCAAGCGTTCGCGCACGGCGCCGGCATAGGCACGTGCCTTCGGCGCCAACGGGCTTCCACGCGCTCCCGCCGCAGCAGGCTGGCCAACCGCGCGAGGCTGCTGGCCACTCGGACCTTCATGAGAGGCGCATGCCGCGAAGGGCGCGCCGTCAGCCGGACGTCTCGGCCATGAGGCTCGCCTCTGGCACACGCCGGACTCGGCGGCTTACGAGGTACACGCCGGAGAGCGCGAGCCCCGTGCCGAGGAGCTCCGTCGTCCCGAACCGCTCGCCGAGGACCATCGCGCCCAGCGCGGTGGCGATGGGCGGCGACACGTAGAGCCACGAGGAGGCGAACACCGAGCCGGCGTCGCGTACGACGACGAGGCTCAGCGAGTGCCCCAGGATCGACCCGGCGATCGTCAGGTAGGCCAGGGCCCACCACGCAGGAGCTGTCGGCGGCCAGACGACGCGTTCCAGGAGCGGCGCCGCGGCGAGGAGCGCGAGGCCGCCGAGCAGGCTCTGGAGGGCGCTCACGATCATGGGGTCGTCGTCGGGGCCGAAGAGCCGGTCATACAGGACGAGCCCAGCCGCGTACGCCACCACGCTCACGAGCGCCAGGCCCAAGCCCGTGGGGTCCACCTGTCCCGCCTGCGCTCCGCCCGCGAGGAGCACCGCTCCCGTCACGCCCAGGCTCAGCCCCAGCCACGCGATCCTCGGAAGCCTCGAGCCCAGCATGGCGCGCGCAAGGAGAGCAGTCACCACGGGACCGAGCGTCTCGAGCCGCGACATGAGCCCCGAGTCGATCCGGCCCTCGGCCCAGTATATGGTACCGAAGGTGATGGTGGTGAGCGGGAGGCTCACCGCGAAGGCCCTGGGCGACAGGCGCTTTACCTCCCTCCACGCGGCCCCCCGCCGGAGCAGCAGGACGCCAAGCAGCAGCGCGCCCGCGACGGTGAAGCGGAGCCCTGCGAACAAGAACGGCGAGGCCCCGTCTCGGACACCGATTCGAATGGCCAGGAACGTGGTCCCGAAGACGGTGCACATCACGGAGAACGCCGCCCAGGACTTCCGGCTCACGGGGTCGCTCATGGCCGCAAGGTGAGCGATCGGGGCCGACAGAACCAGCATCAGATTGACGTCCTGGGATCGGCACAGAATACTGGCGTCGTGAGCAAGGCGGCTGAGCTCGCAACGGATCTGCGCTCGATGATCCTGGCCGGGCGCTACCGGCCCGGAGACCCGCTCCCGTCCGTCCGCGCGCTCGCGAGCGAGTGGAGCCTGAGCATCATCACCGTCCGGAGCGCGCTCTACCTGCTGGAG
>Ga0318572_10001083_pt1 | contig 10693 bp, 10 predicted proteins | sample GRESIP089b5f20_FD_202528 | JGI IMG/M metagenome (GOLD analysis project Ga0318572, IMG submission 202528) | Tropical soil microbial communities from Luquillo Experimental Forest, Puerto Rico - GRE.SIPMG.089b5f20 | ecosystem: Environmental > Terrestrial > Soil > Tropical forest > Bulk soil...
GCCCAGGCCCTGTCCCAGGCCACCACGGAACAGGCTTCCAGCATCGAAGAGACCTCGGCCTCGGTGGAGGAAATGGCTGCCTCCATCACCCAGAACAAGGACAACGCCCGCAAGACCCAGGGCATTGCTACCGAAGTGGCACGGGAAGCCAACGAAGGCAGTGGCGCCATGACGGAAACTGTCGACGCCATGCGCAAAATCGCCGACAAGATTTCCATCGTGGACGACATTGCCTACCAGACCAATCTGCTGGCCCTTAACGCCGCCATTGAGGCAGCCCGAGCCGGCGAGCACGGCAAGGGCTTTGCCGTGGTGGCCGGCGAGGTACGCAAGCTGGCCGAGCGCAGTCAAGTGGCAGCCCAGGAAATCAGCCAACTGGCCACGGAAAGCGTCGGTATGGCCGAACGTACGGGCAATCTACTGGGGGCCATGGTGCCCAGCATCGCCCAAACGGCCTCTTTGGTAGATGCCATTACCAGCGCCTCGGAAGAACAATTCGCTGGGGCAGGGCAGATTTCCCATGCCATTGCCCAAGCCAGCCAGGCTACCCATCAAAACGCTGCTGCTTCGGAAGAACTGGCCGCTACGGCGGAAGAGTTGCACGGCCAGGCCATGGGGCTGCACGATGCCGTCAGCTTCTTCAAGCTCGGCAAGTAACTACCGGAGTCTTCGTGCCCAGATAATTTCAGGTGAGCGCACTCAGGTGGGTGCGTCTGAACTCAGCCGAGCCAGGGCCCAGGCCACGTGGTCCCTCACCAGCGGAGAAGGGTGATCGGCCCGGGCCTGTAAGGCCGCTGTGGCTTCGGCGGATGTCGGACCGTTCCCCAAGCCTACGGCGATGTTGCGTAACCAGCGTTCGTGACCGATGCGGCGGATGGGCGAGCCCGCCAACTTGTCGTTGAACGTGTTTTCGTCCCAGGCGAACAGTTCCACCAAACTGGCCTGGTCCAGGCCGTTGCGCACGGCGAAGTCCATCTCCCGCGTGGGTTGAGCGAAACGGTTCCAGGGACAGCACAGTTGGCAATCGTCGCAGCCATAAATCCGGTTGCCGATCAGCGGACGCAGGGCTTCGGGAATGCTGCCCTTGAGTTCGATGGTCAGGTAGGAAATACAGCGCCGGGCGTCCACCTGATAAGGGGCGACGATGGCACCCGTGGGGCAGGCCTGCAGGCAGGCGCTACAAGTGCCGCAGTGTTCCGCCACGGGTGGGTCCGGCGGCAGTTCCAGATCGGTGTAAATCTCACCGAGGAAGAAGAAGGAACCGACGCTGCGGTCAATCAGCAGGCTGTGTTTTCCCCGCCAGCCGAGGCCTGATTGGCTGGCCAGAGCCACCTCCATGACCGGAGCCGAGTCGGTAAAGGCCCGGTAACCGTAAGGGCCAACGGCGTCGGCAATGCGTTCGGCCAGCTTTTGCAGCCGGTTGCGCAACACCTTGTGATAGTCCCGTCCCAGAGCGTAGCGGCTGATGTGGGCCTTGCGGCCATCGGCCAGAATGGTTTCGGAGGGGGTAGCCAGGGGAAGGTAGTTGAGGCGGGCGGTGATCACGCTACGAGTACCGGGCACCAATTCGGCCGGGCGAGCCCGCTTACTGCCATGGCTGGCCATATAATCCATTTCCCCGTGAAAGCCTTGGGCCAGCCAGTCTTGCAGACCTTGTTCCGCGCTGTCCAAGGCGATTCCTGAAATACCAATGGCATCAAAGCCAAGTGCGATGCCCCATTCCTTGATCTGCTTCGCCAGTGAGTTGCTGTCTCCATGCATGTTTCCGATGATAACCGGCTACGCCTAGAACTGCCCGATGAGGCCGCTACCCTGGCTCTGGGGGCTTGCCTAGCTAAAGCTTTGAAAGTTGGGGACGTTGTTTGCCTGGAGGGCGACCTGGGGGCGGGCAAGACAACCTTGGTGCGAGGCCTGCTGCAGGGCCTGGGATACCAGGGGCGAGTCAAGAGTCCAACCTATGCTCTGGTTGAACCTCATGCCGTTTCTGGATTAAACTTGTATCACTTTGATTTTTATAGGCTGAATCAGCCAGAGGAATACCTTGAAGCAGGTTTGGACGAATTCTTTGCAGGACAAGGCATTTGTTTGGTCGAATGGCCCGACAAGGCTGCGCCCTACCTGCCGTCCGCAGACCTGCGGATCAGCTTGGTTGTTCATGGCAATGGCCGTGCCGTCCAGTGCTGCAGCCAAGGGGAACGAGGTGAAGCATGTCTGAAGGATCTTTCCTCCCTCTTGATGAAATCGGATTTTCCCGGCGCGACATCCTGAAATTCGCCGCCGCCAGCCTGACTCTGGTGGTGTCTCCTGTCGGCTTTGCCGCCGCGGGCAGCGTGCTCGGTGTGCGGGTTTGGCCGGCCCGGGACTACACCCGGGTGACTCTCGAATACAACCAGCCCATCCGCTACACCCACATGTTGGTGAAGGACCCGGATCGTTTGGTGGTGGATCTGGAGGGCGTGGAGTTCAACTCCGTCCTGCAAAGCCTGTCGGGCAAGATCACCGACAACGACCCCTATATCAAGCTGATTCGGGCTGGCCGCAACAAGCCCGGCGTGGTGCGGGTGGTGATCGAACTGAAGGGCGAGATCAAGCCGCAGGTGTTCACCCTGAACCCGGTGGGCGAGTACGGCCATCGTTTGGTGATGGACCTGTATCCCGTGCAGCCGGTGGACCCCTTGATGGCGCTGCTGGACAAGTCCTCGAATGCGCCTTTGCGGGCGGAAACCCAGTTGGCGACGGGTGATAAGCCGGCCGACAAGTTGGACAACACTCCCCGGGACAAGCCCAAGGACAAGGTTGCCGATAAGACCCAGGACAAGGATGGCCTGCCCGATATTTCCCGTTTGGTGACGGTGGTACTGGACCCCGGCCACGGCGGCGAAGACCCGGGCGCCGTGGGGCAGGGGGGCAACTTCGAGAAGAACGTGGTGCTCTCCATCGCCCGCCGGCTCAAGGAAAAGATCGACGCCGAACAGAACATGCGTTCTACCCTGACCCGGGATGGGGATTTTTTCATTCCCCTGGGGCAACGGGTGCAAAAGGCCCGGCGCGTCCAGGCCGATCTGTTTGTGTCCGTCCATGCGGATGCCTTCCTCAAGTCCACTGCCCGGGGCTCCAGCGTCTTTGTCCTTTCGGAGAATGGCGCCTCCTCCACGGCCGCTCGCTGGCTGGCCAAGAAGGAAAACGAGGCCGACCTGATCGGTGGGGTCAATTTGGACGTGAAGGACCCTTTCCTGGCCAAGACCCTGCTGGACCTGTCCCAGACTGCCACCCTCAACGACAGCCTGAAACTGGGCAAATCGGTGTTGGGCGAACTGGGCCGCATCAATACCCTGCACAAGGGCGAGGTGGAGCAGGCCGGCTTTGCCGTACTGAAGGCGCCGGACATTCCCTCCATCCTGGTGGAGACGGCTTTCATCTCCAATCCGGAAGAAGAAAACCGTCTTACCGACGAGGATTATCAGGACAAGATGGCCGATGCCATCCTGCGCGGCATCAAGCGCTATTTCGCGAAAAACCCACCCCTCGCCAAGTCCAAGCTGGCCCGCCTGGATTGATATAATCCGCCCCTTTTCAACGTAGCTTTCCCAGTTGCCCGGGGTCGGGCAAGGTCTTGTCTTTCATGCGGGTTTTTCTTGGCGTTCCGGAACAGGCGGTTTCTCCCCTGGTGCTGACCATCGGCAATTTCGATGGCGTGCATCTGGGGCATCAGGCCATGTTGCGCCAATTGCGGGAACGGGCCGATCTGCTCGGTTTACCGGCCGCCGTGTTGACCTTCGAACCTCACCCTCGGGAAGTCTTTACACCGGACCAGGCGCCGGCCCGCTTGACCAGCCTGCGGGAGAAATTGGCACTGCTGGAGGCTTGCGGTGTGGATCAGGTGTATCTGTTCCGTTTCAGCCGTACCCGGGCAGCCATAAGTGCCGATGACTTCATTACGCGCTATCTGGTGCAGGGCCTGCAAACTCGCCATGTGATCGTTGGTGACGACTTCCGCTTCGGTCAGGGGCGCAAGGGTGACCTGCCCCTGTTGAAGGCGAGCGGCGAGCAATATGGATTTACGGCGGAAGCGTTGGAAACCGTTGAACAGCAGGGTGACCGGGTTTCCAGTTCTGCCGTGCGAGAAGCCTTGGCGCAGGGGCAACTGGTCCGGGCAGCAGAGTTACTAGGCCGCCCCTATGCCATTGCCGGTCGGGTGGTTCATGGCGACAAGATTGGTCGCACCCTGGGCTTTCCTACGGCCAATGTGCAGTTGAAGCGCAAGCAAGTGCCCATGAAGGGCGTGTTTGCGGTCACCGTATCGGGCCTGGACAAGCGCCAACTGGCGGGGGCCGCCAGCATCGGTGTGCGGCCCACGGTGGGCAAGGGACTCCGGCCCGTGCTGGAAGTCCATCTGCTGGACTTTGCGCAAGACGTTTACGGTGCCCATGTGACGGTGCATTTTCAGCATCGGCTGCGGGATGAAGTGAAATTCGATTCTTTCGATGCCCTCAAGCGCCAGATCGCGCTGGATGTGCAGGCAACCCAGGATTACTTTGCAGGTAGGCAAAATGGCTGATACGAAACCAGATTACCGCTCCACCCTCAACATGCCCGACACGCCCTTTCCCATGCGGGGCGACCTTGCCAAGCGGGAGCCGGGCTGGATCAAGCAATGGCAGGAACGGAAGCTCTACCAGAAGATTCGCAAGGCCTCTGCCGGCCGTCCCAAGTTCATCCTCCACGATGGTCCTCCCTACGCCAATGGCAGCCTGCACCTGGGTCATGCCCTGAATAAGGTGCTGAAGGACATCATTGTCCGTTCCAAGACGCTGTCCGGTTTTGATGCGCCCTATGTGCCCGGTTGGGACTGCCACGGTCTGCCCATCGAGCACAAGGTGGAAGTGACCCATGGCAAGAAGCTGCCTGCTGACAATGTGCGTGAACTGTGCCGCAGCTACGCTGCCGAACAAGTGGAAATCCAGAAGGCCGGCTTCATCCGCTTAGGTGTGCTGGGGGATTGGGACAATCCCTACCTGACCATGAATTTTGCCAACGAGGCTGGTGAGATTCGCGCCCTGGCCGAGATGGTGAAGGGCGGCTATGTATTCAAGGGCCTGAAACCGGTGAACTGGTGTTTCGATTGCGGCTCCGCTCTGGCCGAGGCCGAGGTGGAGTACGAGGACAAAAAGTCCGATGCCATCGACGTGGCCTTTCGCATCGCTGCTGACCACGAGGCTAAGCTGGCCGCAGCTTTCGGTTTATCTGCACTGCCCAAGGCCGCCCATGTGGTGATCTGGACCACCACGCCTTGGACCATCCCCGCCAACCAGGCGCTGAATATTCATCCCGAGTTTGAATACGTGTTGGTAGATGCGGGCGACAAGCTGCTGATCTTGGCGGCCGAGTTGGTGGAAGGTTGCCTCAAGCGCTATGGTCTGGAAGGTAGTGTCATTGCCAAGACCCAGGGCGAGAAGCTGGCCGGGCTGGAGTTCCAGCACCCCTTCTATGACCGCCGCTCCCCCGTGTATATGGCGGAGTACGTGGGTGTGGATGCGGGTACGGGCATCGTGCACTGCGCGCCTGCCTATGGCGCCGACGACTTCGTGATCTGGCGCGCCAATGGCCGCAGCTTCGACGATATTCTGAACCCCGTGCAAGGCAATGGTGTCTATGTGCCTAGCCTGGAGTTCTTTGGTGGCCAGTTCATTTGGAAGGCCAATCCCAACATCGTTGCCAAGCTGCAGGAAGTAGGTGCGTTGCTCAAGCACGAAACCATCAGCCACAGCTATATGCACTGCTGGCGCCACAAGACGCCCATCATCTATCGCGCCACAGCCCAATGGTTCGTGGGTATGGATGTGAAGGCCAAGGACGGTGCCACTTTGCGTGAGCACGCGCTGGATGCCATCGAACAGACTGCCTTCTATCCCGCTTGGGGCAAGCCCCGCCTGCATGCCATGATCGCCGGTCGGCCCGACTGGTGCATCTCCCGCCAACGCAACTGGGGCGTGCCGATTCCCTTCTTCCTGCACAAGGAAACCGGCGAGTTGCATCCCCGCACTGTAGAGTTGATGGAGCAGGTTGCCCAGCGTGTGGAGCAGGCCGGTATCGAAGCCTGGTTCAAACTGGACGCCGTCGAGTTGCTCGGTGAGGAAGTGGCCCAGTACGACAAGATCAGCGACACCCTCGATGTGTGGTTCGATTCCGGCACCACCCACTGGCACGTACTGCGCGGCTCTCACAACAACGGTCATGAAACCGGCCCTCGCGCCGATCTGTATCTGGAAGGCTCCGACCAGCATCGCGGCTGGTTCCATTCATCCCTGCTCACTGGTGCCGCCATCGACGGTCACGCACCCTACAAAGCCCTGCTGACCCACGGCTTCACGGTGGATGAAACCGGCCGCAAGATGAGTAAATCCCTTGGCAACACTATCCTGCCCGAGGAAATCAGCGACAAACAGGGGGCCGAAATTCTGCGCCTGTGGGTGGCTAACACCGATTACTCGGGTGAGCTGGCCCTGTCCAAGCAGATTCTCGACCGGGTGGTGGAGGTCTATCGCCGCCTGCGCAATACCTTGCGCTTTCTGCTTTCCAACACCGTGGATTTCGATGTGGCGAAGGATGCCGTACCCGTCGACCAGTTGCTGGACATCGATCGCTACGCCCTGGCGTTGACGCGCCAATTGGCAGCGCAGTGCGAGGCCGATTACGATAAGTACGAATTCCATCGGGTGGTTCAGTCGCTGCAACTCTTCTGTTCCGAAGACCTGGGTGGCTTCTACCTGGACATCCTTAAGGACCGGCTCTACACCAGCGCAACGGACGCCCCCGCTCGTCGTTCGGCCCAGACAGCGCTGTGGCATATCACCCAAACTGTAGTGAAGCTGATGGCCCCCATCCTGGCCTTTACCGCAGAGGAAATCTGGTCAGTCATTGGCGGTAATGCCGAGGACAGCGTGATGCTACACACCTGGCATCGCCTGCCGACAGTGGCTGGTGAAGATGACGTGCTGAATCGCTGGCAACACATCCGCGAAGTGCGCGCTGAGGTGAGCAAGGAACTGGAAAACCTGCGCACCGAAGGCAAGATCGGTTCATCCCTGCAAGCCAAAGTTGAAATCCGCGCCAGTGGAGCACGTTATGAAGCACTGGCCAGTCTGGACGATGACCTGCGCTTCGTGCTGATCTGTTCCAAGGCGACTTTGGTGAAAGCGGCCGACGCTGGCGCCGACGCGATCATTGCCGTCCCCAGCAATCATGCCAAATGCGGTCGTTGCTGGCATTGGCGGGAAGATGTGGGCCAGAATGCCGATCATCCCGAGTTGTGCGGTCGCTGCGTGAGCAACCTGCATGGAACCGGAGAAGTGCGCAGCCATGCGTAACTTACGCAAGATACTGCCTTGGTACGTCCTGGCTGCCTTGGTCGTTGTTCTGGACCAGATCAGCAAGGCTGCCATCATGAATGCCTTCCCGCTTGGAGAGGGCATGGCCGTGACCGGCTTCTTCAACTTGGTATTTGTCTTCAACCGCGGTGCTGCCTTCAGCTTTCTGGCGAATGCCGGTGGCTGGCAATTATGGTTCTTCTCCATGCTGGCCCTGGGAATTTCCGGCTACATCGGCCAGTTGCTGCCCAAGCATGTAGACAACAAACCGCTCTGCGCAGCTTTGGCGCTGGTCATGGGTGGCGCTATTGGCAATGTGATCGACCGGCTTAGCTACGGTGCCGTGGTCGACTTCCTGGATGTGCACGTGGCAGGCTGGCATTGGCCCGCCTTCAATGTGGCTGATTCCGCCATTTGTATCGGAGTCGGTCTGCTGCTGTGGCTTCAACTGAGAGAGAGCAAACAATAATGGAAACCATCAAACCCGACAGCTTCGTGACGCTTCACTATCGCCTTGCGGCAGATGATGGCCTGGAGTTGATGAATACCTTCAAGGAACGGCCGGCAACCCTGCAAATGGGTAGCGGCCAGTTGGCGCCGACGCTAGAGCAATGTGTGATGGGCATGGCCGAAGGGGAGCGCAAGACTTTCAAATTGGAGCCGGGTCAGGCCTTTGGTGCCCGTAGTGATGACTTGGTTCAGCGCATTGCCCGTAGCCAGATTTCCGATAACTACATCGTTGAGCCGGGAGCTCAGGTGGATTTCATGTCCGAAACGGGTGAGAAGTTCTCCGGTTTTGTGCGCAGCCATGATGACGCTACCGTCTTGATGGACTTCAATCACCCCCTGGCTGGAAAACATCTGGAATTCGAAGTGCAAGTGATTGGAGTGCTCTAATGGAAATCCTGCTTGCCAATCCTCGGGGCTTTTGTGCCGGTGTCGAGCGTGCCATCGCAATCGTTGAACGGGCCCTGGAAAAATTCGGCGCTCCCATCTATGTGCGTCATGAGGTTGTTCATAACCGCTACGTGGTGGATGACCTCAAGAAGAAGGGCGCCATTTTCATCGAACAACTGGATGAGGTACCCGCTGGTGCGACGCTGATCTTCAGCGCCCACGGTGTGCCCAAGTCCGTACGGGAAGAGGCAGAACATCGCGGCTTCCGTCTGTTTGATGCTACCTGTCCCTTGGTGACCAAGGTCCATATCGAAGTTTCCCGCATGCGGGAACAGGGACGGGAAATCATCATGATCGGCCACAAGGGACATCCTGAAGTAGAGGGCACAATGGGGCAGCTTAAGGGCGGGATGTATCTTGTTGAGAATGTTGATGACGTGTTACGACTGTGTGTCAGTGACCCGGAGAAGTTGGCTTATGTAACTCAAACAACGTTATCTGTTGATGATGCTGCCACTATTGTCGATGTATTGATATCTCGTTTTCCTGGGATCGTGGGGCCCAAAAAAGATGATATTTGCTATGCCACGCAGAATAGACAGGATGCCGTGAAGCAATTGGTTTCGGTTGTTGATGTCGTGCTTGTCGTTGGATCACCGACGAGCTCTAACTCAAACCGACTAAGGGAAGTCGCTGAAAAGGCTGGCATTGCAGCTTACTTGGTCGATGGCGCCGATCAAATTAATCCAGATTGGATCTCGCGGGCGAAGAGTGTTGGCGTTAGTGCTGGGGCATCTGCTCCCGAGGTATTGGTGGAGCAGGTTGTTTCAAGACTGCGATCAATTGCACCAGCCTCTGTGCGCGTGTTGACTGGGGTTGAGGAAAATGTAACTTTTCCTGTACCTGTCGAGTTGCGATCTAGTTGAAAACTAGTGACTAATGAAGTCGTCGTAGCTGACCTCGATGGTCATTATGACAGCGACTTTTTGCCCATAGTATTCGCCTGGAGAAAAGTGGGCTCTTCGAAAAACCTCACGTACTTGGCTCGCGACAAATGGCGGAAGTTCTGACTTCTCAAGCATCACATCATGTACATCACCATTTGAACTGATCCAAAGTTTTAACCTAATCTTCCCTGTCGCAACAACTTGTGCTTTGTCGGTGGGTTCTAAAAGTATGTCAGTGAGGGGTTGAGGTCGCTTTGTCAGTATGCTATTTGGGTAGTAAATAACGCCTGGAAGTGGCAAAGGCATCTCATCATGGGTTTGTAGTTGGGATGCCTCGCCATTATCGCCACCTGAATTTTCCTCGTTCAGTTTTACAGTGCTGGTAACGGTTGATGCTGTGGAGGAAACGGTTTCAGTGATTTCACCATGTTGCAATGGTTCCAAGTGGCTCTCGTAGCGAACTATGGTGACTTCAAGTCTCTTATGAAACGGGGTTGCCGTGGTTTGAGTAACGATCTTTTTCGTAAGCTTTCTGTACCCATTAGGGGGCGCGACGATGATAATTGCGTGAAAGAAAGCTGACAGGAGTAATGCCAGATCAAACCTTAGCCCCGTTTTCTTTAGGTAAGAAAGCTGTCGATAACGCTGAAAGATGCCGTTCATACTAGAAATGCAGCCGTTGGTCGGGGAAGCTCTGTTCTTCTTGCGGAAGATTTGTTAAGAAGACACAAGGCGATCAACTATGAGTGAATGTGGAAGGAAATTTAATGAAAAACCGCAATGGTTTCACACTGATCGAATTGCTGGTCGTTATTGCCATTATCGGTATTCTGGCTGCGGTAGCGTTGCCCAATTATTCAGATTATGTTGTTCGTGGGAAGGTGCCTGATGCGACTTCCAATTTGGCGACAAAGCGCGTTCAGGTTGAGCAGTTCTACCAAGACAATCGCACATATGTCGGTGCCCCTGCTTGCAATAACGACATAACGGCGAGTCAATACTTTACGTTTTCCTGTGCAAGTGCTGATGGCTTTGTGACGACTTATACGCTTCAGGCTGTTGGTAAGTCATCCATGAGTGGATTCACCTACACAGTGGACCAGAGCAATACAAAAACAACAACCATAGCAGCTCCGGCCCCAGTCGGATGGCGAGCAAATGCTAATTGCTGGATTACCAAAAAGGGTGGCGTGTGTTGATGCTCAGGCATGCACGCGGTGTGAGCCTGATTGAGTTAGTCGTTGGGCTTTGCATTACTGCGATTCTTTTTGCAATTGCACTGCCGAATTTCAGTATCTGGCTTCAGGGATCAAGAATCAGGACTACGGCGGAAGCAATTCAAAATGGCTTGCAGTTGACGCGGGGGGAAGCCGTTCGGCGAAATACTTTTGTGCATTTTTACTTGGTTGATGGTTTGACTGGTAGCTGTAATGTATTAACCAATGGAACGAGTTGGATTGTCGGTCTTGATGATCCAACAGG
>Ga0318572_10001087_pt1 | contig 10674 bp, 9 predicted proteins | sample GRESIP089b5f20_FD_202528 | JGI IMG/M metagenome (GOLD analysis project Ga0318572, IMG submission 202528) | Tropical soil microbial communities from Luquillo Experimental Forest, Puerto Rico - GRE.SIPMG.089b5f20 | ecosystem: Environmental > Terrestrial > Soil > Tropical forest > Bulk soil...
CCCTGCGCCCCGAAGGCACCGCCTCCTGCGTGCGTGCCGTGCTCCAGCACAATCTTCTTTACGATGGCCCCCGTCGCCTTTGGTACACCGGCCCCATGTTCCGCCATGAGCGTCCCCAGAAGGGCCGCTACCGCCAGTTCCACCAAGTGGGCGTGGAAGCCTTGGGCTTTGCCGGCCCCGACGTGGATGCCGAGCAAATTCTGATGGGCGCCCGCCTGTGGGACGACCTGGGCCTGGAAGGCATCCGCCTCGAACTCAATACCTTGGGTCAGGCGGATGAGCGCGCCCGCCACCGGGCCGATCTGATTGCTTACCTAGAACAGCACGAAGCCCGTCTCGATGCCGATGCCAAGCGTCGTCTCCACAGTAACCCGCTGCGGATTCTGGATACCAAGAATCCCGAGATGCAGGACATCGTGGATGCGGCCCCCAAGCTGATCGACTATCTGGGCGAGGAATCCCTCAAGCATTTTGAGGGCGTGCAGAACATCCTCAAGGATGCGGGTATTCCCTACAAGATCAATCCCCGCCTAGTGCGCGGTCTGGACTACTACAACCTCACTGTGTTCGAGTGGATCACCGACCAGCTCGGCGCCCAGGGCACCGTCTGTGCCGGCGGCCGCTACGATGGTTTGGTGGGTCAGTTGGGCGGCAAGCCCGCCCCTGCCTGCGGTTTCGCCATGGGCATCGAGCGCCTGCTGGCCCTGTGGAAAGACCAGGGCAACGAACACCAGAAGCAGGCTCCCGACGTGTACGTAGTGCACCAGGGCGATGTCGCCGCTCGTCATGCCTTCAAGGTTGCCGAGTTGCTGCGGGATGCGGGCTTCGATGTACAGCTCCATTGCGGCGGCGGCAGCTTCAAGTCCCAGATGAAGAAAGCCGACGGTTCCGGCGCCACCCTGGCTGCCGTGATCGGCGACGACGAAGCCGCTGCCGGTGAAGTCAGTCTCAAGCCCCTTCGTCTCGACGAAGAGGCCCGTAACAACCCCGAGAACGCCCAGCGCAAGGTTGCGCTGGATCAGGTGGCCGATGCGGCTGCCGAGTTGATTTTCGGTTCCGAAGAATAAATCGCAAGTAACGCGCAAAAGCGCAGGAGATAGGTATGGCCGTCTACGATCTGGAAGAGCAGGAACAGCTGGACGAACTGAAAACCTGGTGGAAGATGCACGGCAATCTGGTGACCGCCGTCATCGCCGCCCTGGCCTTGGCCGCCGTGGCCTGGCAGGGCTGGAACTGGTACCAGCGCAACCAAGCCGCCGGTGCCGCCATGGTGTATGCCGGCGTCGAGCGCGCCGCCGCCAACCGGGACGTCAAGCAAGTGCGTCAGTTGGCCGGCGAACTGATCGACAAGTTCCCTCGCACCACCTACGCTGCCATGGGCGCGCTGCTCTCCGGCAAGGTGCAAGTGGAAACCGACGACGCCAAGAATGCCCAGGCCCATCTGCAATGGGCTGCCGACAACGCCAAGGATGACGCCCTGCGCGATCTGGCCCGCCTACGTCTGGCCGCCGTGCTGCTGGATGAAAAGTCCTACGATGCCGCCCTCAAGCCCTTGAGCGGCGACGTGTCCCCGGCCTTTGCCGCCCGCTTTGCCGAACTGAAGGGCGACGTGCTGGCCAGCCAAGGCAAAAAGGCCGACGCCAAGACCGCCTACGAAGGGGCATTGACCGCCCTGGAAAAGCTGGAGAAGGAAGGTGCCGCCGGACAGCACCGCGCCTACCGCGACGTTCTCCAATCCAAGCTGGACAGCCTGGGTAGCGCTCAGTGATGAAGCCTGCCTCCTCTTTGCGGACTCCGCTGCGTATCCTGGCCCTGGGGGCATCCCTGGCCGTGTTGGCCGGTTGCTCTTCCATGATGGACGCGCTGAATCCCTTCGGCAGCAAGCCCGACCCCAAGACCCTGCCGGCGCCCCTGGTGGCCCTGGACGCCAAGTCCGTGACTCCCAAGGTGTTGTGGAGCCTGTCGGTGGGTGGCGCTTCGCCCTTCGTCTTCTCTCCCGCCCTGGTGGGTGAAACCGTTTACGCCGCTGGCGGTGATGGTTCCATCCTGCGCATCGAAAATGGCAAGCAGGTTTGGCGCGTGAATGCCGGCCAGAAGCTTTCCGGTGGTGTCGCCAGCGATGGCAAATTGGTGGTGGTGGGCACCCCCAAGGGTGATGTGCTGGCCTTCAACGCCGAGAACGGCGCTCCCCTGTGGCAAGCTCGGGTCGCTTCCGAAGTGCTCTCCGCTCCCGTGATCACCGAAGGTCTGGTGGCCGTGCGTAGCGGCGATTCCCGCATCTACGCCTTTGACGTTGCTGACGGTAAGCGTCGCTGGGTATACCAGCGCAGCACCCCAGCCTTGAGCCTGCGGGCGGCGACCGGCATGGTGGCCGTACCTGGCGCCATCCTCTCTGGCTTCTCCGGCGGCAAGTTGGTGGCCGTGGCCCTCAACAACGGCGCTGCCGTGTGGGAAGTCACCGTTGCCTTGCCCAAGGGTTCCACCGAACTGGAACGGGTGGCCGACATCACCAGCCCCCCCGTGTTGAGCGGTCGTGAAGTCTGCGCTGTGGCCTACCAGGGCCGTGTCGCCTGCTTCGACGCCAGCAATGCCCAGACCCTGTGGGCCCGAGACGTGTCTTCCTTCTCCGGTATGGAACTGGACAGTCGCAATGCCTACGTCAGCGACGAAAAGGGCAATGTGATCGCCTTCGACCGCAAGGCTGGCGCCAGTGCCTGGAAACAGGTGAACCTGGCCAACCGCGGCCTTTCCCGCCCCCTGGCCATCAGCAACTACCTGGTCGTGGGCGATGTGCAAGGCTACGTACACCTGCTGCGTCGGGATGACGGCAGCTATGCCGGCCGCGCCGCCCTCGACGGTTCTGCCGTCGCCGCCGAACCTCGGCGCCTAGGTGATGCCGTGCTGGTGCAAACTTTGGGCGGCACCCTGTACGCCCTATCCATTGACTGATTGATTCTCGATGAAACCGACCCTTGTCCTGGTGGGACGTCCCAATGTGGGCAAGAGCACCCTCTTTAATCGGCTGACCCGTTCCCGGGACGCTTTGGTGGCGGACCAGCCCGGTCTCACCCGCGACCGTCACTACGGCCATGGCCGCATGGGCGACAAGCCCTATCTGGTGGTGGACACCGGCGGCTTCGAACCTCAGGTGAAGGAAGGCATCGTCCATGAGATGGTGCGTCAGGCCGAGGCCGCCATTGCCGAGGCCGACGTGTTGCTGTTCATCGTGGACGGCCGCACCGGCCTGACGCCTCAGGACAAGGTGATCGCCGACCGTCTGCGCCGCGCCGGCCGCCCCGTGCATCTGGTGGTGAACAAGGCCGAGGGCATGGACCGGGCCATCGTCGGTGCCGAGTTCTACGAACTGGGCTGTGGTGATCCCATGGTGATCTCCGCCGCCCACGGCGACGGCGTACGTGAACTGATTGAGATTGCTCTGGAACCCTTCCCCGATGAGGACGAGGATGCCGACGCCCTGCGCGGCCCCCGTGTCGCCATCGTCGGCCGGCCCAACGTGGGCAAGAGCACCCTGATCAACGCCCTGCTCGGCGAAGAGCGAGTGATTGCCTTCGACATGCCCGGCACCACCCGGGACGCCATCGAAATTCCTTTCGAGCGCAATGGTCGCCACTACACCCTGATCGACACCGCCGGTTTGCGGCGTAAGGGCAAGGTGTTCGAGACCATCGAAAAGTTTTCCGTGATCAAGACCCTGCAGGCGGTAGAGCAATCCAACGTGGTGGTGTTGATGCTGGATGCCAGCCAGGACATCTCCGATCAGGACGCCCACATTGCCGGGTTCTGTATTGAAAGCGGCCGCGCCCTAGTGCTGGCCGTGAACAAGTGGGACGCCATCGACGACTACCGCAAGGACCGCGTCAAGCAGGACGTGGCGCGCAAGCTCAACTTCCTCGGCTTCGCCCGCACCCATACCATCTCGGCCCTCAATGGCCAGGGTATCGTCAGCGTGCTGGGCTCGGTGGACAAGGCCTACGCCGCTGCCATGACCAAGCTGCCCACGCCCAAGCTGACCCGGGCCCTGCTCAATGCCGTGCAGAAGCAAGCGCCCCCGCGGCACGGCCTGTTCAAGCCCAAGCTGCGCTACGCCCACCAGGGCGGCAGCAATCCGCCGATCATCGTCATCCACGGCAATGCCCTGGACCAGGTGCCGGCGTCCTACACCCGTTACCTGGAGCGTTCCTTCATGGAGACCTTCAAACTCCAGGGCACGCCTCTGCGCATCCAGTACAAGTCCTCCAAGAATCCCTTCAAGGAATGACGGACGTGAGCACAGGCCGGGGCCGCCGTAACGGCGCCGGTCAGGACATGGGAAGTACTTGGGATTTGGTGCCGAGAGAGGGACTCGAACCCTCACACCTTGCGGCGGCGGATTTTGAATCCGCTGCGTCTACCGATTCCGCCATCTCGGCTCAGGAATGCTTCCCGAAGGGGAGGCATGCATTGAAGGGTGCGGATTATAGCGATGTTTTTTTCGCCCGGGCAGGATTGTTGTGCGGAAGGGAAGGGCGGGCCGTTCTATCCCTGAGCCTGACGCTTCCTTTCGTTGGCGAATGCCGCAGCTGATAACGATAGTTCGATGGATTACACCCTTTCCGATTTCGATTTCCACCTGCCGCCGGAACGCATCGCCCAGGTGCCCCTGGCAGAGCGCTCTGCCAGCCGTCTGCTGGAAATGCGCGGCAATCAACTGGTGGACCGCAGCATTCGCGATCTGCCGGCCCTGCTGTGCGCCGGCGACCTCCTGGTGATGAACGACACCCGGGTGTTGCACGCCCGCCTGATGGGCCAGAAGGAAACCGGCGGCCAGGTGGAAGTGTTGGTGGAACGCCCCGTCAGCGAAACCGACGTGCTGGCCCAGGTGCGCGCCAGCAAGCCGCCCAAGGCCGGCAGCCGTTTCGTGCTGGAAAACGCCATCACCGTGGAGGTGCTGGGGCGGGAAGAGGAATTCTTCCTGCTGCGCTTCCCGGCGGACGCCCTCGACCTGATCGAACAGTACGGCCGCCTGCCTCTGCCGCCCTACATCGAGCGTGGCGTCGTCGAGGCGGACGAAAGCCGCTACCAGACCGTCTTCGCCCGGGAAAAGGGCTCTGTTGCCGCGCCCACGGCAGGCCTGCATTTCGATGAAGCCCTGCTGGCGACCCTGAAGGACAAGGGGATCGACACCGCTCACGTCACCCTCCATGTCGGCGCCGGCACCTTCAAGCCGGTCCGCGTCGAGCGGGTGGCCGAGCACCGCATGCACACGGAACGCTATGCCATTCCCCAGGCCACGGTGGACGCCATTGCTGCCACCCGCGCCCGGGGGGGGCGCGTGGTGGCGGTGGGCACCACCAGTTTGCGTACCCTGGAGTCCGCCGCCCGTTTCGCGCCCCTAGCGGCGGGCAGCGGCGATACCGACATCTTCATCACTCCGGGTTTCCGTTTTCAGGTGGCCGATCTGCTGGTGACCAATTTCCACCTGCCCAAGTCCACCTTGCTCATGCTGGTGTCGGCCTTTGGCGGCATGGAAAACATCCGTGCTGCCTATCGGCACGCCATCGACCATGAATACCGTTTCTTCAGCTATGGCGACGCCATGCTGATCCATCGTCAGGATTTACTATGAAGTTCGAACTCCTCGCCAGCGAAGGCCAGGCCCGTCGCGGCCGCCTGGAACTGGCCCACGGCACCGTGGAAACCCCCGTGTTCATGCCCGTGGGCACCTACGGCACAGTGAAGGCCATGGCCCCCAATGAACTGGAGGAAATGGGCGCCCGCATCGTGCTGGGCAATACCTTCCATCTTTGGCTGCGCCCCGGCATTGAGGTGATCCGTGCCCACGGCGGCCTGCACCGGTTCATGGGCTGGGATCGGCCCATCCTCACCGACTCCGGCGGTTTCCAGGTGTTCAGCCTGGGCGACTTGCGCAAGATTACGGAAGAGGGCGTCAAGTTCCAGTCCCCCATCAACGGCGACCGCCTGTTCATGCGGGCCGAGGACTCGATGCAGATCCAGCACGTGCTCAATTCCGACGTGGTGATGATCTTCGATGAATGCACCCCTTACCCCGCCGACGAACACCAGGCCGCCGAGTCCATGCGCCTGTCCCTGCGCTGGGCCCAGCGTTCCCGGGATGAGCATGACCGGCTGGGCAACACCAACGCCCTGTTCGGCATCGTCCAGGGCGGTATGCATGAGTTCCTGCGGGATGAATCCCTGGCCGGCCTCACCGGCATCGGTTTCGACGGTTACGCCATCGGCGGCCTTTCCGTGGGCGAGCCCAAGGAAGACTTCGTTCGCATCCTGGCCCACACGGCGCCGCAACTGCCCCAACACAAGCCCCGCTACCTGATGGGGGTGGGCACCCCCGAGGACATCGTCTACGCCATCGGGCAGGGTATCGACATGTTCGACTGCGTCATGCCCACCCGCAATGCCCGCAACGGCTGGTTGTTCACCCGCTGGGGCGACGTGAAGATCAAGAACGCCACCTACAAGGAAGACGTCCGTCCTCTGGATGAAACCTGCAGCTGCTATACCTGTCAGAACTTCAGCCGGGCCTACCTGCACCACCTGCAGCGGACGGGGGAAATCCTCGGCGCCCGGCTCAACACCATTCACAATCTTCATTACTACCAAACTTTTACTGCTGAACTGCGCGAAGCCCTTGAAAAGGGCACTTTCGCCCAGACAGTAGCCGAGTTCCACAAGAATCGCGCAGTGCTGAACCAGCGCCGATGAGCCATACCACCCCGGTATAATGCCGGACTGATTTCAATTCACCATGGAGCCAATAACGTGCTGATTTCCAACGCCTACGCCCAAGCTGCCGGCGCTGCCCCCGATGCCGGTGGTGGTCTGATGAGCTTCCTGCCTATCGTCCTGATGTTCGTGGTCATGTATTTCCTCATGATCCGTCCCCAGATGAAGAAGTCCAAGGAACACCAAAAGATGGTGGGCGAACTGCAAAAGGGCGACGAAATCGTCACCCAAGGCGGCATTGCCGGCCGCATCGCCAAGGTGGGTGAAAACTACTTGACCGTGGAAGTCGCCGAAGGCAAGGAAGGCCCTATGACCCTGCAAGTCCAGAAGAACGCCATCGCCGCCCTGCTGCCCAAGGGCACCCTGAAGAACCTGTAATCCTTCCCCCAAGCCGGCCCCGGGCCGGCTTCTGCCATCTATGAATCGCTATCCTCTCTGGAAGAACGCCACGGTCATCATCGCCCTGGTGCTCGGTCTGCTCTACACCCTGCCCAATTTCTTCGGCGAAGCGCCGGCGGTGCAGGTGTCCAGCGTCAAGGCCACGGTCAAGGTCGACACCGCCCTGCTGGGCAAGGTGGAAGACGCGCTCAAGGCCGCCGGCATCATCAACACCGGTCTCCATGCGGACCTCCAGAGCATACGCGTGCGGCTGGCAGACACCGACACCCAGCTCAAGGCCAAGGACGTCATCGAAAAGGCCCTGATCCCCGACGCCAACGATGCGGCCTACAGCGTGGCCCTGAACTTGGTGTCGAACTCTCCCAACTGGCTGACTTCCCTCCATGCCCTGCCCATGTACCTGGGCCTGGACCTGCGGGGCGGTGTGCATTTCCTCTTGCAAGTTGATATGAAGGGCGCCCTGACCAAGCGGCTGGATGCCACCGGCGCCGACCTGCGAAGCCTGCTGCGGGACAAGAACGTGCGCCATAGCGGCATCAGCCGCGAGGGCATGAGCCTGGTCATCAAGTTCCGCGACACCGACACCCGGGACAAGGCCAAGGATGCCATCGGCAGCCAGCAGCCCGACCTGGCCCTGGCCGAAGGTCAGGATGGCGCCGACTACAAACTGACGGCGACCCTCAAGCCCACCGCCGAAAAGACCATTCAGGAATTCGCCCTCAAGCAGAACATCACCACCCTGCACAACCGGATCAACGAACTCGGCGTCGCCGAGCCGGTGATCCAGCAGCAGGGCGCCGACCGTATCGTCGTGCAACTGCCTGGCGTGCAGGACACGGCCAAGGCCAAGGACATTCTGGGCCGTACCGCCAGCCTGGAAGTGCGTATGGTGGACGACGAAGCCAGCGCCAATCCGACGGTCATGGCAGATGCACGTAAGGGGAATGTGCCGCCTGGCACAGAGTTTTATCTGGATCGGAACGATCCAGATAAGAAAGGATTGTTAGTCAAAAAACAAGTGGTGCTGACCGGTGACCGCCTCACCGACGCCCAGCCCGGTTTCGACGGCCAGACCCACGAACCGGCGGTGCACCTGACCCTGGACTCCGCCGGTACTCGTATCTTTAAGGATGTCACGAGAGAAAATATCAACAAACGGATGGCCATCCTGTTGATCGAAAAGGGCAAGGGCGAAGTGGTCACCGCGCCGGTGATCCGTTCCGAGATCGGCGGCGGCCGCGTGCAGATTTCCGGCCACATGAGCACCCAGGAAGCCAACGACACCGCCCTGCTGCTGCGGGCCGGTTCTCTGGCCGCCCCCATGGACATCGTTGAGGAGCGTACCATCGGCCCCAGCCTGGGCGCCGACAACATCAGCAAGGGCTTCCACTCCACCCTGTGGGGCTTTGCCGCCATCGCCGTGTTCATGGCGATCTACTACCAGTTGTTCGGCTTGGTTTCGGTGCTTGCCCTGTCGGCCAACATGCTGTTCCTCATTGCCTTGCTTTCCCTGCTGCAAGCCACTCTGACTCTGCCGGGCATCGCCGCCATCGCCCTGGCCTTGGGTATGGCCATCGACTCCAACGTGCTGATCAACGAGCGCATTCGGGAAGAGCTGCGCAACGGCAGTACGCCGCAAGCCGCCATCATGGCGGGTTACGAGCGGGCCTGGGCGACCATTCTCGACTCCAACGTGACCACTCTGGTGGTGGGTATTGCGCTGCTGATCTTCGGTTCCGGTCCGGTGCGAGGCTTTGCCGTGGTGCACTGCTTGGGCATCCTGACCTCCATCTTCAGTTCTGTGGTGGTGTCCCGCGCCATCGTCAACGTCATCTACGGTCGTCGCAAGAAGCTGACCAGCCTGTCCATCGGCCAGGTCTGGAAGCCCGGCATCGTCACTAGCGACAAGTAATCGGGGAAAACAATCATGGAATTCTTCCGTATCAAAAAAGACATCCCCTTCATGCGCCATGCGCTGGTGTTCAACGTCATTTCGTTGATCACCTTCATCCTGGCCGTGGTTTTCCTCGTGGTGAAGGGCCTGCACTTCTCCATCGAGTTCACCGGCGGTACTCTGATGGAAGTGAGCTACGTCCAGGCTCCGGACCTGGACAAGATTCGCGGCAAATTGGCGAGCGACGGTTTTACCGACACCCAGGTGCAGAACTTCGGTACCTCCCGCGACGTGCTGATTCGCGTGCCCCTGTCCAAGGACGCCGAGTCCTCCAAGGTGGGCGAGCGGGTCATGGCCTCCCTCAATGGTGCCGATGCCGACAATGCACCGACCCTGAAGCGGGTTGAGTTCGTCGGTCCCCAGGTGGGCAAGGAACTGGCCTCTGATGGTGCCATGGCCTTGTTGCTGGTGGTGATCGGTATCATCATCTACTTGGCCATCCGTTTCGAGTGGCGCTTCGCCGTCTCCGCCGTCATCGCCAACCTGCACGACGTGGTGATCATCCTCGGCTTCTTCGCCCTGTTCCAGTGGGAATTCTCTCTGCCGGTACTGGCGGCGGTGTTGGCCGTGCTGGGCTACTCGGTGAACGAATCCGTGGTGGTGTTCGACCGGGTGAGGGAAACCTTCAAGAAGAAACGCGGCATGAGCACGCCCGACGTACTCAACCACGCTATCACCAGCACCATCTCCCGCACCATCATCACCCACGGTTGTACCCAGTTGATGGTGACTTCCATGCTGATCTTCGGCGGCGAAGCCCTGCACTACTTTGCCCTGGCCCTGACCATCGGCATCTGCTTCGGTATCTACTCCTCCGTGCTGGTGGCCAGCCCTCTGGTCATGTGGCTGGGTGTTTCTCGGGAGCAATTCATCAAGGTCAAGGTCGAAAAGCAGGAAGCCGTCGTTTAACGTTTCCCTAAGACTGGCGTTGTTCAATACGGGCCTGGCATCTGCCGGGCCCGTAACGCATGAAAGGACACAACATCATGGCGCGCATCAAAATCTGGGACCTTCCCACCCGTTTATTCCACTGGCTGCTGGTGGCACTGATCGCCGGCGCCTTCATTACTGAAAGCCTCGACAGCATGGAATGGCATGGCCGCGTCGGCCTGACCATCCTCGGCCTGCTGGTGTTCCGCATCGTATGGGGCTTTGTCGGCTCCACCTACGCCCGCTTCTGCACCTTCGTCCGCGGCCCCCAATCCATCAAGGCTTATCTCAAGGGCGAATGGCAGGGCCTCGGCCACAATCCCCTGGGTGCCCTGTCGGTGCTGGCCATTCTGGCGGTGGTTGGCATTCAGGTGGCCAGCGGCCTGTTTTCCAATGACGACAGCAGCTTCTATGGCCCTCTGGCCGGGCTGGTGAGTGAAAGCCTCAGTCACGGCCTGACCGAATTGCACGAATCCATGGAGCCGGTGCTGATCGCCCTGGTGGTGGCCCACGTGGCAGCCATCATGTTCTACGCCCGCGCCAAGAAGGAGAACCTGGTGCGACCCATGATCACCGGCTGGAAAGAAGCCGATGGCGAAGCCGCCAAGGGTGGTGGTCTGGTGGCTTTC
>Ga0318572_10001090_pt1 | contig 10663 bp, 6 predicted proteins | sample GRESIP089b5f20_FD_202528 | JGI IMG/M metagenome (GOLD analysis project Ga0318572, IMG submission 202528) | Tropical soil microbial communities from Luquillo Experimental Forest, Puerto Rico - GRE.SIPMG.089b5f20 | ecosystem: Environmental > Terrestrial > Soil > Tropical forest > Bulk soil...
TCTAGCACGCTGCGCCAGTCGTCGCGGAGCGCGAGCGACACCCCCGTGGTGGGCCAGGGCTGGAACATGGTCCCCCCGTCCGCCTCCTTCGCGGTCCCGCTGTTCGAGTTGAACAGCCCGAACAACGCCGCCGCGTCCGGGTGGTCGGCCAGCTCGTGCATCGGGTAGGCGTCGAAGCCCACGCCGCGGCCGTCGCAGAACCGGTGCGCCTCGGCCAGCACCCACTCGATGTCGGCCAGCGGCATCATCCCGTAGCCGGTGCCCTGGGCCCAGCAGTGCCGGCAGACCGTGGGGCAGCCGGCCACCTCCATGCACAGGTACAGCAGAGTGACCGGGCCCGGATCGGCCGATCCGGCGGCGCAGGCGCCTTCGCTCACGCCTCATCATCACCCCCGGGCCGCCGGATCGCGTACTGGTTTCAGCCGTCCTGGCCCGGCGGCGGTTCGCCGTGACGGCCAGTCAGGGCACATCCCTCCGGAGGGTCAGGACGATGCCGCCGACCGTGAGCACCAGCGCGTAGCCGACCATGACCGCCAGTCCGGCCCACTGAGGCGGGGCGTGCGGGAACGCCCGGCCCGGCGTGATCATGACAGTGGCGGCGACCGACGGCGCGATCACCGGGGCGCCCAGCACCCAGCCCTCGCGGTAGAAGTAGTAGATGGCGTGGAAGAGGAGTTCCGCGGCGGCGAGGCCGCCCAGGTAGACGACGATGCCGGCGATGATGGAGCCGACCTGGCTGCGTATCAGCGTGCCGAGCCCCAGCCCGAAGACGGCCCACAGGACGAACGCGAGCAGGTTCAGCAGCACCGAGCGGACCACCGTCCAGCCGGTCAGCGGGGTGCTGACATGCTGACTGTGCAGGTAAAACGCCGTGACCACCCCGTCGAGGACGGTGGCGACCAGCCAGAACAGTGCGCCGAAGCAGGCCGTGGCGGCGAGCTTAGCCATGATGACCGCGGCCCGGCGCGGAACGGTGAGGAAGGTCGCGGTAGCGGTCTGGTGGGCGAACTCATTCGTCACGACCAGGATGCCGAGCAGCAGCACGAACAGGACGCCAAGGAACTGGCCCGAGGTCATCATGCTGGCGGCGATCGCGGCCACCCCCGAGGGGGTGCGGGCCTGGGCGGCCTGGGCCAGGGCCTGCGCCCGGTCGGGGATGTCCTGTTGCGGGTAGAGCTGAAAGTGGTGACTGAATCCGTTGCTAGTCAGCGCGAGTGCCGTGAACACCGTGAAGCCGATGAGGAAGAGCCACCATGTGCTGGTGGTGCGGATCTTCATGATCTCAGCCCTGACCAGCCGCAACGGGGTCGTGCCGGTACTGCGGGCGGCGTCGAGCGCGGGGCTGTCGAGCATGCTCACCGGATCGCCGCCTTTCCCGCGGTGAGCTCGATGAAGACGGCTTCCAGGTCAGGGCGCTCAGTGGTCAGCTGATGAATGGCGATGCCGGCGCGCTGCGCCGCGTCGCCGATCGCCGCGGCGTCCACACCGGTGACATACAGCTCGCCCGCGTCCCCCGGCGTGACGACGGCGTGGCTGCCCAGCGCCGCCGCCAGCTTCTCCGCCTCGGGCGTGCGCACCAGGGTACGGCCGCCACGCGCCATCGAATCGACCACGGACCCGAGCGAGCCCATTGCGGCCAGCCGGCCGCCCGCGATGATGATCAGGTCGTCGGCAAGAAGCTCCATCTCCGGCAGCTGGTGGCTGGACACCAGAATCGTCCGGCCGCGCGCCGCCAGCGTCCGGAGCAGGTCGCGCATCCACCGAATGCCCTCGGGATCGAGCCCGTTGCCGGGCTCGTCAAGGATCAGCACCTGCGGATCCCCGAGCAGCGCCGCCGCGACGGCCAGGCGCTGCCGCATGCCCAGCGAGTACCTTCCGAAGGCACGGTCGCCGACCGCGGTGAGCCCGGTAAGCTCGAGAACCTCGTCCGCCCGAGCCAGCGGGAGGCCTGCCTCCTGGCACAGCACGCGCAGATGATCACGTCCGCTGCGGCCCTTGTGGGCCGCCCCCGCCTCCAGGACCGCGCCGACCCGGCGGACGGGCTGATCCAGGTCGGCGTAGCGGACGCCGCCGACGGTGGCGGTTCCCGCGGTCGGCTCGGCCAGACCCAGGAGCATGCGCAGGGTCGTGGTCTTCCCGGCACCGTTCGGGCCGAGAAACCCGGTGACCCGGCCCGGTTCGGCCACGAACGACAGGCCGTCCACGGCCTTGACGTCCTGGTACTGCTTGGTTAGGCCGGAAGCGACGATCCTTCCGCCGGGAAGCTGCCCGGCCGGGATCGACCTTCCCCCGGACGGGCGGCCCAGCGGCCTGAGCGAGACGTCGCCGGCCAACGCCGACGTGTTGTTGCCCGCCTTGCGCCACGCCAGCCACGCCAGCCCGCCCAGGACCAGGACCGCGAGCAGGACCACCATCACCCCTCCGGCAAAGCTGCACACTCGCCGACACGTAATTCTATATATCAAGAATTACATGAGAAAGGGCCCGCCGTCACCGGGTCAGCTCGTAGAGGCTGTTGAACGGGTTGTCCATCTCGACCCGCCGCACCCGCGCGAAGCCGGCCTTGCCCGCCAGCTCACGCAGCACCGGCTCGGGCAGTCCGAGGGTGCCGAGGCCCTCGCCGCCCTCGGCCAGGGACGTGGTCATGCAGTACAGGACCGAGAACCCGTACAGCAGGGTGGCGATCGGCCCCACGTTGGCGGTGGCCTGGTCCGAGCAGTTGATGTCCAGGCACAGGTACCTGCCGCCGGGGCTCAGCGCGTCCCGGATCGAGCGGAGCAGCCCGAGCGGGTCGACCGCGTCGTGCACCACGTCGAACGTGGTGATCACGTCGTAGGATCCGGGCAGCCCGGCCGCCGCGTCGAGAACCTGGAAACTGATCCGGTCGGCGAGGCCGGCCTCAGCGGCCGCGTGCCGGGCCCGCTCGACCGACGGCGGGTGCACGTCGTACCCGGTCGCGGTGATGCCGGGGAAGGCGCGGGCCAGGGCGATCAGCGCCTGCCCGGTGCCGCAGCCCACGTCGGCGACCCGGGCGCCGGCCCGCAGCCTGGCCGTGGTCTCCGGGACCAGCGGCAGCCACTGCTGGACGAGGGTGTTCTGGTGCCACTGCGCGGTGAACCGGCTGGTCCCGGCCCAGACGTCGGGGTGCAGGTCGGCCGGCCGGACCCCGCCGCCGCGGCGGAAGGCCTCGGTCACCTGGTCGTAGCGCTGGATCGCGCCGATCAGCTCCTGGTGGACGCCGCCGAAGAAAGCAGGCCCGGGTTCGGTGGCCAGGGTCGGCACGTGCTCGGCGGGCAGGGCGTAGCGCTGCTGGGCGTCGTCGTAAGTCAGGTACCCGGCGGCGAACATGCCGCCGAGCCACTCCCGCACGTACCGTTCGCTGAGCCCGGTCCGGCTAGCCAGTTCCCCGCTGGTCCCAGGGCCGTGTTCGGCCATGTTCTTGAACAGGCCCACCCGGTCGCCGAGCGCGGCCAGCACGATCGTCGCGGCCGCGGCGCTGTCGGCCAGGACCCGTCCGGTGAACTCCGCCGCGCGGTTCTCGTCCATCGTGATGCCTCCTCATCGTGGCGCCGCCTCCCGGGCGGCGGTATCGGTTACCCGGGAAGGCGTGCCCCGGCGGTGAACGGGCCGTTCAGCCGCCGTGAACGGGCCCGCAGCCTGCGCGAAGGCTATGGTTTGGGGGAAGATGGGGCCCTGGTTCGGGAAGGTGGCGAGCATGCCGCAGCCGGCTGGGCCGCAGGGCGCGGACACGTTCGTCGGGCGCTCGCGTGAGCTTGCCCTGCTGGGCGCGGCCTGGCGTCAGGCGGCCGCGGGTGATGCCAGGCTGGCGCTGGTGGCGGGGGAGCCGGGCATCGGCAAGACCGAACTGGCCCATGCCTTCGCCCGGGCGGCCGCGAACGACGGCGCGCTGGTGCTCTGGGGCAGCGCGTGGGAGGACGGCGGCGCCCCGCCCTACTGGCCCTGGGTGCAGGTCCTGCGAAGCTACGGCCGGCAGGCCGGGTCGCAGGCGCTCGCCGACGCGGCAGGCCCGCAGGCCGCCGTGCTCGGCCAGCTGCTCCCCGAGCTCAGCACGGCCGGGGCAGGGGCCGTCGCCGAGTCGGCCGGACCGGGATCCGGGGCCCGGTTCGCGCTCTTCGAGGCCGTCTGCACGGTGCTCGACCGGGCGTCGCGCTCGGCGCCGCTGGCGGTGATCCTCGACGACCTGCACGCCGCGGGCCGCCCCTCGGCGCTGCTGCTCCGGTTCGCGGCGGCCGCGCGGCTGTCCCGGGTCCTGCTGCTCGCCACCTACCGCACGGCGGAGGCGGCCGTCGACCCGGACGTCAGCGACGTGATCACCGCGCTGGAGTCGGCCAGCCCGCCGCTGGCCCTGGCGGGCCTGTCCCGCGACGACATCGGGCTCATGCTGCCCGGCGCGGGCGCCGACGTGCTCGCCGTCGTCCAGCGCCGCGGCGAGGGGAACCCGCTGTTCGTCTCGCAGGTGGCCCGCCTGCTCGGGCACGGCGCGGCCACCGTCGAGGAGGTGCCGGTCCCGGCGGGCATCCGGCAGGCGGTCCGCCGCCAGGTCGCCAGGCTCGGCACCACCGGCGCCGAGTCCGGGGACGGCACGCCGGCCGCGGCAGAAGTCCTGGCCACCGCGGCGGCGATCGGCCCGGGCATCGACCCGGCCCTGGTCGCGTCGGTGCTGGCCGCCGCGCCCGGGCCCGTGTCACGGCTGTGCGACGACGCCACGGCCATCGGCCTGCTCGGCCCCGGCCAGGACGTCGGCGAGGTGTACCGGTTCCGGCACGCGCTGATCAGGGAAACCCTCTACGCCGAGCTGACGCCCCAGGCCCGGGCCCAGGCGCACCGCAAGATCGCCGAGGTGCTCCAGAACACGGCCGGGCGGAGCCACGCCGAGCTCGCCTACCACTTCCTGCGGGCCGCACCCGCCAGCGCCGACGCCGCCGCCCAGGCGGTGCGGCACTCCCGGCTGGCCGGCCAGGAGGCGCTGAGCGCGCTGGCCTACGAGGAGGCCGCCGGCCATTTCCGGCACGCCCTGGACGTGCAGCGGCGGGCGGCGCAGGCCACCCCGGCCAGCCGGGCCGAGCTGCTGCTGAGCCTGGCCGAGGCGCTGACCAAGACCGGCCCGGATCCCGCCGCGGCCCGGGTCATCGACGAAGCCGTGTGGCTGGCCCGGCACGCGGGCGAGCCGCGGCTGCTGGCCGCCGCGGCGCTGCTCAACGCCCAGTACCTCGACTTCAACGCCCCCGCGGACACCGCCGCCGCGCTGCTCGGGGAGGCCGCCGCGGCGCTGGACCCCGCCGACCACGCGCTGCGCGCCCGCACGCTGGCCCGCCTGGCGATCACGCTCGCCGCCGAGCCGGCCGAGGCCCGGGCCGCCGCCGAACGGGCCGTGCGGGACGCCCGGGAGGCGGTCGCCCGCGATCCGGACGCCAATGATCCGCACGCCCATGATCGCGACGCCCATGACCGGGACGGGCGTACGGCCGCCGCGGCCCTGGCCACGTCGCTGGCCGCCCGGCACCACGTCCTGTGGGGTACCCAGGACCCGGAGGATGCGCTCGCCGCCGCCGCCGAGATCGTCACCGCGGCCCAGCGGGCGGATGAACCGGAAACCGAACTGGACGGCCGCGTCCTGCGCCTGACCCACCTGCTCGAACTCGGCGACGGGCCCGCGGCGCAGCGGGTCCTGCCGGAGCTCGGCCGGCTGGCCGACTCGCTGCGCCAGCCGGCCGCCCGGCTGGCCGCCCTGTCCCGGCGCTCGACCCTGGCCGCGCTGACCGGCGACTTCGCGCCGGCGGCCGAGTTCGCCCGGCAGGCCTTCCAGATCGGGCAGGCCGCCAGCCTGCCCGACGCCGGCGCCGTCTACTGGGGCCAGCTGTTCGCCATCTGGCTGCACACCGACCTGCCCGGCGGCGACGAACAGTGGATGGAGCGGGAACTGCGCGACCTGGTGGCACGTTCGCACCTGTCGGTCGCGCACGCCGCCGCCCTGGTCCAGATCGACGCCGCTCACGGCGCCGCCGAGCGGGCGCGCGGCCGGCTGGACGAACTCGCCGGCCCCGGGCTCGATACCCTGCGCCCCGACATGGTCTACGTGTGGGCGCTGACCCTGATCGCCCGCGGCTGCGTCGTCCTGCGGGCGGCCCGTCACGCGCCGCGCGTCTACCAGGCCCTGGCCCCCTACGCCGGACGCGCCGCCGTCGCCGCCGGGGCGGTCATGTGCTCCGGCTCCACCGACTTCTACCTGGCCGGCCTGGCCGCCCTCGGCGGTGACCTCACCGCGGCGGACCGGCACTACCGTGCGGCCGTCAGCTGCCACCGGCGGCTCGGCGCCCGGCCCATGCTCGCGTACACCCTGCACGAACACGCGCTGCTACTGCGACGGCAAGCAGGGCCCGAGGATCTTCCCGCCGCGTCGGCCGCGGTCGCCGAGGCGCGGGCCATCGCCGCCGACTGCGGCATGACCAGGCTGCTCGCCGCCCTCTACCAGCAAGACCAGCAAGACCAGCAAGACCAGCAAGACCGGCAAGACCGGCAAGACCAGCCTGGGCCAGGCGTCCTCACCCTGGACCGGGAAGATGGTTTCTGGCTCATCGGCTTGGCCGGCGCGCACACCCGGGTGCCGGACAGTCTGGGCCTGCGGTATCTGGACCTGCTGGTCCGCCAGCCGGGCCGTGACCTGGCCGCCCTGGAACTGGTCCAGCTCGCGGCCGCCGGTCCGGCCAGCATAGGGATCCCATCCGACGGTCTGCGCGACGTGTCCGGCGCCCCCGCCGACGACATCCTCGACCGGCAGGCCCGAACCGCCTACCGGCAGCGCCTCGCCGACCTCGACGAGGAGCTTGCCGAGGCCGAACGGTGGAACGACACCGAGCGGGCCAGCCGGCTCCGCGCCGAGAAAGACTTCCTGGTCCGCGAGCTCACCGCCGCGACCGGTCTGGGCGGCCGGCCGCGACCGCTCGGCTCTGAGTCAGAACGAGCCCGGATCAACGTCACCCGGGCCATCCGGTCGGCGATCTCCCGGATCCGCGACCGCGCACCGGACGTCGCCGCCCACCTCGACCAGGCCGTCCGGACCGGAACCCGCTGCTCCTACGCTCCGCCTTGCCCGCCAGACCGGCCGGCCTGAGCGCGCACACGATGAGCCCGCCCGCCCTGCGCGCCCGCCTTCTCGGCACCGTGGACCTCCAGCTCAATAACCAGCCGCTTCCGCCGCTGGACTCGGCCCGGGCCGAATCGCTGCTCGCCTACCTGCTGCTCCACCGCGACGCGCCGCAGCCGCGGCAGCGCCTGGCGTTCCTGCTCTGGCCCGGCTGCTCGAGGGCCGCTACGACGAATGGCTGGCCCCGGACCGGGAGCGGCTCGCCGGGCTGCACGCCGACGCGCTGGAGCGGCTCGCCCGCCAGCACGAGCAGCACCGGCGGTGGGCCGAAGCCATCCGCTGCGCCGAGCGCCTGATCGCGCGGGATCCCCTGCGCGAGGAGAACCACCGGCGGCTGATCCGGCTCTGCCAGGCGTCCGGGGACCGGGCCCGGGCCGTGCGCGCCTACCACGTGTGCGCCGCGACGCTGGAGCGCGAGCTCGGCATCGATCCCTCGCCGGAAACCCGCGCCGTTTACGAGTCGCTGGTCACCGTCGGGCAAGCCGAGAAGACCCCCGGCACGCCGCCGTTCACCGGGCGCGCCGCCGAGCGGGCCCGGCTGGCCGCGGTGTGGCGCGCGGCGGCGTCCGGGCATCCTCGGCTGGTGCTCGTCACCGGCGAGGCCGGCGTCGGCAAGACCCGGCTGGCCGACGAACTGCGCGCGCAGCCGGGCGCGGTGACCGCGGAGGCTCGCGCCTATCCCGCGGAAGGCCCGCTTGCGTACGGGGTCGCCGCGGCATGGCTCCGCTCCGCGCCGGTCGCCGCGCGGCTGTCCCGGCTCGGCCGCCCCGACCTGACCGAACTCGCCCGGCTGCTGCCCGAGCTGGCCGCGCGGGCCACGCCGCCCGAACCGCTGCCCGAGGCGGAGCTGCGGCACCGGCTGCTCGGCGCGATCGGCCGCGCGTTGCTGGCCGCGGGCGCGCCGCTGCAGCTCATCGTGGACGACGCGCAGTGGGCCGACGCCCAGTCGCTGCGCCTGATCCACTACCTGATCCGCTCCGCGCCTTCGGCGCGGCTGCTCGTCGCGGCCACCGCCCGGCGCGAGGAACTCGACGAGAACCACCCGCTCACCGCCGTGACCACGGCCCTGCATGCGCTCGGCCGGTGCACCGAGATCGGGCTCAGCCGGCTCAGCCGCGAGGAGACGGCCATGCTGGCCGAGCGCATCACCGGCGCAGCGCTCGACCCGCCCGGGCTCGACCGCCTGTACGGCGACAGCGAGGGCAACCCGCTGTTCGTCGTCGAGGCGCTGCGACCCGGCGCCCCGGCCGCGCAGAAGGGACCGGCGGTTATCGCAGGCCGCCTGGCCCGGCTCTCGCCGGCCGCCGCTGCCGCGGCCGGGGTCGCCGCGGCCATCGGCCAGGCGTTCACCGCGGACGTGCTGGCCGCTGCCACCGGGCTGGACGAGCAGGCGTTCGTGGCCGCGCTGGACGAGCTGTGGCGGCGCGGGATCGTCCGCGCGCAGGGCCCGAACGCCTACGACTTCAGCCACGGCCGGATCCGGGACGCCGCCTACGCCGCGCTCGGCCCGCCCCGCCGTCGTCACGTGCACCTCGCGGTCGCGCGGGCGCTCGAGCGCAGCGAGCACGCGGCCGCGGCGGCGATCGCGCCGCACTACGAGCACGCGGGCGCGACCGCGGAGGCCGTCCGCTGGCACGAGCGGGCGGCGGAGGCCGCCCAGTGGCTGCACGCCCACGCCGACGCGGTGCGCGCGCTCGAGTGCGCGCTGGCGCTGTCCGGTGAGCTGCCGGACGGTCCCGATACCGCCGGGCTTCAGCTGCGGTTGCTCACCGCGCTGCCGGGCCGGCCGGGAGATCGCGCCGCCGGACAGCCCGCGCGGGTATCCGCTGCCGTCCAGCCGCTCGCGGTGCTGGACCGCGATCTCGCCCAGCGGCGCCAGCGCCGTCGCCTGCTGCCTCCAGGCCGCCGAATACCTCCTCCGCCCGGGCGCACAGCAGCGCGGCCAGGTCCGGGTCGAACTGCCGGCCCGCCCGCTTGCGGGCCAGTTCGGTGGCCCCGGCCACCCCGCCGACCCGGTGCGCCACCTCCATGAACTCCGACAGCTGGGCGATCCTGGCCGCGACCGGGATCGCGCCGGCCTTCAGCACGCCCGGCCCACCCTCGACTCCCTCCGGAGCGCCGGCTTCACCGTCGACCAGGTGGAGCACACGGCCCTGCCGAAGGCTCCGCCGTTCGTCCGGCCCGCCATCCTGGGCCGCGCTACGGTACCCGCGACCGCGCCGCGTGCACGGCAGGACGGCGGCCGTCCCACGGCTGCGCCGCCTCGAGCTGTGCGGCCAGGCGGATGAGCGTGGCCTCGTCGCCGAAGCGGCCGAGGAAGTGCACGCCGATCGGCAGGCCGTCGTCGTTCCACCCGAGCGGGACGGACATCGCCGGGTTGCCGGTGAGGTTGGCGACGACGCCCGCGTAGCGCACGGTCCGGCCGCTGACCTCGAGCGATCGCCACGGATCCTCCGGCGACGAGACCATCGCCCCGATGGGCAGCGGCGGCGTGGACATCGTCGGCGTGAGGAACGCGTCGAACCCGGTGAAGAAGCGGGCGACCCGGCGGCTGAACCGCTGTGCCTCCTCGACGGCGAGCAGCCACTCGGCCGCGGTGACCCGCTCGCCGGCCTGCCACAGCGCCCGGTTCAGCGGCTCGATCTCGCCGGCGCCAGGCTGGCGGCCGACGCGGCGGATCCAGTAACGCAGGATCCACGCGGTGGCGGCGTGGATCATCGTGCCGATGGCCGCTCCGACCTCCGGGGTGAACCCCGGCCAGTCGGTCTCGGTGACCTCGTGGCCGAGCGAGGCGCACAGCCGGGCGGCGTGGCCGGCGGCCGCGACGCAGTCCGGGTGGCCGAGGTCGCCGTCCGGCGTCCGCGTGGTGTAGCCGATGCGCAGCCGGCCGGGATCGGCCCCCACCTCGTCGAGGAACGGGCGGGCCGGCGGCGGCGCCCAGTACGGGTCGCCCAGGTCGGGGCCTGACGTGGCGTCGAGCAGCGCGGCGCTGTCCCGGACCGAACGGGTGAGCGCGTGCTCGGCCGCGCCGCCTGCCCCGACGTCGCCGTACTCGGGCCCGAGCGGGTTGCGGGCCCGGGTCGGCTTGAGGGCGAACAAGCCGCACGCGGAGGCCGGGTACCGCAGCGAGCCGCCCAGGTCGTTGCCGTGCGCGAACGGCACCATTCCCGACGCCACCGCGGCGGCCGAGCCGCCGCTGGACCCGCTGGTGGAACGCTGCGTATCCCACGGGTTACGGGTCGGGCCGAACAGCACCGGCTCACACGCGGGCGCCATCCCGAATTCGGGCGTGTTGGTCTTGCCCAGGATGACCAGGCCCGCCCGGCGCAGGCGGAGCACGAGCTCGGAGTCGAAGGCGGACACGTGGCCGGCCAGGAACCGCGAGCCCTCGGTGAAGCGCACCCCTTCCATCTCGCAGGCCAGGTCCTTGAGCAGGTACGGCACTCCGCCGAACGGCCCCGCGGGACCAGAACGCGCCGCCTCGACCGCCCGCTCGAA
>Ga0318572_10001096_pt1 | contig 10640 bp, 8 predicted proteins | sample GRESIP089b5f20_FD_202528 | JGI IMG/M metagenome (GOLD analysis project Ga0318572, IMG submission 202528) | Tropical soil microbial communities from Luquillo Experimental Forest, Puerto Rico - GRE.SIPMG.089b5f20 | ecosystem: Environmental > Terrestrial > Soil > Tropical forest > Bulk soil...
CAACGGAAGGGGCCACCGTGGAGGTCAAGATCGGTATCACGGATAGTCCACGCGAACTGGTCATCTCCAGTACGCAGACACCGGGTGAAGTCGAAGAACTCGTCGCGGCAGCGCTGCGCGAAGGCTCGGGCCACCTCGGCCTGAGCGACGAGAGGGGCCGTCGCTTCCTGATTCAGGCCACGAAGATCGCCTACGTCGAGATCGGTGTTGCCGACGCCCGCCGGGTCGGCTTCGGAATCGGCGGGGAAGCGGCCGCGAAGGGAAAGGCCGCTAAGAGCGAGTAAGCGGCACGTGTGACAGCCCGCCCCAGGCGAACTGAACGGTGCCGTCGACGGCGTCCGACTTGGAAATCGGACGGTCGGAGTCCAGCCAATACCTGGCGCAGTCGACGCTGATGGCGACCAGTCCCACCGCGATCATCCGGGCGCGGTGCGGGTCCAGCCCGGAATCGGCGCTGATGAGGGCGAAAATGGCGTCGATGCACGACTCGGTGGCGACCCGCACCTGCGCGGCCACCTCGGGTTCGGTGACGTAGTCGTTCTCGAAAATCAGCCGGTAGCCCTGGCTGTCGTGCTCGATGAAGTCGAAGAAGGCCTGGACCGCTGAATGCAGCCGCTGCCGGTTATCGGTGGTGGTGCTCAACGCCTGCTGCACGCCGGAGACCAGGTTTTCGACGTGCCGCTGCAGCACCGCCAAGTACAGCTCGAGCTTGCTCGAAAAATGTTGATACAGAACGGGTTTGCTGACGCCCGCCCGGTCGGCGATCTCGTCCATACCGGCCGCGTGGTAGCCCTTTTCGACAAAGACATCGCTGGCAACAATCAGCAGTTGGCCACGACGCTCGTCCCGGGGCAACCGGTTGCCGCGCCGGCTGGCGGCCGCAATGCCGTCCGCCCGCCGAGCGCGCTCGGCCGGTTTGACTGCACGCCGTCCCGCTGCCTTGGCGAGATCGCTCATCGAGTCCTCATCTGATTGTGGGCAACTGACCACCGGACCCCCGGGGCAGCCGCGCGCTGCTCATCGCAAAGACATTACTACCCGCGACGCCTTCGTGATCGTCATCGCCGCCGCTGGCCCTGGCAGAAACGGTGTAGGGCGGTGCACTAGGGCGCGCCAAGGGCGGTCGCAGGTACGGCTGTGCAATCCTGGGGAAATGACGTCACAGCGGCCTCTGCCCGGCACCGGGCAAGTCCCCATGCTGCGTGACGAGTGGCGAGAACCACTTCGGGCCCTGCGTGACCCGATCGCCGGGGACGGTGGACGGGCCAGGGGCGACCGTGATCGGTCGCGCCGATGGCGCAAACAAACATGGCTGGGCCGGTTCGTATCCACGTACGGCTGGCGCGCATATGCGTTGCCGGCCCTCGCGGTCCTCACCGCACTGGTCATCTACCAGACGGTGACCGGCACCAGTGCGCCGAAACCGATGGCGAGTCAACCCATCCAGGGCCCGCCGGACATCGGCGCGGTGGGCACCGCGATCATCGACGCACCGCCCCGCGGGCTGGCCGCCTTCGACGCCAATCTGCCGGCTGGGACGCTGCCGGACGGCGGCCCCTTCACCGAGGCGGGCGACAAGACTTGGCATCTCGTGCCGGGGACGGCGCCGAAGGTCGGTCAGGGCATCGCCAAGGTGTTCCGGTACACCGTCGAGGTCGAGAACGGCATCGACCCCACGATGTTCGGTGGCGACAACACATTTGCGGAGATGGTCGACCAGACGCTGGCCAATCCCAAGGGCTGGACGCACAACCCGCAATTCGCGTTCGTCCGGATCGACGGAACCGACAGGGGAAAGCCCGACTTCCGGATCTCGCTGGCCTCGCCGGTGACGGTGCGTGACGGGTGCGGCTACGAATTCCGGTTGGAGACTTCCTGCTACAACCCGGTATACGGGCGTGACCGGGAGGCGCGGGTTTTCATCAACGAGGCGCGCTGGGTGCGCGGAGCCATGCCCTTCGAAGGCGACGTCGGTTCCTACCGGCAGTACGTGATCAACCACGAGGTCGGCCATGCCATCGGCTATGTGCGTCACGCGCCCTGCGAACAGCAGGGTGGCCTGGCGCCGGTGATGATGCAGCAGACGTTCTCGACGTCGAATGACGACGCCGCCAAGTTCGACCCCGATGTCGTCAAGGCCGATGGGAAGACGTGCCGATTCAACCCGTGGCCGTTCCCGATCGCCTGACTGGCCGCCGTGTCCCGCAGGCTCGAGCGGCCCGGTCAGCAACGCCGGTTGTTTGCCGTTGATTCGGGCAACTGCTGTGATGGATAGAGCTGACGAAGCTATTCGAGGAGATGTTCGGTGTCGACAACCCAGACATCACTGCCGCCGCTAGTAGAGCCCGCACTGCAGCTGAGCCGCGATGAGGTGGCCCGCTACAGCCGCCATCTGATCATTCCGGACCTTGGCGTCGACGGGCAAAAGCGGCTCAAGAACGCGCGGGTGCTGGTGATCGGCGCGGGCGGACTCGGCGCACCCACCTTGCTCTACCTGGCCGCCGCCGGAGTCGGCACCATCGGCATCGTCGACTTCGACGTCGTCGACGAGTCGAACCTGCAGCGTCAGATCATCCACGGAGTGGCAGACGTCGGACGGTCCAAGGCCCAGTCGGCGCGCGACTCGATCGCCGCGATCAACCCGCTGATCGAGGTGCGATTGCACGAGTTCAGGCTGGATCGCAGCAATGCCGTCGAGCTGTTCGAGCAGTACGACCTCATCCTGGACGGCACCGACAACTTCGCCACCCGATACCTGGTCAACGACGCCGCGGTGCTGGCCCGAAAGCCGTACGTGTGGGGCTCGATCTACCGGTTCGATGGCCAGGTCTCGGTGTTCTGGGAGGACGCTCCCAACGGGCGGGGCCTGAACTACCGGGACCTCTACCCCGAGCCGCCACCACCCGGCATGGTGCCCTCGTGCGCCGAGGGAGGCGTCCTCGGCATCATCTGTGCCTCGGTCGCGTCCGTGATGGGCACCGAGGCGATCAAGCTGATCACCGGGATCGGCGAACCGCTGCTCGGCCGGCTGATGATCTACGACGCGCTGGAGATGAGCTACCGCACGATCAAAATCCGCAAGGACCCGTCCACGCCGAAGATCACCGAACTGATCGACTACGAGCAATTCTGCGGCGTGGTGTCCGAGGATGCCGCCGAGGCGGCCAGCGGCTCCACCATCACCCCGCAGGAACTGCGCGAGATGATGGACTCCGGCAAAAAGCTGGCCCTCATCGACGTTCGCGAGCAGGCGGAGTGGGACATCAACCACATCGAAGGCGCTCAGCTGGTCCCGAAGTCGTCCCTCAGCTCCGGTGAGGGGTTGGCGCAGCTGCCCCACGACCGCAAGGCGGTGCTGTACTGCAAGACGGGCGTGCGATCGGCCGAGGCGCTGGCCGCGGTGAAGAAGGCCGGATTTTCCGATGCGGTCCACCTACAGGGCGGCATCGTCGCATGGGCCAAACAGATGCAGCCCGACATGGTGATGTACTGAGCCGATACCCCCGGTGGGCTCCATTAGGCTACCGGTGTGACTGTCGAACCACCGCCGGAGCATGTGCTGGCGGCGTTCGGTTTGACCGGTTCGAAGCCCCTCGCCCTGGGTGCCAGCTGGGAGGGCGGCTGGCGATGTGGCGAAGTCGTCTTGTCGATCGTGGCCGACCACGCCCGCGCGGCCTGGTCGGCCCGGGTACGCGAGACGCTGTTCGTGGACGGCGTCCGGCTGGCCCGGCCGGTTCGCTCGACCGACGGGCGATACGTGGCTTCCGGCTGGCGGGCGGACACCTTCGTCGCCGGCACGCCGGAGCCCAGGCATGACGAGGTCGTCTCGGCAGCCGTGCGGCTGCACGAGGCGACCGGCAAACTGGAACGCCCCCGATTCCTGACCCAGGGGCCCGGCGCGCCCTGGCTGGACGTCGACGTTTTCATCGCCGCCGACCGGGCCGCGTGGGAGGAACGGCCGTTGCAGTCGGTGCCGCCGGGAGCGCGGACCGCCCCGCCGTCAGCGGATGCCCAGCGGTCGATCGAGCTGATCAACCAGCTCGCCACCTTGCGCAGGCCGACCAAGAGCCCCAACCAGCTGGTACACGGAGATCTTTACGGCACAGTGCTTTTCATCGGCACCGCCGCGCCGGGGATCACCGACATCACGCCCTACTGGCGGCCCGCGTCGTGGGCCGCGGGCGTCGTCGTCGTCGACGCGCTGTCGTGGGGCGAGGCCGACGACGGGCTCATCGAGCGTTGGAACGCGTTGCCGGAATGGCCGCAGATGTTGTTGCGGGCGTTGATGTTTCGCCTGGCGGTTCATGCGCTGCACCCGCGGTCGACCGCCGATGCGTTCCCTGGTCTGGCCCGGACCGCGGCGCTGGTCCGCCTGGTGCTCTAGACCCCGGGCGGGAACTCGTAGCGGACTTCGCTCAGCGCGATCCTTCCGTCGACCGCGAGCACCCCTTCGGCGCGCAGCAATTCCAGCTGCCGCGTGGTCAAGTGCCGTGCCGGGCGCCCAGACGCGGTGATCACCCGGTGCCAGGGCAAGTCCGAGGAGTCGGTCCGCATGATCCATCCGACGATGCGCGCACTGGAAAGTCCTGCGACAGCAGCGATGTCGCCGTAGGTGGCGACCCGGCCGGACGGGATCGCCGCGACCAGCGAACGTACCCGCTCGACCTGCTCATCGGTCACCGGCGCCACGGTCAGCGGCCTGCCAATCGCTCGCGGATCAGCGCTGCGACTTCGGCGGGCCTGGCGTAGGGCACCATGTGGTTGCACTCGAAATCCAGCAGTTGAAAGTCGGGTCCCAGGCGTTCCCGAAGTCCGGCGATCAGTTGGTCGCTGACATACGGCGGCGAGGTCTGCTTTGCCCGCACCAGGGTCGTCGCCGTTCCGGGCGGCGGGAGCACGATATCCCGGGCCAACTCACTCCAGTAGGACATCATCGCCGGCATGCTGACGCGCCAGCGGTACCGCCCGCCGGGCAACTCGACGAGGTGCTCGTCGATCTCGATGTTGAGCAACGAGGGGTCCACGTCCGCCCAGGAGCCGGTCGTCTTTTCGATGCGAGCCTCGTCGGCGTCCGGGTAGTCGGGGGAGGAGAACATCCCGTCGGCGATGTCGCGCATCCACGCACCGTTCAAGCCGACCGCCGGGTCGAGGAGCAACAGCGCTGCCACCCGGTCCGGGCGAACCGCGGCCAGGTGCATTGCCAGCGCGCCGCCGAACGAGTGACCAACCACCAGCACCGGTGCGTCGCCCTCGCCGTCGAGTAGCGCCGCCAGCGCAGCGACGTTGGCGTCGATGGTCCACGGCGCTGCCCACGATGACAGACCGTGGCCGAGCAAATCGGGTGCGGCGACGGCGATTTCGGGCAGGTAGCCGGCCAGATGCCGCCAGCGCCCCCCGTAACCGGTCAGCCCGTGAATGGCAAGCATCCTCACCGGACCGGCCGGACCGTAGCGGTGCAGGTGAAGGTCGGCGGTCACCCGTCGATGGTGCCAGTTGCGACCCCGGCGTTCGTGCCCGGCTCAGTGATCGTCATCCCACTCGTCGTCGGTCGGGACGATGAAAGCCTGCTCGATGACATCGGCTTCGTTGGCATCGCGATCCGTGGCATCGGTGTTCAGGTACGCGGTATCCAAGCCGGCGTCGTCGTCGGAATCGACGGCCTGCTGCTGTTCGGCCGCGTCCGCTTCGGGCACCACGTCATCGGGGCCAGGAAAATTAAAGCCGTCGACGTCGTTCACGGTCTCCAATCCCTCCTTCTGCCGACTTGTCAGACCCTAGTGATTCCATGCAGCCATGTCACACACCTGGGATCCCGAGGCGCGTGCGGTGCTGGCGCCCGGCCTGCGCGGGCTGGTGCGTGTCCTGGGCGGGCCCGGCACCGGTAAGAGCAGCCTGCTGATCGACGCCGCGGCCGCCCGGATCGGCGCCGGTGTCGACCCGGAATCGGTTCTTCTGCTTTCCGGTTCCGGTCGGATCGGGATGCGGGCGCGCAGCACCATGACGACGGCCTTGCTGCGATCGGGCCCCACCAGTTCCGGCCGGGCCGCAGTTCGCGAGCCGCTGGTGCGCACCGTGCACGGCTACGCGTACGCGGTCCTGCGGCGGGCCGCCGAGCGTGCCGGCGATGCGCCCCCGCGGCTGGTTACCAGCGCCGAACAGGACGCCATCATCCGGGAACTGCTGGCCGGTGACGTCGAGGACGGGCCACGCGCAGCCAGCGCGTGGCCGGCCGATCTGCGGCCCGCCCTCGGCACCGCCGGCTTCGCCAGCGAACTGCGGAACCTGTTGGCGCGCTGCGCCGAACGCGGTGTGGACCCGCAGGAACTGGAGCGCCTGGGCCGTCGGTGCCAGCGTCCGGAATGGACCGCCGCGGGTCAATTCGCGCGCCAGTACGAGCAGGTGATGTTGCTGCGGGCGGCCGTCGGGACGGCGGCGCCGCAGGCGACGACGCCGGCGCTGGGTGCCGCCGAACTTGTGGGCGCCGCGCTGGAAGCGTTCGCGGTCGATCCCGAATTGTTGGCGGCCGAACGCGCCCGCGTCCGCGTGTTGCTGATCGACGACGCCCAGCAACTCGACCCGCAGGCGGCGCGGCTGGCTCGGGCGCTGGCCGCGGGCAGTGACGTGACCCTGGTCGCCGGTGACCCCAACCAGGCGGTGTTCGGCTTCCGGGGCGGAGAGGCTTCCGGGTTGTTGGCCGACGATTCACCGTCGGTGACGCTGACCGTGTCCCATCGTTGCGCGCCGGCCGTGGCGCGTGCCGTCAGCGGCCTCGCGCGCCGACTGCGCGGCGGCAGCGCGGGCAGGCACATCGACGGCACCGGGGTTGAGGACGGATCGGTGACGGTGCGCCTGGCCGCCTCGGCGCACGCGGAGGCGGCGATGATCGCCGACGCGTTGCGGCGTGCGCACCTGATCGACGGGGTTCCGTGGTCGCAGATGGCGGTCATCGTGCGGTCGGTGCCGCGGATCGGCGCGCGGTTGCCGCGCGCCTTGGCCGCCGCGGGAGTCCCGGTGGCTGCACCCCCGTTGAGCGGTCCCTTGTCCGGCGAGCCCGCGGCCCGGGCGCTGCTGACTGTTCTGGCGGCCACCGCTGACCGGCTGAACGCTGAACAGGCACTGGCCTTGCTGACTGGGCCCATCGGTCGCGTCGACCCTGTGTCGCTTCGTCAGCTACGCCGAATCCTGCAGCGCGCCAAACCCGATCGTCGGCGGGGCGAGGTCGGAGACCTTCTGGTCGAGGCGCTGCAAGCTGACGCGCCGCGCTCCGGAGTGCGATCACGCCCGTTGCAACGGGTGCGTGCGGTGCTGGACGCGGCCGCGCGCTGCCACCGCGAAGGGAAGGATCCGCGCTACACCCTGTGGGCCGCCTGGCACCGGTCCGGCCTACAGCGCCGCTGGCTGTCGGCCAGCGAGCGTGGCGGCCCCGCCGGCACCCAGGCGACCAGGGACCTGGAGGCTGTGACGGCGTTGTTCGACATCACCGATCAGTATGTCTCCCGCACGCCCGGTGCGTCGTTGCGTGGACTTATCGAGCACGTGGCGGCGCTGCAGCTGCCGCGCCCCGACGTCGACCCGGTGTCGGAGGTCGAGCAGGTCAGGGTGCTCAGCGCGCACGCCGCGCTGGGACATGAATGGGATTTCGTGGTCATCGCCGGATTGCAGGAAGGGTTGTGGCCCAACACCGTTCCGCGTGGTGGTGTGCTGGGCACCCAGCGGTTGCTCGACGCGCTGGATGGTATCACCGAGGATGCCTCGGCGCGGGCACCGCTGCTGGCCGAGGAGCGCCGGTTGCTGGTCGCGGCGATGGGCCGGGCCCGCCGCTGGCTGTTGGTGACCGCTCTGGATAGCGACACGGGCGGGCCGGGGCAGGAGGCTGCGCTGCCGTCGGCGTTCTTCTACGAAATCGCGCAGTGGGCCGACGTTAACGCTGATCCCGTTGCCGTGCAACCCGTTTCGGCACCGCGGGTGTTGTCCGCGGCGGCGTTGGTGGGTCGGCTCCGCGGTGTCGTGTGTGCGCCCGTTGGGACCGTGGACGATATCGCTCGCGATTGCGCGGCAACGCAATTGGCTCGGTTGGCCAAGGCTGGTGTGCCCGGCGCCGACCCGGCCGGTTGGCACGGTTTGATACCGGTCAGCACAACTGAACCGCTGCGCGGCGCCGGCGACGTCGTCACGTTGACGCCGTCGACGCTGCAGACGCTCAACGATTGCCCGCTGCGCTGGCTGGCCGAACGGCACGGCGGAACCAACGGGCGTGATCTGCGGTCCACCATCGGCTCGGTGCTGCACGCGCTGATCGCGGAACCCAACAAGAGTGAAGCGGAATTACTGGCCGAGCTCGAGCGGGCCTGGAAGCATCTGCCCTTCGATGCCCAGTGGCACGCGGCGAACGAGCTGGCCCGGCACCGCGCGATGGTTTCGGCGTTCGTCGAGTGGCGAGCGCAGACCCGAGGCGAATTGACCGAGGTCGGCACCGAGATCGACGTCGACGGATCCCTCGGGACGCCGCGCGGCGAGAGCGGCGGAATTCGGCTGCGCGGCCGGGTCGACCGGCTGGAACGCGACGGCGCGGGCCGGCTGGTGATCGTCGACGTCAAAACCGGCAAGACACCGGTGAGCAAGGACGACGCCCAACACCACGCGCAGTTGGCGATGTACCAGCTCGCGGTGGCCGAAGGTTTGATTGGCGCCGGCGAGGAGCCCGGCGGCGGGCGGCTTGTCTACTTGGGCAAGGTCGGGGCCGCGGGCGTCACCGTCCGCGAGCAGGATCCACTGACGACGGCCGCCCGAGACGAATGGCGCGACCTCGTCCGGGCGGCGGCCGACGCGACGGCCGGGCCGCAGTTCATCGCCCGGCGCAACGACGGTTGCACGCACTGCCCGATACGGCCGTGCTGTCCGGCCCACGTCGACTCCGAAGGGACGGGACCGCTGTGAAGCCGCACTACACCCCGGCCGAATTGGCTTGCGCACTAGGGCTTTTCCCGCCCACCGCTGAGCAGGCCGCGGTCATTGCCGCGTCGCCCGGCCCGCTGGTCGTCATCGCGGGTGCCGGCGCCGGCAAAACCGAGACGATGGCCGCGCGGGTGTTGTGGCTCGTCGCCAACGGCTACGCCGAACCCGGCCAGGTGCTGGGTTTGACGTTCACCCGCAAGGCGGCGGGTCAGCTGCTGCGCCGAGTCCGCTCCCGGCTGGCACGGCTGGCCGGTATCAGCTTGGGCCTGACCAACTCCGCCGGCCCGGCGGCCCCCGAACCGGTGGGCGCCCCGGCGGTCGGCACCTACCACGCGTTCGCCGGCTCGCTGCTTCGTGACTACGGTCTGTTGTTGCCCGTCGAGCCCGACACCCGGCTGCTCAGCGAGACCGAGCTGTGGCAGTTGGCGTTCGATGTGGTCAACGGATACCGCGGGGAGCTGCGCACCGACAAGACCCCGGCAGCGGTCACCTCGATGGTGCTGCGGCTGTGGGGTCAGCTGGCCGAACACCTGGTGGACACCGACCAGCTCCGCGATACCCACGTCGAGCTGGAACGGTTGATCCATGCTCTGCCGGCGGGTCCCTACCAGCGCGACCGCGGGCCCAGCCAATGGTTGCTCCGGATGCTGGCCACCCAAACTGAGCGCGCCGAGCTGGTGCCGCTGCTCGGCGCGCTGAACGAGCGCATGCGCGCGGCGAAGGTGATGGATTTCGGCGCGCAGATGGCCGCCGCGGCGCGGCTGGCCGTGACCTTCCCGCAGGTCGGTCAGGAGCTGCGGAACCGTTACCGGGTGGTGCTGCTCGACGAGTACCAGGACACCGGGCACGCCCAGCGCATCGCGTTGTCGGCGCTGTTCGGCGGTGGGGTCGACGACGGGTTGGCGTTGACGGCCGTCGGCGATCCGATTCAGTCGATCTATGGCTGGCGCGGCGCCTCGGCGACCAACCTGCCGCGGTTCAGCACCGACTTCCCCGGCTCTGACGGCACGCCCGCGCCGGTCCTCGAGCTGCGGACCAGCTGGCGCAACCCGCCACGTGCCCTGCATGTCGCCAACGCCGTATCCGCGGAGGCGCGGCGACGGTCGGTTGCGGTGCACGCGCTCCGCCCGCGCCCCGACGCCCCGCCGGGCACCGTGGGGTGCGCGTTGCTTGCCGATGTGCGGGCCGAACGCGAGTGGATCGCCGACCACCTCTCTGAGCGATACCGGCAAGCCCACGCCGACGGCAATAGCCCGCCGACCGCCGCGGTGCTGGTGCGCCGCAACGCGGATGCCGCACCAGTCGCCGATGCCCTTCGCGCCCGCGGGATCCCGGTCGAGGTGGTGGGGCTGGCCGGTCTGTTGTCCGTCCCCGAGGTCGCCGACGTAGTGGCCATGCTGCGGCTGGTCGCCGACCCGACGGCCGGCGCGGCGGCGATGCGGGTGCTGACCGGTCCGCGATGGCGCCTCGGTGGCCACGACATGGCCGCACTGTGGCAGCGCGCGCTGGCCCTTGGCGCGGAGCAACGCGACGGCGCGACGCCCTCGCCCGAGGTGATCGCGATGGCGGCCTGGCCCGACTCGGACGCCGTGTGTCTGGCCGACGCGATCAGCGATCCCGGCCCGGCGGGCTCCTATTCGCCTGCGGGATATCAGCGGATCACCGCGCTCTCCGCCGAACTGAGC
>Ga0318572_10001101_pt1 | contig 10633 bp, 9 predicted proteins | sample GRESIP089b5f20_FD_202528 | JGI IMG/M metagenome (GOLD analysis project Ga0318572, IMG submission 202528) | Tropical soil microbial communities from Luquillo Experimental Forest, Puerto Rico - GRE.SIPMG.089b5f20 | ecosystem: Environmental > Terrestrial > Soil > Tropical forest > Bulk soil...
GCGCACGCCCCGGAACGTGAAGGGACTGCTCCTGAGCGCGCTGCTGAGCGTGGCGGGGCGCAAGATCTTTGGGGACTTCCTCGACGAGACGCTCCATCGTCTGGAGCGGCGGCACGCCGCGACCACCGGTAAACGCGCACAGCCGGGCGAGCCGTCGTAATGTGAGCAGCGGCGCCCGCGGAGCACGATACGGACTTATTTCGAGAAGCGGCCGCCGCTAGTCCATGACTCTCGACTCGATGCGCCAGCGTGATGGCGACCATCACTTGGCCGGCCGCGATGGTCAGGACGAAGGCGTCGGGGGCGAGCGCCACGACGCGCTCGATGAACTCGCGCATCGGCTCCCGGGGCGCTGCCCTCGGATGACGGAAGGCCTGCAAACACGGTGTTTGCGAGTGCCGCGTTCGCGCGAAACGCAGGCGCGCTTGGTCGAAAACCAAGGGGCCGTGCCGTGTCGAGTTATTGAGGCGTTGGTCTTTCCGGACTGTCGCGGCGCCCGCGCCGGCTCGTTCTCGCTGGCGTCAAGCCTTGAAGGCCGTAGCTCAACAGCGTGAACTCAGCCTCGCCCAACGAACTCGACCCCTCGCGCTTGATGATCCGAGCGGCGTCTCGCAGGCTTTCCGCGGCCGCTGCGGCGCCCGCGCAGTTCTCGATCGCAGACGATGCGAGGTCGAGGGTGTCCGCTGCGCGCTCGAACTCCAACGCACACTCGGAAGGTCCCTTCACACCGTCCCGAATCCGACCGAGCGCCGCCGCGACCGGACCTGGGGCGTCTGCAGCCGGCGCGCCCACGTCCCGCAGAGGGACGAGGCGCGTCAATGCGCTCGCCAGAGCAAGGAGGTCGATCGCCGTCTCGGCGGGTCCAGCCAGCCGACCGTCCACGTCCGCTGCCGCGGCCGTCCGGACGACCCGGTCGGCGAGTGCGCTCCTCCTCATGAACGCCTCCTGCGCGTCGGCGCTGCCCGCGATCCGCCGTACCTCGCGAACCACCTCGCGCGCGAGCCGGCGGACGCGCCGCGGCGCCTTCTCGTGAGCGGCGTGGAAGAAGAGCGCCGCCACGGAGACCCCTACGACGATGGCGATCGCGCGACCGGCCGTCGCGGCGACGTCGCCGTGCAGGGTGAACGCCGTGGGCGTCGCCAGCAGGAAGACCATGTTGAAGTCGATCGCCGACTTCGCGGTCAGGGGACGGGCCATCGCCCATGCGCCGGCGAGCAGGAACGGAGCGGCGAGGAGCGCCGTGCCCGCGGGGCTACGGGCGAAGGGGAGGAGTAGCACGTAGACGGCGGCCGCGGCCCCGCCGCAGGCCGAGCCGACGAGGATGTGCGTGACCCACGTCCGTGCGCTCTCGTTGGCGGCGAAGAGCGTGAAGAAGACCGACGCCGAGACCACCATCGTCAGGCCATCCCGCCAGCCCGTCGCCCACCAGATCGCGCCCACCGTCGCCATCCCGGTGAGCGCCTTCGCCGAGGCGACCGCGGCCTCGCGGTGATTGCGCAGGGATCTCGCCCCCGGTGCATGGGGCGCAACGACCGAGGAGAGGAGCGGGGAGGAGGCGTGCTCGGGTGAGGGAGCGTCAGGGCGCCAGCGCAACGCACCCGCCCGGATCCTGGCGACGAGGGCGTCCCCCTGCGCGGTCAGCGGGATGGGCTCCGGAGCGGGAAAGCCGTGTGTAGCCGATGGCGCGGAGTTCGGTGGCTGCCTCTCGGCCGCGACGCGGCTCTCGACGAGAAGGCCAAGGAGCGCGCGGAGCGCACGCCTCACCTTTCGCCGGCGCCTCCTGTTGGTGAGGAAGCCCGGGAGTGCGCGGTCCGTCTCCTCGCCCAGACGACCGACCGCGGCCACAAGGTGGCGCTGTCGGTCGAGGAGCGGCTGCACGATTGCCCCGGATCGGACCGCGTGCGCGAAGGCGAAGACGTCGTCGCCGAGCCGCCTCAGTTGAGCGTCCAGCCTCGCCGGCGAATGTCGGGGCGTGAACAGTCCGGTGATCGCCGTCGACACTAGGACGCCGACGAGCGTGCAGAGGACGCGGTCCGCGAAGAGGCCGTGGACGGTAACCGCGCCGGCCGAGGATGGGAGCACCAGCATGATTGCGGTGTAGCCGGCGAGGAGAATCCCGTAGGCGCGCGCCGGGCGCACGAACGCGCTCGCGCCCGCGCAGAGCGCGCTCCAGAGCGCGAGCCCGACGACGAGCGGTACCAGTCGATCGGGGAAGAGCGCGAGGAGCCCGAACCCCGCGGCGGCCCCGACCAGCGTTCCAGCGATCCGGAGGATGCTCTTCTCGAGGAGGAGGCCCCGCGTCGGCTGCGCGACGAGCCAGACGGTCATCGCCGCCCAGTGGGTGTTGTGAAGGCCCAGCGCCGAGGCGGAGAGCAGCGCCACCTGCGCCGCGACCGTCGTCCGGACCGCGAATCCCGCCGACGCCCGCGCGCCCTCGACGGGCCAGCGGGGCCGCCGCGGGAAGACGTCCGCCGGGGCGGTCGAGTCCGTCGATGGCGGTGGCACCGGCGCTCTTCCCATGAGGCGTTCGTCACCGTGTGCCGTCGAACGATCCATCGCGCACGAGCTTCGCGAGCGGCTTCCGGTCGTTCGGCTTCTCTCGCGCACTCGCCCAGTCGGGAAGCTCGGTGGCGTCGCCCCGCCGCCCGATCGCGACGAACACCTCAAGCCGGTGAGCGGGAGGGATGGAGAGCGCTTCACGGGCCTTTTCTCGGTCGAAGCCGCCCATCGCGTGCGTGCTCCAGCCCCAGAGGTGCGCCTGCAGCGCGAGCTGTGCCCACGCCGCGCCCGCATCGAACGAGTGGCTCGACGACGGGACAGGCTCGTCTTCCCACGGCATGGAGATCATCTCGACCGAAACGATCGCGACGAGCGCAGAGGCCCTGGCCGCCCAGAGCCGGTTCGCGGGCGCGAGCGTCGCGAGGAACTTCTCGAAGGCCGGCGTGCCGCGCCGGGCGTACACGAAACGCCAGGGCTGCGCGTTCATCGCCGACGGCGCCCAGCGGGCGGCCTCGAAGAGGCCCATGAGCGTATCGACGGAGATCTCCTCGCCGCTGAAGGCGCGCGGTGACCAGCGCTCGTGGAAGAGCGGGTCGATGGAGTGTTCCGGGATGCGGGATAGGGAAACGGCTGCGGTCACGTTAGCCTCGCGGAAGGGACAGGGATGGAGACGCCGCTCATCCGAACACCACGGATCTCATCGAGAGCGACGCCATGTCGAACCCCTCGATCGGATAAAGAACGGGGTCGTCGTTCCTGCTCGCTCCGGCGGCATAAAGGAGCGGCAAGTAGTGGTCGGGCGTCGGGTGCGAGAGGCGCCCGGTCTCGCTCGCGAGCGCGCGGACGAGGTGGTCTGCCTCGTGTCGCTCGAGGGCGCGGGCGATGCCCAGGTCGAATTCGCGGGCCCACTCCGGCGTCCGCGTCTCGCCCCGGTGCCACGCGCCGAATGCATGCCGGAGGTTGTGGACGAGGTTGCCGCTGCCGAGGACGAGCACGCCCTCGTCGCGGAGCGGCGCCAGCGCGCGACCGATGGCGAGGTGCTCAGCGGGTGGCAGACGCGCGTCGATGCTGAGCTGGACCACCGGCACGTCCGCTGCCGGGCGCAGGTGCACGAGCACGCTCCAGGTCCCGTGGTCGAAGCCCCACTCGGCGCTGACCGACGCCCTTCGCTCGCCGACGAGCTGGACGACGCGGCTGGCGAGGTCCGGGTCTCCGGGCGCCGGGTACTGGACGTGGTACAGGTCCTCCGGGAAGCCGCCGAAGTCGTGGACGGTCTCGGGTCGCTCGTCCCCCGTGGTGAAGGTGCCCTCGACGTACCAGTGCGCCGACACGGCGAGGATGGCCTTCGGGCGGGGCAGCGCCCGGGCGAGATCGCGGAAGCCGCGGCTCCAGACGTTGTCCTCGATCGCGTTCATTGGGCTCCCGTGGCCCACGAAGAGGACAGGCATGCGCGGCGACTTGTTGGCGTCGGCGGAGTTTCGAGAGGACGTGGACATGGGTACGGATCCCTTCTTCGCAGCGCCGCTCGCGGCGGCCTCCCCGGTGCCGAGCGCCCACGCGGCGGCGAGCGCAGCCTTGAGGAAGTCGCGCCGGGCGAGCGGCTCCGCTGGTCGGACGCCAGCAGCCGCCGGCGTGCGCGGCGCCGCTGCGGCTGGACGCCCAGGCTGACTCACTGGCCGAGCCCGATCTGCTTCATGAACTCGCCGTTGTCCCAGAAGAGGTACTCCTCGAACATGATGCCCTGCTTGTTCCAGTGGCCGATCGTCGCCATCGGGATCCGGTAGGCCTTGCCGGTAGGCGGGATGCTCTTTCCGTCGGGGAGGGCCATCGGCTTTGTGAACGTGCCCTCGAGCCAGCCGGTCACGGCCGTCCACTCGCCGTCCTGGGTCCCGAAGCGGACCGGGTGCTCCTTGATCCGGTTGTCGGGAGCGAAGGTGAACATGACTTTCAGGTCCTCGACGTGCTTCTCGATGCCCTGCGTCGTGTGGCCGTCGGGCCAGTGCACCACGACGTCCTTCGTGTGACTCTTGTGGAGGTCCTGCCACTGCTGGCCGGTGTAGACGCGGAAGTCGAGATCGTCGAAGTTCGCGAGGTTCTTCGCGAGCACTTCCGGGACTCCCTTAACCTTGGGGGTGGGCTCGCCCGCCTTGGTGCCGGGCCACTTGCTCTCGGCGGCGCGGACGGGCGACGCGGCGAGCAGCGCGGCGGCCGCGGCGGCGAGGCTCATCGTGGAGATGCGGAGTTTCGTGGTCATGGTCTCGTTCCTTTCTGACTGGCTTCGTTCGTGGCCGGTGGCCAACCACCGGATGCTTCCGTTCCTGCTTCGTGATCTCCGGCGCGAGCTCAGCGAGGCGGTTACAGCCGAGCGCCTCCTGGAGCGCGGGGAAGAGTGTCCGCTCCTCGAACGCCGCGTGCTCTGAGAGCTTCCGCTCGAGCTCCGCGAGCGCCGTGTCGCGCGCCTGCCCGTCGCTCGCGCGCAGCTCGCGCGCGAGCTGGCGGAGAACGACGTGGTCGCCGAGCGTGAACACCACCGTGGCGTCCGCCTCCGAGAGTCTCTTGGCGAGCTCGGGGATGAGCACATCCTCCTCGACGCGGCAGTGCGGGAGGATCTCCGCATCCCAGAGCGCAAGGAGCCGCGCTGCCCGGCTCGCCGGGTCCTCCGGTGCTCGCCGCTCGATCTCCGTGAGCCAGCGGGCGTGCTCCGCCGAAAGGCGTATGAGCTGGGGGCAGAGGATCACGGCGCGCCCCTACGCGGCCTTCTCCGCCGCCTGCAGGACCGCCTGCAGCTCAATCTCGATGTCCACGCGGTCGGCCACGAGGACGCCGCCGGTCTCGAGCGCCTGGTTCCAGGTGAGGCCGAACTCCTTCCGGTTGAGCGAGGCCGTGGCGGTGAAGCCGACGCGCTGACTTCCCCAGGGGTCCTTTCCCTGGCCGCCGTACTCGACGTCGAGGACGACCTCGCGGGTCACGTCGCGGATGGTGAGGTCGCCGACGACGCGCAGGCGCTCCTTCGAGACGGCCTCGACGCGGCGGCTCCGGTAGCGGAGAGTGGGGTACTTCTGCGCGTCGAGGAAGTCGGGCGAGCGCAGGTGCGCGTCCCGGTCGGCGACGCCGGTGTCGATGCTGGCCGCGTCGATCTCCACCTCGACCGAGGATCGCGCGAGGTCCACGGTGTCGAGCGCGAGCTTCGCGTTCCACTTCGTGAACCGCCCGCGCACCTTCGAGATCATCATGTGCCGGACGGTGAGGTTCACCGGCGAGTGCGCGCCGTCGACCTGCCAGTTCTCGTTTGCCATGTCCGTGCTCCCATCGTCGAGGTTCGGTTTCGTTTCGCAGACCTCGATTGCAGGCAGCAGGCCAGCAGTGTCCGGATCGTAAGTAAGCGAAATCATGGACAGCGCCAAAGCGAGCGCGCTGAGCGCCGGCTCGTTATGAGCTGGTGTAGCTCACTTTGATCAGGAGCCGCCGATGCGCGCGACCGACCTCGACCTGAGGGAACTGCTGTCGTTCGAGCCCGGGGGTGGCGTGATCCGCTTCGGCGGCGAGCGCGTGCTTCTCTTCGACGCCGTCGCCCTCGGCATCCTCCGGAGGGAGCTCATCGACAGCTTGGGTCTGACCGCGGCGCGCGGGATCCTTACGCGCTTCGGCTACGCCCACGGCCGGCGCGTGGCGGAGAACCTCCGCACCGGGTTCCCGTGGGCGAGCGAGGACGAGTGGCGGGTCGCCGGGGGCCGGCTCCACATGCTGCAGGGGCTCGTTGTGATCGAGCAGCCGGACCGGACCGCCTCCTCGGAGCCCGCGCCGTTCGTCGAGTCGATCTGGCACGAGTCCTACGAGGCGGAGCAGCACCTCCTGCACCTGGGTCGGGCGGACGAGCCCGTCTGCTGGACGCTCGCCGGATTCGCGAGCGGCTATCTCTCGTTCGCGAACGGGCGCGAGGTCTACTGCGTCGAGGACCGGTGTCGAGGAAAGGGCGATCCCGCGTGCCACCTCGTCGGTCGATTCAAGGAGGACTGGGGCCCGGACATCGAGCCCCACCTGGCGTTCTATGGCAAGGCGTGTCTCGACTCCGCGCTGGAGCGAGTGACCGCTGCGCTCCGTACGGCCGAACGTCGCCTTCGCGCACGTCGGCAGGAACTGGCGCGCTTCGAGCCCGGGGCCGAGGAGCGGAAAGGCCTCGTCGTCCGCAGCGAGGGGATGCGGAGGGCCCTCGACCTCGCGCAGCGGGTCGCGAAGGTCGAGTCGACGGCGCTCGTCACGGGGGAGAGCGGGGTCGGCAAGGAGCGGATCGCGCGGCTCATCCACGAGGAGTCGCCTCGCGCCGCGCGCCCGTTCGTGGCCGTGAACTGTGGCGCGGTGACGGAGACGCTGCTCGAGAGCGAGCTGTTCGGCCACGCGCGCGGAGCGTTCACCGGCGCCGACCGCGAGCGGCCCGGCCTGTTCGAGGCGGCGACCGGCGGGACGCTCTTCCTCGACGAGGTCGGCGAGGTTTCAGCGGGCATGCAGGTGAAGCTGTTGCGTGCACTCCAGGAGAGGGAGGTCCGGCGCGTCGGGGAGAACCGGTCGCGTCCCGTAGACGTTCGGGTGGTCGCTGCGACGAACCGGAACCTCTCCGACGAGGTCGCCGCGGGCCGGTTTCGCCAGGACCTCTATTACAGGCTGCGGGTCATCGAGCTTCGGGTGCCGCCCCTCCGGGATCGGCCCGAGGACATTCTGCCGCTCGCTCGGGTCTTCCTGGCCGAGACGGCGCGGCGGATGGGACGAAAGGTGACCGGGTTCACTCCGGCCGCTGTCGACCAACTCCTCCGCTACGAATGGCCGGGCAACGTTCGGGAGGTCCAGAACGCGATCGAGCACGCGGTGGCGCTCGCCGCGGGAAACCGAGTCGAGATCGAGGACCTGCCGGAGGAGCTACGCGTTGCCATGCCGCGACCTCTGCCGATCGGCCGGACGCGGCCGCTCGAGGACGTCGAACGCGAGTACATCCTCGCAGCCGTGGAGAGCGCGGGAGGGAACCGGACCCGCGCCGCGGCCGACCTCGGGATCGGGCTCGCGACGCTCAAGCGGAAGCTCCACCGCTACGGCTCGAAGGAGGCCCGACCGCGCCGCCCTGTGGCGCCAGCCAGCAGGTGAGCCCCACCAACGGGATGCGCGCGGGCCCATCCTTGACGCCGCCGAACGCGTAACCTATCGAACCCGGTCGTGATCCGGCGGCTGCTCGCGCTGCTCCGGAAGGCGAAGCTCGTCGCGTCCCAGGGCGGGCCGGGCGGAGGGTGGCACCTCGTCGTCCCCGCCGGACGGATCACGCTGCGCGACGTGTACCGCGCCGTCGAGCTCGATCCGCTGTTCGCGCTGCACGCGAGCACGCCGAACCCGCGTTGCTCGGTCGGCCGCACCATCCAGGAGGCCGTGAGCGGCCACTACTACAAGGCCCAGCTCGCGGTCGAGAAGGAGCTCGAGCGGACGACCATCCAGGATCTCCTGGAGCGGGTGAACGCTCTCGCACGCTAGAGCCGACCCGGCGCCACCGGGCCCCTGTTTTTTTTGCCGTGAATCGTATCTTCAATAGTTACGGAATAGGAGAAGAACCATGATCGTCGTCACCGGAGCCACGGGACACCTCGGCCGCCTCGTCGTCGAGTCCCTCCTGAAGAAGGTCCACGCCGGCCAGGTCGCGGCCGTCGCGCGGAACCCCGACAAGGCCAAGGACCTCGCCACGCGCGGCGTCGAGGTGCGCCGCGGGGACTACTCGAACCCCGAGACGCTTCGCTCCGCGCTCGCCGGCGCCGAGAAGCTGCTGTTCATCTCCTCGAGCGAGGTGGGCCAGCGCGCGGCGCAGCACGCGGCCGTCGTCGACGCCGCGAAGGCCGCCGGGGTGAAGCTACTCGTCTACACGAGCATCCTCCGCGCGGAGACCTCGCGGATCGCGCTCGCCGCCGAGCACAAGGCGACCGAGGCGGCGATCCGCGCGTCGGGCGTGCCGTTCGTGTTCCTTCGGAACGGCTGGTATCTCGAGAACTACAACGAGAACCTCGCACCGGCGCTCCAGCACGGCGCCATCGTCGGGACCGCGAACGGCGGACGGATCGCCGCGGCCGCGCGCGCCGACTACGCCGAGGCCGCCGTCGCGGTGCTCACAGGGAGCCCGGGGAAGCAGGTCTACGAGCTTGCGGGAGATCACCCCTTCACGATGGCCGAGCTCGCCGCTGAAGTGTCGCGGCAAGCCGGCAAGCCCATCGAGTACCGCGACCTGCCGCCGGAGCAGTACCGGGCGGTGTTGACCAGCGCCGGGCTCCCCGGGGCCATCGCCGACCTCTACGTGGACGCGGACGTCCAGGCCGCGAGGGGCGACCTGGACGACTCGACTGGTGAGCTCCGGCGCCTCATCGGGCGTCCGACGACGCCGCTCTCGGCGGCGGTGCGTGCCGCGCTCGGCCGCTGAGCGATCGACATCCTGTCTCCCCTGACTTTGCAGTCGTTCTGCAGTCACGGCCGGCAGCTTCCGTACGCTCTGTACGACCCGTGCCATGAGGCGCCGGGGGCGACGACAAGGAATTCAGCAGCTTGGCGGTGTGTGCGATCCCCTGCGGGGCGTGCGATCACGTGCTGCCAATTTCGGGACCAAGGGGTCGCAGGACTCGGCCCGCCTGCTCTCAAGCGCTTCCGCGTAGCATCGCGCGTCCACGCCGCGCGGCTGCTACAGCCACACCAGCAGCGGCTTGCGCGGGCGGGAGCTGCACGGCGGTGGTTGGAGTCGGGGCGAGCTGTCAGCCGCCGCGAGCGCATTCGATACGAGCGCGTGCGGCTTCGGTGCCTACTGCGATGCCGGCACGGGGAAGTGCGTGGCCTGGCCCGCCATCGGCCAGAGCTGCGCGCCGTTTCCGATGTGCCAGCCCGGCAGCTACTGCGACATGCTCGGGGTGCAGACGTGCAGGCGCAGAGCGCCGACGGGGCCGCCTGCACCACTCCGAACCAGTGAAAGTCCGGCAACTGCGCGGGCGGGAAGTGCACCCCCAGAGCGGGGACGTGCAGCGAATCGTGAAGCGACGGGGGCCGGCGCATGCGCCGGCCCTCACCATCGTTTCGGTTCGATGGCGGCTGTCGTCGGTTGTGTCGAAGTGCGAGGCGCCAACGGCAGCCCAAGTCCTTGAAAGCACGACCTCGGCAACAAGGCCTTGCAGTCGGTGTGCTGCCGGACCAATCAAATTGGGCCAATCCTTAGGCGGGCATCATTCGAGGGGCTTAAACGGGGACTGATCGGTTGGCTTTTACGTTGAGTTATTGTTTTCAGATGGGAGGGCGCTCCTCGCTTCTCTTTCCCTTCCGCACCTCCTGGAGACCGTTATGAACCGAACCATGATCGTGGCAGCGCTCGCGTTGGCACTCCCCGCGATCGCCGAGGCGCAGTTCGGGAAGTTCCTGGAGAAGACGCTCGACAACACCGCCAAGCGCGAGACGGGCAAGGCGATCAACCAGGGCGCGGACGCAACGTACAACGCGACGAAGCAGGAGCTGAAGGGGACCGGGACGCCTGCCGCACAGAACCAGCGTCCGCCGCCCCAGCAGCCTCAACAGCAGGTTTCGTCACAGCAGTCTCCGACGGGCGGCGCGCCCCCCGGGGCCGCGTACGCGGAGCTCGCGCCGGGCGAAGTCTACAGCCCCCGGTTCGACTTCGTGCCGGGCGACAAGGTCCTCTACTTCGACGACTTCAGCGACACGCCGGCGTCCGATTACCCGAGCCGCTGGAAGAAGGGCGCGAACGGGCAAGCAGAGGTGGTCGAGTACCAGGGCCGTCACTGGCTGCGCCAGGTCGGTGACGGACGTTCCATGCGTTCCGTCTCGAACTACCTGCGGGTCGACCTCTCGAAGGCGCTCCCGAAGAAGATCACCATCGAGATGGACATCCCGCGAACGGCAACGGTCGGCCTCTCCTTCTCGGACAAGTACGGGGCGACCGGGTACCCGTACATCTGGATCTCGCCGCGGACCATCAGCAGCGGCTACTACTCGCACGGCTCGAAGGCAAGCTTCGCCGAAACCGGCACGAGCCCGGTTCGCCACGTCTCCATCGCGGTGAGCGGCGCGAACGCGAAGATCTACTCTGACGGCGAGCGGATCCAGCTCAATCCGGAAC
>Ga0318572_10001106_pt1 | contig 10599 bp, 13 predicted proteins | sample GRESIP089b5f20_FD_202528 | JGI IMG/M metagenome (GOLD analysis project Ga0318572, IMG submission 202528) | Tropical soil microbial communities from Luquillo Experimental Forest, Puerto Rico - GRE.SIPMG.089b5f20 | ecosystem: Environmental > Terrestrial > Soil > Tropical forest > Bulk soil...
CCTCGACGCGGACGGTGCCCGCCTGCGGCTGCGCGCCCTGCACGTCATGGGCCACGGCTCGCCCCGCCTCGCCCGCGCCCTCAGCGTCCGCAAGACCACCATCCAGGAACTCGTCAGCGGCAAGGCCCGCACCATCAGCCCGCACCTGCGCGACGCCATCAGCGACCTGTACGAAGCCTGGTGGGACAAGCGCGCCTCCGAACGCACCCGCGCCGAACGCGCCGCGGCCGCCGCCGCCCGCAAACGCGCCATCGCCGGAGACTGGTGCGCCCCGGCCGCCCTGGACGACGACCAGCTCGACGTCCCCGGCTACCGGCCCCAGTACGGCTGGAAACCCGCCACCGGCACCGGCGTCGCCCCCGACATCCGCCCACGCGCCCGCCGCCATCGCCGGAGGAGGGGCGCATGACAGATCACCGGATCGGCCTGGACCTGTTTACCGACGTCCTGGACGTGCTGCACCGGCACGGGTTCGCCCGCGGCGACGACCCGCACGCGGGCCGGGCCATCTTCCTCATCGGCGATCTGGCCCGCATCTACGAAGGCTCCCAGAACCGCCCCTACGGGCCCGCCATCACCCAGGCGCCCTACCTGCTGCCACCCGAGCCGCGCGGCCCGGATCCCGAACCCGGACTGTCTGTCCCCGAGGACGATCTGGACGCCGTCACGCTCACCCACGCGGAGGTCAGAACCGTCCTGACCACGCTGGACCTAGCCGCCGACTGGAAACGTGACCGCGCCGAGATGTGCACAGACTGCGCGGACCAGTCCTGCTACGCCTGTGAGCTCCGCCTCCGGGACGCCCGGACCTACGACCAGCTGGCACGCCAGCTCCTGCACGACGAGCAAGCCGCCCGCACCGCACGGAGCCAGCCCGAGCCACACGTCCCGCCCAGCCAACCCAACCTCGCAGCCGACAAGGAGGCCGGCCAGTGACCACCGGCAGGGCACCGGACGAATCCGGACCTCGCCGCCAGGCCGACGGTCCCCTCGTCCCTGACCCGCGACCCGGCGACAGGGACATGCACGAGATGAAAGACCCCTACGACCTCCCGTTCCCCGACCTGCCTGACCGCCGGCCACCCGGCCGCCCCGGATACGTGATCGTCGTCGACCAGCTCCGCGACTGGCAGCCCGGCCAGCCGCCCTCCCTCGCCGAGCTCCTCGAAACCGGGCGCACCCGCGCACCAGAACCAGACCTGGAAGCCGAACCATGACCATCATCATCAACGACACCACCATGACCAGCGACCAGACCCCGCACACCGCCCGGCGGGCGCCCGGCAGCCAGCACCTCTGGGAGGCGTCCTGGCTGCCCGGCAGGCTCCTGAACCGCAACAGCGCCATCACCGCCATGGTCCTCGCCGACCACGCCGGCGACCGCGACCTGAACGAGCGGCACCGACTCTGGCCGTTCATCGAGAGCTGGGCCGCCGAACTCGGCCTGACCGGACCCGACGCGATCAACCAGGCCTCCCAGCCCGGCACCCCCCGCCACCAACACGACGGCGGAAGCGAGCGGCCCGACCCTGAGGCGGGCCAATGACCGCTCCGCCCCGTCGGCACCACGACCGGAAACCTGAACCCGCCGACGTGCCCCAGCGCATCCCGGATTCGGTGCCGCTCGGCGACGACAGCGCCGCGGCCGCCGGCCAGGACCCGCACGGCGGGCGGCTGGCCTACTCCGTCGATGAGGCCGCCCGCCTGACGGGCCTGTCCCGCGACCTGCTGTACGACGAGATGCGCCGCGGCAACCTGGCCTCCGTCAAGGTCGGCAGGCGGCGGCTGATCACCCGCCAGCACCTGCAGCGATTCCTCGGCATCGCCTCCTAGACCAGAGACCCGATGAGCCACGGCCAAGCCCGATCACAGCCCGGCACCACCGCCAGCGCACGCCCGGCAGCCGCCCGGCCCTCGGCGGCTCAGCCCGACCGCGCCAATGGCTCGGTCGCCGGGCCGCGCCCCGCAGCGCCGGCCACCGCACGTGGCTACCCGGCCAGCCAGCCACAGGCTCAGATGCAACCCGTCCAGGGAGTCGAGGAGAGCCAGCTTCCAGATCTGCAGCTCTACGAGCGCCTGATCGGCGACGGCATCGCCGCGGCCGACGCCCGGGGCAGCGCTGTCGACCATGTCACTGCCCGGCGGCTGGCCATCTGCCTGGCCGCCCGGCCGCAATCACCGGTCTTCGCCCAGCACCTGGTCCGCTTCGTCCGCACCGGCGCCGTCAGCCACGCGCTGAAGACCCAGCTGCGCATCCACGCCCGCTCCGGCACCTTCTCGGACCAGCCGCAGGCCGCCCGGCTGATGGAGTACTGCATCGCCCGCGGCACCGACCTCGGCCCGGTCGGGGAGAACTTCGGCGCCGCCTGCGACCAGATCGACCGCGCCGACACCATGCTGGCCGGCGCCCACGCCCGGGCCCGGTACCGCCGCACGGTCCCCGAGCCGGCCTGGCCGGAGACCAGCGGCCCCCCGGTCACTGCCCTGGCCCGCCACGACCCCGAGACCGCGACAGCCACCTTCGTCCTGGACGCCACCGCCAGCGCCGCCATGTTCGCCCTCGCCGCCCACGCCGGCGAGCGCGAAGCCCACGCCCGCGAGGTCGAGCGGTCCGGCGCCGACTGGCCCGAAGGCTCCTACGGCCGGCGCAACCGCCAGGCCATCGCCGCCCGCGAGACCCGCGTCGCCACCCGGCTGCGCGCCATCCAGCACGCCTACCAGGCGGTGGCCGGACGCGACACCGCCTTCACGCCGTCCGAACCCGCCCGGAAATTCCGTCCTCCCGGGCTCGCAGTCGACAAGGAGATCGAGCTCGAGTAGAACGCTGTACCACGTAACTCGGCCCATAGCCTGGTCGGCACTGGCTCGCCATTAACCCCGCCCCGGCACGTGAACTGAGACGGAGCAGTCGGTGCGATGCATCTGCCTGGTGGGGCGGCATACTGAGCATAAGACTTCTGGGGAGGCCGCTGTGAGATCCGTGCGCCGCGGGGTCTGGGCCGGACTCGGGGGCGCGGCCGTGATGGCGGCGGTCCTCACCGGCTGGTTGCTACCATATGCTGCCCCGACCGCTGAGCCGCAGCCGGAAACAAGGGCACCCACGGAGGGGGACGCTGCGAGGGACGCCTCCGACCGCATCAAACCAGGCGACGCAGATTATCAGCGGGTGGTCAACGTGGCGGCGGGCGTGGTCACGCTGTCGGCCGGTGTTCTGGGCGTGTTTGGCATCACGGGCGGTGTGGCCGTCGCGCTGCTGCGTAACGCTCCTGAGGCGGTGGCGACCGCGTCGCTGGCTGCTGGTGTCGCCGTCCTGCTGGGCGTAGCTTCCGCGTTCATCTCGTCGGAACTGACGGGAAGTGGTCACCTGCGCGCGACCCTGGTGATCACGGGCTTGACCGCTCTGCTGGTCGTCGCCGCACTGATGACCACCGGACTAGCGTTTACGTCCCGAGCGCCGACCCAGAAGGCGCAGGTGGCGTGGTGGCTCTTCCTGGCCGGGATCGGGGCGCTGGCGCTCGGCGGGGCGATCGTCGTCGCAGTCAAGGGCCGCGACTACCGGCTGAAGACCCTGGCGATCCTCGCGTCTCTGGCCGTGTTCGGTGTTAGCGTGCTCTGCGTCGTGGTGCTGGCGGCTGGGGTGACGCGGACGGCTTCACGACCAGCCGTTTCGGTCACCTTGGATTTCAAGCCGGCCGCTACGAGCGCAGCGACGACAACGGCGAGATCTGCGGCCGCTCCGGCGGTCACATCGCCTCGGGGCTCACTTGTGCTCCACGTGACCGTGAAGTCGTTGGGCATGACGAGCGATGAGCGGTACCTGGTCGCCGTGGATCGCGTCGACCAGCCCACCAACGCCACACAGGTGAGAGAGGTGTACCGGACCTACGTCGGACCCGACGCTGCCGGAAATGTTCAATATACCTTCTCGATGCCCCTCCCTGTCGACAACGCGGTGCCGTGGCTCGGCGTGAGCGCGACCCTGCAACACGCCGGCGAACCGCCGACCGACCCAAGGGATCATTGCGGCGTAGAGACCGGCGGATCCCGCCCCTCAGGCTCCACCTGCGCGCTCGTGTATGCCGACCCCACCCTGACGTCCTCCTGACGTGGCTTAAGCACGGAGACCAAGGCCCGCACGGACGTTGGATATGACCTGACCAGCCGGCACCCGGCTCACCCAGTACCGGACACTGCGCGATGCCCTGGTAAAGGACGAGGTAGCACTGCCGACAGCCGCCGGTATTTCGCGTAGCCGATCAGCGCGCCGGTCCGGACGGTCGGCTCGGGGACCCAGAAGGCCGCCAGAGGCTTCGGAGGTATAGGGATTCAACGCCCTCCGAGCCGTGATCGAAGTACTCGGCGGACAGAAGTTGATCATGTCGAGAATTGTTCGATTTTCGACAGGCCGGATCCGGCGACCGCCTGTGAATGACCTTCGCGAGCGAGACCCTGGAAGACATGAACGTTGCCACCGTCCCGTCTGGCAGCGGGCTTGCGCCTGATGCCCTGACTGGACTGGCTGCAGATCGCCAGGCGGCACGACGGCGCCATCAAGCTCACCCGCCGGCCGCGACCCCGAGCCGCGCAATCTGCGCCATCTGGAGAAGGAGATCGCTGCCCGGTGGGCACGCTTCTTCAGTCGCCGAGGCCTTCATCGAGGGCGCGGCGCATTGCCTCCGCGCGGTCGGCAACCTGGAGCTTGGCGAAGGTGCTGGAGGCGAGGTTACGGACTGTTTTCGGGGCAAGATTTAGGCGGTGCGCGATGACCGTGTTGTTAAAGCCTTTGGCGATCAGTTCGAGGACCTCCCGCTCCCGGCCGGTCAGCTCGGGGAATGGCTGCTTCAGGGCCGGCTTGCGGCCGGTGAAGTATCCGAGTACCCGCGTCGCGATGGAGGGTCCGAAGATCGCCTCGCCCCGGGCGACTGCCTGGATCGCGTGGAGCAGTTCTTCCTGGCTGGCGCCCTTGAGCACGTACCCGCGGGCGCCGGCGCGGATCGCGGCGAACACGGAGTCGTCATCGTCGTGCATGGTGAGGACCAGCACCCCGGTCTTGGGGACGGCCCGCACCACCTGACGGGTCGCTTCGACCCCGTTGAGGCCGGGCATGGCCAGGTCCATGACCACCACGTCGGGGTGGCGCAAGGTGGCCTCCCGGACGGCCTCCTCTCCGGTGGCTGCCTCGCCCACCACCTCCGCTGCACCGGTCGACGCCAGCACGGCGCGCAGCCCGTCCCGGACGACCGGGTGATCGTCGGCTACCAGCACGCGAAGAACCGGCACGGCTAGACCTGGCGGATCGGCAGGCACGCGCGGATGCGGGTGCCGGCGCCGGGCAAGAACTCGGTGGTGCAGGAGCCCCCCAGTTCGGCGGCGCGCTCCCGCATCGAGTGCAGCCCGACCCCGGAGGCGGAGGGGTGATGGACACCGATGCCGTCATCGGCGACCTCCAGGTCGAGGGCGCCGTTGCAGGCCAGCCGGATCCAGCAGTGCCGGGCGCGGGCGTGCTTGGCGGTGTTGGTCAGCGCCTCGGTGGCGATCCGGTAGGCGGCCAGCTCCACCGCGGCCGGCAGCCTGGGCAGGTCATCGGGTGCCTCGACTATCGCCAGGAGACTCTCATCGGCTGACGCCGGTCCTGCCGCTGCTGTGCTGAACCGTGCCGCCGCTTCCTGCAGTGCGGGGACCAGGCCAAGCTGGTCCAGCGGGGTGGGCTGCAAGGCATCGACCAGGTTGCGGACGTCTGCGACGGCCAGCTCCAGCTCGCGGCGCACCTTACCCAGCAGTGCTTTGCTGCCGGCCGGCTCGCGGCCCAGCAGGTTGCGGGCGGCGTCCACTTGCAGGGTCATGCCCGCCAGCAGCGGGCCGATCCCGTCGTGCAGGTCGCGTCGCAGCCGCCGACGCTCCTCGGCGCGGGCCCGCACCAGCCGGTGGTGGGCATCTTCGAGTTCGCCACGGGAGCGTTCCAGCTCCGCGGCCAGGCGGGCGGCGTGCACCGCCGCGCCGGCCTGCTGGGCCAGCACCTCCAGCAGCCGCCGGTCGCGGGGCCGCAGCGTACCCGATTGGGCTCCTGACGCCACGATCATCCGGCCGGCCATCTCCCCGTCATGGACCAGCGGCAGACTGACCAGCGGATCCCCAGGCTGCCCCCAGGTCGCCGCGACCTCGGGGCCGCTCAGCCGGTCCAGCTCGATCGCGACATAGCGCAGCTTCATCGCCTGTCCCACCGTGGCCACCAGGCCGTCCAGGGCCGCCTCGGCTGGACCCGCGGCCTGCAACTGGTTACCCAGCCGCGCCAGCACGGCCGCCGGGTCGTCACGATCGCCGTACATCCAGCGGTTGACAGCCCGCTGCAGGCGCCCTCGCAGGGGCTGCAGGCATACCGCGACCAGGCCGGTAGCCAGCAAGGTCAGGACGAACCGCTGCCGCGTCTGCGTCTGCAGCAGTAGCGCCAGCAACAGCAAGGTGCCGCCGTAGACGACGGCCACGCACGCGGTCAGGCTTGCCCACACCAGGGTGCGGTTGACCAGGATTTCTATGTCAAATGCCCGGTACCGCAAGATCGCCGCTGCGATAGCGACCAGGCCAGCCAGGGTGAGCAGCGGCTCGAGCTCGCCAGGCAGCAGTGGCCGGCCCGTCAGCCGCCCCGGCACGGTCCACAGGCAGACCTCAAGCACAAGTGCAGCGGACACCGTGGCGGCTATCCAGCGCATCCGCTGGCGCATCAGCGGGTCTGACGTCGCCCGGTACCCCCAGGCGAAGGCGAGCACGATCGCGAGCGGATACAGATACCCCATCAGGTGAAAGCGGCCCTCGAAATGGATGGCCCGGACCCCGGTGGTTGGCGCGCCGTCGGCGATCAGGGCAAGGTAGGCACCGAACATCCCCAGCGGGAGCCCGTAGACAAGCGGGACTACCCAGCGGTGGCGCGCGACCAGCCGCGGCTCGGGGAAAACCAGCGCAAAGTGCAGCACCGCCGACGTCCACAACAAGCCCCCCACAACGGCCATCAGGTAGGGAATCGCCCCGATCGGGCCGAGCAGGGGATGAACTTGCAAGGTAAACGCGGGGAAACTGAGGTTGAGGGCGTAACCCGCGGCAAACAGCAGACCCGCGCGGGCGGCAGGCGTTTCCGGACGGCGCAGGAACACGAAGCCCGTCACCAGCAGCGCGAGCACCCGGATCGCTATCTCGCTCCACGGCCAGTTGCCGGCGCTCTGCACGGGCTGTCTCACCAGCACCCTGATCTGGCGGACGGCGCCGTCTCGCACCACCCGGTAGACGACGGTCTGCCCGGGCCGCCACGGGCGGATCCCCGCAGGGTGGCTTACCAGGTATCCGGCCCACTCATGGATGTCACGGCCATCGACGGCGAGCACCTCGTCGCCGGGCCGCAGGGGGGCGCTGGCAAGGGTGCCTGTGACGGCGACGCTCCGGCCCGTCGACCATGGCATGCCTCCCCGGCTTTGCATCATGACCCCGTCGCCGGGCGTAGCCCATACCAGCCAGGCTGCGGCGACAACGCACCCAACCGCGACTGCGGCCACCAGAGCCGCGACGAGGGCGCTTACCGGCCACCGCCGCCTTCGGCTCATGGGTTGCGGAGGGCCGGGCCGACGAGGCGGCCCCCCCATTGCGGAGCTCCCGCTCCAGTCGCCTGCCGAAATCTCTGGCTCCGGCGGCGTTAAGACAAGCACGATCCCGGCATAAGGCAATTCTGCCTGCTGACTGGTCCCCTTGTCACCGGCGGATTGTCCCGGCGCAGCTGGGCAGCTCAGGACGCCAGTCCCATGATCACGGGACGGCCCCGCGGCCAATATCACTCTGTCTGATTGATCACGCACCAAGCCGCAGGAGCCTCCCATGCCACTCCAGGCCGCATCGCGCCTGCTTGACCAGGCGAACACCTGGTCAGATGAGCGCGAGCCGCACGGTGCCGCGGCGCTCCTCACGCTGGTCACGGGTGAGGGTGCCGGGCCGCTCGGGACCCCGCGATCAAGAACTACGCCGAACGTCCTCGCAGCGAGCGAGGGTGCGGCGCTAAAGATCATTTACTTCGAAGCTTTATCGTACTCGGCAAAATAGAAAGGGAGGGCAAATGATTACCAAGACTCGTGTCTCGATCCTTCTGGTATTCGTGACGATAGTCATTGCGGCGTTGACCGGAACAGCCCGCGCTGACGCGAATCTGCGGTCGCACCCGGACAGTCATCGGCCGCACGGCGTCGGGGTTGCTGGCAGAACCAATGCGGATCAGGCGCTACGGCGGTTCTGGACGGCGGAGCGGATGAAAAGCGCGCCGATGTACAGGCCGGTCACACCGCCGGGAGCCGGACGCCGAAACGGCGGGAATGGAGGCCTGGATCGGCCCGATGGCCCGGCCCGGGCAGTCAGGCCAGCCGCTCCAACAGCGACGACCATGCAGCAGAAGACCGCGCGTCCGGGATTCAGTTGGTCGGGCTCTTTGACGACTCCGCCAGCGACCACAACCGGCAGGGTCTTCTTCACCCTGGCCGACGGCCAGCCTGCATGGTGTTCTGGCAGTGCCGTCAGCAGCGAGGGCAAGGACATGGTCATCACCGCTGGTCACTGTGTACATGACGGCGCCGGGGGAACCTGGCACGGCAACTGGATCTTTGTTCCCGGATACCGGAACGGTTCCGCACCTTATGGTATCTGGACCGCGCGTATCCTTGACACGACTGACAGCTGGTACTTCCATAGCGACGTCCGTGGCGACCTCGGCGTGGCCATCGTGAACCCCGACAGCTCGGGCCGCCATCTCGTAAATGTCGTGGGCGGCCAGGGATTTGCGTGGAACTACCCTGTCGGCCTCTATGCATGGGACCTGGGCTACCCTGCAGAATCGCCGTACACCGGCCAGACACTACAGGCGTGCACGAACAGCACATGGAGCGACCCATGGTCCACATGGGGCGGCATCCTCGGTCTCGATTGCGACTTCAACGGAGGCGCGAGCGGCGGGCCCTGGCTGATCTACTTCAACGGGTCGCTAGGTTACGTTAATTCGGTAAACAGCTTCACGAGGAGCTGGCTGCCAGGCCGAATATACGGGCCGTACTTCGATAACGAAGAAGGCAACCTGTACAACATGTACAGATACGCCTGATGCGCCCGCAGCTCGGGGATCAGCCCAAGCAAGCCGGTCCCCAAGCTGCGGCCCTTCGCAACTCAGCGATACTTATTGTTCCTGGCCGAGCGCGCTATCTGAGACAGCTGCGTCAAGCCGACGACCGTTTCAGGGTTTCCAAACGTAGAGCGCTCAGCGGTCTGACAGAAGGAGGAATATGCCATGGAGAATTGGCATTCAGCGGAGTACCGGCTACCGTCAGGGATGCCCTATAATGGGCCGCCATATGGGTATTCCCGCGGAATGAACGGACTGGCGGTTGTGTCTTTGATTTCCGTCTTCGTATTCCCCCCACTCGCCGTGATCTTGGGGCACATGGCACGCCACCAGATTCGGCGCAGTGGAGAGTCCGGAGCAGGGATCGCGCTCGGTGCCTTGATCATTGGCTACGTAGTAACCGCGATCGTGGTCGTGCTGGTGCTGGTGGCCCTTTCTCAGGCCAGCAAGTACTCCACATCATAATCCCGTGCAAGGCGCGGGGTGTGAGCCGCCAGAGCATGATGGTGCCCGATTGATCGGACGCCGACATCACAACCGAGATTCTCATGTGAGGAGCCGTCATGGTCATCAAACCAATTCGCGTCAAGGACGTCGCCCTCAACGCGTGCAACATGAACGCCGGACCCGGCGACCGGGGATTTCTCGTTGGCAGTGTCAACGGGATCCTCGCAACGTCCAGTAGCACCCCTGTTGCCGAATGGTGTTCGGTGGTGAATCTGTAGGTATGCAGGTGAGATCCTGACTAGCTCCCAACATGAAGGATATTTAGTTCCGGATCTCACGGAAGCACCAGAGAGTAGTCGAAGGAGGAGGAACACATGCGACATTTCGTACGTCGGGCGCTGGTGGCCATCGTCGGCTTGGTCGCTGCTGCCGGGATCACAACGGTAATAGCACAGCCAGCCGCCGCATCGACTCCAGTTCACCTAGTCAATCATCAGAACTACGGGTGCCTAACCGCTGACGTAGTCACCGAGGGTGCGGTCTACGTTTCCGGATGCACCAACGCTTGGAACCAGCGGTGGCAGGTGGTAAGCGCCGGGGGCAAGTACTACTACATCAAGCCGTACTACAACACAAGCCTGTGCCTCGACGTCCAGTGGGCCAGTCCGGACGATGGCGCTCCCCTGTGGCTATGGCCCTGCAACCAGGGGCGCGCCCAGATCTTCGCGGAGACGTTCATTGGTAACGGCTGGATGTGGCTCGTCACCCAGACCAGCTTTGACACCAAGTGTCTGGACAAAGCCTTTTGGGGAAACGTGGTGCAGTGGACCTGCCACGACACCATGGACGCCTGGTGGCAACAGTGGCGAGTAGAAACCTAGCCAAATCGTGGCCCGGAACGGCAATAGGGGACCTTCGTGCAGCTACTGTAAGCGCCAGGGGTGCGTAAACAGCCCGCAAGCGGGGAGCTGGGATGGGCTGTGAGCTGCGGACATGACAAAGTAGAAGCT